>Ga0209415_10011434_pt1 | contig 14949 bp, 17 predicted proteins | sample PeaSoiSIISIP2007_FD_187696 | JGI IMG/M metagenome (GOLD analysis project Ga0209415, IMG submission 187696) | Peat soil microbial communities from Weissenstadt, Germany - SII-SIP-2007 (SPAdes) (version 2) | ecosystem: Environmental > Terrestrial > Soil > Wetlands > Peat | place: Germany...
TGAAGCGAATGATGTTCTCGATCATGACGATGGCGTCATCGACGACGAAGCCGGTCGAAATGGTGAGGGCCATCAGGGTGAGATTGTTCAAGCTGAAGCCCGCGAGATACATCACTCCGAACGTACCCACGATGGAGAGCGGAACGGCAACGCTGGGAATGATGGTGGCGGAGACATTGCGCAAGAACAGAAAAATAACCATGACGACCAGCGCCACGGTAAGCATGAGTTCGAATTCGACGTCTTTGACGGAAGAGCGGATGGTGGTGGTACGGTCGGTGAGTTCATCCACCTGAACGGCGGCGGGGAGATTGCTCTTAAGGACGGGGAGCAGCTTCTTGATGCGGTCGACCACCTGAATGATGTTGGCGCCGGGCTGGCGTTGGATATTGACGATGACCGCCGGAGTTTCATTCATCCATGCAGCCTGTCGGTTGTTTTCAATGTCATTGTCGACCGTAGCCACGTCCGAGAGTCTTACGGGCGATCCGTTGTGGTAGGCAATGATGGCTTGCGCGAAATCGGAGGCGCTGAGCAGCTGGTCGTTCGATTGAATCTGGTAGTCCTGTTGCGGGCCGTCGAAATTGCCCTTCGCCTGGTCGAGGCTGGTTTGCTGCAGGGCGGTGCGCACGTCCTCGAGGTTGATGCCGTAGGAGGAAAGGGTTGTGGGATTCACGCGCACACGGACGGCCGGCTTTTGGCCGCCACTGATGCTTACCAGTCCCACCCCGGGGAGCTGCGAGATTTTTTGCACGAAGCGCGTATCGGCGAGATCTTCGACCTGCGACAGGGGGATGGATTTGGAAGAAAGCGCCAAGGTGAGGATTGGCGTGTCGGCCGGATTCGTTTTGCTGTAGATCGGCGGGACCGGCAGATCGGAAGGCAGATAAGTCTGGGATGCGTTGATGGCGGCTTGCACTTCCTGCTCGGCGACGTCGATGTTCAGCTCGAGAGAGAACTGCAAAACAATGATCGAGCTCCCATCGGAGCTCGTGGATGTCATCTGGTTGAGGCCCGGGACCTGACCGAATTGGCGCTCCAGAGGCGCGGTTACGGCCGAGGCCATCACGTCAGGACTGGCGCCGGGATAAAACGTGACCACCTGAATAGTAGGGTAGTCAACCTCGGGCAGAGCGGAGACCGGTAGTTGGAGATAGGCGACGAAGCCAGCAAGCAGGATGGCGGCCATCAAAAGCGACGTGGCTACCGGTCGTAAGATAAATGGACGAGAAGGACTCACGGATGCGAGGCTCCGTTTTTGCCTCCGGCCTTCCCTTCCTTAGAAGCTCCCGGAGCGGATTGGTTGCCGTTGTTCTGGCCGGTTTGGCGCTGCTGGCCCGAAGTTCCGCCGCCGCTCGGAGGCGTGCGGACCGTAACCTTCGAACCATCCAGCAGCTTGTCGAATCCATTGATTGCCACCACCTCCTGCGGCTGCACGCCTCCCACGGCGGTCACGGTTCCGTCCGTTGTGCCAGGCGTGATTGACCGTATGGAGGCGGTCTGGTCACTTTTAATCACATAGACGAAAGCGCCTTGGGCATTGCGTTGAATCGCGGGGGTTGGAATCAAAATGACATCGTGTTGCGTGTCGACGAGCATCTTGACATTTACGAACTGGCTGGGGAAAAGAGCGGTGTTCGAGTTGTCGAAAATGGCTTTGAGTTTCAAGGTTCCCGTGGTTGGGTCAATGACATTGTCCAGGGTCAGAAGCGTGCCGGACGCAAGTTTCGTGCTGGCTTCACGGTCAAAAGCGTCCACCGGAAGTTTCTTTCCCTTGCGCAATTGCTCCTGAATCTGGGAGAGAAGATCTTCGGCGATGCTGAAGATCACCGTGATGGGCTGGAGTTGTGTGATCACTACCAGGGCAGTGCTGCTATTGGCCTGCACGATATTTCCCGGATCGATAAGCCGTAGTCCCACGCGCCCGGCGATCGGTGCGGTGATATGCGTGTAGACCAGATTAACCTTGGCATTGGCGAGCTGGCCTTCGTCGTTTTTCACCGTGCCTTCGTCTTGCAGCACGACTTGCTGTTGATCATCAAATTGCTGCTTGGCGATGGCGTTACGATTCAAGGCTTGCTGGTAGCGGTCCAAATCGATCTTGGCCTCGTTCAAAACCGCCTGATCGTGCGCCAGCTGTCCCTCGACTTGGGTTAATGCCGCCTGATAAGGGCGCGGATCGATTTCGATGAGCGGGTCACCCTTCCGAACCATCTGCCCTTCGTGATAGTAGACCTGCGTAATCTCGCCTTGCACACGGCTGGTCACAGTCACGGTATAGACGGGAGTCACTGTGCCCAGTGCGTTCAGGTAAATCCCGATGTCGCCTTGGCGCGCCACCGCCGTCGAGACAATAACCGGCCGGGAAGCCGCGTCACCGCCGGCTTTTGCCGCAGGATCGGCCCCGCGGCGTTCCCACCACGCAATGCCGGCAAGGATCAACACGGCAACGACCAGCCAGATCCACCAGCGGCCCTTGCGAGTAGTGGACGCGGTTGTGTGCTGCTCGGATGTTTTGGAATCAGTTGAGTCTGGTCGTTGTTCCGTCACTTGCTCTCCTCAAGTCGATGAGGGACAACCGCTTTCGCTTGGGACTTCTGGGAAATCTTATCATCTATTCCGCTACCCATTCGACGCGCGGGAAGGGTAAATCGGGCTGAGTTTTTTGTGAAGAATTGTCAAGACGCCGCGCTCCAGGCTAGTGCGCGGCAGGTATAATTCAGCGGGTGACTGCGGTCGAAGAACACAAATCCCGCAACAAAACCGGCGCCTGGTTCCAGGGAATCGCTCTGCGATCGTTGTTGGCTGGAGTGAGCCTGCTAGGAATCACATATGGTGCGGACTATGGCGTGTTTCGCTATCGTTTGGCAGCGAAGCGCCAGCCCTTTGGCAGCGTAACCGTCGAACACTACGACGCGGTGCCGCGTAAAGACGGGAAGAGCGAATTTATTTTTGATCCACCCGTGCAGCAGACCTGCGTGCACAGCCTGTTCCCCCACGCCGGGGACCCGCCCTGCTGGTATCTGAGCCGGCATGCTGAGCAGCGGACCGACATGTAACTACCCGCAGGGGATTATTCAGGCAGTGCACAGAAATGCACAGCCGCGCTTTGCCGCAGCGCGCGGATCTACGCCGTTGTGTGAAGCGCCAATTTGTCGTAGCGCGAAAGGATCTCGCGCTCGGCAATCAGCCAATCCTGGTCCTCGTTGCCATGCTCCGCGCCAGCAGTCGCTCTGCGCTGCAGGTAGAGTTCGTAGGCGCGGCGGCGAATCTCTTCTTCGAGATTAACGGGAATCGGCTTCCCGTTCCGGGGGACGTCCTTGCGAACCTCGGTGCGAACGTCCGTTCGAACGTCCGAATGAACTTCGGGCGCAACCTGCACCGCGGCAGGCACAACAGGGACTTCGGTTTTCTTGCTTCGTTTGGTGGTTGTGCTTCCGGTAGTCTTGCGAGCCATACAGTACTCCTTACAGATACCTAACTCCAGGAATGGTCGTGCGTAATGAATCAGCGACATACGAGAACTCCGATAGCCGCCTTCCCCGATTAGCGACGAATGAATGATTCACTATAACCCGAACGCCTGTGGAATTGTGCCGCGAAATTTCTATTCGTACAAGAAAAGATACCGATTGAACTGGGAGAAGCGGCAGCTCACGATGCTGGAAAGCGGCAAAAGTACTCTGGTAACTTGTCGGGAGGTTGCCGACCCCGCAGGATGGATGAGTAACGACCATGGCCACAGATATCTCCTCTCCCGGTAATCAAGCGTTCGGGGTCAAACCCGCCAAGGCCAGCCTCAGCGATTTGGAGAGCCTGCTTTCGGAGTCTCCGAGTTCAGACAGGGCTTGCCTGAAGCTGGCCCAGATCCTGCGGGTGCGCCGCAGCGAGGTGGCCCTGCTCAGATTAGACAATGGCAGTCTGCGGTTTATCTTCCCGCCCGAACTCCGATCGGCGGGCGCGATACCGCTGACTGGGTCGGCGGTGGCGGCGCGGACGGCAGCCACTCGCACTCCGCTGCTGTCGAATACCTTCATGCGGGTAAAGCACGCCAGCTTGTTTGAAGCAGTCAAGCTGGCTGCTGGGGCCGACGAAGACGATCGAAGCCAGGGACAAATGCCGATTCAGAAAATTATGTCCGTGCCCGTGGTGCGCTCCGGGGGCGACGTGGTGGGTGTAGTGCAGATTTCGCGCAAAGGACTGGATGGTCAGGGGGCAGGCGCCGACTTCACCCACGCAGACCTGAAGCAACTAGAGCAGGCTGCGGAAATTCTCGCTCGCATGCCCTTTATGCAGGAAGCCGCGGAAATTTAGCACGAGGCTGGGAACGCATCGAATACCAGCATTCCTGCGCGCTGAAATCCTCACACCGCTTTCCCGGCGCAAAACCCCGACGCCCACGCCCATTGGAAGTTGAAGCCGCCAAGCTGGCCGGTGACGTCAACCACTTCTCCGACAAAAAAGAGGCCCGGCACTTTTTTCGACTCCATCGTCTGGGCGGAAAGATCATCCGTATCGACTCCTCCCGCGGTGACTTCCGCTTTCCCGTAGCCCTCGGTCCCTTCCGGCTTGATCTCCCACGCATGCAGTTGATGTTCGGCGTCATCGAAAGCGCGATCCGAGTTGGTGGTTAGAGGATAAGTTTCGACCCAGCGATCCGCGAGGCGTCGAGGCAGAACCTCGCGCAGCAGCGATTTCCAGCCCGCCTGGTCTCGTTGCCCACGCGTTCGCAAATCGGGGGCGAGTTTGCGATCTGGAGCGAGATCGAGATGAATCGGCCCCTTGCCATCCCAGTAAGAAGAGATCTGCAGAATTGCAGGCCCGCTGATGCCGCGATGAGTGAAAAGCATGTTTTCCCGAAACGTCTGTTTCCTCTGTTTCGGGCCGCGCGTGGAAGCGACTACTTCGGTGGAGACCCCGGCCAGATCGCACCAACGCTTGCGGTCCCGTTCGCTGAAGAGAAGAGGAACCAGAGCGGCGCGTGGAGGCTGGATCTTCAGTCCGAATTGCCGGGCCAGATCGTAGCCAAATGAAGTGGCGCCGATTTTCGCGATGGATAAACCTCCGGTGGCGACCACCAGGTGGGGCGCGGCGAAACTGGCGTCCTCGGCTTGCACAATGAACTGGCCGTTCGTGGTTACCTGCTTCAATTTCGTCTGGAGCCGAATCTCCGCTCTGGCGTCGCGGCATTCCTGCTCCAACATTGCCGTGATGTCGTTCGCCGCTCGATCGCAAAACAACTGGCCGAGTTTCTTTTCGTGATAGGGAATGTGATGTTTTTCGACGAGACGGATGAAATCGGCCGGAGTATAGCGGGCGAGGGCCGACTTGGCAAAGTGCGGGTTGGCCGAAATAAAATTATCCGGGCCGGTGTGCAGGTTGGTGAAATTACAGCGGCCGCCGCCGGAGATCAGAATCTTCTTGCCGATGCGGTCGGCGCGTTCGATCACCAGAACGCGCCGGCCCCGCCTGCCGGCTTCGATGGCGCACATCAGGCCGGCAGCGCCCGCTCCTAGAATGATGACGTCGTATTCCTGATTCACGCGGGACTGATTCACACAGAAATGAGCTTAGCAGGCGGGAGGGCCGCCGGATCCTACGGAATATGTTGAACCGGCGCCGCAGGTTCTGCCTTCACTGGTTCAGGGTTGATTGGTTTGGCGTTCATTGGTAGCGCTAGCGGGGGTTGCAGCTTCAACGAATGCAAGAAGGTGACAATCTGCCAGCGCTCCGGTTCCGGCAACTTCGACCACACCGGCATGCCTCGGCGGACAACTCCGTTGGTCAGTATCCAGAACAGCGTGCCGGGCGTTGCTTGCTGCACTTCTTCCCGCAGCAAACTCGGGCCTCTCCGCGCGCCTCCCGCTTTTCTTCCGTGGCAGCCGGCGCAGTGTTGTTCAAAGAGTTTTCCGCCCGCAGCCACGGCCTCAAGATCACCCTGGAAAGGGTTCTTCCTCTCACGCGCTTTTTCGGGGGCTTCTGCCAGTGCGGCGTAGGTTAGCGTTCTGGTCGCAGGAGCAGCCGTGGCTTCGTTCCGCGCCAAAGCTCGAGCACTGCCCAGGACGCCGATCCCGAGCACGACGATGCCAGCGGCCGCGAGAGCTGCCCGTCCGGATTGTAGAACCGAAGCCAAGGTTCGCTTCATGGCCGTCCTCGTAGCAAACGCCCCACCATCTCACCAAAGCCAGAGAACTCGCGCGAAATCCCCCAGCGCATCAGCAGTCGATGGCTGTTCTCATTCAGACCGAAACCGCTCGACATACGAAAGGTCCAGTCCGAAGGGAGATTCCAGGCAACCACCGGTGCGAGGTAATGAGACGTGTCGTGTAAACCGGGACTCTGGGTGTCGCCCAGGCCGCCGTACATTTCCACTCCTACGATGAAATTTTCCGGGCAGAAATTACAGTGGTTGGGTGAGGCCTTCAGTGCAAGCGGACGGCTGGCACCGATGGCATACGCGAACTCCCAGGGTTCGCTCGGCAACAGGTTCTTGGTAACAATGGGATTCACGGCGACATTCCACCCTTTGAATGTGCTGGAGAGCAGAAGCTTCATCTCCAGTTCGTGATCATGCTCCTTCCGCAATACAGCGTTGGACTCGGCGTAGTCGGATTCCACGTCGTGACCCTCAACTTCTTTTAGAATCTTGTCTGCGGCGTTGGTATTCTCAAACTCGATGTAAAGCACGGGATTGACGATGTGCTCATGCTGCAGCAGCCGAAATCGGTTTTCCCAACGGTCACCGGTAAAAACCGTACTGTCGTTGAACGTCGTCTGTCCGGACACATAGACTTCCGTTGTCCACCAGGCGGTGACGCCATATTCGAATTCTGTCCAGAAGGCATCGAAGTCATTGCCGCCACGCTGCGTGCCGAAAGTTGAAAAGTATTCCACCTCCAGACTGCCGGGCTCTTCGAGGTAATGGTCGTAGGTGACGATGTACGGACTCTCCTGCGCGAAAACCAAGGAAGGCGCGCAAAGAAGCAGAGAGAAAATCAGGGATATAAGAATGAGACCGGGAAAGGTCTTCCGAATACGTTCCAGTACAACGCAGGCGACCATCGCTCTCCTATCGTGAGTAGTTCTTGTTGCGACCCAGTCGCAATAAGCATTACAATCTCAGCCTAGAGCGCACCTTCTTGCATTGTCAACGAGACGCGCTAAGTTTTCGTCGCATGTTCTTTGCGATCAGTTGCGACTTGCACAAGGGGGATGGCGAATGCCGCTTCCACAAACCGAGATTCCAGGCCGTTTGCAGATGCAACTGGCCGAACGCGGGATCCGCATGACCGGTCCGCGCCGGGCGATTTTAAGCGTGATTGAGACCGCGAAAAAACATCTGGATGCCAGCCAGATCCTGCGCAAGGCGCGGACCGTGGATGCCTCGGTGGATCGCAGCACCGTCTACCGGACGCTCGACCTGCTCAAGCGGCAAGGGCTGATTGACGAGCTCGACCTGATGCACCTGAACGGCGAAGGCCATTACTACGAGCGCAAGCTGGGCCGCGATCATATCCACATGGCTTGTCTCCGCTGTGGAAAGATCACCGAATTTGTCAGCAAGACCTTCGAGTCCCTGAAGAAGCAGTTAGACCGGGACTGCCACTTCCACATCATCGTGGCGCGGCTCGAAATCGGCGGATACTGCTCGGCTTGCCGGCGCTAGCTGTCCAAGCGCGGCAGCCTGTCACACCCAAGCCTGTCACATCCGCGCCTGTCATACCCATGCCTGTCACACCTAGGTGTGCCGCTCGTCACAGATCGCCGTAACAACCCGTGGTGTACTGGCTGCCGGAGAGCTGTCGTGTGCCTCGCCATACCAGGGAAGATCCTCGAAATCCAGGAAATGGGCTCGTTGCGAGCGGCCCGCGTGCAGTTTGGCGGGATTGTGCGCCAGGTATCCCTGGACTTTGTCCCTGAGGCTGGACTGGGCGACTACGTGATGGTCCACGTGGGCTTCGCGATCAGCCGGGTGGATGCGTCCGAAGCCGAGCGCACCTACAAGCTTCTGGAAGAGATGGGAGCGCTGGAAGCGGAGTTTCCGCCAGCGGAACCGTAGGTTTCGCCGGCAGGCACTTTGATGGAATCGCCCGGCTGTCGCTGGACGACCTCGGGAACGACCTTTTGCAGGCCCAATTCTTGCTGGCACACCCTCCCCGGATCTGACTCAGGACATGTTTCAGGGTCACGTCAAGCTGTGATCTTTATCACCGATAGGCGGTTCCCCGCTGGTTACAGTCATGCCTACGGCTCTGGCGCTGGCAGCGTATGAAGTATCTTGACGAATACCGTGACCACCGCATTGCACGCGCGCTGGCGGGTGAGATTCGCCAGCGCACCACCCGGCGCTGGGTGCTGATGGAGATCTGCGGCGGCCAAACCCACACCATCATGCGTTACGGCATTGACGAACTGCTGCCGCGCGGTATCGAACTGGTGCATGGGCCGGGCTGCCCAGTGTGCGTCACGCCGCTCGAAACCGTGGACAAAGCGATCGCGTTAGCGCTGCGGCCGGAGGTCATCCTGGTTTCCTATGGGGACATGCTGCGCGTGCCCGGATCCCATTCGGATCTGTTTCGGGCCAAGGCGCAGGGCGCGGACGTTCGCATCGCCTACACCCCGATTGAAGCTGTGAAGATCGCCGACTCGAATCCCGATCGTAAAGTTGTGTTCCTGGCGATTGGTTTCGAGACCACGGCTCCCGCGAATGCAATGGCCGCATGGCAAGCCCGCTACAAGGGTCTCACCAACTTTTCCATGCTGGTTTCGCACGTGCTGGTCCCGCCGGCGATCCGGGCCTTGATGGTTTCTCAGACCAACCGGGTGCAGGGTTTCATTGCGCCGGGACACGTCTGTACGGTGATGGGATGCAAAGAGTATGAGTCGCTGGTTCGTGATTTTCGCGTGCCGATTGTAGTCGGGGGATTCGAACCGGTCGATATTTTGGAAGCAGTCTTAATGCTGGTGCGCCAACTTGAAGGGGGAGAGGCGAAGCTGGAAAACCAGTATGTGCGATCGGTGAGCTATCAGGGAAACCTTCCGGCACAGCAGCTCGTGGCCGAAGTTTTTGAAATCGCGGATCAGAAATGGCGCGGCATTGGGCCGATCCCGCGAAGTGGTTTGCGCTTGCGTGAGGAATATGCTGCCTTCGATGCCGATCGAGTTTTCGATTTGGGCGAAATTATTGTGGACGAGCCCGCGGAGTGCATCAGCGCCCAGGTCTTGCAGGGATTAAAAAAGCCGACGGATTGTCCCGTATTTGGCATGAGATGTACGCCGGAAAATCCACTGGGAGCGCCCATGGTTTCGAGTGAAGGCGCATGCGCGGCCTACTATCACTATCGCCGCCACGCGGTCGCGAGTTAGGAGAGAGCGTGTCAACCAAGACCGCCGGCGAAATAAAATTCGAACTCAGCTGCCCGGCGCCGCTCCCGGCCCAAGACACCATTCTGCTGGGGCACGGTAGCGGCGGCAAGCTGAGCGCCGATTTGATTCGCGATCTCTTCCTGCCTGCGTTCCAGAATCCGGTGCTGGCGCGTCTGGATGATCAGGCCATCGTGAATGTGAACGGCCAGCGTCTGGCCATGACCACCGATTCCTTCGTAGTGAAGCCGCTGTTTTTTCCCGGCGGCGACATCGGCTCGCTCGCCGTTCACGGCACGATTAACGATCTGGCGATGGGCGGCGCAACGCCGCTGTTCTTGAGCGCCGCTTTCATCATCGAAGAAGGCTTCTCGATGGACGAACTCCGGCGCGTGGTGAATTCGCTGCGGCAGGCGGCAGCGGATGCGCGCGTACACGTGGTTACGGGCGATACCAAGGTCGTCGAGAAGGGTAAGGGCGACGGGCTGTTCATCAACACGACGGGAATTGGGCTGGTGCCGGAAGGCGTCGACCTTTCCGCCGACCGCGCGCGTCCGGGAGACAAAGTTCTGCTGAGCGGTTCGATCGGCGATCACGGCATCGCGATTCTGGCGCAACGCGAAGGGCTGGAGTTCGAGACTCAAATCCAGAGCGACAGTGCGGCGCTGCACACGCTGGTGGCCGCGATGCTTGGTGTAACTTCCCCCGTAACTCGCGACATTCGCTGCATGCGCGACCCGACGCGAGGCGGGGTCTCCAGCACGCTGAACGAGATTGCGGAGCGTTCACGGGTTGGGATCGAACTGGAGGAGAGTTCCCTTCCCGTACACGAAGAAGTTCGAGGTGCGTGCGAGTTGCTGGGACTCGATCCTTTATATGTCGCGAACGAAGGCAAGCTGATCGCCATTGTGGCGCCAGAGGCCGCGGACGCGGTGCTGCAGGCGATGAGAAATCATCGCCTGGGAGTCGAGGCGCGGATCGTTGGCACGGTAAGAAAAGAGAACGCGGGGCTGGTGACGATGCGAACGCCGCTGGGTACGAGTCGCGTCGTGGACATGCTCGCGGGCGATCAGCTGCCGCGCATCTGCTAGGCTGTGACCCCGCGATGAAGCATGCGGTGCAGCGTCTCGCCCCGAGTTGCGATGGCTGGGCGGGGACGCCCGGCGCTCCACCAGCGAGATGAGAGTTTATGCACGAGATGGGAATCGCGAATTCGGTGCTGGAAGCGGTCCGAACCGAGATGGGCCTCCATCCTGGGACCTATCCGTGCAAAGTCGGCGTCCGCCTTGGCGAAATGGCAGCCATCGATCAGGATGCTTTGCGGTTTTGTTTTGAAGCGATCATTCACGAGACCGATCTGGAGAAGTTAGAGCTGGCGATCGAGGTCTGCCCCCGCCGCCATCGTTGTCAGCTTTGCGGGCGAGAGTTCATGGTGCGTGATTACGATTCGCGCTGTCCGCAATGCGCGAGCCTGGATACCACATGCATCAGTGGTGATGAGTTGGAATTGGCCTATCTGGAGGTAGAAGAATATGGATCGAGTACCGTTGGAGCGAAAAGTTCTTAGTGAGAACGATCGCATTGCCGCGGAGTTGCGCGCCCGTTTTCGGGAGCACGGCGTTTTGTGCCTGAACATCATCAGTTCTCCCGGTTCCGGCAAAACCAGTCTTCTGGAGCGCACCCTGGAAGCTCTGCCACCGGGTGATCGCGTGGCCGTATTAACAGGCGACATTCAGACGGAAAACGATGCCAACCGGCTGAAGCGATTTCACTTCCCCGTTAAGCAAATCACGACCGGCGGCACTTGCCACCTCGATGCTCGCATGATCGAGCGCCACTTGGCGGATTGGCCCCTCGAAAACCTGGATCTGCTGCTGATCGAAAACGTGGGCAACCTGGTTTGTCCATCCAGTTATGACCTGGGCGAAGCGGCCAAAATTGTAGTGTTGAGCGTCACCGAAGGTGAAGACAAGCCACTGAAATATCCCTCCATATTCTTTAAGTCCGACCTGCTTGTGCTAAGCAAAATCGATCTGCTTCCCTATGTTCCGTTTGACATCGAGGAGGCGGCGGAGAATGCCCGCAAGGTGCATCCCGGGATGGAGATTGTGAAAGTGTCTTGCCTGCACCGCAACGGTCTGCACGACTGGATGATGTGGCTGGCAGAGAGACGCACTGCGTACAAACCGCTGGTACAGCAGACTGCGAGCTGATCGATGGAAAATCCGGATCGTGGCGTGCATTGGCCGACGGCCGTCGCTTCCCTAGCTGTGGGCGCCGCGTTCTTCGCCCTGTGGTTCTGGTTGCTGCCGCCCTGGCTGGGTTTTCAGGTTAACGCGGCGGGTGGGGCGCGATGGCGTTGGATTGCGGCCGTGCCCTCGGTGCTTGGTTTCGCGGTCGCACTGCGCTGCGTGTGGGACTTCGGATGGACGGGACACGGCACGCCGGTGCCGATTGCTCCTCCGAAGAGACTGGTCGTGGTGGGATTCTATCGCTACGTACGGAACCCGATGTACCTGGGGTTCTTCATCGGCTGGGCGGGGCTGTGGGTGGTCTTCGGGCGGGCCAGCCTGGGCGCGATCGCGGTAGCGTGCCTGGCGGTGCTGGGCGTGGCCTTGTTTGTGCTGTTGTACGAGGAACCGCACCTGCGAAAGCTATTCGGCGCGGAGTATGAGGAATACTGTAGGAATGTCGGCCGATGGGTACCGCGGATACGGGCTTGGAAGACCTGAGACCTGCAAGATCATCTGTCCAACTTAGCAGGAACTTGACTTACAATGATATAATATAAGACATGAAAGACGTTTGTGGTACGTTTACTTCCAAAGGCCAACTGGTGATTCCAGCGGAGCTTCGCCGCAAACATAAGATCGAAGCGGGCACCAAAGTTAAGTTTCTGGAGGACCAGTTCGGGCGCATCGTCCTGCAGCCCATCACCGAAGAGTACATCGACCGTGTCATGGGCTTGTTTGCGTGCGGGCCAGACCTACTGGCGAGCTGGAAAAAGGAACATCGCGAAGAAGGCAAGCGCGACAAATGAAAACATACGTACTCGATGCCAGCGCGCTAATTGCTTTTCTGCAGAAAACCCCGGGCGCTTACAAAGTCAACGAACTTCTAAAAGAAGCCCTGCAAGAGCGCGCGACGGTGCTGATGTCAGCGGTGAATTACGGGGAAGTGTATGGCAAGATTCTGCGGGAGCGCGGGCCGGAACAAGCACTCATGGCCGTACAGGCGGTGAGTCCGCTGCCGATTCAACTGCTGGACGCAACGCCGCGGAGGGCATGCCAAGCGGCCGATGCAAAGGCCAGGTATAAGCTTTATTACGCCGATAGTTTCGCGGCGGCACTGACAATCGAACACAAGGCTACGCTTGTAACCAGCGATTCTGATTTCCGTAAAGTCGGTCACGGTTTTCCTGTGGTTTGGCTGAAGCCGTGAGAAAAGAAATTCGAAATCGGTGTGGTTACAGGCAGCTGCCGAGCTTCGCTCGGCTTGGAGGGCCGGGGGCGACCGTCCTACACGAGCAACTCCAGGTGGCCAGAACAGGCCGTCCCTTCGTCAGTCGCCCACCAGACACCAAGTTCGGCAGGATGTTCCCGCCATCCATAATTGACACCCAAGCGATCCAGCTCATTCAAGACCTCTGCAATCGCTTCCTCCAACGACGGCAATTTTGCGCAGCCCGAGCTAGTCTCGCTTCAACATCTCGTCGATAGTCACAATATCAACCAATCCCGAGCAGCCATAGATTGCCGGTAGAATGCGGTCCGGTGGATGGATGCGTCGCAATTGTGCGACTCGCTCGGTTCCCGCCCGATAAGCGGGAAGATACATTCGGCCCAGTAGTGGATGTTGACCCCAGGCGCCAGAAAGCTTGTCGGCGCGCTCTTCGGTAACGAGGAAATCCCGGCGAAGATCGGCGGCCACTCTCTCGCGCTGCACTTTTTCTCCCCAGGTTAAATACGACGACTGATTCTTGGCATCATCTTGCAGTAGCGCCAGCAACACGCCGATCTGCAGATCTTCGTCGGGCAATTGTTCGATTTCGGTTACGCCATGAGCGATCAGAATGGCATTGTTCGCAATTCCCTCGAACAGGGTGGCGGCGCGGGTGTTCATGGTCAATACCGAGGCTTCGAAGCCTGCTTTGCCGCGGACATAGAGATCCTGCAAGTAGGCAAACGTTGTAACGTGCCCGGGCACGACTTCGTGGCTCACCAGTTGCTCGAACTCCGGCACAGAGATTTGCAATGAGGCGTTAATTTCATAGGTGGCTTCGTAATGCGGACTGCCGTCCGCCTCCCGCGCCCGCCCAAGGTAGTTCATCGAGCCTGAAAACCATGCGTCCTTAATGGGCAAAAATTCAATATTGGCCCGAGGTACGGACAGAAGATCCTGGGGAAGGTACGGCAGCAAGTTGGCCGCGCTGAGGCGATCAAAGTGGGCAATCACCGCCGCTCCAAGCGCGCGGACAGAAGCCATAGGAACCACACGGTCCCGCCGCCACGCATCGACCGCACCGAGCAGGCCGGCAGAACCAGAGGTTGAGCAACCCGCCCGGCCCAATAATTCGGCAACACGCTCCCGCTTCGCCCCGGGGCTCGACGGTTCCGGCGACCGGCCCGTCGAGGACTCGACACACCGGGCGTATGGAACCGGTTGGCCTTTTCCGAGCACTTCCATGGCAAGGTCCCACATCGTCTCCAAGCACAGCGCCAAGCCTTCGAGATACTGACTTCGCAGGCCATCGCCCTTCCCGGCCTCGATCTTTCCGGATTTGATCTTGCTTGCCTCATCGCGAACTCCGGCGATGGCGTGCGGAAGGTCCACCTGCCGCAGGTATTCCTCCACCGCCTGACGATCAGTGTTCTGGCCGCAAACGCCACCGGTCTCTCGCACCCGCGCCGCCGCCGGACAGGTGTACGCCGGCGGTAGTGGCTCATCCGAGAACCACGAGTCGGCGATGAATCGTCCCGTGCCTGAAGGACACATGACATCGCCGCCCCAAAGGGTGTCGATACCGAGAACTGCATCTGCGACAAATCGTCCTAGCGAGTCCATGGACTCTCCTCTATTTTTCTTCTGCGGACACTTTCTTCAGTGAGCCGAACCATACGTACAGACACAGACCGACAAACAGCAACGCGGAGACGGTTTGAGACACCGCGTTGTTTGCGTAAAAAGGCGTCTTGATCAGGTCCTCGCGATATCCGGGAACCAATCGAAAGGCTGCGCCCAGAACGCCACCTAATGCGCCGCCAGCCATCAGTCCCGAAGCAATAATCACGCCCCGTTCGCGGATCGTCTTCCCCGCCACTCCACCGCTTCTTTCCGAGCGCTTATTCAAAAAGTGAGAAAGAAATCCCCCAACCAGAGCGGGCGTGTTCAGCTCCAGTGGCAGGTACATTCCCAGCGCGAAGATCAACGAGGGCTGGCCCAGCATCTCCAGAGCCAACGCAATCATAGCGCCCGCGCCAAACAGCAGATACGCGATCGGCTGATGACTCATGAATCCTTCGACCAGCGCTTTCATAATCGACGCCTGGGGCGAGGCCAGGACCGGGCGCAAATCGCCCGGCAAGG
>Ga0209415_10011436_pt1 | contig 14949 bp, 12 predicted proteins | sample PeaSoiSIISIP2007_FD_187696 | JGI IMG/M metagenome (GOLD analysis project Ga0209415, IMG submission 187696) | Peat soil microbial communities from Weissenstadt, Germany - SII-SIP-2007 (SPAdes) (version 2) | ecosystem: Environmental > Terrestrial > Soil > Wetlands > Peat | place: Germany...
TGTTGCTGCCGCCACAGGGCTGGGCGGGGTTGATGCAGCCCGATGAGCCGACGAAGGTCGCGTCCCCAAATGCAAAGACGCTGCCATGGTGCCCCACCAGCCAATAGCCAGCACCGTCAGACGTTCCGACGATCCCGATGATGCCGTTGTTGATGAAGCTGTTGCTCCCACCGCACGCCTTGGCGGGGTTGATGCAGTCCGACGACCCGAGGAAGGGGGCGTCGCCGAAAGCGAAGACGTTGCCGTTGCTGTCGACCATCCAGTACCCGTGCCCGCTCGGCGTGGGAGCGAGGCCGGCGATGGTGCCATCGGTGAAGCTGTTGCTGCCGCCACAGGGCTGGGCGGGGTTGATGCAGCCCGATGAGCCGACGAATGCGGCGCTCCCCTGGCTGAAGACACCGCCGTCCCCGGCCACCAGCCAGTAGCCGGCGCGGTCGGGCGCCGGCGCGATCCCCACGATCCTGCTCGCCAGCGGGTGACCGCCCATGGACCCGTAGAAGCCCGCCGTACCGAAGGCGAACACGCCGCCGTCGGCTCCGGCGAGCCAGTACCCGGTGGGCGCCGACACGCCTCTGGGAGCGGCGGCGGCGGCAGCCGGCGGGGCCCCGGCGGCTGCGATGGCGAGACCGCTCGCACCGAGCACAGCAGCCACGAGCAAGGCCCGCATCGCCCGACCACTCCGGGGCCTCAGGGAGCCCCTGCCCGTATCCCGCATCGCCCACACCACCATCCCGCCCTCCCCTCTGTGCGCCCGAGGTACATCGTTGCGGACCGGGCGCCCGAGCGGGGGGACAATAGCACCGGTCTCGCTGAGCTCGCCCTCAACGCCGGACCCGGTGGAGCTGCCGGGTCCCGCCGCCACCGCGTTCTGGACCAGGGCTCTGTGCGCCTTCACCCGGCTCGGTCGCGGGCGGACCACCGCCGTCTTCGGCCTCCAACGGGCACGTGTCGGTGTCGGCCCACCGTTCGTCGCACGAGAAACCTCACCCCGCACCCCGTTCCTCCCGTACCACACGGAGGCGGTGGACGAAGAGCAGGGCGACGGCGATCACGGCGACCGCAGCCAGCGCGTAGCCGGCATCGCTGAACCCCTTCAACACATGGTTGTAGCTCGACCCCAGCGCAAAGCCGAGGCTCGCCAGTGCCGTACACCAGATGGCACAGCCCAGGACCGTGAAGGCCACGAACTTGCCGATCACCATCTCGCCCAATCCGGCAGCGAAGGACACGAACGAGCGCAGGAGCGGGATGAAACGCCCGAACAGCACCAAGGGTTCGCCATGGCGTACGAACCACGCTTCGGCCCGGTCGAGGTCCCTATGAGTGAGCAGCACGTACTTGCCGAACCGGTCGACCAAGGGGCGTCCGCCGTAGAAGCCGATGAGGTAGCCGGCCAACGATCCCAGCACTTCCGCCACGGCGGCCAGGACGATCACGATGACCAGGTTCAGGTGATGCGGCTCATGGGGGATCTGGCCGCTGGCCAGCACCCCTCCGTAGATGACCGCCAACTCGGCGCCGACCGGCAGACCCATCGCCGAGATGAAGCTCAGGGCGAAGACCGCGACGTAGCCCCAGGTCTCGAGAAAGTGCTCCATTGACGCACCTCCGATGGTGGGCGGTTTCCGTCGCGGCTGTCAGGCCTTCGGCACAAGGCCGTCCAAATCTATGCCAGGTCCACCTGACGAAGCCATGAAGCGGGCGATCACCGTCCCCCGTCTCGCCGGGAGAGACGTGACCCACCGACACGGCCATCAGGCCGGGTTGGCGTGCACCGGTCACCTGTGCACCTGCGGCGCAGACCAGGGGGGCCGAAGGAAAGCGGGAACGAGGAGGCACGGAGCGGGCAAGTAGGCCCCCCCGTCGCGCTAGCGTGGACGGGATGGGCACGAATGGCGGATTCGGCTCATGGCGCCACCTGGCGGGCCGTTTCTTCGCGGCCCTGTTGCCCTTCGGCCCAGCGCCAGCCGACGAGCGCTGGGCGCTGGAGCACTTGCTCACCGGCGAACGGGAACTCTGGCACCGCATGTCGGGTCCTGACCGGCGCCACGCCGTCGGCGTTGCCCGGGACACCATCCACCTCCTCGGCGCAGACCGAGCGCGGCGCGAAGTCGTCGCTGCGGCGCTCCTTCACGACGTCGGCAAGGTCGAATCGTCGTTCGGGACCATGGCGCGCGTCGTGGTCACGTTCGCCGCCCTGGCCGTGGGTCGTTCCCGATTGCTGCGCTGGGCCGGAGAGCCCTCCGGCGACGGACATCCGTCTCTGCGGGCGCGCGTCGGCCTCTACCTGGCCCACGACCGCTTGGGCGCCGAGTTGCTCAAGGGGGCCGGCAGCCAGGCGCTGGCCGTGTCGTGGTCCGCCGAACACCACCTGCCTCCCGAGCGGTGGACGGTCGACGCCACCATCGGCACAGCCCTCAAAGCCGCTGACGGGGACTGACTGCGCAGCCGATCCTCGTTTCGACGCAACGCTAGGAGCGACCGAGGATCTCGGACGCGGCGGATCCCGAGCGGTTGGGGGTGACGATAATCGGTCGGTCCGCTGCCATCGGCTCTGCGGCCTGAGAGGCTGCCGTCGCCTCGACGGATTCGATGGTCTGGCGCACGGCGACGCCCATGCGCCCCTCGGTGTCCCAGCCGTGGACGTCGACGGGTTCGTGGCCGGCGGGCCACGCGCAGCCCCGGAGGCGATCGGGGCTGATGGCTCCACAAAGGCCACGACGCTGCAAGTGGACCTGCAAGGGATCAGTCGCCGTCACCGGTGATCCCCCGCGACCCGTGGCCCGACCACGCCGTGGCGAAAGGCCGACCATGCCGCTCCCGGCACTGGCCCGTCGGCACGCGCGACGACACGCTCCGGTCGATCGTTCTCCTCGTTTCTGATTGCCTCGGGGTGGCGAGGGGTCAGCCGACGCACCACCCTTCAACGGAGACGTTACGACCCCGACCATGATCGGCACATGAAGCTTTCCGATTATGCCCAACGGACGGGTGGCGCATTCATGGCAAAGGAGCCGCCCGTCAGCCGTCTCCCGCCAGCCACCGTGCCCGCTGGATGCGCACCGTCACCGCTCAGCTCCTCGACGTCGGCACCCTCCGCACGATGGCTGTCGCTTGCCGCCCGACGCCCTCTGCCGAACATGAGACAGCCACATGGGGCGAGAGAAGACCGCCGCGCCGCGTGCCGGTCGCCTTTGCCGGCTTCGCCGCCGCCAGCATGAGGTTGCCGACGTCCGGACGAATCGCCGACACCGGTCAGAGGAGCGGCGCCACCTCCTCGCCCTCATTGTGCGAAGTTGTTCAGGCGCGCCGTTCACCAGGGATACGTCCGCTGCGGCATGCACCTGGCCCTGCGGTGCGGCGCGACCTGCTCAGGGTTGGGGATGGACCGCCTCCCAGGCCGGACTCCTCCGAGGCGATCCGTCCGCCCGTCGACTTCGCCGTCACCAGGCATGTGGTGCGTCACCAACGGATGATCCCCCGAGTTCATATGGCTGTAGGAAACGCCTCGTAGCGTGCGCAAATCGTGCCGGTTCTCGAGGCGTCCCACTGCGACCCGCGCACCTTCATCGACTCCCCTGATGAGCCGGCGGCGGCGCTGGGTACGAGGGGGTGGGGCTTCGCGCCTGCCTCACAGAACTCCGAGAGACGTCGAGCTGGTCGGGCCGTCGGCGGGAATCGCCGCCAGAGTGCCCGAGACAACTCTCGGGCGCGCCGTCGGGCACGAGCGATCCCCGGGCGCCAGCGCGTGCGGGGATCTGTCGCGGCAGCTCGTGTGATCCCCGCGGTCCCCGGAGAGAACGCTCCAGAGACAACGATCCCCGGGAGGTTGGACCTCCCGGGGATCGTTTGCCATCTAGGAGGCAGAGGGCGTGCCCTGCCTTCTGTGTCGAAGGTGGGGCCGACGCCCCGCCCTAACCATCTTCCTTTGCAATGGTCACTGGGTCACCCCAGTGCTCGATGGGACTTCTGATTCCCAGGGCTGGAAGCCAGCCCTGGCTGCAAAGGGATCAGAACTTGGTCAGCTTGCCACTCTTGATGGTCACCTTGGTGAGCCCAGACCCGGCACAGGAGGCGGCAACCTGAGCGGGAGTCTGGGTCAGGAGCCCACTGCCAGTGGCGCTGCCCGACGCGTACGATCCCGTAACCGAGCCTGTCAGCTTGAAGGTGATGGTCTTCGAAGTGACGACCTCGCTGTCGGTTGCGTTGAGCACGCTCTTCGGGCTCACCGCCGGTGTGTTCGTGAGCGTCAGGGTGACCGGCATCGAGACCCCAAGGTTGCTGCAGTTGTTGGTGCTGGAGAGGATGGTGGCCGCGCCCGTGACCTTGGTGGGCTTGGGCGAGCCGCCCGTGCAAGACGACGCCGAAGTGGTGATCTTGGTGGTCTCGGGCGACGTCCCACCGTTCTTGAGCGCCGGGCTGAACGTGATGGTGCCGGTGACCTTGGTGCAGTTGTAGGTGCCGGTGCCGGCGCCGGCCCACGCCGCACCCACGCCGATGACGGTGCTCATGACGGTAAGCGGCATGCCGACGGCCGCCACCCCGATGATCAACTTGCGCAAACGCATCTGTCCTCCTAGGTAGGTGTGAAGACCCGGGGCTCTCACCCCGCGCCGCCGCGGCCGACAACGAGGACGCGCAGGGGTCTCGAACGACGGTCCCCCCCAACCCCCTGTCGCCGCAACTCCCCGGCGCCGCGTATTGAACACGAAATCGCAGTCGGGGGCATCATCACAATTTGGGAGCCAGTCCGAGAATTTGAGCCAGGATGCCGAGCGCAGGGCGAAGCGTGAGCTTCCGCGCGCGAGCGGTGATGGTGAGTTCGGCATACGGAACGCTTCGGCACCAGGCGACGGTCCGAGGCACACCGAACTCGGGGGACCGCGGTCATCGCCGCCCGGCCCGGGAGAAGCCGCTGAGGAGCACGCAAGCCGACCTCGTTGACCTCGGCACCCGACTCGGCGTATTGACCCTCCCACCACCTCCCGATGACGCCGGTGCCTGAGACGGTCACAGGGCACGGTGCCCCCCAGAGCAGACGTCCGACCATGTGGACCGCGCCGGTGCCTGAGACCGGGCGCCGCCCCGTGTCCTGAGGCAACACGCCCGATCGGGCTCGAAGCGCTCCGGAGGATCGTTCTCGGCCTGCAGGTCGGAGATCTGCTCCCGCGTCGGCGACACTGGCGGGACCCGTGGTCGATGGTGGCGTGCCGTGGCTCCCGGAGATGCCGCTCACGCGGGGTCCGAACTGACCGGGGAACCGTGCACGAGCACGTTGTAGGTCACGAGTGCGATGGCCACGTGCATGACCATGAGGATCGCAACGGCATCGGCTGGCTGCCCCCGGTAAAGGATGTAGAGGTCCGGCAGCCAGAGGACGACCGTGACCAGAATGGCCAAGCGGAAGAACAGCCACCGTGGCGCCGAGGTGAGCCGCGTGAAAATCGGCCAGGCGGCGCACGCGATGATGACGCCGATCACGGTCAGCTTGGCATAGTCAGAGAACCGGAAGTGCACGTACCCGTGCGTCGAGGGGAACACGGCTGTGCCTATCGCCACCAGGAGGGCGTCGGCCAGAAGCGACCCGGCGATCGCCACGAGCGCCGCCACGACGACCCGCGGCAACGACGGTTGGCGGTGCCTGGGCGCGAAATCGACGCGGACCAACTCCAGGCCACGGCCGACAAGGGTCGACTGCAACAACGATCCTCCCTCTCGCGCGGTCCAGCCGCCACCCAACCCAGACGACGAGTTCGACTCGTGCACCCTCATACAGGCACACCTGACGTGGAACCTGTCCGTCTGCGATCACACGGCGCCCCGAGGGCGCGGCCACGACCCAGTGCCATCGACCGGCCATGGTGCCCGGCTGACCTGACAGGAGCATGAAGGAAGAGCTTGGAAGATCCTCCGCGCCATGACCCCCAACCGGCCGGGGGCCGGCACCGTCATCGCAGACAGTCAAATTCGAGCTCGGCCCCCCGCAGCCCCGGGCTCGGACGCCAGCATCCTCGGCCAACCGAGATCCGTCACTGCGGTGTCCGGGGCGTTGGCGCCGGGTGCCTCGTCCGAGGGGATGCCGCCGGCAGCGGCCGGTGGGTTTGCTTGCTGGACCCATTGGGTTTAAGCACCGGCGTTGTGGTTCCGTCCAACATGCGCCGGGAGATGCCCCGGCCGACCAGGGGCGCCAGCGTACGGGTCCGGCGAACCCGCACGGCGTTGGGGCTGGGGCTGCTGGTCGTGCTGGGTGTGGCCCTGGCGACCTGCATCTTCCCTGCGTCCACGCCCGTCCTCAGGCCGCATCCCCGGCCCCGGGTGCAGGCGACGGAAGCACCTGCAGCCGAGGCCGGCCTGCTGCCGTGGGAGCTGACCGCACCCCTCAGCCGCGAGGTGGTCCTCCCGGGCCCGAATGGTCAGCTCGTCATCTTGGGGGGTCTCACGACCTCGAGCAGCTCGGCGGACGGCGTCTACGAGCTCGACACCGCGACCGGGAGGCTGCGCAGTCTCGGCACCCTCCCGGCGCCGGTTCACGATGCGACGGGCGCGGTCGTGAACGGGAGCGATGTGGTCTTCGGAGGTGGATCGCCGAACACCGTGGCCGCCGTTCAGGCGTTCCCCGTGCCGACCGGCGCATCGTCCTCGAGCGCCGTGGGCACCGTGCTCGGGGGCCTGCCGGACCCCCGCTCGGACGCGGCGTCGGCGACAATCGGCTCCACCACGTACCTGGTGGGGGGGTACACCGGCTCCGCACCCGATCCTGCCGTACTGGCCACGACGAACGGGCGCACCTTCGTCCCGGTGGTGTCGCTTCCCATGCCCGTGCGTTACCCGGCCGTGGCCGCGCTGGACGGAAAGCTGTACGTCTTCGGGGGGGAGGCCCTCTTCGGTTCCCGGGCGGGTCAACCGGTCGGCGACATCCAGGTGGTCGACCCGGCCCGTCGAACGGCCCGGATCGCCGGTCGTCTCCCCGAGCCGCTCGAGGGAGCGGCGGCGGTGAATCTGGACGGCGAGATCTTCGTGGCCGGCGGCGACAGCAGCGTCCTGCAGCCCTCGACCCCCGGCCTCGGCACCACGCAGATCGGGCCCCCCGGATCGAAGGCCAATCCGGGCGCAGGAGCAAGCGGGGCGATCACCGATGCGTACGTCACGCCCCCGAATGCAGGCCCGGGCGCCAACACGACGGTGCACTCGTTGGATGCGAGCACGAGCTCGACGGTGTCCACCGTGTGGGCCTTCGACGTCGCCACGGACAGACTTCTCCTCGCCGGACGTCTCCAAGCTCCAGTGTCCCACGCAGGGGTGGCCGTCGTGGGTTCGCGGGCGTGGATCGTCGGGGGGGAATCCAATGGTGCGGTGCTCCCCTCCGTGCAGATGCTCACCCCGAACCGAACGTTCGGGACAGCAGGCGCCGCCGGGGCGGGATCTCCCTATTTCGGAGCGAAGTTGCTGGTGGCGGACCGCGGAAACAACCGGCTCCTACTGATGGACTCCGTCATGCATGTGGACTGGACGTACCCGTCGGCCACGTCTCCGCCGGACGCGCTGGGCTTCTATTTCCCCGACGACGCGTTCTTCATCGACAAGGGAACGGCGATCATCTCCAACCAGGAGGAGAACGAGACGATCGTCGAGATCGGCTATCCGTCGGGGAGGATCGTCTGGTCCTACGGCCACCCCAAACAGGCCGGTTCTGCTCCCGGGTACCTGCACGAGCCCGACGATGCCTACCTGTTGCGCAACGGGCAGATCAGCGTGGCCGACGCGCAGAATTGCCGGGTCCTCGTGCTCGACCAGGACGGGACGACCGCCCACCAGATCGGCACCACCGGCCGGTGTGTGCACAACCCCCCCGTGTCGATGGGCTCGCCGAACGGAGACACGCCGCTCGCCGACGGCAATCTCCTCGTGTCCGAGATCAACGGCTCATGGGTCACGGAGTACACGACGAGCGGCGCCCTCGTGTGGACCGTCCACCTGCCCATCGGCTATCCGTCGGACCCGCAGCAGATCGGGGCGAACCTCTATCTGATCGCGAACTACGCGACGCCGGGGCAGATCCTCGAGTTCAACCGGCAGGGTCAGATCCTGTATCGCTACGACGTGCCCAGCGGGCCCGGAATGCTCAACCATCCCTCTCTGGTCGAGCAGCTCCCGAACGGCGTGCTCATGGCCAACGACGACTACCGCAATCGCATGGTGGCCGTCGATCCGGCCACCGGAGCCCTCGTGTGGCAGTACGGCGTGAACGACACGGCCGGCACTGCCCCCGGGATGCTCAACACCCCCGACGGGTTCGACATCCTGCTCCCCAACGGGTCGACACCGACCCACCCGGCGACCGGCTGAGGCCCCGACGTGCTCCCGCTGCCGCTCCGCATCACCGGCGGCGGGGCCGGGTCCGACGACAACCTGGCGACCGCCGGGGCGCTGGGCGGGAAGAGACCTTGGTGGAATCTTCACGACCGCTTCATGAACGGCTCGTAGGCTCGACACCTGAGCCCCAGCACCTCATCGGGTCGTCCGAGCAGGCCAGGACTCGCATCGCCGGCAGCAGAACAGTGGGGGGCGCTCATCGACACCATCGGAGCCCTCCGGCATGGGAGAGGCGCCATGGACACCCAATGGATGGCCCACGGGAAGTGCAGGGACATGGACTCGGCGCTGTTCTTCCCAAGCGACGGGGTCGGGGTGCAGGTGGCGCAACGGATCTGCGCCGAGTGCCCCGTGAAAGTGCCTTGCCTGCGCTACGCCCTGGCCCACCGGGTCGACGACGGCGTCTGGGGTGGCGCCTCCGAACGCCACCGCCGGCGCCTGCTGCGCGGCCGTCGACCGGCCACGGCCAGCCACGAGGGCCGGCGCCACCAGCCGGTGGGGCAGCGCTGACCGTGGCTGCATCGCTCTGCTCGTCGTGACGGTGCCCTTGCCGCGCGGCCTTCGCCGTCCGAGCGAGGTCGAGAGGGTGGCCGGCCCGCTCGAGTCGGATGGCTGCGTCCCCGGAGGACGGGACGCCGGTCAGCAGGAGGGTGCCGGATCCCTGAACGAGCCGCACGCCCCCGCCGTATCTCTGCGCAGTGCACGGGCCGAGCCGGGAGACGCCGGGCTCGCAGGCGCCGCGATGGGGACGGCGCACTCGGCGATCCACCGCCCCGCGTCGTCGGACGCAGCGGTACCGTGGCGCCGCGTCGGCGAGGACGCCACCTTCGGCCTCCCCGCGAGTCGCCGTTCACGTTCCCCGAATCCAGCGTTCGGTGCCAGGCACGGGGTCCCCGGTGACGGTGCAGCAGTCACGCAGGTGCGGGACCGCACACGCCGGTCGGACGGTCAAACGGCCGTGAGCCCACGGTCCCGATCCACCACGGGCTTCCGGCGCGCCCTGACATTCCTGCGCAGGCACGCCGGCTACGACGCCTTCCCCAAGCAGTTCGAGCTGCTCGGAAGACGGTGGACCCTGCTCCACGGTGTCTTCTCCCCGATCGACACTCCGATCACCGAGCTCTTCACGAGTTGGGTGCCCTATCCCACCGGCGGGGCGTTCCTGGAGATCGGGTGCGGGACCGGGATCACCGCCGTCGTCGCCGCCATGGCCGGATGCCGACGTGTCGTCGCCGTCGACGTGAACCGGGCGGCGGTCGAAAACACGTTACAGAATGCCGAACGCCACGGCGTCTCGGACCGGGTCAGCGTCCGACAGGGTGACCTCTACGACGCGCTCGCGCCCGACGAGCGGTTCGACATGATCTATTGGAACTCGAACTTCATCGAGGTGCCGCACGACCGGGTGCTCGAGTCCGATCTTGACCATGCCTTCTTCGACCCCGGATACGGGACGCACCGCCGGTACCTCGGAGGCGCCGCCTCGCATCTCAACGAGGGTGGGCGGCTGTTGCTCGGCTTCAGTAGCCTCGGAAGTTGGCCCGAGTTCGGACGCGCCTGCTCCGAAACGGCGTGGGAACCCCGCATACTCCGGACCGAGCATCGACAACTCGGCAGCATGATCGAGTTTCAGCTGGTCGAGCTCATGGATGTCGACGAGCGGGAGCAGTCCGTCTCAGAGGAAGGGGCCGGCGCGTGAACACGCTGGCCGGAGGCGGCGCACGGCACCGTCCACAGATCCGTCATTGACCCGACAGTGCCGCATGGGCAGGCTGGACCCGAGCCAGGGGCCGAGGGACCCCGGGTGGGGTGCGCTCGGCTCCCGCGGTCGCGGGCCGAGATCCCGTCCGGGGCGAAGGCTGGGTGAGGCCTCTCTGCCCGGCGAATCGGGGTCCACCGCCTGACGCTCGTACGACGACGTGTCCCCCGGGACGTCCGCGCCTCACGAGCGTGAGGGGCACACCGGGGGGCGAAAGGGTCGCTGGACCCGGCGACGTTGACCAAGCATTGACAAGCCGTTGGCCTCCCCGTGAGGAACGATCGTCATGATGGCGTCGCTGGCTTCAAAGGGGGGGCTGAGAACCTTGCGACTCCAGGGGGGCGAACCTAGCCCCAACTTTGACGTCGCCTTTCGAGGCTATGACTGCAACGACGTGGACGCCTACGTCATCCGCCTCCACCAGATGTTGTGCGATTCCAACGCGCGGGCGGACATTGCCTCCCGGGCAACGACCGCCGCTCTCCGTCAGACCTTCGCCGGAGCCCTGCAAGCGTTCGTGGAGGCGGGAGAGAAGCACTTGAGCGAAGCTCGCGCAATCGCCGACCATGTCATCGAATTGGCCGAGCAGCAAGCGGCCGAAATGCTTCGCATCGCGGACAAGCACGCAGGCGAACTGCGGGAGCGGTCGGAAACGCAGCTGCAGGAGGCCGAGGCGGTCCGGGCATCCGTCCTCCACGATGCCCAGACGGATCCCGGCCTGGCGGACTCTCGCCACCAGCTGACGGAGTTGCAGCAGGCGATCACCGCTCTCGCGGCCTGCAAGGCGAACATGCTCAGCGAACTCGGCCGCCTCCAACAGCATCTGGCGTGCGCGCCCTCGTGCGACACCGGTGTCACCGACGACCGAGGCGTCTCCCACCCTGGTGGGGCGGATCGACGAGGTGAGGGGGCAGGGACGAGAACGGCGGCTGGACCCTCCGTGTACCCGGCTCCCGATGAGCGCCGCGACGCGTTGCAGCCCTCTCATCATGACAACGCGTTCGCGCTATCGGCGTTCCCGACGTTCCCCGCGTGTTTGGGGTGGTCGGAACAGGAGAGCCGATGGGTGGGTTTGACCTTCAGTCAGTACCAGGCCTGGCACGCGCGTCCAGACCTCGACCCGGTCGAATTCATCTCCGAAAGTGTGGCATCCTAGGTCTCGTCCTGCCGGCAGGTCCCGAAGCACACGCACCCGCCAGGTGGCGAACTCGTTGCTGCCGCCGGCGTTGCCGTCCCATGTGTAGCTGAAGTTGTTGCCGGGCACCGCTCGGAGTGCAGCGACGATCGCGTCCCAATCGGCGATGAACTGGCCGGCGCTCAGCGCCTGCGTCCCCCACGGGTACCAGTTGCCGTTCTGCTCCCACATGATGCGGATGTCGGCGTCGGCCTGGCCGCTGGCGACCAGGTCCTGGCCCATGGTCGTGGCCTGTGCGGGTGTGAGGTTGCCGACGGCGAGGGAGGATCGCAGCGGCCCGACCGCCCATGAGGGGTACGTCGTGGCGTCGGTCCCCCCCGCCTACGTCGTGATGACCGTCGGTGTCACTGCGAGCTGCTGCCCGAGCGCGACGACGGCACTCGGGCTCTGCGACGGGAGGAAGAGGCCCAGCGCGGGCGGCGGGGCGGCGGAGACGAGCGATCCGACGGTCTCGATACCGATCCCGGCGAGCAACAGCACTGACGCGACCAGGACCAGGCCCCGCCGGCGGAGCCTGTTCGGGGCAATGGCGTGGCGCATTTGGACCGGTCGCTTGGCATGGCGCGCCTGCTTGGGTGGCTTGGCATGGCGTGGGTGCGTTGGTCGCTTGGCGTGACTGGCAGGGGTCAAGGGACCAGCCCCCGTCGGACGCCGGGCCGGGGAGCGATTCGTCGTGGTCGCAGCATGATGGACGTGTCCTCCCAACGAATGGGAAAGCCAGACGGTCGGCCGAGATCTGCAGCCGACGGCGATCCGTCATCGCGACATCGGTGCAATCGATCGCGCTCACGCAGACGGATGTCCGTTTCGAGCGAAGATGCGCGCGCACCGGTGCCGCAACCGGTCCTCGATGGACACGCCCCTACAAGACACATGCGGCACGATGGCCCCACCAGTCCCAGGACCACCGCCACACTGTGCACCCCCCGGGAACGGTGGCGGCAACCCTGCTCAGTACACTCGGTCGGCGTGGGCCCGGAACACTCGATCCGCGTCGGCCGGATCAATCGGGTGCTGAACGAGTTCGTGCGCCCCCGGCGTCTCGGACCATCGATCCCCCTGGACGTAGCTGCCCACCATGTGCACGGCGAGCCGGTCCCGCCCCCGGCGGCGCTCGGAGCCGACTACCAACCGTTCCCCGTCGGCGGGTCCTGGGGACCCCCCTGGAGCACCACCTGGTTCCGCCTCAGAGGCCGAATCCCCTCCGAGTGGGAAGGACGGGAGGTGGCCCTGGGCTTCAGCATCGGGAACGCGGGTTCCACCGGCTTCGGGGCCGAAGCCCTCGTCTGGCGCGACGGCCGGCCGGTGCAGGGGCTCTCACCGAACCACCGTGAACATGTGCTCGTCTCCTGCGCCTCCGGCGGCGAGGATCTCGAGTTCTTCGTGGAGGCAGCCGCCAACCCACCGTCCCCGTTCGGCGCCAATCCGTGGCCTCTTCTGCTTCCCGAGCCCGACGGCGAACCCCTGTTCACCCTCCAGCGTGCCGACATCCACGTCCGCGACCCCGAGTTCGACGAGTTCTGGCACGACTTCCGGGTCCTCGTCGAGCTCGTGAGCGAACTTCCCGAAGGCGAGCCCCAGTCCGCGTGGTTCTGTGCGGAGCTCGAGCGAGCGTGCAACCTGCTCGAGCTCCCCGACATCTCCGGCAGCTGGCGACAGGCGAAGCCCGTGCTGGGCGACCTCTTGGCCCGGAAACCCGCGACTCGCACCCACTCGGTGAGCATCGTCGGCCACGCCCACCTGGACACGGCCTGGCTGTGGCCACTGCGCGAGACCATCCGAAAATGCGCCCGCACCTTCAGCACCGCGCTCGAGCTCATGGAGCGCTACCCGGAATACCGGTTCGTCGTCTCCCAGGCGCAGCACCTCGCCTGGATGCGCGACCACTATCCGGAACTGTGGGAACGGATGAAGGGGCGCATCGCAGAAGGGCGCCTCGAGCCGACAGGCAGCATGTGGGTGGAGGCAGATTGCAACATCCCCTCCGGTGAGTCGCTCGTCCGGCAGATCGTCTACGGGAAGCGCTTCTATTCCCGTGAGTTGGGCATCGACACGAACGACGTCTGGCTGCCCGACGTATTCGGCTATTCGGCCGCCCTGCCCCAGATCATGCGGCAATGCGGGATCCGGTGGTTTCTCACTCAGAAGCTCTCCTGGAACCAGTACAACACCCTCCCCCACCACAGCTTCCTGTGGGAGGGCATCGACGGCTCGCGCGTCTTCACGCATTTCCCCCCTTCCGACACCTACAGCGGCAACATGAGCGTCCGCGAGCTCCGCTTCGGCCTCGAGAACTTCAAGGACCACGATCGCGCCACGCGTTCGCTCTATCTCTTCGGATGGGGTGACGGCGGCGGGGGCCCGACCAGCGAAATGCTCGAGTCAGCGCGCCGACTGCGCGATATCGACGGCGTTCCTGAGCTGCGCATGGAGGGTCCACGGCAATTCTTCACAGAGGCGGAAGCCGACATCCGCGACCCGGCTGTCTGGGTCGGTGAGCTCTATCTCGAGCTCCACCGCGGCACCTACACCAGCCAGGCCGCCACCAAGCTCGGGAATCGCCGCTCGGAGTTCGCCCTGCGCGACGCCGAGCTCTGGAGCTCGCTCGACGAGGAGTCGGACTATCCGAACGACGCACTCGCGGCTCTGTGGAAGCTTCTCCTGCTCCACCAGTTTCACGACATCATCCCCGGATCGGGAATCCATTGGGTCTATGACGACACGGCCCGCGACCACGCCCACGTCCTGAGCTCGGCCGAGCGCCTCACCGACGCCGCTCTGGCGCGCCGCGCCGACGCCATCGACACGACAGGGTGCGCGCACGGCATCGTGGTGTTCAACTCGCTGTCTCACCCCCGCACGGACCTCGTAACCGTCGAGGCTTCCGACGCGATCACCGCCGTCATCGACAACTCGGGAACGGTGGGTCCGGTGCAACGCGACCATGACGGCCGAACGATCTTCCGGGCGACGGTCCCTCCCTGCGGCTACCAGGTCTACGACCTTGTCGCCACGGACCCGGGCCCCGTCACCGAGGTGGCGGCGGGCCCGAAGCTGCTCGAGAACGATCACCTGCGCGTCGAACTCGACGACCACGGCCTGCTGTGCTCGATCCTCGACAAGGCCGGCCGCCGCGAAGTCCTCGCGCCGGGGGCCCGGGGGAACCGGCTCCAGCTGCATCCTGACTACCCGAACTTCTTCGACGCCTGGGACATCGACCGGTTTGCCTTCGACCAGGTGGTGAGCCTGGATGCGCTCGAATCGATGGAAGTGGTGGAGCGGGGCCCCCTCCGCGCGGGAATCCGGATCACGCGTGCCTTCGGCGACTCCCGGCTGACCCAGGTGGTCCGGCTGGCCGCCGGATCGCGCTACGTCGAATTCGAGACCGAGGTGGAGTGGCATGAGGCGAATCGCCTCCTCAAAGTCGCCTTCCCCGTGGCCGTGCGCAGTCTCCGGGCAACGTACGAGATCCAGTACGGGCACGTGGAGCGGCCGACCCATGCCAACACGAGCTGGGACGTCGCTCGGTTCGAGGTCTGCGCGCACAAGTGGGCCGACCTGTCCGAGCCGGGGTACGGCGTGGCCCTGCTCAACGACTGCAAGTACGGCTACGACATCGCGG
>Ga0209415_10011437_pt1 | contig 14948 bp, 13 predicted proteins | sample PeaSoiSIISIP2007_FD_187696 | JGI IMG/M metagenome (GOLD analysis project Ga0209415, IMG submission 187696) | Peat soil microbial communities from Weissenstadt, Germany - SII-SIP-2007 (SPAdes) (version 2) | ecosystem: Environmental > Terrestrial > Soil > Wetlands > Peat | place: Germany...
GTCCATACCCAAACCATAACTCCTATGGAATGTTTTGATTGGACCTCCGCTTCGCAAAACTAAGTGGCATTGCGCACAAGTGCGTGCGCCACGCCGCCACCAAACATCTCTGAAGGTAACCATGAAGAGGTCTACTCAAAGACTCCACTGCGGACCAAGGACCCGAACACGGCCTGCTCCAAGGGAGCTGACGTGGACATTCCCACATAGCGCCCGCTATTGCGCAGGGCCACGCGCTCCAACTCGGCGGCATAGGCGTCGAACTCGGCGGTATAGCGCGCGCGGGCTTCGGCGTCGAAGGCCAATTCCACGCGCTCACCAGTTTCGGCATCTTCGATTTCCAGCTCGCCATCCCAAGGCGGTTCGCGATCTTCGTCGGACCAAATGTGCAGCAACATCAATTCATGGCCGAAATCGGCCAGGAACTGGAGCGGCTTTTCGCAATCTTCATCATCCAGGAAATCCGAAATGACCAGCACCAGCCCCGGCTGCGGATAGCGGGAGACGAAGGCCCGCGTCGCTGCGAGGAAATGAGTTTGGCCGCCGGGCTTCAAATCCGAGAGGAAATTCACGGCGGGTTGAAAGCGGTGACGGCCGCCGGAAGCGGTGAAGGAATCGTGCAGCTTTCCGGAGAAAGGCTGCAGGCAGATCGCATCCAGCCGCACCAGGCCGACGTAGCACAGCGCGGCCGCCAGCTTGCGGGAGTAATCGAACTTGGACGTCGCGCCGGTGTTCATGGACCGGCTGATATCCAACAGCACCCGCACGGGAATGCGCGGCTCCAGTTGGAACATCTTCAGGAACAGCTTTTCCAAGCGCAGATAGGCGCGCCAGTTGACTGCGCGAAGATCGTCGCCATGGGTGAAGTTGCGATGGTCGAGGAATTCCTGGCCGGCTCCGGCGAAACGCGAAGTGTTATGGCCGCCCACCAGCCCAGGGTGCGATTTTTGCCACTGGATGGTCAGCCGCTCCAGCTTTTCGAGCATCGGCGTGTCGATTAACGGCTGAACCACTTGGGATAATGCCTTTTACCGAACCACCGCGCCCGCGCCTGCTGCGACGCTGGGAATGATCTTGTTCAGGATGGTCTCGGGAGTCTGGCCGTCGGCATGGGCGTCGAAATTAAGAATGATGCGGTGCCGCAACACGGCCGGGGCAACGGCGTCGACATCCTCGATCGACAGGTGCAGGCGGCCCTTCAAGAGCGCGCGGACCCGCCCGCATTCGACCAGAGCCTGCGCTCCACGCGGGGAGCTGCCGTAGCGGATGAACTGGTTCGCCAGTTCGTGCCCGACGCCCTTTTCCGGCTGCGTGGCCATCACCAGGTCGATGGCGTGATCCTGCACGTGCGGGGCAACCAAAACCTGATGGCAGACGTCGCGCAGGCCGAGGATCTCTTCACGGTCGAGCACCGGGCTCACCACGGTCTCGTCTCGTTGAATGGTCCGGTCGACGATGGCGCTTAGGTCGCTGCGCGAAGGATATTGCACGATGATCTTCATCAGGAAGCGGTCTAGCTGGGCTTCGGGGAGCGGATAGGTTCCCTCCATCTCGATGGGATTCTGCGTGGCCATCACCAGAAACGGCGCCTCCAGCAAATGAGTCGCGGTGCCGCTGGTGACGGTGTGTTCCTGCATGGCTTCGAGCAGCGCGCTTTGCGTCTTGGGCGTGGCGCGATTGATTTCGTCGGCGAGCACCAAGTGGGAGAAAATCGGGCCGGGCTGAAAGCGCAAAGCTTTGGCGCCGCTTTCGGTGTCCATGATCATGCTTCCGACGATGTCGGCGGGCATCAGATCCGGAGTGAACTGGATGCGCGAATACTTGAGTTGCAGCACGCGCGCCAGAGTGCGCAACAGAGTGGTCTTGCCCAATCCGGGAACACCCTCGAGCAGGACGTGGCCGCCGGCGAGGAGGCAGGTAAGAACTCCATCCACCACGGGTTGCTGGCCAACAATGATTTTCCCGATCTCGTCACGAACTTTCTTGAGCTGGGTGGTGGCCAGCTGGAGGGCGGCTTCCGGTTGCACGCATATATTCTACCTGAGAATTGAAATCGGCTTGGGCTGGGGCGGTCGGTCGGGGCAAGGGACGACGCCTGTTCGCCCCAGTTTGGCTGCGGCTTCACTAATCCGCTCGAGGTTACGCTCAACGGCATCGTAAGTTTTGGAGTCCGCCTTGAACACGGTCACGTCGATACCGGCGACGTAACGTTGAATCGCCTGCGCGTTTTCGATGATGTCCTCCAAGCGGCGGGCGGGCTTGTCAGAAAGCAAGGGTGCGGTCCCGGTCGATCTCCGCTTGAAAACGCTTCTTGCGCACAGGCTCTTCGATGACATCCACCTTGCAGCCGAAGATTTCGGAAAGACGCACCTCGAGCTCGCTTAGGCGACTGAAATAGCCGAGGCCTGGTACCGAGAAATTATCGCCGAGGCGGACCGCCGCGTCGACATCATGTGCATAGGCAAGTTCACCCTGCGGCGCGGAATTTCTCGCGGCACTCAGGCGAGCAGAAGTAATACGTCACGCCCCCCACCGTTTTTTGAACCGCCCCCGATGGGGTGAGATAGGTTCCGCAGACGGGATCCTTCTTCAACGCTTCAGCGGTGGGCAGGTGTGTCGTTCTGGCGCGCGGTCCCGACGGCCCCGGTCCGGGCGGCGATGACGAGTCGCCGAAGAAATCCGCGACGCCTTTCAGCACGACCCCGATCACCGATCGCAGCACGCCCAGAATCAGGACGCCCGCGATCAGATACAGGATCGTTTCGCTCACTTCTTCTTATTATTCTGGCCCGGTTTGGAAAAATTGGTCTCGACGGGGGCGCCCAGCCCAGTCAGTATATCCTTAGCCTGCTGGGCGTTCGGGCCCGTGGGCGCCAGTTGCAGGTATTTCTGGAAGGCCTCGGTGGTGCCCGGAGGAATCACCATCTTGCCGTCGGCGCCGGACGTCACTTTGGCAACCAGCACCACGCCGTATTGATAATAAGCTTCGGCATATCCAGCGTCCATGGACTTTTTGAACGCTACGCCCGCCGCGTCATTCTGGTTGATATTGGCCAATACCGCTCCGAGGTTGTAGTAGTATTTGCCGGCCGAAGCCGGATCCAGCGTAGCTGCCTTGCTCAACTCCGCCTGTCCGTCATCGAGTTTCTTTTGCTTGACCAGGATCAGAGCATAGTTGTTGTGATAAGCGGCGTTGGCGGGAGCCAGTTCGATCGCCTTCTGATAGTCGGCCGCGGCCTTGGCCAGATAAGCTTCCTTGCCGTCGCCGGGCTGGCTGTCGGAGAGGTAGTAGTAATCGTCGCCGAGGTGGCTCCAAATAACATGCTGGGTGGGCCCGATTGTGGAGGCCTTCTCGAACTGCTGGATGGCAATGTCATACTTCTTGTTGGTTTCGGCCTCCATGCCGGCGTTAAAGGACTCGTTGAGTTCCTTGTTCTTTTCGAGGGAGGCTTCGGCGTCCTTCTTCTTCTTTTCGAATTCCGCCTTCTGCGCCGGAGTCATGCCTTTCTCGACCTCCTCCGCAGGAGCGGTAGCGGCCTTGGCAGCACGGTCCGCAGCGGTCTTCAGATCGAAATTGACGTCCACCGGTGCGGTGCTGGCGGTCTTGATGCCGTTGACGCCATCCACGACCTTCCCGCCGACCTCAATCGTTACATTGAAGGTGCCGGGAATGCCGAGGCCGCCGTAGAAGTAGTGGCCCTTCTTGTCGGTCTTGGTGTTGTAGCTCTGTTTGATGTCCGTCCGCTCGATCTTGATGACGGCCCCCACCAACGGCTTGCCATCCTCGCCCTTGACGTCGCCTTGGATGGCCGCCGTCTGTGCGAAGCAAACAGAAGCAAAAAGAAACGAAACAGGTAACACGAGAAGGAGCTTACGCGGCATCGGTTGCATAGATTGAAATATCCTCCACGGGGAAACTAGACCTTGATCCGTACCAAACCATTAGCATACAACAGGCGGAGGCAGGTGGGAAGATGTTACACGGCCAGAGATTCCACTGCGGACACGGGACGCCGCGGGGGATCCAGCGCGGAGCCGAAGAAGCTTCCGCCGACCCGCGCCACCCCTCTTTGCGGATTGGCAATAAGGCTCTCCTGGGGGGCGGCCTACGACTTTGGTACTAAGGCTTCGCGCTCGTCGCAAAACTGTGTTTTCCTCAATCTTAGTCTTGACTTGCGCGGGGTGGAGATGATAGCCTTTACTCTATAGATCGGAGGACGTGCGGAGATCACTGCGCGCCAGTACTAGCACTCAGAACAATGAAAAAAGTTGTCGTCGGAGTAATGTCAGTCCTGGGCACGATGGTTTTTGTCGCACCTGCGTTCGCTGGCGTTTCCTCGTGCTCAAATCCGCAAACGTTGAATTCCTCGGTGGTTGGAGTGGGGAATGGATGCACGACGGTGGACGATACCTTCGTGGATTTTAATGTCGGCACTGCCACCGGCGCTGGCGATACCACATGGCCTGTTCCGAGCGGCGGCGCCACTTCCGATATCAATTTTCTGCAATCAGGTCCTGGGCCCACCATTCTCGATTTTGAGACGGCAGGGGCGAGCAGTGGGGCTGGCTCCTGCGCCGCGAATTCCTGGTGTACGCCTCCTCCTCCCCGCGGGCGTATTTCCCAGACGGATACGCAACAGATCACGTTCGACGCGCAGACAGTTGGCGGTTTTACCGGCCTAAGCCTGGGCGACGGAACGGTTCAATCTGGGACTAGCCTTAAAGCCGGAGACCAGATCGAAACGTTGGAGCAGTTTTGTCTGGGATCCGCAATCTTCAACTGCGTGCAAGGGAATTCCAACTACGGGTATTTAGAAGTGTTAATGACTTCTACCGGCTCGGGTGGATTCAATACCGTTTATATTGTGTGTACGCCAGGGGCTAGCGGCTGCACGACGTCCAATCCAAGTGCCGCAAGCATCGAGTTCCTAGCGCAAACGGAAATCGGAATCAGCGATACGGTGTCGATAAGGACCGTCACAGGTGAGACTTCGCCTGTTTTCATTGACTCTTTCGACGACAGTTTCATGGACCTTCCGGAGCCATCGTCCTTCGTGCTGCTCGGTACGGCTCTTGCCGGAGTCGGCCTTCTTCGCCTTCGCCGCAAGAGAGCCTAACCTCAAAATAAAGCCCTTTCCTCGGGGCTGGCTTTCGCCTCGCGCGGCTCTGTACAATAAAAACAGAAGATTCATGAGCCGGTTGGCTATAGTGCTGCTGCTCGCCTCAGGCTTGGCCTGTCCGGTGCGTGCCGCCGGTGAATTCGAGCGCGCCCGCGAGTTGTACCAGCGCACGGAATATCAGTCGTCGCTGAATCTTCTGCTCCCCCTGGCAATTAAGGACGCTGGAAAACTCCAGCTCATCGGCCAGGATTACTTCATGCTGGGCGAATACAAGAAGGCCACCGACGAGTTTGATCGAGCTCTGGCTCTTGGGAATGGCAGCGCGCAGCTTTATGTGTGGGCTGGGCGGGCCTACGGAAGACGCGCGGAAACCAGCGGACCCTTCACCGCCCCCGGCTTGGCCTCGCGATGCCGCAAGTATTTCGAGACCGCCGTGCAGATGAATATCCTGGACAAAGAGGCCACCGGAGACCTGTTCGATTACTACATGGGCGCGCCGGGATTCCTGGGCGGCGGCATCAACAAGGCCCAAGATCTGGCGCGCAAGGTGGCCGCCACCGATCCCGCGGAAGGCCAGCATCTGCTGGCGGTTTTGAGCGAAAAAAGCAAGGAATACGATGCGGCGGAGCAGCACTTGCGCCAAGCCATCCAGCTCGCGCCCAAGCAGGCCAGCCGCGTGATGGAGCTGGCTCGATTTCTCGCGAAGCGAGGCCGCGCCAACGAAAGCGACGCCCTGTTCGACCAGGCCCAGCGCATGGCGCCGGACAATCACAGCATTCTGTTCTACCGCGCTCAAACTTACATCGAGAGCAATCGCAACCTGAGCGATGCGCGCACGCTCCTGCAGACTTATCTGCATGCGACCCTGAGCCCCGACGATCCTCCACGGCAGAAGGCGCAGGAGCTGCTCTCGAAGACACGATAACGAAACGAATGTCCCATTACGAGGCTTTGCGCGCCAGCTTCGAGGCTCTCCGCGCCAATAAATTCCGCGCGTTCCTGACGGGCCTGGGCCTGGTGATCGGCAACGCCAGCGTGATTCTGGTGGTCACCATTTCGATCACCAGCCGGGATTACATTGTCGATCAGATCCAGCGCCTCGGCTCCAACTTGATTTACGCGCAGTACGACGGGGGCAACAATCCCTCCATGGGCACCTCGGACGCCGACTACATCAAGATCGCCGACGTAGACGCCGTGCGCCAGCAACTGGGCTCGCGCATCGTGGCCGCCACCGGAGTGATGAACAACTTCGACCAAATGATCATCGAAGGCCGTCAAGAGGACATCGGCATCGTCGGCGCGGACAAATATTATCCGCAGGTGCGCAACGTGGCGCTGCTGGCCGGCCGCTTCGTCGACGGGGGCGACGTGGACCGCAGCGAGCGCGTGGCCATGCTCACCGAACGTCTGGCCAGGCGCCTGTTCGGGGGACAAGCCCAGGCCGTCGGGAAGGTCATCAAGCTGCACGGCCTTCAATTCACCGTCATCGGGACGTTCAAGGAGAAGGCGCCGACTTTTGGATTAAGCGAGCTTTCCGGTTCCGGCGAGAACGTGATGATTCCGATTACGGAGCTCCGCCGCTTCGCGCCAATTGAGCGCATCGATCCGCTGTACGTGGAAACCCGCACACCCGCGACGGTGGTCCCGCTGACCGAAGCGGTGAAGCAGATTCTTTCGAGCCGCCATCGCGCCGGTGCGAAATACCTGGTGGACAATCTGGCCGCGATCATGAACACGGCTCGCGACGTCGCCAATGTGTTGACCATCGTGCTGGTGCTGGTATCCGCTATCGCGCTGATCATTTCCGGAATCGGGATCATGAACATCATGCTGGTGACCGTGACGGAGAGGACGCGGGAGATCGGCCTGCGCATGGCCGTGGGCGCGGCGCGCCACGACGTGCTGGAGCAATTTCTGGCGGAGGCGGTGATGATCAGCGTGGGCGGCGGCGTGGCGGGCATCGCGATCGGCGTGGCCATTCCGCTGAGCGTGCAGTATTTCACCGACGAGGTGACGATTCCCATCTCGATGCTGGCGATCGGCATCGCCTTCGGAGTATCGCTGGCGGTGGGCTTGATCTTCGGATTGCTTCCGGCCAACAAAGCGGCTCGATTGAATCCCATCGAGGCTCTGCGGTACGAATAGGGAATGAAAATTCCCGCGATGTTGCTTTTGGGGGCGCTCGTCTGCGCCGCCGAAACCAGGACGTTGACGCTGCGCCAGGCCCTCGATCTGGCCTTGCAGCAGAACCCCGACATGGTGATTGCCCGCCTGGATCAGCAGAGGGCTCGCGATCAGGTGACCATCAACAAGGACCCGTTCTCACCCAAGGTTTACGCCGGGAGCGGCCTCGCCTGGACCTACGGATTCCCCACCAGCATCGACGGCAGCGCGCCCTCCATCGTGCAGGCGCGGACCAACATGGCGCTCTACGACAAGCCGCAGCGCTATCTGGCGGCGCAGGCGAATGAAACGCTGCGCGGCGTCGGAATCAGCCTCGGTCAGCGCCAGGCCGAAGTCATCTATCGCGTGGCGTCACTGTTCGTCGATGCCGAAAATGCAGCGCGTGGGCTCGACGCCGCCAAGCAGGAAGAGGCCAATCTCGCTCGTGTGCGCCAGCTCACGCAGACCCGAGTGGACGAAGAGCAAGTGCTGGCCATCGAATCGAGGAAAGCCAGCGTCGCGGAGAAGGAGGCGGCGCATCGCGTGGAAACATTCAACCGCGATCTGTCTGCGGCGGAGCGGTCGCTGGGCTCGGCCCTCGGTCTCGCGCCGGGCGATCGGGTGCATGCGGCGGACGCACCGCTCCCCGAGCTTGATCCTCCTGTTTCGCAGGATGACGCCATCGCGGCCGCGCTCGACAACAGCCCGGAGATAAAGCGGCTCGAGTCCGACCTCCAGGCCAAGACGCTGGAGATTAAGAGCTACAAGGCCTACCGGCTTCCCAAGGCGGATCTGGTGGCGCAGTACTCGCTGTTGGCCAAATTCAATAACTATTCGGAATTCTTCAACCACTTTCAACGCAACAATATCGAGTTGGGGGCGTCGTTTTCGATCCCGGTGCTGGCCGGAAATTCGTCGAAAGCGTACTCGTCGCAGGCCGAGGCCGATGCGGCCAAGATCCGCACCGAAATCGCGCGCACCCGCAGGCGCATTCGCGACGATATCGAGAATGCGTTCGACGACCTCCGCGTCGCCGATGATGCACGCAGTCTGGCGCTGGAGGATTTGAGCGTCACGCGCGAATCCACAACCCTCGACCTTACGCGCTTGACCGAAGGGCAGATTCTATCTTTGCAGGTGGAGCAGGACCGCGCTGCGGAGCAGGAAAAGTGGCGAGCTTATTACGACGCCCAGGCGGCCGCGCAGCACGCGCGATTGAACGTGCTGCGCCTGACGGGGACGCTGGAAAAAGCGCTGAAGTAGTCAACCGCTCTCTGTGGTCGCGACTCAGAACCGGCGTTTCAGCATTGCGTCACCAGGAGCATTCGCGGCACGCGAACAACGCCAAAGTAAAGATCTCCAGAAGCTGTTCGGTTGCGCCGAAGCAATCGGCGTCGACTCCTCCGCGGCGGTGGTAGAAAAACTCGCGGGTGAGTCTTGCGATAACGATGGTTCCCACGATCAGGACGGCTCCGGCGCGGGCTCCGCATAGGAAAGCTGCCAGGACTCCTTCCGCGATGGCGGCGAAAGCTACGGGCGTCGTCAGCGTCGAGGCCAAAGTGTAGCCCAAGCCAGATCCGGTTGGCCGTGAGACCCATGTCAGTCCGACGATGGCGGCTCTCGGCACGGCTTGCGCGGCAACGCAGACGGCTAAGACGGTTGGTTCCGCCGCGAAGTTCTCCAGGGCCAGCCATCGGGCGACCGCGCTGAGCGCGACGACTGCATTCGGTAATCTGCCTTCGTGCAATACTCGGCCGGCGGCGGCCCAAAATACGACACATGCAAGCGCCGCATACGAAGCGGGAACGATCAGATAGATTCCCGCGCCCGCTGCTCCCAGAGCAGCGCCCACCAGCGGAAACCACGCCGCGGCCTTTCCTGGAGCCGAGCCGGGTTCCTCAGGAACGCGGCCCAGAATCAAAAGCTGAATCGCGCTACGCAGGCAGCACGTCCGCGAAAACAAATCCATCGCGTTCGACCACTTCTCCGGATTGGACTTCGATGGGCCGCGAGAACACCGGAGCATTATACACAAACGTGTGAAACTCCCCGTTCTCGCCGCACGGATCGATCTGTGGAGGCAACGCGTCCAGGAAGCCGCGGTCGTAGTCACGGCCGGCAAAAGATTTTGCAAGCTTGGATGGATCCACGCAGGTGACTTTCGCCTTCACGCCCGCAGCAATCATTTCCAAAGCCAAATCTCCCGTTGGAATCAGCCAGACTGGAAATAGAGGCTCGATCCCGGTGCCTTGCAATTGCCGGATGCGGTAATCGCGAATGTCACGAAGAAACAGGTCTCCGAACGCCATCGCGGTTATTCCTTCCGCGGTCGCACGCTGGCACACGACGCGCATCCGATCTTCATACTCGGAGTTGGAGCACGGCCACGGCAACTCCACTGACCAGAGCGGCAGTCCGGTGCGTTCAGCTTGGGTCTCCACCAGCGCACGGCGGACGGCATGCATCGCCACCCGGTTCGCCTGGGAATTGAACGTCGTGAGCAACGCGGCCACCTGAACGTCCGCGCGTTGCCGCAGGAGATGCAACGCCCAGGCGCTGTCTTTCCCGCTGCTCCACGATAGAAGAACTCTTTTCAAGCCCGATTATAGTGGGGCAGATCCCCGCCTGCCAATTCAGGCAGCCTGCTGCACGGCCGATCGCACTTGATTGCCATGAGAGAAACTACCACGTAATCCTCATTCCCACGGCTCCGTTGCGGGACAGCGCCTGATAACCCAGCACTTCCTGATAGTTCGCATTCAGCAAATTATTCACGCGAACGAACGGCATCAGGTGTTTGGCGGCTCGCCAGGATGCGTCGGCGAAAACGAAGGTGTAGCCGGGATTGCGGTTGATGACGTAGAAGACGAAGTCGTCTTCCTGGCGCTCGCCCACGAAGCGCGCTCCGGCGGCGAAAGTCCAGCGCTTCGGCGCAAGCTCGAGCGAGACCGAGCCGGAGTTCCGCGGCCGACGCACCAGCGGGAGACCGATCTGCGTCGGATCGGCGTCGTTGGTGACGAGAGTGTACAGCTTGACGTACGCCGCGCGCAGCGAGACGAAGCGCACCAGCTTTGCCGATCCCGAAAGCTCCACGCCGCGAGCCCAAGCCCGGTCGATGTTCACCCAGGTGTTGGGGTTCACGTCGGAATCGTATTCAATCAGGTCTTTGAAGGAATTGCGGAAGTAGGAAGCCTCGGTGCGCACGCGCCGTCCGAACCATTCGCGGAACAAGCCTACTTCGAAACTGTCTGTGGTCTCCGGCTTCAGGTTGGGATTACCCACATAGAACGTCGTGTTCGCGAAGTTCTCAATCAGCTCCGGCTCCTTGATGCCGCGCCCCCCGCTGATGCGGATGTAAGTGTCGGTGGGGAGGCGGAAGCTGACCGCCGCGCGAGGCGTGAACTCGGTTCCGAAGGCGCTTGATTGCTGCAAGCGCGCTCCGGCAGTCACCGAGATCCGCGAGGTCAACGAGTATTGCTCGTTCACGAAGAATCCATTGTCGTAGCGGGCGACGTCGATGGGCGAGAGCACGCCAGCCTGGCGCTCGAATTCGTAACCGAATACCAGCGCGCCGTGCCGATGACTGAGCGTGCCCTGATAGCTTACGTTTTCGCGCGCGGTAAGTTCCAGGCTGGAGGAAGGGAAGAATTCGTACGGGGTTTCCACGAAGAAGGTTCCCGGAGGCGCGGTCTGAATATTGGGATTTGCCATTCCGACGAAGTACGTGTACGGATACGTCGGTCCGGGAACGGTGCGCAGGATGGCCGCGATGTTGTCGGTTTGCGTGCTGGGATCGATAAAGATGTCGCGATAGCGGTGATAGCCGAACAATACGTGCTGGACGAAGTGTCCGCGCTGATCGTCCAAGCGGACGCTGACAGAGGAATCGCGCACTCGCTCATTGGCGAGATAGTCCACTAGCCCGTAGGAGACTTGTCCGGGATCGCCGGTGTAGGCGTCGAATTCGCGGAAGACGGCGCGAAGCTGGGTGTGATCCGACAGCCGGAAGCCGAGGTTCGCGGTTCCGGACGTGACGCGATGGGCGTCGTTGGGGAATTCTCCGGTGGAGCGGAACTGGTCGGCGGCGAAGGCGTAGTCGAGGCGTTTCGCAAGTCCTCCATCGAGCGAGCCAGACCAATGGTCGGTGGAGAAGTTGCCGCGCTCATAGCTCGCCGAACCATGCGGCGTGTCGGATTCGGAATCGCCGCGCTTGGTGAAGAGCTGAATCACGCCGCTGGAGGCTTCCGCGCCGAACAGAGCGCTCTCCGGCCCGCGGATCACCTCCATCCGATCGAAGCCGCCAGTGGTGAGATGACCGAAGTCGATGGCGCCTCCCGGCTCCGTGATGGGAATGCCGTCGAGGAGCACCAGCGTCGCGTCATAATCGCCGCCGCGGACGAACAGCGTCGTCAACGCGCCGTTCTGTCCGGTTTGAACAATATTCAAACCGGGGACGTCGCGCAGCAGATCCTCGACGAAAGGCGCGTGCGGGGGCTGAAAATCGGCGGAAGTGAAAACCGTCGCGGCGACGCCGGCTTCTTCGAGCGTCAGGGGCGCGCCGGTCGCGGTCACGACAACCCGGTCGCTGGTAGGTGCAAGCGAAAGCGTGACGAAGACCCTGTCCACGCTGACGGTCTCCGGTACAGCGACCATAATCTTCGCGGGCGTGAATCCCGGCTTGGTGATGGTCGCCTCGCAAGGCTTCGGCATCTCGAAAGCGCCGGTGGAATCGGTGAAGTGGATTTCGGTTCCGCAGGCGACTTGAGCGCCTTCGACCGGGCGGCCAGTGGGATCCGTGACGATCCCCTTCGTTGTGCGAGCGGCTTCCTGAGAAGACGCGGCCTGGAAAAATAGAAATAGAACTAGAGTCGGTGTCATGAGACGTTCTCCCTCGAGACGTGCTTCAACGGCCTATGCTTCGAAGGACCGGTCTCCTGACTTCCGGCGTGGCGAACTGCTTTGGATCTGGCCTTCCCGCTTGCGCAGTGACCTTCTCCTCGCCATTAGAAGCGGCACAACGGAGCCTTTCGGCCCTGTGCCGCCCAAATTACATGCCGGTTACAGTTGCGGGGCAGTGGCGGATTTTCACCGCCTTCCCGAACATCCCTCGACGATTCTGTGTGACCTTTGCCAGAGTAGGGGCGGAACGGCCGGGTTGTCAACAAAAATCTTGTATCTCGTTAATCAGAAAGGGCTTCAAGGCGTTGCCGTTCGCCACGCCTGGATGCCATTGAATGCAGCCAGCGGCAATTCGATTCATTCATCTGGCTCATGGAAGATGGCCGCGCCTATACTGTATCTTCGTGGTACCACGACTACTTGTCACAACAAAAAGCATGGGAGATGCCTACCTTGACTAAACCGATTAAGCACGTCGAGAAAGCGGTAGCCTTGGCCGCGAATGCCGCCTGGGTCGTTTTTGACAAGCTGAATTCGATCAGTCGTAATCCTGGGTTTATTCCGAAGTGGTCGGACAAGCCCCTGCTGAAAAGCTGGGAGAAGCAGAAGCCGACGCTCGGCTGGCCCCGCGAGACGGATTCGCTGTGTCCTCGCTGCGTGCCGGAGATCCGCCAGCAGATTCTCGACGGCAAGCTGCCTGTCGAGATTCTCAAGAACCAGAAGGTCGGCGAGATCAAAGCCCGCATCATCGAACGCGATGGGCAGATCATGATGGTGAAGGAGTGTGCCATTCACGGCCAGTTCGAAGACGTGATGTCTATCGATCCGGCGTTCTCCAAGCACCTCGAAGATGTGTTCCCGGGCCGCGACCAGCGTGCGCATAACGACGAAAAGCTGCATGATCACGGAACCTCCACCATCACGCATGGACGCGGATCGGTGCTGACGGTTGATCTGACGAACCGCTGCAACATGATGTGCGATCCGTGTTTCATGGACGCCAACCAAGTCGGCTTCGTGCATGAGTTGACCTGGGAAGACATCAAGACGCTGCTGGACAACGCGATTTCGATCAAGCCGCGGCGCCAGCTTTCGGTGCAATTTTCGGGCGGCGAGCCGACGCTTTCCCCGTACTTCCTTGACGCCATCCGTTACTGCCGCAAGCTGGGCTACCAGAGCGTACAGGCGGCCACCAACGGCATCGAGTTCGCCAAGCGCCCCGAGTTCGCCAAGGAAGCGGCCGAAGCCGGCCTCCGCTACGCCTATTTGCAGTTCGACGGCATCGGCAACGCGGCCAATTCGCATCGCGCGATTGGTAATTTGTTTGATGTAAAACTACGCGCGATCGAGAATCTGTACGCCGCCGGCGTGGACATCGTTCCCGTCATCACCATCATCAACGGCATCAACAATGAGCAGGTCGGCTCGGTGGTGCGGTTCGCGCTGGATAACCCGAAGAAGATCCCGTTCCTCAGCTTCCAGCCGGTTTCGTTCACGGGCCGCGACGAAGCCATCACCGACGACCGCAGAAAAGCTCAGCGCTACACGCTGTCGCACCTGGCGCACGACGTCAAGAATCAGACGGGCCTCGGTGAGCCGACGCGCGACTGGTTCCCGATCTCCTTCATGAGCACGTTTTCCGATTTCGCCGACTTGGTTCACGGGCCGGACGCGCAGTGGGGTCAGTTAAGCTGCGGTTGCCATCCAAACTGCGGCACCGGCATGGCCATCATGTGCGACAAGGAGACCAAGGAATATCGCCCGGTGACGGCGTTCCTCAACGCCGACCAATTGGCCAAGGACGTGGCTCGCATCAACGACGCCGCCCGTAGTAAGAGGCTTTCGGTGATCGGCGTATCGCTGGCGCTGCTGCGCAACTACAATCCTTACGAAGCTCCCACGCACTTCCGCCTTTCGGACCTGATCCAGAAGTTCGACAAGTGTTTCGGCATGACCAAGAAGAAGTACGGCAAGGTCACGGGCGACCGCACGATGGAAGACATTCAGAAGCGCCGCGCGGACCGCTGGAACTTCCTGTTCATCGCCGGGATGTGGTTCCAGGATCTGTTCAATTACGATTTCCGCCGCACCGAGCAGTGCATCATTCCGTACGCCACGCAGGAAGGCGAGATCTCCTTCTGTGCGTACAACACCGGCGTCGGCTGGCGCAACATTATCGAAAAGATGCACATGACGGCGACGCTCACCAAGTGGTATGAGGAGCACGGCCGGCACGAGATCATCGCCGGCGGCAAGGCGGTCAATCTGCCTTCTAAGGATCATACGCTGGTGCTGCGGGCCGAGGATGTGAACCACGGCCTCCAGCACGATCTGGATGAGCTGGGCATCGCCAAAACGGCTCGCGAGGAGAAGAAGCGCGCTCGCGACGCCAAGCAGAAGCAGGAAGAGGATGCTCGCATGATGAAGCTGTATCGCGAGCAGGTGCTCAAAGAGGCCCCCGGTCCCGCGCTGGTGACCATCGCTGGGATTCAGCCTGCGGTCCCCAACGTCACGGAGAAGGCCAAGGCGGAGGAAGTCGGCTCCTTCGGGGACTGATCGCCCCGCTCCTGTAGTTAAAGTATTCGACTGCTCTCACCGATCATCGGCAGAGGGCCTTCTTGTCCAACTACTACGACCGTTACCAACGTGGGGAGCGTATCCAAGTCTGGTCCGACCTGATTGCGCTGGGCGAGGCCGTGCGGCAGGAGCCTGTGTATTCCGACGCAGTGGCGGTGGCGCGGGAGACCATGACACGCGCCCGCC
>Ga0209415_10011439_pt1 | contig 14947 bp, 10 predicted proteins | sample PeaSoiSIISIP2007_FD_187696 | JGI IMG/M metagenome (GOLD analysis project Ga0209415, IMG submission 187696) | Peat soil microbial communities from Weissenstadt, Germany - SII-SIP-2007 (SPAdes) (version 2) | ecosystem: Environmental > Terrestrial > Soil > Wetlands > Peat | place: Germany...
ACGCTGCGGCCGGGAAGCTCCGTGCTCGAATGCTCCGTGCGCATCCTGAACCGGACGCCGCTTGCGCAGTCGATGCTTTGCTTCGCCAACGTCGCGGTGAACGCCAGCAAGGACTACCAGATCATCTTCCCTCCGAGCACCCAGTTTGTCACGCACCACCTCAAGCGGCAGTTCACGACCTGGCCCATCGCGACCACGCCCTACGGCGGCGTTGATTGGAACGGCGTGGATGCGAGCTGGTACAGGAACCACATGGCGGCCAACTCCATGTTCGCGTGGAACTATCAGGACGATTTCTACGCGGGCTACGACCATGGGCGCCAGGCGGGCACCATGAGCATCGCGGATCACCACATCGTCCCCGGCAAGAAATTCTGGACGTGGGGCAACGGACCTCACGGGCGCATGTGGGATTCGATCCTCACCGACACCGACGGGCCCTATCTTGAGCTGATGGTGGGCGCCTACTCGGACAACCAGCCCGACTACTCGTGGATGCAGCCCTTCGAGACCCGGTCCTTCAAGATGTTCTGGTACCCGTTCAGGGGCATCGGCGGCGTCAAGAACGCCAACCTCGCCGCCGCCGTGAACCTCGAGGTAAAGGATGGGACCGCGCGCCTGGGATTCCACACCACGGCCGCACGCCCGCTCGCCAGGGAGAGGCTCGCGATCGGCGAGAGGGCCCTCCTCGACGATGCCGTCGCGATCGACCCCGGCAAACCGTACACGAGGCAGGTGGCCCTGCCTGCCGGCGCCGACGAGCATGACCTCCGTGCCTCGCTCCTGGACGGTGGCCGCGAGGTCGTCGGCTACACGCCCATCCGGCTCGCGCCCATGGCGATGCCCGCGCCGGTGACGCCACCGAGCCCTCCGCGGGACATCGCAACCGACGAGGAGCTCGACCTTGCGGGGCAGCGCATCGCCCAGTTTCACGATCCTCTTCATGAATCCGAGCCCTACTGGGAGGAGGCCCTGCGCCGCGATCCCGGTGACACCTCGGCGCACTTCAACCTGGGCCTGAGCGACCTGCGCGCCGCCCGCTTTGCGCAGGCCGAGGAGCATTTCCGCAGGGCGCTCACCCGCCTGACCGCAAAGTACACCTCCCCGAAGAACGCGGAGCCGCTCTACTACCTCGGAGTGGCGCTCAAGGGGCAGGACCGCTCGGACGAGGCCTTTGACGCCTTCTACAAGGCCTCCTGGAGCCAGGAGTGGCGCGCCCCCTCGTGCTTCTGCCTCGCGGAAATCGCCACGGCGCGAGGGGATTTCGCGGCTGCGCTCGACCTCGTTGACCGTTCGCTCGATGCAAACGCGCTCAATGTCCGCGCCTACGGCCTCAAGGCGGCCGTTCTCCGCCACCTCGGCCGAAACGCCGACGCGCGGGAAATGCTCGCCGGCGCGGCGTCCCGGACGGATCCGCTCGACGTGCGCCTCCTGGCGGAGCAGTGGCTCGCCACGCGGGACCCGCGAGTGGCGGAACCGCTGTTCGCCACGCTCGACGGCCACATCGCCACCGCGCAGGAGGTCGCCGCCGAATATCTGGACGCCGGCCTCTGGCAGGACGGGATGGACGTCCTTGCAGCCGCCGTCGGTCACCCGGGCGGGGCGGCGCAGTCGCCGGTCGTCTTCTACTACCTGGGCGATTTTGCCGAGAGACTGGGGCAGGCGGGCGCGGCGGGCGGCTATCGCCGCGCGGCGGCCCGGCAGTCGCCGGAATATGTCTTTCCGTTCCAGTTCGAGTTGATCCCCGTTCTGCGCCGCGCGATTGCGGCCAATCCGCAGGACGCACGCGCCCCCTACTACCTCGGCAACCTGCTTTTCGACTGGCAGCCGGCCGAGGCGGCCGCCCTCTGGGAAAGATCGAGCGCGCTCGATCCCGCGTTTCCCGTCGTCTGGCGGAACCTGGCCCTGGCCTACGCGCGTGCGGGCGGGGACTCGTCGTCGTCCAGGGCCATTTCCAGCCTTGAGCGGGCCGTCGCGCTCAGCGACGCCTACCCGGCCCACTTCGCCGAATTGGACGGCCTGTACGCGTCGGCCTGCGAGCCCGTCGCGAAGCGCCTCGGCCTCCTTGAGAGGCACCAGGAGGCGCTTGCGACGAACGACGAGTGCCTGGCCCGCCTGATCACGCTCAAGACCTTCGTCGGTAAGACGGACGAATCGATCGACCTTCTCCTGGGTCACACGTTCAACATCTGGGAGGGCGGCGCCCGTTTCGACACGGGTGACATGTGGACCGACGCCCACCTCGCGCGGGGCCGCGCAAGGCTCGCGGCCGGAAGGAAGGGCGAGGCGCTCGCCGACTTCGAGGACGCGCTGAGATTCCCGTCCAACCTTCGCGCCGAGCCCTGGGAGGGCACCGGCAGCCGCGCCATAGAGGCGGCGTATTGGGTCGGACTCGGGCACGAGGCGCTGGGCGAGCCGGCGAAGGCCAGGGAAGCCTGGCGGGCCGCCGCCGGCGCAAGCCTACCGCGGACCCTGCGCCGCAGCGCGGACAACGCCTCGTTCGACCGGAGCGTGCAGCACTACTACCAGGCGCTCGCGCTTCGAAAGCTTGGCGAGACGCAGGCCGCGGCGGCGATTTTCCGCGAGACCGCCGAAGCCGGAGAGACCGCCGCCAGGGGCCAGCCGGACGGCGCCGACGCCTCAGCAGCGTCGCGCAGCCGCCCTTCGCCGCGCTCGCGCATGGCCGACGCGCTCTATCTTTCCGGACTCGGCCACGCCGGGCTGGGTGACCTTGCGAGGGCGCGCGCCGACTTCGAGGCCGCTCTCGCAGCGAGCCCGGACAACCTCGGGGCCAAGCTGGCGATCGGGGGGAACTGAACATGCCGCGGCGCAGGGACCGGCCCGCCGGATTCGCGCTCGTCCCCCCGCCATTCGCGGCCTGTCCCCGCGGTCAACGGGTCCACGGCCCGCGGGGTGCGGTGGGTGCCCGGGCGCCCCATCAGTCGTAGCTGCCGAAGTTCGCCCGCGCCTTTGCGTCGTCGAACTCGCGCTCCCAGCGCGCAACGACCACGCTGGCCAGGCAGTTGCCGAGCACGTTCACGGAGGTGCGCGCCATGTCGAGCAAGGCGTCCACACCGAGGATCATCGCCGCGCCCTCCAGCGGGAGGCCGAAGGACTGCAGCGCCGCTATGAGCACGACCAGCGACGCGCGGGGCACCGCGGCGACACCCTTCGACGTGAGCATGAGCGTGATCATCATGGTGGCCTGCTGGGCGACGCCGAAGTGGACACCCGTCGTCGTCTCCGCGGCCTGCGCGACGAAGACTGAGGCCACCGCGAGGTACAGCGTCGAGCCGTCGAGGTTGAACGTGTAGCCCGCCGGCAGCACGAACCCCACGATGCCGCGCGGCACGCCGAAATGCTCCATGAGGTCGAACGCCTTCGGCAGCGCCGCCTCGCTGTTGGACGTCGCGAATGCGATCGCGAACGGCTCGCGCACCGCCCGGTAGAAAGGCCTCAGGGGAACCCTCGCGATCCGGATGACCGCGCCAAAGACGAGGAGCACGAAGACCGCGAGCGCGATGTAGAGCGTCAGCACGAGCTTTCCCAGGCCGAGCAGCGCGCCGAGGCCCTGGTGGCCGACGGTTACGGCGATGGCGGCGCCCACGCCAAACGGCGCCAGCCTCATGACGATCGCCGCGAACCTGAGCATCACCTGCGTGAGGCTCCCGCAGAACGCGAGCATGGGCCTGCCCGCGTCGCCCGCGGCGATGACGGCCGTGGCGAAGACCAGGGAAAACGCCACGACCTGCAGCACGTCGTTGCGCGCCATCGCGTCCATCAGGCTCGTCGGGAAGATGTGCAGGAGCGTCTCGACCAGCGTGAGCGGCTTCGACTGGGCGGCGGGCCCCAGCGCCGCGGCGCTCCCCGCGAGCCTGACGCCCACACCCGGCCCGACGAGATTGACCGCGGCTAACCCTACCGCGAGGGCGGCCGTGGTGACGATCTCGAAGTAAAGGATGGTCTTCGCGCCGATTCGGCCGACCTTCCTCATGTCGCCGGTGCCGGCGATGCCCTGCACGACGCTTCCGAACACGAGCGGCGCGATCATCAGCTTGATGAGGCGCAGGAAGATGTCGCGGATGAGCTCGAGCCACCTGCCCCACGCCGCCTGGGCGGCCTCGGGCAGGCCGTTCAGCCACCACCCGAGAAAGCAGCCCAGGACGAGGCCGAGCAGGATCTGCCGGGTGAGCGTCAGGCGCCGCCAGGATTTCAGGGGGGACCCCGTGCCAGCCGCAATGGGCGAGGCCATGCCCTTTTTCTCTCAGCGCCCGCCGTGGACGCCAAGCCCGAAGACCCGGCCGTCGGGCAAAATGGATCGACTCCCCATGCCCGTCCGCCATCCTCCAGGATGTGACCCCCGCTGCCGTCAAGCACGTGCTCGCGCTGGCAACCTTCGGTCTTTGCCTCAGGGCCGATCCGACCGCCGTCAGGCTCTGGCCCGGGGCCGCGCCCGGTGACAAGGGCGGCCTCGGCGAGGAGACGGACGTGACCAAGCCGTCGGACAATGTGATCGCCGGCAGGCCGGTCATCAGGATCGGAAACGTAGCGGATCCCGCGATCACCGTATATCGTCCGGCGGCGGACAGGAACACGGGTGCCGCGGTCGTGGTATGCCCCGGCGGCGGCTACAACATCCTCGCGCTGGACCTCGAAGGCACGGAGGTGTGCGAGTGGCTGAATTCAATCGGGGTCACCGGGGTGCTGCTGAAGTACCGCGTCCCGAAGCGCGAGGGAGGGCCGCAGTACGCCGCGGCCCTGCAGGACGCCCAGCGCGCCGTCGGCCTCGCGCGGGCGCGCGCGAGGCAATGGGCGATCGATCCGAAGCGCATCGGCGCGCTCGGCTTCTCAGCGGGAGGCGATCTTTGCGCGGCGCTCAGCGCCGCCGGCGCGAGGACCTACCCCCGCGTGGACGACGCGGACGACGTGAGCTGCCGCCCCGACTTCCAGCTGCTCATCTATCCGGGCTATCTCGTGAAGGTCGGCGGCGGCTACACGATCGAGCCCGAGGTCGCCGTGACCCCCTCCACTCCACCGACGTTTCTTGTGATGGCGCAGGACGACCCGGTGCATGTCGAGAACGCGCTCGGCTACGCCCTGGCGCTCCAGGAGGCGAAGGTCCCGATGGAGCTGCACGTGTACCCGACCGGCGGCCACGGCTACGGGCTGCGCCCCGCGAAGGATTACGTGACCACCTGGCCGCAGCGCGCGGCCGACTGGATGCGCGGCCGGGGAATTCTGGAGCAGAGGTGAACACGTCTGCAGCGGAGCCGGCCCCGCCGATGGATCGCTTGCGCCTTGCCAAACAACCATGAGAATCCCCCTCGCGATCCTGGTCCCCCTCATGGCCGCTGCGTGCGCCCGGCCGCAGGAGAGCGCCCCGCCGGTCCGCCTGGCGATCGTCGGCCTCGTCCACGACCACGTCACGCTGATGCTTCCCGAATTGGCCAAGCGCCAGGACGTCCGGCTGGTCGGCATCGTGGAGCCCGACCAGGAGGCGGTGGCCCACTACGCGGAGCGCTTCCACCTCGACCGGGCGCTGTTCTTTCCAAGCATTGAGGCGCTCGTCGCGAGGACGAAGGTGGACGCCGTCGCCACCTTCACGTCGACGTTCGACCACCGCCGCGTCGTGGAGGCATGCGCGCCCCTCGGCATCGATGTCATGATGGAAAAGCCGCTTGCGGTGAGCATGGATCACGCGCGGGCCATCTCCGCCGCCGCCGGCAGGGGGAAGATCCAGGTCATCGTCAATTACGAGACCACGTGGTATCCGAGCAACCAGAGCGCCTACGATGTCGTCCACGTGCAGCATGCCATCGGCGGCCTGCGCAAGATCGTGGTGTGCGACGGCCACCGGGGCCCGGTGGCGATCGGGGCCTCCCGCTTTTTCGGCAGCTGGCTGATGGACCCCGTGCTGGACGGCGGGGGCGCCCTCATGGATTTCGGGTGCTACGGCGTCGACCTGGCCACGTGGATGATGGAGGGGGCGCGCCCGACATCGGTCCTCGCCGTGACGCAGAACTTCCAGCCCGACGCCTATCCGCGGGTGGAGGACGAGGCGACGATCGTGCTCACCTATCCGAGGGCCCAGGCCATCATCCAGGCATCGTGGAACTGGCCCTACGGCCGGAAGGACATGGACATCTACGGCGAGAAGGGCGCGCTGCGGCTGCCGAACCGGGATACGCTGTTCATGCGGATAGGCGATGGGCCGGAGGCCAGGCTGCCAACGCCGGCGCTGGCGGAAGCCAGCAAGGACTCGCTCTCGTACCTGGTCGCTGTCGTGCGCAGAAAGATACGGCCGTCGGGGCTCTCGTCGCTCGAGGTGAACATGGTCGTGTCAGAGGTCCTCGACGCGGCGCGGGAGTCGGCTCGCACGGGACGGCGGATCGATCTCGCCGGCGATCCCCCGAGGTAGGGCGCCGCTGCCGCCCGGGGACCTGGGTGCGGACCCGCCGGATGGCCCCACCCGCCGGGCCCGCGCGCCGACGGCTAGGCTGGAGGGCTGGGCGGCGGCGCGGAGGCGCCGCCGGCCTCGGTCGACGGGACGGTGCCGCGGATCCAGTGCCAGATCTTCCTCATGTACGCGGCCAGGGCGAGCACCGCGACGATGATGAGCTTCTTCAGGGCCAGGATGGCCACCCAGAGCCCCTTTAGCAGGCCGGCCTTTGCGGCGATGCCGCCGGCGACGAGGGCGGCGATGCCGTAGGAGGCAACCTTGTCCGTGCCCTGCTTGAAATCGGCGTAGCGATGCCCCTCCTGGAAGTCGACCATCGAGAGCAGGGTCGGCGTGGCATCCTCGACCCGTTTCAGCTGCGACATCCCCGCGATGGCGTTCAGGACCAGCACGCCGCGCCGCCCCAGGATGCGGATGTTGTAGTTGAGCGTGTTCTGGGCCTGGTTGCCGAACTTGATCTCCTTCGCCCAGTAAAGCTTGTGCGCGGCCGGGTCGTAGCGGGGCGGGGTGGCCCATCCGACGAGCTCGATCGGCGGATAACCCGCCTTCTCCCGTGCCTTGCTCGCCTCCCGCGTGCCTTCCTTCATCTTCTGGAGCAGGTCGGCGTAGTTGATCTTGCTCGCGTCGTCATCCTTGACGTACCCGTCCTCGGCAAACGTCATGACGACCGCCCAGGTCCCGGGACTGAGCGGGTCAAATCCCGCGGGCACAATCATTCCGAGTGTCTCGTCCTGCTTCGGGTTGCCCCAGATCTTCTCAAGGACCGTCGCGCAATCGGCCGGGCTCAGGTATCTGAAGCCGTCGGGCAGCGCCACCCTGGCCATGCCGCCCCGGAGCGAGATCGCCCCCTTCTCGTAACGGATCGAGGTGGCCAGCCTGCGCAATTCGGCGAGCCGGGCGGCGGGATCGAGCGTCGCGGGACCTGCTGAAAGCAGCCGGCCGCCGATCAGCGTTGCCGCCAGCAGGAAGAGGGCGCGGGCGGGTTTCATGCCCATCGTCAATGCATCGAGGAATAGAGCACGCCAGTGACCGCCAGCAGCAGCCCCGGCAGGATGGGCGGAATCAGCCGCCATGCGATCAAAATGCCCGCATAGCGCAGAACCGGGTGCCTGAGGACCTCCGAGTATCTCTTCGCGCCCTCGGGCGGCAGCAGCAGGAGGGGGGCGTTGCTTCCGTCGAGCGGAGGCAAGGGGATCATGTTGAAGAGGCACAGCAGGAGATTCAGCGAGAGGAATATGCTCAGCAGCTGGGCGGCCAACGCCATGATGCCGCCGCCGGGGCTTGTCGCCAGGCGCGACATCGTGAGCGTGAGCGGGGCTCCAAACACGCCCCATTCGTAACCCAGGCGGATGAGCAGCCCGGCGACCAGGGCCAGCGCCAGGTTCGTCCCGGGGCCGGCAAGCGCCATGAGCGCGGCTCGGCGGGGATACTGCCGGGCCCACGCCGCGCTGTAGGGCGCGCTGGCCCAGCCGATGATCCATCCGCCGAGGTACCACGAGAGAATCGGCACAATGACCATGCCGAAGGGCTCGCGCCGGATGTGCGGCGCGGGATTCAGGGTGACCTGACCGCCCTTCTCGGCGGTCTCGTCGCCGAGCCGCAAGGCGACCCATGCATGCGACGCCTCGTGGCAGACCGTGGAGAACAGGAACGCCCCGTACCACATGGCGCCGCTCGCGAGGTCGTGTTCCATCGCGCAAGGCTAATAAACAGTGCCCATGGATGGCAAACCTTGCCGGCAGCCGCCATTCGTGCAACGAATGCGGGGATCGGCCGCAGCCATCCAATCCCATGCGCACCGTCGCCCGGCTTGCGGCAACCAGACAATTAGCCTAGCGTCTGGCCGCACATCGATTAGACGGGACAACCCATAACCAGAAGCAGGAAACACCCCATGAGACACCTCAGATTAGCCCTAGCCCTGATCACCGCCGCCGCGGCGGCACTGCCGCTGCCGGCCCAGCAGAACCGGAAGAGCCCGCACGAGACCATCAGCACAGTCATCGGCGACCGAGCCACCGGGTACCGCGTCACCGTTGTCTACGGGCGCCCTTACACCAAGGACCCGAGGACGGGCGAGCCACGCAAGATCTGGGGAGGGCTGGTGCCCTGGGGCGAGGCGTACCGCCTTGGCGCCGACGAGGCCACCCTCCTTATCACCGAGCAGCCCGTGGTGATGCAGGGGCTCACGATACCGGCCGGCACGCATACGCTCTACATGGTTCCCTCCGAGACCGGGACCTCGAAACTGGCCGTCAGCTCCGTCGTGGGGGCCTGGGGCGATCCCGTTGACGAGACCCACGACCTGGGGCGCGTGGACCTGAAGAAGGACACCCTCGATAAGCCGGTCGACCAGCTCACAATGGCCGTCGAGAAGGACACGGCCGGCGGCGGCGCACTGAAGATCGCGTGGGAAAACACGCAGTTCACCGTCTCGTTCAAGGCGCCTGCGCCCCATCTGGACATCCCTGCAGCCAGCCCAGGCGCCACGGTCAAGCAGCGCGTGGGTCTGACAGACATCGAGATTGCCTACTCCCGCCCCAGCATGAGGGGACGCGAGGTGTTTGGCGGTCTCGTGCCGTACGGCGAGGTCTGGCGGACCGGCGCGAACAACGCGACGCGGATAACCTTCAGCACGCCCGTGACGGTGCAGGGCACGCGCGTCGACGCCGGGACGTATGAACTCTTCACCATCCCCGGCAGGGAGGAATGGACCGTCATCCTGCAGAAGGCGTCCAAGCAATGGGGCGCGTACGCCTACGACCAGAAGAACGACGTTGCGCGCGTGACTGCCAAGCCCGTTGAGCTTCCGATTTCGTTCGAGACGCTGGCAATCGCCGTCAACGACATTCGCGACGATTCGGCCACGCTCAACATCTTCTGGGGCAAGACACGCGTTCCGGTGAAGCTCGCAATGGACGTCGTGGGCACGCTCGTCCCGCAGATAGAGGCCGCGATGGCCGCCCCGGGCAAGAAACCGTACGTGCCGGCCGCCATGTTCTACCTCGAAAACAACCTGGACCTGAAGAAGGCCGCCGGCTGGATGGACGCCGCAATAGCTGAACAGCCCGACTTTTACCCCATAATATACCGCAAGGCGTTGATCCTTGCAAAAATGGGCGATAAGGCCGGCGCGATTGCCACGGCCACCCAGTCGCGTGACCTTGCCGCCAAGTCCACAGGGCCGGCGAAGGACGAGTACATCCGCTTGAACGAGGCGCTGATCGCCAGCCTGAAGTGACGAGGGCTGCCCCTTCAGCCGCCGGCCGCAACCCGCGGACGGCGCCAAGCCGCGCATTCGCGGCGGCGGTGGGCGCCGGCATGCTCGCATCCCTTGCCGCGGGGACCGAGCCCGCTCCGGCGCCCGCACCGGTGCCGGGCCAGGCCATCCTCCAGGACCTGCGCAGCTTTCGCGAGATGGGGAGCGTCCTTTACATCGCGGCGCATCCCGACGACGAGAACACGCAGCTCATCACCTACCTCGCCCGCGGCCGCTGCTATCGGACCGCCTACCTGTCGCTCACGCGCGGCGACGGCGGACAGAACGTGCTCGGACCCGAGTTCGGCGACCTGCTGGGTGTGATCCGCACGCAGGAGCTGCTCGCGGCCCGGCGCATCGACGGTGGCCTGCAGTTCTTCAGCCGTGCGAAGGATTTCGGCTACTCGAAGGATTACCGCGACACGCTCACGAAGTGGGACCGGCAGCAGGTGCTCTCCGACATCGTTCGCGTGATCCGCCTGTTCCGGCCCGATATCGTCGTCACGCGCTTTCCCCCGGAGCCCGGAAACACCCACGGCCATCACACGGCTTCCGCGGTCCTCGCCCTGGAGGCCTTCAAGCTCGCCGGTGACCCCAAGGCGTTCCCGGAGCAGCTCGCCTCGCTGACCCCGTGGCAGCCCTGCCGGATCCTCTGGAACGGCTGGGGCCCCAATAGGGTCGGCGTCGACACGAGCGCGGGTGTCCTGCACCTCGGAATCGACGGAACCGATACGGTGACCGGGGCCTCCTTCGCGACCATTGCCGCGCGCAGCCGCTCGATGCACAGGACGCAGGGTTTCGCGAATTTCTCGGTGGCGGCCACGGGGGGCAGCCCCCGCGTTGAATCCTTCAAGCTGCTCGCGGGCGAACCCGCGGCACAGGACATCATGGACGGCGTCGACACCTCGTGGGGCCGCGTCGCCGGAGGCGCGGAGATCGACCGGCTCGCCGGCCAGGCGATCGAGCAGTTCAAGCCCGCGGATCCCGCCGCAAGCGTGCCCGCGCTGCTCGAGCTGCGGGGCCGACTCGCCTCCCTGGCCCCGGACCGCGTGGTGGACGGGAAGCGGCGCCAGCTCGACCGGATCCTCCAGGCCTGCCTCGGCCTGTCCGTGGAAACCACGGTCCCGGGCTACGAAATAGTGCCGGGCGAGGCGCTGAGGTTCCGGCACACCGCCATCGCGCGCTCGACAATCCCGGTTCGATGGCTGGCCGTGCGATACCCCGGAATCGGGCGCAAGGTCGACCGCGCGATGGAGTTGCGCCCAAACGAGACGGCGGAACGCGACGTCACCCGGACGCTGCCCGCGGACACGCCGCTGAGCCAGCCGTACTGGCTGCGCGAGGAGGGAACGCCCGGCATGTTCCGCGTGGATGATCCCGCGCTCATCGGCCTGCCGGAAGGCCCGCCGGCGGTCCCGATCGAGGATGTGTTCATGGTGGGGGGCCAGACGCTGGTGGTCGCGGACGAGGCCGTGCAGGCCACGACCGATCCGGCCAAGGGCGAGATCCGCCGCCGACTCGACGTGATCCCGCCGGTCTCGCTCAGCTTCCCGGCGCCCGTCGAGCTTTTCGCCCCCGGCGCCAGCCGCAAGGTGGTCGTCGAGGTCGTCTCGTCGCGCGCCGGCGCCGCCGGCACGCTCGAGCTGGATACGACCGCGGGCTGGCAGGCGTCCCCGGCGAGCCGGGCCTTTCGCCTGGCGGCTGTCGGGGATCGGGCCCAGCTTGCCTTCACCGTCACCGGGCCGAAGTCCGGCGCGACCGGTTTCGTGTCCGCCCGCGCGGAGGTCGTCGGCGCGACCTTTGGCAGCCAGCGCCTGCAGATCGATTACAGCCACATCCCGACCCAGCTGCTGCAGCCCCCGGCGCGCATGAGGGCGGTGAGCCTCGGGCTGGAGATCCGCGGCCGCCGCGTCGGCTATCTTCCCGGCGCCAGCGGCGCAAGCGACAGCGTCGCGGGATGCCTGGAGCAGATGGGATATGATGTCACGGAGCTCACGGGCGCCGATCTGACTGCGGAGGGCCTCAAGAGCTTCGATGCCGTGGTCATCGGCGTGCGCGCGTTCAACACGAGGAAGGATATCGCGCCGCAGCTGCCCGCGCTCTTCGCGTACGCCGAGGGGGGTGGCACCGTCGTCGAGCAGTACGCCACGCCGAACGGGCTCCAGACGACGCAGCTCGCCCCCTTCGACCTGAAGATTTCCCGGGACCTGCCCCATTACCGCGTGACCAACGAGCATGCGCCGGTCGAGCTGCTCATCCCCGGGCATCCGGCGTTCACGGCCCCCAACAAGATCGGCGCCGCCGACTTCGACGGGTGGGTGCAGGAACGCGGCCTGGATTTTGCCAGCGAGTGGGACACCGAGCACTTTGCGGCCCTGCTCGCCCTGAGCGATGCCGGGGAGGCGCCGCTGAAGGGCGGCCTGCTGGTCGCGCATTGCGGGCGCGGCTACTACGTCTACACCGGACTCTCGTTCTTCAGGCAGCTTCCCGCGGGCGTGCCCGGGGCCTACCGTCTGTTCGCCAACCTGGTGTCCCTGGGCAAATGAAGTCGCCCGAGGACGACGAGAGCACCGGCCTGCCGGGTCTGCGCACCTGGCGCCGGGTCTATCTGGCAGTCGTCCTCGTCTTCGTCCTGTGGGTCGGGCTCCTGGCCGCCCTGACGCGGATGTTCTCGTGAACGCGCTCGATTACGTCGTCCTGGTGGGTGCGTTGCTGGGCATTGCAGCCTACGGCATGTGGCGGACCCGGGGGCGCCGCGATCTGAACACCTACCTGAAGGGGGCCAGCGGGACCCGCTGGCTTTCCATCGGCCTCTCGGTCATGGCGACGCAGGCCAGCGCGATCACCTTCCTATCGACGCCGGGCCAGGGCTATGAGAGCGGACTCGGCTTCGTGCAGAATTACTTCGGAGCGCCGCTCGCGCTGATCATAGTCGCGGTGGTCTTCCTTCCCATCTACCGGCGGCTCAAGGTCTACACCGCCTATGAATACCTCGGGCACCGCTTCGACCCCAAGACCCGCCTGCTCGGCGCGGGGCTCTTTCTCCTGCAGCGCGGCCTCGGCGCGGGCATCACGATCTATGCGCCGGCCATCGTGCTCTCGACCGTCATGGGCTGGCGGCTTGACGCCACCATCGTGTGCAGCGGCCTGGTCGTGGTGCTCTATACGGTGACCGGCGGCAGCGAGGCCGTGACCATCACCCAGAAGTACCAGATAGGGGTGATCTTCGCCGGCATGGTGGCGGCGTTCTTCGTCCTGGTCGCAAAGCTGCCCGCGGGGCTCACGTTCACGGGCGCGCTTACGCTCGCGGGCGGCTTCCACAAGCTCGGGGCCGTGGACTTTTCCCTGGATGTCGACCGGCGCTACACCATCTGGTCCGGCCTCCTCGGGGGCCTGTTTCTCGCGCTGTCGTACTTCGGCACCGATCAGTCGCAGGTGCAGCGCTACCTGAGCGGCGGCTCGCTGCGCGAGAGCCGGCTCGGCCTGATGTTCAACGCCGTCTTCAAGATCCCCATGCAGTTCTTCATCCTGCTTCTGGGCGTCCTGATCTTCGTCTTCTACCAGTTCGAGCGGCCTCCGGTGTTCTTCAACCAGGCCGCGTGGAACCGGCAGGCGGAGCGCGGCGACGGCGGCCGGCTGCGCTCGCTTGATGCCGAGTTCCTGTCGGCGCACGCCCAGGAGCGCAGGCAGCTCCAGGCGTGGCTCGACGCCCGGCGCGCCGGGGACGGCGCGGCCGAGGCCGCCGCGCGCGCCGCAGCCTCGGCCGCCCAGGTCCGCTGCGAGGCCGCCCGGGCCGAGACGAGGGCGGTCCTGCATGCGGGCAGCCCGCGGGCGACGGCAAACGACGCCGACTATGTCTTCATCACCTTCATCCTCGACAATCTGCCGCACGGGCTGATCGGCCTGCTCGTCACAGCCTTCTTCGCCGCCGCGCTGTCATCCAAGGCGGGCGAGCTCAATGCGCTGGGATCGACGACCACGGTCGACATCTACCGGCATGTGTTGAGGCGCGAGGCGACCGACGCGCACTATGTGGCCGCCTCAAGGTGGTTCACGGCCTTCTGGGGCCTCGTGGCGATCGGCTTTGCCCTGTTTGCCAACCTGGCGGAGAATCTCATCCAGGCTGTGAACATCCTCGGCTCCATCTTCTACGGCGTCGTCCTCGGGCTCTTCCTCGTCGCCTTCTTCCTCAGGAGGGTCGGCGGCACGGCTGTGTTCTGGGCGGCGCTGGCCGCCCAGGGTCTCGTGTTCGCGCTCTACGCCAGGCTCAGCATATCCTACCTCTGGTACAACGTCATCGGGTGTGCGGCCTGCGTGGCGTTGAGCCTCGCCATCCAGGCCGCGATCGGGGTCGCCGGCAGGAGCGACGCGGCCCCCGCGGCGCCATGACGCCGCCCGTCATCTGCTTCGGCCAGCAGCCGTGCGGGTTCTTCCCGCGGCGGTTCCTGGCCGCGAAGGTCTTTACGGCGCGCCGCCTTCATGCCGAGCTCGGCGGCGAGATCGTCTTCTTCTGCCACGACAGCGACCACGACCCGCGCGAGACCCAGACGACGCTGCGCCACCGCAAGACCGGCAAGGCGCACACGCTGAATTTCGCGTTCGAGAACAAGCTCCAGCGCAAGTTCTCCCCGCTCTACGCGAAGCGCATTCCCGCAGGCTGGCGCGAGAAGACGGCCCGCCAGCTTCCCGCGTACGTCGATGCGCGCTGGGTCGAGGAATTCAAGCATGTCGCGGCGGCAGACGCGGCCGACTTTTGCCTGGAGATGTACCGTCGGATGGGTCTGCTCGACGGGATCCGGGTCGCGCGGTCCGGGGACGCCGCGCTCCGGCGCTCGGCATGCGACGTGCCCGAGTTCTTCGTGGACGTGCAGCACGGGGGCGAAACCGTGCGCGCGAGATTCGTCGATGGCGCGTTGCAACTGCACGAAGGTGGGGGTTCATTCGTGACCCTCCCCCCCGTGCCCTTCGACAAGTCACAAATCAGCCCCGCCCGCGACTCGCGCCTCCGGTGGATGCAATCGGTCGTGCACTGCACGCACTATGTCGTCGGGGCCGGAGAAAAGGCCTACCTGCGCCTGGAGGACGCGCCCGAGGTCGTCTTTGTCGACCGCGACCCCATTGAACGTTCGGATGAAGCCTACTGCGAAATCCCCATTTGAGTCCGCGCCGCTGCTGGCCTTCGGGGCGCATCCCGACGACATCGAGTTCGGCTGCGGGGGCATCATCGCCCG
>Ga0209415_10011441_pt1 | contig 14943 bp, 7 predicted proteins | sample PeaSoiSIISIP2007_FD_187696 | JGI IMG/M metagenome (GOLD analysis project Ga0209415, IMG submission 187696) | Peat soil microbial communities from Weissenstadt, Germany - SII-SIP-2007 (SPAdes) (version 2) | ecosystem: Environmental > Terrestrial > Soil > Wetlands > Peat | place: Germany...
CCTGACACTGCTGAGACCCGTCTCGGCCCTGACGTGTCGGGGCGGCCCGGCGACACCGCCACACCCGGCGGGGCGGCTGCTCCGTCCGTCCGGCTCGACCAGGCGGTCGCCGCCGCCGGCAAGGCCGGCCTCGCCAGCATCCATATCCTCGCCTGGCGGGACCTCGACGATCCCGAGGCCGGAGGATCGGAGCTCCACGCCCACCGCATCGCCACCCTCTGGGCCGCAGCGGGCCTCGACGTCACCTTGCGGACGTCGCGGGCCGCCGGTTACGGGCCCGACACCCGGCGCGACGGCTACCGCGTGGTGCGCAAAGCAGGCCGCTACGCCGTGTTCCCCCGCAGCGCCCTGAGCGGGCTGGTGGGGCGCCGTGGCCGCCCGGACGGTCTGGTCGAGATCTGGAACGGGATGCCCTTCTTCTCGCCCCTCTGGGCCCGCTGCCCGCGCATCGTCTTCCTCCATCACGTCCACGCCGAGATGTGGCAAATGGTGATGTCCCGGCGACTGGCCCCGGTCGGCGCCTACGTCGAGCGCCGCCTCGCCCCCCCCTTCTACCGGCACAGCCGGATCGTCACCCTCTCCTCCTCGTCGCGCGACGAGATCGTCTCCATGCTCAGACTCTCCCCTGAGCAGGTGAGCGTCGTCCCACCCGGGGTCGATCCCCGCTTCACGCCGGGGTCGCAACGCTCGCCGGACCCCCTCGTGCTGGCCGTCGGACGCCTCGTGCCGGTGAAGCGCTTCGATCTCCTCATCGACGAGCTCGTCTCCGTCCGCCGCAACGTCCCCGGCCTCCGGGCGCGGATCATCGGCGAGGGCTACGAGCGCCCGCACCTGGAGGCGAGGATCCGGGCGGCGGGTGCCGGGGAGTGGATCGAGCTCGTCGGCCGGCAGACCGAGGACGAGCTCCTCGACGCCTACCGCCGGGCCTGGGTCCTCGTGAGCACGTCCCAGCGCGAGGGCTGGGGGATGACGATCACCGAGGCGGCGGCCTGCGAGACCCCGGCGGTGGTGACCCGTATCGCCGGCCACAGTGACGCCGTCGTCCACGGCACCACCGGCATCCTGGTGGACCGGCCGAGCCAGTTCGGCACCGCCCTCGAGACGGTGCTCCGTGACGAGACGCAGCGTCGGCGACTGGGTCGTTCCGCCCGCGAGCACGCGGCGCGCCTGACCTGGGAGGCCACCGCCGCCGGCACCCTGGAGGCGCTCGTCGGTGAGGCCGAGGCCCGCCGCGAGGGCCGGCCCCACCGCTGACGGTCACAGGCGGCTCCGGGGATCGGTCTCACGGATCCCCCGGTGATCCCGGCGCCAGATCGCCGGCCGACGTCTCCCCGGTGGGGGAGTCGCTCTCCTGCGGGCCGCGACGGGCGATCTCCACGATGGCGTCGGCGGCGAGGAGGACCACCGCCGTCCACGCCAGATCGCTGGCCGGCTCGAAATTGATGGGCCACCCACCGGGCGGGAAATGGAAGACCGACTGGTGCATGACGGTGTACACGGCGGTGGACGCCACCAGGCCCAGTGCCGTCAGCGTGAGAAGGAACCGGAAATGGCGGACCACGAGGATGACGAGGACGGCCGCCGCCACCGCCAGGCCGATCACGGGCCGGGTCAGCACGCCGGCGGCGATCCCCCCGGCCAGGACGGGCGCCACCGCGAAGGCCCACCACGGCGGTCGCCGCCGGCCGGCGGAGAGCGGTGACGCCAGCTCGGGCGGGTCGTCGCGCGCCCACGGGGTGCCACCACCCGGGGCCGCTGAACCGTTCCCCTCGCCGGTCCGGCGCCGGTGCCGGCCCCGCACGCGGCGGCGCCAGCGGTTCGGCAGGAGGGCCAGGACCAGACAGAGCACGGCCGCCCCGGCCGACACCACCAGGGCGAGGTGGACCCCGTGCTGCGGCATCCACGTGAGGGTCACGTCGAGAGCTCCGCTAGTCCCGGCGCCGGCGGTGGCGGGGTCCACCAGCCAGCCGTTGGCGAATCCGTCGACGAGGAGGCCGGGTCCGAGGCTCCTGCCTCCGCCCGTCGTGGCCTCCCACCCCTTGTTGAGGCTTTCGCCCAGCGTGAGCCAGAACGGGCCGGTGGCCCCCCTCACGGTCAGATGAATGGTGGTGGCCGTCTGGCTCACCACGTCCACCCTCGGCGCCGGCCCGGGCGTGGGAGACGGGAGAGGGCCCCCGGGGAACTCGGCCTGGGCGCCCCCACCGGCGGCGGAGTCGAGCACCAGTTGGTCGATGTCGAAACCGGTGGCGTGTCCCGAGGCGCTCTGGACCACGTGCTGCCCGGCCCCCAGAGTGATCCCCCCGGCGTCGGCCCCGCACGGCTGGACGGTCAGCGTCCCTCCCTCCAGGGCCGCCTGGGTGCTCCCCGTGATCCGCACCGACACCGGTCGTCCGTCGACGGTGAGGAGGTTCGACTGGCAGTTCCCGGGCATCGCCGCCGGCGCCGCGGGGGTGTCGACGCCCGGGATCCCGAGCTCGGCGATCCCGACAGGGAGGGTGATCGGGCTGTGCGAGTAGTAGTTCTTCGTCGTCTCCTGCCGGACCCCGGTGAACGTGACCTGGATCTGGTTCCCCCTGAGCGCCGGGAAGGTGATGGGCACCGACACGGTGGTGTCCTGGCGCCGTCCGTCGGGCACCGGGGGCAACGCCACACGGTCGGAGCCGTTCTCGGTCGAGATGGTCACGGCGGTGGGAACCGAGTGGTGACCGTCCGCCACCACCTGGAGGTCGAGATGGTCGAAGGTGATCGCCTGCGGGACGTGGACCTGGATCCACTCACCGACCTGTGGCCCGAATCCGGGAGACCACATGGTCGAGGGGTTCCCGTCCAGGGCAGCCGACGCCGTGTCGAGGAGGTCGCCGGGGAGCCGGCCGTTCGAGTACGCGACCACGCCGCTGCCCGTGGCGCCGGGCCGTCCGACCAGCGTGTCGATGGTGGCGTCGGGAATCAGCGTGTTGACGGTGGCCGTCCCCGACAACGTGAACGTCCGGCCCGTCGGCAGGGAGAACTCCCGGCTCAGCGTGGCCTCCAGATCCGACCGGGGGGGGATGGGTGCCACCCGCTGGCGGGTCATGACGAGGACCAGCCGGTGCGACCGCGATCCGGCCCCGGCGGCGTCGAGCAGATCGCCGGGCATGGCCACGATCTCCTGTTCCTGTGCTCCGCCCACCTCCACCTCGGCCAACCCGACGGGGGACGCGTTCTGGATGAGCGTCGGGCTCGCCCCCCGCAGGTTCGTGTCGTCGATGGTGATCCGCATCGTGGTGAAGGTCCGCGTCGGGAACACCACGGTCTGGCCCCCCGCCGTCAGCGAGCGCGGACCGAGGGCCACGGTCACCGGTGAGTGACCGTCGAAGGTCAGCGTCACCTTGGTGATCCACTGGTTGTTCACGCCGGACAGGGGCTGGACGAGGGTCACGTGGTCGGTGGTGAGCGGGCCCGAGAGGGCCACCTGCCACCACTGGTGCAGGGGGACGGTGAAGGCCCCCGTCTCCCACGCCGTGTTCAGGTTTCCGTCGAGGGCCTGCGTGGGCCGGTCCTCGGGTAGGTAGTCGTCGACATTTCCGTAGGAGGAGGCGGTGACGGACTGCACTCCCTGCAGGGCCACGGTGGTCTGGGCGTCGGCCGGTGCCCCGGGAAAGAGGTCGAGCGGCGCGTTGTTGGGGTCGGTGGGCTGCGGTTCCGCCGTCGTCAACGTCGCCCCCGCGTTCCCGAGCACGGTGTTCCACCGGAAAGCCTGTTTCCGGTTGCTGTCGGTGACCACGAAGGTGGCATTGCCGGCCAGGGCCTGGGACCGCGCCGACGGGTGGGTGTCGAGCGTTCCCGCGTAGAGGATGGCGGAGTCGCTGTCGAGCAAACCGGCCGATGCGGCGGCGTCGAGGCCCGCCCCGTCGCCGTCCACCACGAGCTCCCCCGACGTCGATTCCCCCCGGACGATGGGCCGGGGGTCCGCCACGGCCATGACCTCCTCCGGCGCCGGCCAGGCCTGGTCCGGCGACTCGGCCAGGGCCTCCTCGTCGGTGAGCGGAATCTGCGAGATGTTCGGCCGCGGCGTCCCGTAGCCCACCGTGTCGGACAAGCCCGGCGGGGTGGGAGTGAGAGCCTGCGCGATCGGCAATGGACGCGGCGTGTTGTACCGCTCGTAGGCCAGGTCGTTCTGCACCAGGACGTCACCGGCGCTCATCAACCGGGCCAGGGGGGCGATGGCATCGGGTTCGACGATCCCGTTCTGCATGGGGTTGTCGAGCCCGTAGAGCAGGTCGTAGGAGGCCAGTGACCCGAGGGCCTGCTGCTCCCGTGTGACGAACGGACGGGTGAGCAGACCCGGCCAGACGGGATCGATCACGTCGCCGTACCGGTAGGCGGCGAAGTTCTCACCGGGAATGGCGAGGACCCGCGTCCCCTGATGCTCGGCGTTCAGCGCGTCGGCCGTCCGGGTCACATAGGACGGAGGGTGGGCGGGAATGGTGAAGTGGTCGGCCACCGTCGTCCCGTTGAAGACGGGCGGGTCGGCGGCCACGATGACGCCCACCGCCACCAGAGCGGCCAGGGCCCCCACCACCCGGCCCCGGCGCCACAGAGCGGTCACCCCCGCGCCGGTCAACATGGCCAGACCCAGGATCACCGTCGGCGTGGCCCGGTCGGTCGACCGCAGGGCCAAGCCGGCCTCGGTCCGGGTCATGAACGTCTTGATGGCCCGCGAGACGAACGACCCCGACGTGTACGGATGGGCCCCCACCGCCAGCACGGTGGCGATCAGGACGAGCAGGGCGAAGTAGGCCCGCGCCCGCCACCGGACGATCATGGCGCCGATGAAGGCCATCAGGGGGACGGCGAAGCTCAGGGCGATGAGCCACAGCTGCTGGGTGAACTGGATCGACGTGGACACCCACTGCCCGAGCTCGTCGCCGTCGTAGAAGTACCAGTAGCCGAGGCCGCGCAACACCTCCGATGCGAGCGAGGTGGCCGCCACCGTCGGCACCGTCTCGGTGTACTTGAGGATGTTGAGCCCGTCGCCCCCCTCGACGGCCAGGGCGGCCACCCACCACAACGACACCAGGACCACGAGCACCGCGATCCGCCACGCCGCCGCCCACGCGTCGCGCCACCTGGCCTCCTTGGTGACGAGGACGGCATAGGGGAGCCACAGGGCCGGGGCCAGCCCGGCGTAGATGGCCGAACTGGCGTTGATGCTGCTCACGCTCAGCCATACCAGCGCGAACAACGCCGGGAAGCGCCAGCCCCTCGTCCGCACCGACCGGGCCGCCAGCGCGATCAGCCAGGGCAGCGCCGCGTAGGGCAGCAGGATGACCGAGATCCTCCCCACGTACTGCAGGAAGTAGGGGGAGAGCATGAACGCCGTCGCCGCCACCAGCCGGCCGGGGCCGTGGACACCCATGGTCCGGCACAGGGCCAGAACGCCTGTCCCGGCCGCGAACAGGATCGCCCCCACCCACAGCCGCTCACCCACCCAGAGGGGGATCCCCAGGGCGTGGACCACCCAGAAGAACGGCCCCATCGGCCACAGGTAGCCGATCTGCTCGTGGGTGACGGTCCCCAGTCCGACCGTCGGGTCCCACATCGACGCCGACTGCCTCAGGAACCTCCCCGGGTCGAGATAGAGGTAGCTCTTCGTGTCCGCATCGACGACCCCCGGCTGCGACAGCAGTTGCGGGATGAAGGCGAGGGCGGCCAGCGTCAGGTGCAGGCCCCACGACGTGGCGGGGGACACCCAGGCCCGGACGCGTCCCGTCGCCGCGCCCTCACCGTCGTCCCCTCCGCCCCCACCGTCGGCGTGCGCGTTCCCGGTCCCGTCGTCGGTGGTGACCTCCTCCGCCGAGCTCCCGACCGACTCCGACGGTGAGCTCCCGACCGACTCCGGCGGCGGCTCCGATGCCGGATCGGTGACGGGCTCCGGCGCGGGCGTCTCCACGGTCACGCTCAACGCTCAGTCCTCTCCGGGCGCGCTCCGCCCGCCGCTGGCTCGGTCACACCGGGTCCGATGACCGCCGGTAGTGTACGTGGGTCATTGCACCGCTTCGGAGCACCGAAAGAGAGAGCCGGTGGCGAAACTCACGGGCGAGCGTCCACTCGTCGGGATCACCCCGGACTCGCTCCTGGCCCTCCACGCGGCGGGCTACCGGGCGGTCCGGGAGAGGCTGGGACCGGGCCGCATGCTCGACGTCGGGTGCGGCCAGGGTTTCGAGTCGGCCCTCTTCGCGGCGGTCGACCGGCCCGTGGTGGGGGTCGACTACAGCTTCGAGGCAGCCCTCCACGCCGCCGCCCGCTACGGCCCCGACGGGCTCCGCGTGGCCCAGTGCGACGCCCGCCGGCTCTCCCTCGGCACCGGGACCTTCGACTGGGTCTGCTCGTCCCACCTGATCGAGCACTTCCCCGACGCCGAGGCCCACGCCGACGAGCTCGCCCGCGTCCTCTCGCCCCAGGGGAAGGCCTTCGTCATCACACCGAACGCCCCGGCCGACTTCGAGAACCCCTTCCACATCCGCCTCTTCCGCCGGTCCGAGCTCGTCTCGGTCCTCCAGCGCTCCTTCGACGACGTCTGGGTGGGAGGGATCGACGCCGTCCCCCGCGTGAAGGAGGATTTCCGCCTCCGGCGCGAGAAGGCGGCCAAGGTCCTCAGGCTCGACGTCTTCGATCTCCGGCACAAGATCCCGCACTCCTGGTACGTGGGGGCCTACACCCGGGCGCTCCCCCTCGCCTACCGGTTCATGGCCCGGTCCGACACCGGCGGCGGCACCGGCATCACCGACGACGACTTCTTCGTCACCGAGGACGTGGACGACACGACCCTGGTCCTCCTGGCGGTGGCCGGCAAGCCCCGCCATTCCTCGCTGTGAGGCTGTGCTCGCTGTCGGCCTGACGGGAGGGATCGGGTCGGGCAAATCGACGGTCGCCGACCTGCTGGTGGCGCGCGGAGCCGTCCTCATCGACGCCGACCGCATCGCCCGCGAGGTGGTGGCCCCCGGCGGTCCCGCCCTCGGGCCCCTGGTCGAACGGTTCGGTCCCGGCATCGTGACCCCGGAGGGCACCCTGGACCGGGCGGCCCTGGCGGCGATCGTCTTCCCCGATCCGGAGGCCCTGGCGGCGTTGAACGCCATCACCCACCCCGCCATCAGCGTCGTGATGACCCAACGGCGGGCGGCCGAGGAGGGGACCGACCACGTGGTCGTCCTGGACGTCCCCCTCCTCGTCCCGGCCCACCGTGACCTGCTCGGCCTGGCCGTCGTACTCGTCGTCGACTGTCCCGTCGACGTGGCCCTCGCCCGTCTCGTCGACCAGCGCGGATTCACCCGGGCCGACGCCCAGGCCCGGATGGCCGCCCAGCCGGACCGCGAGGAGCGCTGTCGCGGCGCCGACCTGGTCATCGACAACGGCTCGGACCGCGGCCACCTCGAGGCCGAGGTTGACCGCGTCTGGGCGGCGCTCGAACAATTCCGGGGAACGGCGGCGACCTAGCCCACCGGACCGGCCGGCAGCCGGAAGGGACCGTTACAGCCCCCCGGTACGATCAAACCGTGCCGCGCCTCGAAGTCGTCTCCCCGCTGCGCCCGGCGGGCGACCAGCCGGTCGCCATCGCCTCTCTGGCCGAGGGGATCGACCGGGGCGACCGGTACCAGACCCTCCTGGGGATCACCGGGAGCGGGAAGACGGCCACCATGGCGTGGACGATCGAGGCGGTCCAGCGGCCCACGCTGATCATCGAGCCCAACAAGTCCCTGGCCGCCCAGCTGTCGGCCGAGATGCGGGAGCTCTTCCCGAACAACCGGGTCGAGTACTTCGTCTCCTACTACGACTACTACCAGCCCGAGGCCTACCTCCCCACGTCCGACACGTTCATCGAGAAGGACTCCTCGATCAACGACGAGATCGACCGTCTCCGCCACGCCACGACCTCGAGCCTGTTGCTCCGCCGCGACGTGATCGTGGTGGCGTCGGTCTCCTGCATCTACGGCCTCGGGTCACCCGACGAGTACCGCGACCGGATCCTGGTCCTCAAACCCGGGGACACCGTCGACCAGCGGGCGCTGCTGCGGAAATTGGTCGACCTCCACTACGACCGCAACGACACCGTCCTCGCCCGGGGCCGCTTCCGTGTCCGCGGCGACACGATCGAATTGCATCCGGCCTACGAGCAGCAGGCCGTCCGCGTCGAGCTCTTCGGAGACACCGTCGAGCGGATCCGCCAATTCGACGCGCTGACCGGAGACCTGGGCGACGATCTCGAGGAGCTGGTGGTGTTCGCCGCCACCCACTACGTCGCCGGCGACGAGACGACCCGGCGGGCGGTCGAGTCGATCGAGGTGGAGCTGCGCCAGCGGCTGGCCGAGCTCCAGGGCCAGAACAAGCTGCTCGAAGCCCAGAGACTGCGGCTGCGCACCGAGCACGACCTCGAGATGCTGGCCGAGGTCGGTGTGGTCAACGGCATCGAGAACTACAGCCGCCATCTCGACGGTCGCAAGGCGGGGGAGCCGCCCCACACCCTCCTCGACTTCTTCCCCAAGGACTTCCTCACCGTGATCGACGAGAGCCACGTGGCCGTCCCCCAGATCCACGGGCAGTACGAGGGCGACCGCTCGCGCAAGGCCACGCTCGTCGAGCACGGGTTCCGGCTCCCCTCGGCCCTCGACAACCGTCCCCTCACCTTCGACGAGTTCTCCGACCGCGTCGGTCAGGTGATCTTCCTCTCGGCCACGCCCGGCGCCTACGAGATCAGCGTCTCCACCCAGGTGGCCGAACAGGTCATCCGGCCCACGGGCCTCGTCGACCCCGAGGTGGTGATCGTCCCCACCACGGGCCAGATCGACGACCTGCTGGAGCGGATCCGGGTCACGGCCGAGCGCGGAGGCCGGGTCCTCGTCACCACCCTGACCAAGAAGATGGCCGAGGATCTCACCGACTACCTGCTCGAGCTGGGCGTCCGCGTGCGCTACCTCCATTCCGACGTGGACACCATCACCCGCATCGAGCTCCTGCGCGATCTGCGCCTGGGGGAGTACGACGTCCTGGTCGGCATCAACCTGCTCCGCGAGGGACTCGACCTTCCCGAGGTCCAGCTGGTGGCCATCCTCGACGCCGACAAGACCGGCTTCTTGCGCTCGGCCTCCTCCCTCATCCAGACCATGGGACGGGCGGCGCGCAACGTGGAGGGGAACGTCGTCCTCTACGCCGACACGATCACCGACGCCATGCGCACGGCCATCGGCGAGACCCAGCGCCGGCGGGCGCTCCAGCAGGCCTACAACGCCGAGCACGACATCAACCCGACCACCGTCCGCAAGGCGGTGACCGACATCCTGGCCCGACTGCGCCCGGCCGACGACTCGTCCACCCGTCGGGGAAACAGCCGCGATCAGGGGAGCCGGGCGGCGAACGGCCGGCCGCGACGGATGTCGGGCCACACGGGGGTGCCGGGACGGGGAATGCCGGCTCGCTCCGCTCCCCGTCCGGCCACGGCGACGGATGCTGCCGACGATCTCCTCGGGGAGCTGGCGGGACTTCCGCCCACCGAGCTCGTGTCCCTCGTCGTACGGCTCGAAGAGGAGATGCGGACGGCGGCGGCGGACCTGCGCTACGAGGAGGCGGCCCTCCTGCGTGACGAGATCGCCGACCTGCGGCTGGCACTGGCGGAGGAAGCCGAGGGAACGCCCGTCCCCGCGAGCATCCCGTGACGGCACCGGTAACCTCGACCTGATGGCGGAAAGGTTGGTAGTCCGGGGCGCGCGCGAGCACAACCTGCGCGACGTGTCGATCGATCTGCCGCGTGACCGCCTCATCGTCTTCACCGGACTGTCGGGGTCGGGCAAGTCGTCGCTGGCCTTCGACACCATCTACGCCGAGGGACAGCGCCGGTACGTGGAGTCGCTCTCGTCGTACGCCCGTCAGTTCCTGGGCCAGATGGACAAGCCCGACGTCGACTTCATCGAGGGCCTCTCGCCCGCCATCTCCATCGACCAGAAGTCGGCCAGTCGCAACCCGCGTTCCACCGTGGGGACGGTGACCGAGATCTACGACTACCTCCGGCTGCTCTACGCCCGGGTGGGACGCCCCCACTGCCCGAAGTGCGGGCGTCCCCTCGTCCGACAGACACCCCAACAGATCGTCGACCGCGTCCTGGACCTTCCCGAGGGGGCCCGTTTCCAGGTCCTGGCCCCCCTCGTCCGGGGCCGCAAGGGAGAGTACGACGCCCTCCTCGCCGATCTGGCCAAGCAGGGTTTCGCCCGGGTCCGCGTCGACGGCGAGGTCGTGGAGCTGACCGATCGCGCCTCGGTGGCCCTGGCCCGCTACGAGCAGCACTCCATCGAGGTCATCGTGGACCGCCTCGTGCGTCGCGACGGCATCCGCCAACGACTGACGGAGTCCATGGAGACGGCGTTGCGCCTGGCCGGGGGCATCGCCCAGATCGGTGTCCTCGGCGATGACGGGACCGAGGAGCTCCTCACCTTCTCCGAGCACCTCGCCTGCACATTCGACGACCTCTCCTTCGAGGAACCCGAGCCCCGCAACTTCTCCTTCAACTCGCCCTACGGCGCCTGTCCCACCTGTGACGGGCTCGGTACCCAATTCGAGGTCGACCCTGAGCTCGTCGTCCCCGATCCGAGCAAGACCCTGGCCGGGGGAGCGCTCACGCCCTGGGCCGGCGGGCGCAGCCGCTGGTTCGAACGCATGCTCGAGGCCATCGCCGACGAACACGGATTCTCGGTGAACACCCGGTGGGACAAGCTGCGCAAAGCGGACCGCAAGATCGTCCTCTACGGCTCGGGGGTCAAGAAGGTCCAGCTCCGGTACCGCAACCGGCAGGGACGCCAGCGTTCCTTCGTGACCCACTACGAGGGTGTCATCCCCTGGCTCCAGCGCCGTCACTCGGAATCGGAGTCGGAGGGCATGCGGGAGTGGACGGAGACCTTCATGCGGGAGGTCCCCTGTTCGGCCTGCGGCGGGGCCCGACTGAAGCCCGAGTCCCTGGCCGTCACCATCGGCGGCCACAACATCCACGAGCTCTGCGACCTGTCCATCACGGCCGCGTCGGCCGAGGTGGAGGCGCTCGAGCTGAGCGAGCGCGAGCACCTCATCGCCGACCGGGTCCTGCGCGAAGTCCAGGTACGACTCCGGTTCCTTCTCGACGTCGGGCTCGACTATCTCTCCATGACCCGGGGCACGGCCACCCTCTCGGGCGGGGAGGGGCAACGGATCCGCCTGGCCAGCCAGATCGGGTCCGGCCTCGTCGGTGTCCTCTACGTCCTCGACGAACCGTCCATCGGTCTGCACCAGCGCGACAACAAGCGACTTCTCGAGACCCTGGTCCGCCTGCGCGACCTGGGTAACACGGTGATCGTCGTGGAGCACGACGAGGAGACGATCCGCGCCGCCGACCACGTCGTCGACATCGGCCCCGGCGCCGGCGAGCACGGCGGCGCCGTCGTCTACAGCGGCGACGTCGAGGGCCTCTTGCACTGTGCCGACTCGGTCACCGGCCAGTACCTCATGGGGAAGAAGTCCATCCCCGTTCCCACCCGGCGGCGCTCCGGCTCCGGTGAGCAGCTGGTGGTCCGTGGCGCCCGGGAGCACAACCTCCACGGCATCGACGTCGCCTTCCCCCTCGGCTGCTTCATCGCCGTCACCGGGGTGTCCGGCTCGGGGAAGTCGACACTCGTGAACGACATCCTCCTGTCGTCGCTCCTCGCTCAGGTGAACCGGGCCCGGACCACTCCGGGTCTCCACCGGACCATCGACGGCGTGAAGGCCATCGACAAGGTGGTGGCCATCGACCAGTCACCCATCGGGCGCACGCCGCGGTCGAACGCGGCGACCTACACCGGCCTCTTCGACCACGTCCGGAAGCTCTTCAGCCAGACGTCGGAGGCGAAGGTCCGGGGGTACCTCCCGGGTCGGTTCTCCTTCAATGTGCGCGGGGGCCGCTGTGAGGGCTGCGCCGGTGACGGCACCATCAAGATCGAGATGCACTTCCTCCCCGACGTCTACGTCCCCTGTGAGGTCTGCGGGGGGGCGCGGTACAACCGCGAGACGCTCGAGGTGATGTTCAAGGGAAAGACGATCGCCGATGTCCTCGACATGTCGTGCGAGGAGGCCCTGGGTTTCTTCTCCAACCAGCCCACCATCGCCCGCCACCTCCAGACGCTCGTCGACGTGGGTCTCGGCTACATCCGCCTCGGTCAACCGGCCCCCACCCTCTCCGGCGGTGAGGCCCAGCGTGTGAAGCTCTCCTCGGAGCTCTCGCGCCGACCCACGGGACACACCCTCTACGTCCTCGACGAGCCCACCACGGGCCTCCACTTCGACGACGTCAGCAAGCTCCTCGAGGTGCTCTCGCGGCTCGTCGACCACGGCAACACCGTCATCGTCATCGAACACAACCTCGACGTGATCAAGACGGCCGACTGGATCATCGATCTCGGACCCGAAGGTGGTGAGCGCGGCGGCCTGGTGGTGGCCGAAGGGACGCCCGACGAGGTGGCGGCCACCGCCGGGAGCTACACCGGCGAGGTCCTCATCCCCGTTCTGGGCGCCGTCCCCCGGCGCAAGGCCTCCGGGCGCCCGAAGGCTCCGGCGGCACCGAAGGCTCCGGCGGCTCCCACGCGGTCGAGGACGCCGGCGACGACATCCCGACCGAGGAAGGCGACCGTATCGGTGGCGGCTTCGACCCGGGGCGCGACGGCGGCGTCGAACGGTTCGAGGGCGCGGGCCAAGGTCCCCGCCAAAGCGGTCAAGGCGGCCAAGGTATCGGCCGCCACCAAGGCGGCGCGTCGTCCCCGTGCGGCGGCCCGGACCGGACGCCGCTGATGTTGGCGTCACCGCGCTACGAGGGCCCGGCCATCATCTCGATGACGGGAGAGCCCGACGATCAGCTGGCGCCGCTCGTGCGGCAAAGGCGGCGATTCCAAGCCACCTTGGTCGACCTGGACTCCGACGGGTGGTCGTCGACCAGTCGGTGCGACGGGTGGTCCGTCCAGGACGTGGTGGCTCACCTTGTCGGCGTCAACACCTTCTGGAAGGCCTCGGTCGAGGCCGGACTGGCCGGGGAGGCGACACGGGTCCTCGTCGGGTTCGATCCGGCGGTCACCCCGGCGTTGATGGTCGATTCCATGCGGGAGCTGGGCTCAGCGGACGTCCTCGAGCGGTTCGTGGCAACCAACGACGCCCTCCTGGCCGTGTTCGGCGCGCTCGATGACCGGGGGTGGACGGCGGTGGCCGAGACGCCCGTGGGCCACGTCCCCGTCCGTGTGCTGGCACATCACGCCCTGTGGGACTGCTGGGTCCACGAGCGCGACGTCGCTCTCCCGCTGGGGTTGACTCCGCCCGTCGAGCCCGACGAGGTCCGCTCCTGCCTGCGCTACGTGAGTGCCCTCGCCGCGGCGTTCGGCGTCAGCACCGGCCGGACGCTCGCCGGCGTCTTCACGGTCGAGGCGAACGACCCGTCCGACAGCTTCGTGATGGACGTCGGCCACTGTGTGGCCGTCCGGGACCGAGGCGACGGGGTGCCGCGTGACGCGGTGCCCCTAGGCGGTGATGCGGTGGCGCTCGTCGAGGCTCTCAGCCTCCGGGCGCCGCTCCCGGTGTCGGCCCCGGCGCCGTGGCGGGAGCTCGTCCGGGGTCTGGCCACCGCCTTCGACGTCGAGGTGTCGGTCGGCGACTAGGACGCCGGCGCGCAACCGACTCAAGCGCGCAACCGATTCAAGCGCGCAGAGAACTCGGGGCGCGCAGAGAACTCAGATGATGGTGAGCATCCGCTCGAGGGCCACCCGGGCGTCCGCGGCGGTGTCGGCGTCGACGGTGATCCGGTTGACCACGACCCCCTCGACCAGGTTCTCGAGCACCCAGCAGAGATGGGGGGCGTCGATCCTGAACATGGTGGAGCAGGGGCACACGAGGGGATCGAGAGAGACGACGGTCTTGTCCGGGTTCTCGTCGTCGAGCCGCTTGACCAGATGGATCTCGGTGCCCACACCGATGACCGATCCCGAGGGTGCGGCGGCGACGGCGCGGATGATGGCGTCGGTGGAACCGACCTCGTCGGCCATCTCCACCACGTCGTGGGCGCACTCGGGGTGGATGAGGACGATGCCGTCGGGGTGCTCGGCCCGGAAGGCGGTGACATGGGCGGGCCGGAACCGCTGATGGACCGAGCAGTGGCCCTTCCACAACAGGAGGGTGGCCTCCTTCACGTCGGCCTCCTCCAGACCCCCGCGGTCCAGGCGGGGGTTCCACACGCGCATGTCCCCGTCGGCGTAGCCGAGCTGGAATCCGGTGTTGCGGCCCAGGTGCTGGTCGGGGAAGAACAGGACCTTGTCCCCCCGGGCCTGGGAGCCTCCGGCGGACGTGAGGGCCCATGAGAGGACCGCCGGGGCGTTGGACGAGGTGCACACGGCCCCGCCGTGGCGGCCGACGAAGGCCTTCAGGGCGGCCGACGAGTTCATGTAGGTGATGGGGACGATCCTCTCGACGTCGGTCACCTGGGCGAGCGCTTCCCAGGCCTCCTCCACGGCGTCGAGGTCGGCCATGTCGGCCATGGAGCAGCCGGCGTTCAGATCGGGGAGGAGGACCTGCTGGTGCGCCCCCGTGAGGATGTCGGCCGACTCGGCCATGAAGTGGACACCGCAGAAGACCACGTAGTCGGCATCGTGGCGCTCGGCTGCCAGGCGGGACAGGCCGAACGAGTCGCCCCGGGCGTCGGCCCACACCATGACCTCGTCGCGTTGATAGTGGTGACCGAGGATGAGCAGGCGCCGGCCCAGGCTGGCCTTGGCCGCTCCGATCCGTTCGGAGAGCTCGGCCGGGGACGCGCCGGAATAGCGCTCGGGAAGCGCATGCTGCAGACGGAGCATGGTGAAACCCCCTTCGGGGAGCACTCCGATAACGGCCGGCGGGGACAGCCTGGTCGCCCATCCGCGGGTATGTCGGCCTCGG
>Ga0209415_10011442_pt1 | contig 14943 bp, 13 predicted proteins | sample PeaSoiSIISIP2007_FD_187696 | JGI IMG/M metagenome (GOLD analysis project Ga0209415, IMG submission 187696) | Peat soil microbial communities from Weissenstadt, Germany - SII-SIP-2007 (SPAdes) (version 2) | ecosystem: Environmental > Terrestrial > Soil > Wetlands > Peat | place: Germany...
CCACTCCCATTCCACCGCCACCTATCTCCGCCACAATTCGATAGTGGGAGACAGTTCGGCCGATCAGAGAGGAAAAGTCAGTCACTATCGTCAATCTTAGGTTGGGGACAGAACGCAAGTCAACGCAGGCGCACTGGAGCCTGATTCCATCCAGAGGGCGAGCATTCACGCCAGTTCCAAAACGGCACAACCGTTCCCACAATCGCATCCCTGTCCTGTAAACCCCAATTCGAGTCTTGAAGAAACAAAGAAAATTCCCATGCAAATGGGTCACTTGGCCTTGCCTACGGTGGAACTAAAATTGCCTTTGATCTCTCCGATGCCATCGCTGAGAGCGCTTGATGTCCAGGTTTGACGATCCGGAAATACTCCGCGCCGTGCTGGAGGACCTTCCCACCGGAGTGTATCTGGTTGGCCGCGATGGGAAAATTCTCTTTTGGAATTACGGGGCGGAGCGCATCACGGGGCACTTGCGCCAGGACGTTGTAGGTCACGCCTGCCGCGAAGACTTTCTGGGAAACTCGGAAGGCACGGATGACCAGGTCTCGGCAGCCTCGGCCGCTCTGGAAGCCGTCCTGAAAGATGGAAAATCCACGGAGTCGCAGGTTTCCTTCCGGCATAAATCCGGGCATCTCGTGCCAGTAAGGCTGCGCGCCATCGCCATGCGCGACCAGCAAGGCGCCATCATGGGCGTCGCGGAATGTTTCGATGAACTTTTGGACATGGGGGAGTGGAACCGCCGGCACAACAAACTGGCCGAGTATGGCTGCTTGGACGCCGCCTCGGGCGTGCTCACCCACAAAATGGTCGAAGCCCGTCTGCGCGAGTGCCTGGCGACCTACATCGAACAACCAGTTCCCTTCTGCATTGTTTGCATTGCGTTTGATCACCTGGAAGAAGTGAAAGCACGTTACGGCGCCGGTGCCCTCGCGGCGGTTCTCCGCGTCGCGGGCCAGACTCTGGAGAGCAGCCTGCGTCCAACAGACTATCTTGGTCGCTGGCAAGAGAATGAATTTCTCGCGATTGTGCTGGAGTGCAACCGGGAAGAGATTCCGAGAGTGGGCGAGCGCCTGCGGATAGCCATCTCCCGCGCGAAGATCAAGTGGTGGGGCGATTCGCTGCCCGTGACGATTGCCATGGGTGCGACAGCCGTGAAGCCTGAAGACACTCCCCCCGAGATGATGCGCCGGGCGGAGGGCGCTCTGTGCGACAGCATCTCTCTCGGCGGGAACCAGATGATCGTGTGGAACGATTGAAAGTGAAAAGCTCTTGAGGACCGATTCTTTATGTTTGTAATCATCGGAATTGTCGTGGTCTTCGGCGCTGTCATCGCCGGCTACCTGATGGAGAAGGGCAACTTGAGGGTCCTACTCCAGCCGGCCGAGCTCATCATTATCGCTGGCGCCGCTATTGGGACCGTGTTGATCGCAAACCCCCTGCATATTCTGAAAGCCATCGCTGGCGGCATCGGGGGAGTCTTCGGAGGAGGAAAATTTGCAAAGGACAAATACCTCGAAACCCTCAAGATGATGTACGAACTCTTCACAAGGGCGCGAAAAGAAGGGCTGATGGCGCTGGAGACGGACAGTGACGCGCCAGACAAGAGTCCCGTTTTTTCGAAGTATCCGAAATTCCTGAAAGACCACCACGCGCTGGCTTTCGTGTGCGACACCATCCGCATGGCCTCCGGCGGAGGCGTAGAGCCCTTTGACGTGGACCAGATGATGGAGCTGGATATGGACGTGCACCATCACGAGACCTCGGTGCCGATCGCTTCCCTGTCCACCATGGCGGACGCACTGCCCGGATTAGGAATCGTCGCCGCGGTTCTTGGAGTGGTGATCACCATGGGAGCGCTGGGCGGACCTCCGGAAGAAATCGGCCATAAAGTGGCTGCCGCGCTTGTGGGAACTTTTCTCGGAATTCTGCTCTGTTATGGATTGGTTGGGCCGATCGCCTCGAACATGTCCAAAGCCGCCGATGAAGAGCACGCCTACTATCACGTGCTTCGCGTGGTGATCGTGTCCTTCATGAAAGGCACTCCGCCCACTATCGCAGTGGAATTCGCGCGGCGCGCGATTCCAGGCCATGTGCGGCCATCGTTCCAGGAAACCGAGAAGTTCATCAAACAGAAGGGTGCGGAGCCTGAAGCTCCACCGGCGGCGGAAGCTGCCGCGTAAGAAAAGGAGACGAGCATGGCGGGAACGCCGCCGATCATCATCAAGAAAAAAGTGAGCCACGGAGGACACCACGGCGGAGCGTGGAAAGTGGCTTACGCCGACTTCGTGACCGCGATGATGGCGCTGTTCATCGTGCTATGGCTGATGAACAGCAGCAAACAGATTCAGGAAGCGGTGGGCGGCTATTTCAAGGACCCCACGGGAACGGCCAAGCAGGTCGGCAGCGATCAAGTCGGCGCCGCTGAAAACTTCGTCGTGTCCAAAGACAATATGGAGCAGCTCAAGGAGCAGCTGCAGAAGGCCATCAAGGAGGTGCCGAAGTTCGACCTGCTGAAAAATCACATCGACATGACTGTTACCAACGAAGGACTGCGCATCGAACTCTCGGAATCGGCGACGGGAACATTTTTCGAGAGCGGAAAAGCAAATATCAGCGAAGGCGGCGAAGGATTGCTGATCGTGCTGGCGGAAGAATTAGGGAAACTGCCCAACAAACTGGCGATCGAAGGCCACACGGATTCGAAGAAATACGCGGAAGGCAGCAATTACGGAAATTGGGAGCTCTCTTCCGATAGGGCGAATGCGGCGCGGCGGCTGCTGCAGCAGCACGGCATCCGGCAAGATCAGGTCACGCAAGTGCGAGGTTTTGCGGACCAAAGATTGCGCAAAAAAGAGGATCCGCTCGATCCAGCGAACCGGCGAATTTCGCTGATTGTGCAGTATCTGGACAAAAAAGCGGCCGAGCAGTCCATCGGAACCGGGGAGACGAACGGGCCAAAACCCGGCGAAGAAGGAATGAAAGCCGGAGAGTCCGCGCAAAAACCGGCGGAAAAACCCGGAGAAAAATCCGGTGAAAAGCCCGCCGAAAAACCGCCCGAGAAAAAATAATTCCTTCGCAGCGCCGTAATAGCGTGGCGTGGCGACTCCGCCCTTCGCTGGATGTGCACGGCGCGTTGATCGCGTGGCACGCCGATCTTGCGCCGGGCCGAATTGTACGCTGCGCGGTGGTGCGCTGCACCAGATTGTGCGAGGCCGCAATCGCGTGGAGCGAGGATTTGCGCCGTTCGCGGCTTGCACGTCCGGCTCATTCATAACGCAGAGCGACCATGGGATCGACGCGCATGGCTCGGCGCGCGGGAACGTAGCACGCCGCGAGAGACACGGCGACAAGCAGAGCGATAACGGAAAGAAAAATCACCGGGTCGGTTGCGCTTACACCGTAAATCATGGTGGAAATAAATCGGGTGGCGAGCAGCGCGAGAACTACGCCCAGAGCGGCTCCAGCAAGAACGAGTTTCAGGCCTTCTCCCAGGATAAGGCGCAGCACATCGCCGGGGCGGGCACCAAGAGCCATGCGAACGCCGATTTCGCGGGTGCGCTGCGATACCGCATAGGAGATGACTCCGTAGATTCCCACTGTTGCCAGAACCAAAGCCAGGAAGGAGAAAAGGCTGAGCAAGAACATCATGAAATTGCGCAAGGCGAGCGAGTGGGAGAGAACTTGATCCATGGAGCGGATGGCGCCTGTTGGGACAGTGGGATCGACAGCGGCAACCGCGTCGCGCACGGAGCGGCTGAGGCTGAGCGGGTCGATGTTGGCGCGGAGGATGATGCTTCGCGGAAACCAACCTTCAAAGAGCGCTGACGTTTCGTAGGAAGCTTGCGCTGAAGGAACGAATGTTGTGGGAGGCGGCGGCTGATCGAGATAAGACTTCATGTCGCCGACCACGCCGACGATTTCCCAAGAAGCTTGGGTGAGCAAAATGTGCTCGCCCAACGGACTGCGACTCGGAAAGTGTTCACGAACGAACGCCTGATTGACAATGACTACTTTGCTGGCTGTCTCGGAATCAGATTCGGAAAACGCGCGGCCCTGACGCAGGGGAATTCCCATCGCACGGAAAAAACCGGGCGTGATCTCTCGATAGTTAGTGCTAAACATGTCGGCGGAGTTCGGAAGTTTTGAGCCAATGTTCCCCCCGCGTTCGAGCGGCAGTCCCGCGGCGACAATCGACGCGGAATCGACACCGGGGAGCGACTCGAGCTTCTGAACGAGAGCGCGGTTGAAGTTTTCGATCTGGGCAGTGGAATCGTATTTCGAGCCAATCAGCCAGAACTGCACGGAAAGCATGCTGCGGGGATTGAAGCCGGGATCGCTGTGCACCAGTTTTGAAAAGGTGGCGATCATCAGGCCGGCACCGGTGAGCAGCACCAGAGAAACGGCAAATTCGCCGACGATGAGCAGCTTGCGAAGACGCGCGCGGCCGCCGGAAGCGCTGGCGCGGCCGGCGCCTTCCTTAAGGGCCTCGTTGATGCCCGCACGGCGCGCCTCGAGAGCCGGCGCGAGGCCGAAGAGAACGCCTGTTAACAGCGAGACGCCGAACGTGAACGCAAAGACCCATCCGTCGAGATGCACATCGGAAGCACGCGGCAATTCCGCGGGGGCGACGGCGAGCAACGAACCCAGCCCGAGAGAGGCGACCAGCAAGCCGGCAGCGCCGCCGGCGAGAGCGATGAGCATGCTCTCGGTGAGCAATTGCTGAAACAAACGCCCGCGGGATGCGCCCATGGCGATGCGCACGGCGATTTCGCGGCCGCGCAAACCGCTGCGTGCGAGAAACAGGTTGGCGACGTTGGCGCAGGCGATCAGGAGAACGAATCCGATCGCGCCGAGCAGCACTAATAGATAGGGACGCACGTCGAGGCCGATCATTTTCTGGTACGGCGCGAAACTGATGACGAGTTCCTTACCGATGACTCGGGGAAATTCGCGGCGAAAATCCTGCGTGACGATTTCCATCTGCGCGTTGAGTTGTGCGGGAGTGATGCCGCGCTTGAGGCGGGCGAGGACGCCGATGTTTTCTCCGCTGCCGACGGTGTTGGCGACAAGCGCCAGCGGAGTCCAAACATCGGCGGTGCCGCTGTTTGGAAGATCGGTGGCGACGGCGACTGGAGAAAAGCTGCGCGGCATTACACCGATCAGCGTATAGGGATCGCCGTTCAACAGGATTTTTTTGCCGATTTGCCCGGGATCGGCTCCGAAGCGGCGGCTCCACAGGCCGTAACTGATGATGGCGACGTGCTGGCCACCGGCGTTGCCGTCATCTTCCGTGAAATCGCGGCCGAACAGGGGCCGGACGCCGAGGACACTGAAGTAACGCGACGAGACGGGCATGCCGCGCAGATGCTCGGCACCGGTTCCGGTGGCGAGGTTATAGCCGACTGAGGTGTACGCGGCAATGTACTCGAAGGGTTTGGTGTAGTCCTGCAGTCGCTTCCACTCGCGGGAGTCGAGGTCCATCTCGCCGGTGGCCTGTTTGTAGGTTTCGGCGAGTTCAACGATGCGATCGGGCTCTGGAAACGGGAGCGGGCGGAGCAGGACGCCATAGACAACGGTGAAGATGGCCGTGTTGGCGCCAATGCCGAGCGCGAGCGTGAGCACGGCCACGAGTGTGAAGGCGGGAGATTTTGCCAGGACGCGGAGGCCGTATCGAAGGTCTTGCCACAGAGTCATCATGCATCACCTCGCGGAGAGTGCGGGCTGCCCGGGCAGATTTCCGGGGTGTTCGCCGACCGATTCTTGCATAGGAGACGATGTGTTGATGGGAATTGTTTCAGGCCCCCACCCCCGGGGTATCCGGAGAATCGTGAAGCAAACCCAAGAGTGGAAAGAAGCAGCCTCGCCCACAACCCCCCGGCGTAGACGGGCGTTGCTGCGAGCCGTGGAGTTGGTGCGGGAAGAAAGAGGCTTGACGACTGAGGATCGAGGGGTACCCTACCCCCCGGTGTTTTTCGTAAGAGTGGCAAACAAAAGGGTTAAGAGTGACGTGGCCCGTAAGAGTGGCAAATGCAGGACTTAAAGTAGCTTTGTTTTCATCGAGTTGCGCATGGTCCGTAAGAGTGGCAAATACAGGACTTGCGAGCGGTGTGGAAAGAACGAAATGCGAAATTGGAAACTCGAAACTAGGGGTGCAGGTGGGTACACCCCCTATGCGACGAGAAGTGTGCGCAAGCGATTGAGGGAGTTGGGGTTGCGGGCGATCCTGCGTGGCGGAGAACGAAGTAATGAAGTAAGAATGCAAGGAAGTAACGAAGCGAAAGCTGAGAACGCGGGGAAAACTTGGCGGAAGGGATGAAGAATCAAGAGATTGCGTGCGGGAGAGAGGCAGGGAGGAGGATTGCGAGGCGACCATGGGGGAGATTACCACGAATCGCCATTATTGTCAAGATAAATATATATAATTTGGTATATTATTGGAAAGGAAGGAGTTGGGGCCTACGGTAAAAGGCTGGAGTGAGATTCTTAGAAGCTCAGCCCCGATTCCCACTGAAGAGTCAAAACCTGTATTGTAAAAACCGCGGAGATGCGGCACGCCGCTTAACTGTCCTTCCACCCGCCTAGTATCTAAGTTACAGGTAAGGCGACTTAGCAGAGCTTGCGCTCGCACTCGGAAAAAACTAAGTCGAAATCCCCAACCAAACAACCTCTAGGAATCAAATGGCGGTCGAACGGTGTGCTACCATTCGGGGCGCATTACGGTTGCACGATTCGACAATGCTACGGAGTCGCCCGTCGCTGGGGCGCATCCCCAGCACGAACCGAGATTTCCTGACACTCGGGCCAGCTTCACGCTCACTAGGTCCTGGGCTGGACAGCTGTTATGGTGTGGGCCACGTCAGGAGGCAAAGATGAAGAAGGGGATTCTCATGGCTGCTTTGATAGTTTCGGCGCTCGCGTTGACCGCGATAGCGCCATCGAAAGACGATTTGGTCGGCACCTGGAAACTTATATCTTCCAAGGATATGACCGAAAAGGGTGAAGTGAAAGACTCCTATGGCCGGAATCCGGCAGGCTTCCTGACCTACACGGCTGACGGCCGAATGACCGTGATCATTACCAATGATGGACGCAAGCCACTTTCCGTGCCTGACTGGATTTCGTCGCCAGCAGAGGAACGGCGGAAGCATTCGCCACAAGCATCGCCTATGCGGGGAGTTACACACTCACGGGTGACAAAGTGACTCACCATATTCAAGCCGCGTCAGTGCAAAATTTTGTGGGCGTGGACTTCGTGCGCATCATTAAGAAGGTTGATCGCGACCGTTTGATTCTCCGGACTACGCCTTTGCTGAAGGGAGGCGAGCGAGTGACGCAAGAACTTGTTTGGGGACGGATGTAAGGACGCGATGATCGGGTTGCGAGCGGGGAAAAGAGGGCACGATGAATCGTGCCCCTACACGCTTTCGTATTGGCGTTGAAGAGAACTATCGGGGGCACTGGGCTGGTATACTTTCGCGGAAAGTGAGGTGTGACCTGTGCCGACGCAATCGCAGCTGGAAGTGACCGTTCGTATTGCCAAGCCGGAGGACAGCTCTGCCTGCGGGCAAATTTGCTACGACGCCTTCTCAAAACTGAGTGCGAAACACAATTTCCCCAGCGACGTTCCTGACGCGCAAACCGCCACCGGCATAATGTCCGCGCTTTTTTCGAGTGCTGGCTTTTACTGCGTTGTGGCGGAGAGCGAAGGGCGCATCGTGGGAAGCAATTGTCTCGACGAGCGTTCCTTGATCGCTGGTATTGGACCGATTACAGTCGAGCCAGGCGCACAAAACCTGGGGGCCGGGCGCAAGCTGATGCAAGTGGTGATGGACCGAGCGCGGAAGCGTCAACCGGCTGGAATGCGGTTGGTGCAGGCCGCCTATCACAATCGCTCGCTCGCGCTTTACACCACGCTGGGTTTCGACGTCCGAGAGCCGCTTTCGTGCGTGCAGGGAAGGCCCGTCGATCGGAGTGTCCCAGGATGCGTTGTGAGGCCGGCGCAACCGGGCGATTTGGAAGCATGCAATGCGTTGTCGCGCCGCATGCATGGATTCGATCGAGGCACTGAATTGGCGGAAAGCATCCAGAAGATGGCGTGCGTGGTCGAGCGGGCAGGCCGCATAACAGGATACGCGACCGTATTGGCTTTCTTCGGCCATGCAACGGCGGAGAGCAACCTGGACTTGCAGGCGTTGATTGCTTCGGCAGAATCCTTTGGTGGACCCGGCATTCTGGTGCCGTCGCGGAACAGTGCTCTGCTGCGCTGGTGCATCGGGAATGGCCTGAAGGTGGTCCAGCCGATGACGTTAATGAGCATCGGGCTTTACAATGAGCCAGCCGGTGCTTGGCTGCCTTCGGTTTTGTTTTGATTTAACCGAATGCGCTAGCAGAGAGTTACTGCGTACGGTCTAAATCGACCGGCGCGACACTGGCAGATGTCCGGTACTTCTAGTCACCGACAATCAAATGCAGAGTCGTGTTGGAAATGCGACTTGCTGGGAGTTGGCGAGGGCCTCTGCTCCGTGTGATCAGAGTCACATTGAGAAGTGACGTCCTTCACAGGCTCAAACTAGAAATAGGCTGATGCTGAAAGCGCATTTTGCTAGAGGCATGCGCTTGAGCTTGCATACCATGAAGGCGGTCCTGGCCGTGGTGGTCTCACTGTGGATGGCCGACTTGGTTTGCGTCATGGGCTGCACGCAGGCTGCCCCCGCGAGCTCGCCTAGAGTTGTCGATTCATCTTTTAGCCAGCAGAATGCAGCCCACTACAGCGAACCTGGCCTACAGGAAGACGCGCCAAGCTGCCACCACACTGGTGGCAATCCCTCACTGCCGCCAAACGACAGGAAGCCCGCTTCCAACGCTCCTAGGTCGTGTTGTCCCTTGGAGGTAACTGTCGTCCAGAAGTCGAATACTCTGGGGATTAGAACTGTCACCGTGCAAGATTCTGCTCTGTCGCCCGATTTTTATTTCGGGATCGCGGGCTTTTCCGGCCGCTCCGAATTTGTTCCGGCGATCTCACCTAGCGGCAGAGATAGGCTCCTCGAAACCCAACTCCTTCGCATTTAGAAATGACTATCCGTGGCCTCACTCTGTTTTCGCGCTGATGGCAATGCCATCGGTTCACAAAAACACTTTCTTGATCGATAGGAGAAAAACCATGAAGACCATTCGAGCCATTCTGTTGGTAGCGGTGATCGCGCTCGGGTTCGCAGGAGCGGTGAAGGCGGCAAACGCATCGTGCTGCGGCTGCGCGTGCTGCGATTCCGCCGATTGTTGTGATTGCTGCACTGGATGCTAGAAGAAGCCTGATCAGTGGAAGGGCGGGAGGCGCGGGCCGCAAGGCTCGCGCCTCTTATTACGTTGAGGGCTTTTTGTCGGGCGGGGGAGGAGGTTGTGGCGGCGCTGCAAATTTGGCGTCGTCCACCGGGATGTTTTGCTTTACGTCATCGATTTGGATGGTGAAGCGGTTGCCGGGGCGGGCGAGGGTCCAGCGATAGGGGATTTTTACGCCGTCGGCGTCGCGGTAGTCGGAGTAATCGATTTGCGTGGGCATGCGGCCGAGAGCGGTTTCGGCGTAGCGGACGAGACGAAGGAGCAGGCCGGATTGCTGATCGAAATAGAGGCGGAGGGGCGGCTGGCCTTCGTTGCGGCCGAAGACAAGATAGGTATCGCGACCATCGATTCTTTCGCCGGGGACAACGGTGAATTTCTGGAAGAGGGTTTTGACGTGGGAGGCGAAATAGAAATCGGAGTCGATGCGAACGGCGTCATTTTCAGCGGCAGACATCATGTGCGGATGGCCGGCGTTGCTGAGCCAGCCCTGCTTGCCGTCGAAGGCGGTGATGCTGTCGCCGTTGGGGAGATGCATGGAGGAGATGCGCTTGTCGGGAGCTTTGGCGTAGACCTCGATGGGAAGCTGATGGCCACCGGCATCAATTTTGCCTTTTTCGACGCGGCTGGTGACTTTTTGGAGGGCCGCAGCGCCACCGATGGCTGAGAGATATTTATCGAGCAGCTGGTCGGCTGGCGGCAAAACAGGCTTCGCATCGGCGGGAGCTTTGGCGGGTTCGGGTTCGGGCTTAGGGTCTTCGGTGGCGACAAGAGGAGTGGCGACAGGATCGGCAGCGCCGCGATGGCAGGAGTAGCAGGTAACTTCGCGCTTGCCTTCGAAATTGTCTTTGTTGATGGCGAACATCATCTGCATCATCTTGCGGGCGGTGACTTTCGTCTTCTTGTCGTCTTTATCGAATTCGAGGCCTTTATCGCCGCGGACGTGGCAGTACTCGCATTCGACGCCGAGCGAGGCGGTGATGAATTGCATGGAAGGAAATACCAGGTCGGCGGGAACACCCTTCAGTGCTTGAATATTTTTGAATTGTTCTTCGGCGAGTTTGGGATGGGCGGGAGTTTGCGGCGCGTTGGATTGCGCCCTTGCGCCGGCGATGGCAAGGCCTGTGCTCAAAACTAGCGTGCACGCGACAAGAGTTTTGTTACTTCGATTCAAATTCATCCCCTAGCTCCCTGTGGCTAAATTTTGCGAAGAAAAGTGTACCAGAAAGTGGGAGAGGTCATCGCATCGGCGGAAGGATCGCCGGAAGGATGACAGCGGTGGAGGCGGAGATATAGAGCGGTCATCTTCACCTGTGGCTAGATTTTGCGAGGAAAAGATCCAGAGCGGTCATCCTCGGAAGGATGACCCTACACGGTTAGGCGGAGAGGTCGCCGCGTTTGGCGAGAGCGCGGATGCGGTCGGAGGCGCGGAATGCGAGGGCCTCGATGGTCATGGTGGGCTGGCCTCGGCCGGAAGTGACGAGGCTGCTGCCATCGCAAAGGAAAAGATTTTTTACGTCGTGCGTTTGATGATCGGAATTGATGACGGACGTTTTCGGGTCGTTGCCCATGCGGCAGGTGCCGAGAAGGTGGACGGAGAATTCCTGTTCACCGGCAGGGAACGACCACTGTTTCTGCGCGCCGGCGGCTTGCAGGAGTTCGGCGGCGCGGAGGTTTAGCCAGTTGCTCAATTTGACGTCGTCGGGATGATCTTTGTAGGTCATGCGCAGCGCGGGGAGGCCCCAAGCGTCTTTCAAATCGGGATCGAGCGAGAAGCTGTTGTTTTCGACGGGAAGCGATGTGCCGTGACAAAAAATTTCCACGGTGCGCGCGAAGTTGTTGCTCAGAACATCCTTGAAACCCTTGCCCCAACGCGGTGAGCCCGGCGGAAGACCGGCAAAGGCGAAGCTAATGGGCGTCATATCGAAACGGGCGTCGAGGCCGCCGCCGCCGTGGAAGCCGACTTTGTCGGGATCGAGTTCGTAAAAATCGTGGAGGATGCGGCTGACGGCAAAACCTTTGTAGTCGTTGAGGGGATGTTCGAACACGCCCATGGACATGGCGCCACTGTTGAACATGAGATGCTTGCCGACTTTGCCGCTGCTATTGGCGAGACCGTCGGGAAATTGTTTGTTGGCGGAGAGGAGAAGGAGGCGGGGCGTTTCGGCGCCGTTGGCGCAGACGACGACGGCTTTGGCTTTCTGACGCTGGACATTGCGCTGCGCGTCGAAATAAATGGCGCCGGTGGCGCGGCTGTTGGCGTCCATCTCGATGCGATGAACGTAGGAATTCGGACGAATTTCGCAGCGGCCGGTTTTTTCGGCCATACGAATGGCGGTAGCGAGCGAACTGGACTTCGCGCCAACTTCGCAGGCGAACGCGAGGCAGAAACCGCAGTTGATGCAGGCGCTGCGCCCCGGGCGAGGTTGCGAAAGAATCGCCATGGGCGCGGGGAAAGGATGCCAGCCGAGCTTGCGGGCGGCGCGCTCGAAAATCACGCCACTGGATTTCACAGGCAACGGCGGCATGGGATAAGGCTTGGAACGCGGAGGATCGAACGGGCTGGCATTGGCTTGGCCGGAGACACCGATTTCCCATTCGACCTTCGTGTAGTACGGCTCGAGGTCTGCGTAGCTGATGGGCCAATCGGCGAGGGCCGCGCCGGGGACGTCGCCGACTTTGCTGTGCTCCTTGAAATCGATTTCGTGGAAGCGCCAGAAATTCGCGGTGAAGTGGGTGCTGGTGCCGCCGACGAGACGGCCGTAGGCAATGGTGCGCTGCGGTTTGGCTTTTTCATCCGGCGTCTTGCGAAACGTATTGGGCTGGAGGTCCGGATGATTGGTCAGAAAATCGCGGTTGAGGACCTCGATTTCGTCGTGAATGAAATCTTTTTCCGTGAGGTAGGGACCCTGTTCGAGAACGACGACGCGGAAGCCGTTTTCAGACAGTTCTTTGGCGACAATGCCGCCGGCGGCGCCGGAACCGATGACGACGAAGTCGACTTCGTCGGTTGTTTTGTATTTGGGCGTCTCAGGAGGCGTCATGATTTGGGTTTGTCCGGGGCTTGAGGATCCTGCTGCCAGCCTGGATAGTCTTTGTCGTAATAACCGAACGGGGGCATGAACATGTGCTCGCGATCGCGGCCGATAGCTTTCCAGCCGGCGCCGTCGCGATTGCCCCGCTTATCAGCGTCAGGATCAATGAGGAAGCCGGAGATGGTGTGCACGCGAAGCGTTTCAAAGAACGATTGAACAGCGGGGCCAGGAATTAACGGGCGTCTGCCCTTGCCGGGAGCTTGTTCGTCGAACGATTCGAGAACTTGGTCTTGCTGCTCGGGAGTGGCGGAGGAAAATTTCTGGACGGAGGGAAACAGCTCGCGGACGCGCGCCTGCAATGCAGGCAAACCGTCTGAGTATAGCTTTTGATTGTCCTTGGCGAAGGTGACCAGAGCGCGATCGATGAAAAAGACGACGCCGGCTTCGTGCGCACCGGGAGTATCGGTGGTGGGAATGATACGCGAGGCGATAGCGTCGATCTCCGCGGCTTGCTCTGGAGAGAAGAATTCGAATTTGGCTGGAGAAGCGGATTGCGCGGCTTGGCGCGCATGGGCTGAAGCGGAAAGCATGGCCGGCCAATGCGCCGCAGCCCAGGCGGCCGAAATCCCCGTTAGACTTTGCGACAGAAACCCGCGGCGTGAGAGATGGTTGTCCATAAATTCGCGAGCACGACGCGAATGAAGTAAAGTGAATGTATGCTGTGAGCCGCGAAGGGTCAAGCAGAAAGCGCCCTGACAAGCAAAGAAAGTCAGCCCAAATTGGCACACTTGTTTGCGGACAGCAGCAAGGCTATTGTACGATTCCGCTGGGACGCGGAAAAAATCAAATAAGCGATTGCTCGCAGCAAAAGAATGGCTACCTTTACAGGCGCGATCGGAACCGGAAGCAAGTGGCTGCTCGACAAGATCGTCGGGGTGTTGGCGGCGACGGGCGTCAATCCGAATTTTCTGACCTTTCTCGGCCTGGTGGTGAATTTTGTTGCGGCGGCAAATTTCGCGCTGGGGCATTTTCGCATCGCGGCGCTGATTATTTTCTTCGCGGGGTTCCTAGATATTCTGGATGGGCAAGTGGCGCGGCGTCAGAATCGCGTGACGGCGTTTGGCGCATTCTACGATTCGACGCTCGATCGCTACGCGGACATGGCGCTTTACATGGGCCTGCTGGTGTATTACTCGGTGAGCGGGCGCACGCCTTATGTGGTCCTTGCAGCGGTGGCCACGGCGGGTTCGGTGATGGTGAGCTATGCTCGCGCGCGGGCGGAGTCGCTCATTCCTCTTTGCAAAGTCGGATTTATGGAACGGCCGGAGCGGCTCGTTCTGCTGATCATTGGTGGTTTCTTTACGCGAATGGGCGCAGTGTTGTGGGTGATTGCAGTGGTTTCCACGATCACGGTCATTGATCGCATCGTGTTCACGTGGCAGGAAACGAGAGCGGGGCGCACAATTCCTGGGATCAAACTTCCTTCCTAAGTTCTCCTCAAACAAAAGTCGTGCGCCGGATGCGTCGAATCGCAGCAGTGGCTGATTTTGGAATTATAGCGGCGACTTATCAAGACTTGCTTCCACAGGCGCGGAGATGATGTCGTGAACGCGCTTGGACAGCGCGGGCACATCCCGCTTCGTCATTCCCTTTGTTTCGATGAGTTCATGGAGATGGACCGTGACCGTCGCGGACCAGAGCATCCAGTGGCCTGTGCGATGGTGCTTGATCGAGCCGACCAGGCTGATTGGAATGATGGGAATGCCGAGCTGTTGCGCGACGCGGAAGCCGCCCTCTTCAAATACATCGACGTGGCCGTCGCGGGTGCGTTTGGCTTCGGGAAAAATGATGAGGCTGGTGCCGCCATCGATGGCGTCCTGTGTGAGACGCCACATGCGCTTGAGATCGGAAGGGCGGCGGACGTCGGGGACGGGAACGTTGCCGAAACGCTTCATGAGCCAGCCGTACGCGGGGATTTTAAAGTGGGATTCGAGTTCCCAACCGCGGACGTATTGCGGGATGGCACAGTAGAGGATGAACGGATCAAACAGATTGACGTGGTTCACCATGAAGAAGCACGTGCGATTGGGATCGAATCCGGAAGAGCGGATGACTTCCACACGCACCCCGGAAAATAGTGCGATGCGGCGGCAGAAGCTGCGCTGAAGCCAGTCGTGCTTGCGCGGGTCCAGAAAAATTCCCAGAAAGACGAGCGTCGGCGCGACCACGAAAAAATGCAGGCCGCTAAGAATCCAGAGAATTGCGCTGCGCAGAGTCAGCAGTGCGCGCGTCATATATAGATGTCCACGGCAGAAGGAATTACGTTGAGGGACACGCACTCAAGTGCGGCAATTTCTCCATCGATGAGCACATCGACGGGGACTTTCAAGCCAAACTCGACGTGGCGGACGGAACGGCGAGAAGCAAGTGGATGCGCGATGTGCGTGCCGTCGTAGAGCTTCGGGAGCATGCGCAGCAATCCAAGTCGTCCGATGGGCCCCCATCGGACAAACTCGATCAGGCCGTCCGTGGGATCGGCTTGAGGTGCGATGAGCATCGTGCCGCCGGTGAATTT
>Ga0209415_10011443_pt1 | contig 14942 bp, 12 predicted proteins | sample PeaSoiSIISIP2007_FD_187696 | JGI IMG/M metagenome (GOLD analysis project Ga0209415, IMG submission 187696) | Peat soil microbial communities from Weissenstadt, Germany - SII-SIP-2007 (SPAdes) (version 2) | ecosystem: Environmental > Terrestrial > Soil > Wetlands > Peat | place: Germany...
CGCCAGGTGGAGAGCCGGTTCATTTCCTATTGGGAGGACGTGAAGCCCGATGGGTTGTTCATTGCGTGGCTGGCAGTGAAGTAGGACCTGAAGCGGTAGGGCGGACCCCCTGGTCCGCGCGGGTCCCCCGGACCCGCTCTTCGCTTGGCGAAACAGGTCTCGCCAAACCCCAAGCAGGCCGGCCAGGGGGCCGGCCGCGGACCGGGGGTCCGCCCTACCGAAGATCTACTGAATGTCGGTTACTTTGCCGTTGGTGAAGGTCACCTTCAGATCTTTGAAGACGTAGATCTTCTTCGCCCCGAGGTCGACGATGTTCTTGGGCTGGCCGAGGCTGGCCTTCACCTCGTCCGGAGTTTGGCCGAGAGAAAGAGTCGTAGCCGGTGCGGCCGGCGCCGCAACTGGCTCCGGATTGGCGCCGCCTTGAGCGGAGCCGCCATCCTGGCTTAGCACCTCTCGTTCCGCTGAGTCCGCTTCCTTCGCCTGTTGGCTCAACTCGGTGGCGGCGTTGGGATCGGGCGGCGGAGCGACTGCGGCGAAGGCCGTTTGTACCGGAGGCTTCGTGGCCGAAGCCGGGGCGGCCGGAAGTCCACCCTTCCCCTGTTTCGCTTGCAGTTCTGCCAGGCCCTGGTCGAGGGTCTCACGCATGTGGTTCTGCATCTCTTGCAGATCCGCAACTCCCACCGTCACCGTGCTGCCTCGGCGGCAATCCTGGCCCTTGCTAGCCATCACGACGAGGCTCGCGGCGGTGGAATTGGGCGGCGTTCCCGGGTTGAGTTGGAGCACATCGCCTTCGGTGACCGGGCAATCCCCGGCATTGGACGTCAAGTCGAGCGCGGCGGAGACCACGAAGACGTGGGCCATATTGTCGCCGAGCATGCGCGCGATTCCACTGGACGCCGGGTCCGGCGGAGCGCCCCCAGCAGCTTGACTTTCCGCGTTTTCCAGCGCGACCTGACGCCGTACTTCCTCCGAAATGAGCTGCTTCACTTCAGGCGTCATGGGAGTTGGCGCGGCCGCGGGCTGAGCATTCGCCAATTCGGCCTGGCGCTCCAAATAGGCTGCCTGGAGGGTTTGCGCGACCAGGTAATCCGTTAGCCAAAGAGACGGGCTGGCATAAACCGGGTACGGGGTGAAGTAAGCACCATAGTATCCGTACCACGGGTTGCCCGCCCAACCCCACCCATAAGCCACGGGTGCGACCCACGGATTGTACGCCCATCCATAGAATCCAGGCGCATAATAAAGCCCCGGAGCATAGACATTTATGGCGACACCGCCGTAGAAGTACGGCCGGTAGACACGGCCGTATGCCACACCGTTGTAGTAATAGGTACGATGGACAAACTCTGCATCGTGATATCTGTACCCATGCTGGACATATCCATGGCCATAGCGGTTAGAGTAGACGACCTCGTGGCCGCCGCGTTCCCGGATGACGGTCCGAGAACCGCCGGGACCGTGATGGATCTCCATGCCGTGGGCGTGCACCTCATGGACTTGCCCGTTGGCTCCACGATGGACTTCGCCACCACCAGCCGTGTGGGTTACCCTCTCGCCAGACCGCGCGGGCGCGCCGGTTCTACTGACGGCAGGGGTGGCTCCTCGGCCTCCGCCCCCGGCTGCCGCCTGCGTATGAGCGGCAGTGGCGGGGCTCCCAGCTCTGCCGGCGGTAGCGGTGGAGCCTCGACCCGTGGCGGCCGGAGTTGCAGGTCCGCTCCGGCCTGCCGCGGGAGCAGCCGCCGCTTTCGGGGCGGCCTTCGGGGCTGCCGCTGGCTTCGGCGCTGACGGCTTGGGCTTGTCCGCGGCATTTACGGCCGCAGCCGATACCGACAGCAGGGCGGCCGTCGTAATCCTTATCGAGAGATGTAACTTGCTGGTTCTCATAAATCCTCCATGTCGTGGGAACAAGGTTAAGGGCTATCCGACGGCTCCGTTATTGGACATCCGACACTTTGCCGTCAACAAAAGTTACTTTGAGATTCTTATAGATCCAGATTTCTTTCTTAGGGCCGGCTTTGGCCTTCGTAGTGGGCTCACCGAAAGCGGCCTTGACCTGATCGGGCGTTTGTCCGAGCCCAACGGTTACCGGGGCTGGGGCTGGCGCGTCTTCCGGCGGCGGCGGTGGTGCGATCTCTGGCAACGGGGCCGGCGCTGCGGCTGGCGGGGCTGCCTGAGGTTGAGGTGCCGCGCCGGCCTGTCCGGCTTGCGATGCCTGCTCCCCACCGGCTGCCGAACCATCGTCGAAGGCCAAGATCTCCGATACCGCTGTCTTGATATGGGGCAGGTCAGTGGCAGTCATGAATCCCTTGAGAAAACTGACCGTAATCTTCGCCCGGTAGGGCTTGTGTGCCGGGTCGGCCGCCGATGGATCGCACGTACCGCACGTTTGCACATAGAAGGCGACACCCTTATCCACCACCTCCATCTTCAGCAGGTAGACTTTTTCCATCGCCATAAGGGGCCTATTTCCCCCTTTGAGGCCCGGGATGCCAACCGCTCCGCCCAGGAATTTGCTCCTGCTCGCGGCCTTAATCTCCCCGTCCTCATAGGTGTTCTCGTAATAGGCGCCTATCTTCGAATTGAGCTGATTGGCCGTTACACCTTCCTTCTGAACGACCATGGTGCAACCCGGTTGCGCTACCTTTAGTCCGCTCGTTTCCATTACAGTTGCGACATACATCGCTTGCAACTGCTGCACCAGGTTGCTGCCGGGCGGGGCTGTCTGCTGGCAAGCGGCAAACAGGGACGGCGCAAATGAACCTGTAATCAAAGCGATAAACACTCTCATTGTTCGCATCAGATTTTCCCTTCCTCGCACTACGGGGTGTGCTGCGTGGAGTTCCCAGATTGGAGTCTTAGTAAACATACACCCGATTCCCCCCGCAAGACAACCGAATCCCTTCGCCGTACCAGTACTTCTTAAGGGCTTTACCCGTTACCGCCTGGCCCGTTTCTGCCCTTCACTTGGATTAGCGCAGAACCGCGAGGAAACTGCTCACGGATTGCCAATAAAAATCTGGCCGGCCGGGAAGTTCGGAATTTTCCGATTCACGCGGTTATATACTAATCCAAATGCCTGCGGAGCCTGATAGTGCGGAGCAAGGGCAAACCTCTGATCTAACTTTATTGCTAAACCGCATGCGGGAGGGGGACCGGGAGGCTGCCGCGCAGGCGGTCGGGCTGGTTTACGGGGAACTCCACCGCATCGCGTCGCGTGAGATGAGGCGCGAACGGGAAGGTCATACGCTTCAGACCACGGCCCTGGTGAATGAGGCGTACCTCCGCTTGGCCGGCTCCCAGTCTCTCGAAGTTCAGAACCGCGGTCACTTTTTCGCCATAGCCAGCCAGCAGATGCGTCGCATTCTGGTGGATCACGCGCGCTCCGCCAACGCCCTGCGGCGCGGCGGCGGCGCTGCGAAGGTCGATCTCGATAGCGTCATACTGGGGGACGGCGGCGAGAGTGTCGACGTACTTCTGCTCGACGAGTCCCTGGAGGAGTTGCAGCGGGTGGACCCTCGGGCGGCGCAAGTGGTGGAGCTAAGGTACTTCGGAGGCTACACGGATAAGGAAGTGGTGGAGGCGCTGGGGGTTTCGTTGGCTACCGTGCGGCGTGACTGGGAATTCGCCCGGTCCTGGCTGTTCGACCGCATGGACGGCGAGAGTAAATGATTAGCCGCCCATGGAACCGGAAGAACATCAGCGCGTGCGAAAGCTCTTCGACGAGGCGCTCGAGCGCCCTGAGCTGGAAAGACTCGCGTTTCTCGAAGGTGCGTGCTCCGGGGATGCCGACGTATTTCAAGCCGTCGCCCGGCTCCTGGTAGCGCATGGGCGCGCCCACTCGTTCCTGAGCGAAAAGCCAACCCGCCCGCAACGCATAGGCCGCTACGCGATTGTCGGTGAGTTGGGCCGCGGCTCCATGGGCATTGTTTACGATGCCGTCGATTCGATCATCGGCCGCAAGATTGCCCTGAAAGTGATTCACGTGCAATCGCTGGCCGAGGGAGCCCAAGCGAATTCGCTGCGGGACCGGCTGTTTCGCGAGGCGCGCTCGGCGGGCGCTCTGTTCCATCCCGGTATCGTGGTGGTCTTCGATGTGGGACAGGAGGGCGAAACCGCATATTTCGCCATGGAGCGCGTGGACGGGCCCTCGCTCGGGGAAATGCTGGCTTCGGGCCGGCAGATCGCGCGTTCCGAGGCGCTCGATATTTTGCGGCAGGCCGCCGCGGCGCTCGACTATGCGCATCTCCACGGCGTGGTGCATCGCGATATCAAGCCGGCGAATATCATGCTGGAGAAAGGCGTCACCGTGAAGGTGGCCGACTTCAGCATTGCCAAGGCCGATTTCGCGCAATCCACCGCCACCGCCACCGGTATGGTGTGGGGCACGCCGAGCTACATGTCCCCGGAACAGATCGAAGCGCAGCCGCTGGACGGAAGGTCGGACCAGTTTTCTCTCGCCGTTTTGGCCTATGAGCTATTGACGGGAGCCAGACCGTTTCCAGCCGACTCCCTGGCTACGCTGGCCCACAGAATCGTGTACGATCCGCGGCCTTCGGCGCATGCCGCGAACCCCTCGCTTCCGGCGGCCGTCGATGAGGTTTTTTACCGCGCGCTGGCCAAGTCTGCCGCGGAACGCTATGGCAATTGCGCGGAATTTGTCGCGGCGCTCGCAGCGGCGGCCAACGGCGCGTCGACTCTTGAACCTCACCGTCCGTCACCCCAGCCACAAACCACCACCGGCCAGGGTTCCGCCAAGACCCGAGTCCGCTATTTGATTGCCGGAGGCATAGCAGCGGCGGTGTTGATTTCCGCAGCTTTGATTTATCAGTTCGGCGCCCGGGCGCCGAGGCATGCCGCGGCGACAGTCCTGCCGGCAATAGCGGAGAAACTGACAACCCCCCCGGCAGCGCCGGTCACGGTGGCTACTCCTGGGCCGGATGCATCCGCGACCAAGCGCGCAGAAATTGTACCGCCGCCGACCGGTGGCAACGCTACGGAGAAACCACGAGCACGCGATAACGCTGCGCTCGCCCGCCAGCTTTATGAGCAATCACAGGTGGCTTCCGGGCAGCGGCGGGCCTTGCTCCGCCAGGCCGCGGAGCTTGGCGAACCTCGCGCGATGGTAGATCTGGGCGAGATATACCGGGAAGACCGCGAGGGTGGCGCCAATCACGAGCGGGAAGCTATGCAGTGGTTTCGAAAGGCGGCTGACGCCGGCAGTACGGCCGGCATGTTGCACCTGGGCGCCATGTACCAACTCAGCAATCCTGAGGATGACACACGTGCCGTTTTCTGGTACCAGAAGGCTGCGACTGGCGGCAACCCCGATGCCATGTTCAACTTGGGTAGCATGTATGAGCACGGCCGGGGCGTTGACCCGGACTTGAAGAAGGCCAAGAATTTGTACACGCAAGCGGCGGCACTTGGCAATACCGAGGCCAAGGCTGCGCTGGCGAACCTAAAGTAGCAATGCCACGAGTTGCTGGCGAGTTTCGCGAGTAAGGCTGGGCCGCGGAAAGGCAGTAAGAGTGAGGGCCGCCGATGAACGCCGATGAACGCGGATAAGGCAAATTAATAGTTTCTTGTTTTCCATCCGCGTTGATCGGCGTTCATCGGCGGCTAGATCGCTTTTTTCAAAGCCTGCTACAACGGACTCGCTGCCGGCATGCCGAAATGCAACCGTGCAGCGTTCACGGCGGTGCGGTCAATCTGTAGCGTGATGTGCGTGCGGATCACTGCCAGGTTCCGGAAATAGCGGCCCAGCGGCGCGGACGAGGCCGCCGACGAACTGCCTGCCGTGCGGAACATCAGCTCCATAGCCTCCCAGGCCAGGCGGACGCATTGCTGCTCGATCATGAGAAGCCGGCGCTCCTCTTCGTCGGTGATCGCGATGCCATCCTCCGCCTGCCGGCGCGCCTGCTCCATATAGTTCGCCGCCAATTGCAGCAGCGCCGCTTCCGCTGTGTCGATCAGGGATTGCGCGTGGCCGAAATGACGCTGAAACTCGGGTTGATCCGCCAAAGGATCAAACGGCGGGTAGGGCCGTTTCTTGCGGCGCAGAATCTCCTCGTAAATATCGAGCGCACCGCGCGCGCCGCCTACCGCAACCGCCACCGTTTCGGAAACCAGTAAAGGCACGACGCGCCCCTGGTACATCGGGTTGCGGTGTTGGGCGTGGCCGGGATGCTGGTGAATCGGTTGACCGAACCTATCGGCGGTGGGCAGTACGCGACCGGCCGGCACAAAGATTTCGTCGATCACCACGCGGCGCGAGCCGGTGCCTTGCATGCCCATCACGCGCCAGTTATCGACGATGCTGTATTGGTTGCGGTCGAAAAGCACGTACATCAGGCCCTGGGGAGCTTTCGACTGCGGATCGAGCAGCATGGCGGCGCCAATGAAATGCGTGGCGAGGTCGCATCCCGAAGCGTAGTCCCATGCGCCTTTGACGCGGTAACCGCCCTCCACGGCGACCGCAGTACCGCCCGGCAAGGCCACTGCCGGCGCGCGGAACTCGCCGTTGGCGCCGAAAGCCTCGCGCTGACCCGCTTCGGGAAACAGGGACATGAGATATGCATGGCCCGCCGTCAACGCCAGCACCCATCCGCTTTCGGGGCAGCCGCGCGATACCGCCAGCATCACTTTGAGGAAGCAAGGGAGATCGAATTCGTAGCCCCCAAAGCGGCGCGGCTGGAGAATCCGATAGAAGCCCGCGCGGATGAACTCGGCGTTGGTTTCATCCGAAATGCGGCCCGCTTCTTCGCACGCTGCCTGGCGTTCGCGCAGCACGGGGCACATGGCTTCGGCGCGCCGCAACAACTCCGCGGGAGTGAGGTCCGGCTCTGGCGGAGCGATTGGCTCCGCAAACTGGCTGGAGCGCCTCGTCAGCTCGACAGGTTTGCCGTGGGGAGTGTGACGGTAGGCATCAGCCCAGGCTTCCTTGCGCTCCAGCAGCGTGGCCGGATCGGCCAGGCCCTTGCTGCTCACCAGGCGCTCCAGAGCGGCCAGCCAGTGGTGATAATAGCGCGAGCCATCGTCCGGCTCGCCTCGATCGGCAGCGGACTGGAGCTCGGCGGCAAGCGCATCGGCCCACTCTTTCCACGTGAAGTGGCCTTGCGCGGAAAGCCGCACTGCCAGCGCGAACGCCTGGGCCTGCCAGGGTTCGGCAAACACACGACCGCCTTCGTTGCCCAGCGGGATGGTTTCAGGCGCGCTCAAGGTAGTCGTCCCACAGGTCGATGTAAACAGCATCGCGCGGCGAGGCCTCCTCGCCCCAGAGCTCGCGTGCGGCGAATCGGACCGAATAGACGTGCTGCGGATTCTCGCCTTCGAACCGGGCGTTGGTATCCGGAAAAACGAATACCCCGTGGTCCCGGGCGATGCTGCCCACTTTGCCGCGAGCGTAGCGCGGCAGCCGCGTATGGCCGGTGGGATGGATGTTGCGGGCGCGCACCTGCTGATTCACCTGGAAACGCGGGGCTACGGCAACATCGCGGCGGGCAGGTCTACCTCGGCCGAGAGTTACCGGGACCATGGCCGCAGTCAGCGTCGGTGTGAGTTTCGGCGCGCCGGGCGCGGCCTTCCCGCTGACGATCTCGTCCGCTGTGGCCAAACCCAGGCGGACCAGATTACCCTCCAGCCGCGCCAGCCACTTTTCGTAGTAACTCATGCGCAGATAATCGGCCGCGGGAAGCAGCTCGACTCCGTGGCGCGAATGGTCGATGTTGCCTTTGCCGGCGCGCGCCGCCAGGTTGAGCGCAAACACGCGCCCTTCCCACGGCTGGTGGAATACGGGCTCATCCTTCTCGTGCTCGATTGGACCCATCCCGTGCATGCCGCCCATGTCGTGGATGCCGTTCATGACCGCCCTTCCGGAAGCGTGACCTTGGCCACGCCGATCATCGAGTCGCGTGTGACTAGCGCGGCCAGCTCTTCCTCAGTCATCTTTTCGCTGCCGGCCGGGCGCTCGGGCAGCACCAGGTAGCGCAGTTCCGCGGTGCTGTCCCAGACGCGCACTTCGACATTCTCCGCCAGTTCCAGCCCGAATTCGCGTAATACGCCGCGCGGATCGATCACCGAGCGCGACCGGTACGGCGCCGATTTATACCAGACGGGCGGCAGACCCAACACCGGCCACGGATAACAGGAGCACAGGGTGCAAACCACCAGGTTGTGGATCTTAGGGCCGTTCTCCAGCGCCACCATGTCCTCGCCCTGCATGCCGCTGAAACCGAGTTCGGCGATGGCCGCCGAAGCATTGGTCAGGAGTCGCTGCTTATAGGCGGGATCGACCCAGGCCCGCGCCACCACGCGCGCGCCGTTCCGCGGTCCGACTTTGTGTTCGTAAGTATCGATGAGGGCGTCGAGCGCCGCCGGGTCAACGAGTCCCTTTTCCACCAGCAGCGATTCCAGCGCTTTTACGCGCAGGGCGGGATCGGATGGCACCGCCTGATGTTCGTGGCCGTGGCCTTGAGTTGGGTTTCTATTAGTCTGAGTCACAAATAACAGCCCGTACCCAGGGGAAAAACCAGGATTCTGCTTGGACCCTCTACAACAGGTCAGTATACGCCTTGACGCGCGAGCCGTTGCTGGAGGAAACTCGAAAGCCTGGGCTTCAGCCAGTTGCGGCCTCTTGAAAAACTGGTCATCGACTATTACACGGCGCTCTCAGCCGAAGACGCTGCAGAGCAGGCGCGGTGGGGCGAATTCGCACTCGACGAATTCCCGAACGAGGGCGTCTGAGCTGCTCGTATCGCTCGATGGGTTGCTGACGGGGCGCATTGGCTTCCACAGCGACCGGTCCTGCTGACTCATCCCGTACAATAAGATTTCTATGCAATTCCAGGAAGTGGTGGAGGCCGAAGGCCACCTGATCGACTCCCATGTGATGGAGGACATCTTCGATAAGGTGGTGGAGCACAACGCCCGGTTCGAGGTGGAACAGTTCCGCATCGGCCGCACCAATAGTGAGCCGTCCTATCTTCGCTTGAAGGTGGAAGCGCCCGATGAAGCCTCGCTCCGCCACCTGCTGGAGGAGTTGTTGGGGCTGGGGTGCGCGGCGGTTGAGGGCGGCGATGCGGAGCTGCGCGAAGTGGCCGAAGACAAATGCGCGCCGGAGGATTTCTACTCCACCACCAACCATCGGACCATCGTGCGTCACGGCCAGAAGTGGATCGAGGTGGACAACCAGCGCATGGACGCCATGATCGTGGTGCGCGACAAGCGGGCAGCCTGCCGGCGTCTGCGCGACCTGCGGCACGGCGACCAGATTGTGGTTGGGCTGCGCGGTATCCGCGTCATTCCCGAATCCAAGGAGCGCGACCGGCTATCGTTCGCCTTCATGTCCAACGGCATTTCGTCGGAGCGGCAGGTGGAAACGGCGGTGCGGCAGACCGCGGCCCTGGTCCGTCACACCCTCGAGCTGAACCAGAAGGTGGCTGTGGTGGCGGGACCGGTGGTAGTCCATACCGGCGGGGCGCCCGGCCTGGCGGCGCTGATCCGCAATGGCTTCGTGCAGGTGTTGCTGGCTGGCAACGCGCTGGGCGTGCACGATGTGGAAGCGGCGCTATTCGGCACATCGCTGGGCGTGCGGCTTTCCGACGGCCGCCAGGAGGAGCACGGCCACCGCAACCATATGCGCGCCATCAATGCCATTTATCACGCAGGCTCGGTGCGCGCGGCGGTCGAGGCCGAAACCTTGCGGTCGGGCATTCTGTATGAGTGCGTGAAGGTGGGCGTGCCGTTCGTCCTGGCCGGCAGCCTGCGCGACGATGGACCACTCCCCGACACCATCACCGACATGAATTGCGCGCAGGATTCCTACGCCGAGCACCTAAAGGGCGCGGGCCTGGTGTTGTGCCTGGGATCGATGCTGCATTCCATCGCGACCGGCAACATGCTGCCCAGCTGGGTCAAAATCGTGTGCGTGGATATCAATCCCGCCGTGGCGACCAAAGTGAGCGACCGCGGCACGGGCCAGGCGGTGGGCGTGGTGGCGGACGTGGGACTGTTTCTCGATCTGCTTTCGAAGGTCCTGGCATGAAACGCGGATACACCGATGAACACGCGGCCGCGGGAGTGCGCGCGCCGCTGCCGGAAATCGAGACCTGGCCGAATCAGTATCCCGATTACGAGATCGAAATCGTGATGCCGGAGTTTACTTCGGTGTGTCCCAAGACCGGGCTGCCCGATTTCGGGCGCGTGGTGCTGCGCTATGTTCCGGCTCGCCTATGCCTGGAGCTGAAGTCTTACAAGATGTACCTGCTGGCTTACCGCGACCTCGGCATTTTTCAGGAAAACGTGGTGAACCGGGTGCTGCGCGACGTGGTCAAGGCGGCGAAACCGGTCTCGGCTACGGTGGTTGGGGAATTCACGCCGCGCGGTGGTCTGGCCACCGTGGTCACCGCCAGTTGGAGTCGGACGCGGAGGGAGCAGCGTGGAAAGCGCTGAGCTGATCGCGATCCTGCGCGAGGTTCGCGAGCGTGTGAGGGCGCGCCATCCGCAGGGCGTAGCCGCCGGCAATGTGCCGCTCACCGATCTGTTGCCGCTGGTTCACGCTCGCGATCGGGCGGCGGCCAAGGTAGCCTCCATCGGCACGGTGAACCCGCGGCGCGGCGGGCCGGTCAATGCGCTGGTACAGGTTTGGAAACGCATCGTTGCGCGCATGCTCGACTGGCATGTGCGCGAACAGGTGGTCTTCAACCGCAAGTTGATGGAGTGCATCGATGCGGCTCTCGAAGCCCTGAACGAGAACAATCGAGCGATTTCCGAGCTGGCGGGGCGCATCGCTTTCACGCATGAGCAGGCCGAGGAGATGAAGGATATCCGCGCGCGCTGGGCCGAGTGGCACGTGGAATGGGAGCAGAAGCTGCAACAAACCGAAGTGCAGTTCCTGCGCAGCGTGGCGGATCTGCAGGGGGCCTTCCAACATCGGGTTTCGGTGATGGATGCGAGCTACCGCGATTCGATGCAGAGCCAGCACGCTGATTTCGAGGCCACGTTGCAGAAGGGAATCAATGAGATTTGGGGCAATCTGGAGCGCATGCGCGTGGAGTATGAGCGGTTGATTCACGCGGAGTTGCGGTTGGTAAGGCAGCGGGCGCAAATGCAACCCCCGCTCCCTGACGGTCGCGGCTCGGTAACCGCGCCCATCGTTACCGAGCCGCGACCGTCAGGGAGCGGGGGTTCCTTCGACTACACCCGCTTCGCCGAGCGTTTCCGCGGCACGGAGGACTACGTTAAACGGGGCCAGCAGTTCTATCTGCCCTACTTCGCCGGCCGCCAGCATGTGCTCGACATCGGCTGCGGCCGCGGCGAGTTCCTGGAAATGCTGCAGGCGGCGGGCGTGCCCGGACGCGGCATCGATCTCAGCGAGGAGTCCGTGGCGCTCTGCCGTCAGAAGGGCCTGGACGCGCAGGTCGCCGATCTCTTCCCCTACCTTTCCGGGCTACCGGAGGCATCCCTGGATGGTATCTTCTGCTCCCAGGTGATCGAGCATCTGCCACCCGAGCGCTTACCGGAACTGATTCAGCTAGCCGCCAGCCGCCTGGAGCGGGACGGCGTTATCGCCCTCGAAACGCCGAATCCCGAATGCCTGGCGATCTTCGCGACGCACTTCTATCTGGATCCGACGCACACGCGCCCGGTGCCGCATCCGCTGCTGGTGTTCTACCTCGAAGAGTTTGGAATCGGGGGAATTGAGGTGCGGAAACTTTCGCCGGCCGTGGAGTCGATGCCTTCGCTGGCTTCGTTGCCGGAGGAGTTTCGGGCCGCGTTCTTTAACGGGTTGGACTACGCCGTGATCGGGAAGAAACTGTAAGCACCGCTCCCTATGGTCACGGCTCGGTAACGTCACAGCACGTTCCGTCCGACACCGTCGGAGGCCTTACCGAGCCGCGACCATAGGGAGCGGTGCCTTTAGAACTTTTCTCCAGGCCCAGCCGCTCCGCCACGATTGTCGTCCACGTTGACAGTGAACGGCATCTCCTTCTTTTCGCGCACTACCGTCACAGGGACGCTCTTGCGCGCGCGCACCGATCGCAGCTCAGACGTGATTTCGCGCGTGCTCCCAACCTTCGCTCCGTCCACCTTTACGATTACGTCGCCGGCTTTGAGACCGGCTTTATCGGCGGCCGAATTCTTAATCACGGTCTTGATCAGCACGCCATCCGTCACGCCGAAGAACTCGGCGAGTTGCGGGTGCTGGCCGAGGGACTCGCCGTCAATCCCCAGCATGGGGCTTTGCCAGGTCATCTCGAATCGCGGCATATCGATGGGCGGCATCGGCGGCATGGATGGTATCTCGGGCAGGGCCACGGGGCCATTGGGAGTATCGATCACCATGTTCTTGCGCGCTCCCACGGTGGCCATCAAATCCTGCGCGGAACCGTTGCGCCAGATGACCAGCTTGGCTTGGTGGCCGGCGGGAGTTTCCCGTACCATCCGGACGAACTGTTCATAGCCCTGCACTGGCATGCCGTTGTATTCCAGAACCACGTCGCCTTCCTTGACACCGGCCTTGGAAGCGGGGCTGTTCTCTTCCACGTGCGCCACTTCGACTCCCCGCTCTTCTTTCAATTTGAGAGCCTTGGCGCGATCGGGAGCAATCTCCACGACACCGATTCCGAGATAGCTGGTTCCCGCGCGTTGGATGACCACACCGGCGTGGTGCGCTTCCTGGGCAAAAGCAGTTGCCGCCACCAGCCCCAGCGAAGTTAGCAGTACTAAACAAAGAGTCCTCATGATCGAAACCTATGGTTGACGCTTAATAAAGATTGTGCCACCCGTTCCCGAGATGCGCAGTAGCGGCCCGCCGCCGTTCACCGGCCCTTCGGCGACTACCTGGGTGCCCAGCATACGCACGGCAACCCCAGGAAAATCGGAGACAATGCGGTGCAAGGTATCCGCCAGATCGCTCTCGGCGCGAATGGTCACACCTACATTGGACGGGATCACCACGGTGATGTCACCATTACCCGTGGCGAGGAACGAATCGGCTAAGGGGCCTGCCAGCAGGGTCGCGACAATGCTGCCCATGGTGGTGGACACGCGCATGGGGCCGGAAACATTGCTCACGCGGATGCCGCCCGTGCCCGATTCAGCGCGCACACCGGCGGCTGCACCCACTTGCACCGGTCCCGCCATGTTGCGGACGGTAACGATGCCCCCGGCCTTCCCAACCACGATGGAGCCTCCGCCGGTGGCTGCCGATACGTTTCCTCCAGCGGAATTGACTCGTATGGCGCCACCCGCGGTGTCGGCCGATACCGTTCCACCGGCACTATCCACCTCGATATAACCGCCTGCCGTTTCGAGCACGGCGTCGCCGTGGACGCTCTTCACGGTGACGCGTCCACCAGCCGTGGCGCAGTGGAGTTGTCCGCCCACTTCACCCACCTGGATATCGCCGCCACCCGTAGTCAGGTAGCAATCGCCGCGGATACGGCTACACTTCAATTCGCCGGCGCCCGAGCTGACTTCCAGGGTTCCATCGATCCCGTTGGCTTCGACCGAGCCGTCGGCATTGTTGATGGCGGCGCCCGTGAGGCGCGGCGTTCGAATAGTGAGATTGGATGTTACCGGCCCGCCGGGGGCTGACAGAGTTACTACGTCGCCATTGGAAACCACCCGCAGCCGGCTGAAGAGCCGCCGCGCGTCCTCCGCGCTGGCGACCTGGCTAATCGGCACGCTTAGTTTTGCGGTGTAGGCGATCTCGTTGGCCGTGCCTGCTTCCAGGTGGACCGGCCCTTGCGCGTTCACCCGCAGCCTGGCGGCGGGCAACGCCGTTCCGGTAATGCTTTCGACCCATCGCCCGCCCTCGCGGGTAATAGTCTGCGCGAAGAGCCCGGCGGGGATCAGCGCTAGGATTAGCAAGCCAACGGTAGGGCGGACCCCCTGGTCCGCGCGGGTCCCCCTGGACCCGCTCTTCTCTCGCAGCCCGCCAGCGACAAGCCGACCGGGCGTCGGCTGCGGACCGGGGGGTCCGCCCTCCGACGAGATTCTAAAATGTTCCAACGGACGCATTCATCGCCTTCAGCGCCTTCTCCGATTTCAGGCGCACGTAACTGTTATCTTCCTTCTGCATCAGGTCCTGCAGCACCCCCACGATGTCGTCGTCGTGGCGCTGCACCAGCAGGTCCACCACCTGCATACGTATGGCGGGATTATCGTCGGCTAGCAGCACCTGTGCCAGAACCTTCCGGACATCCGCGTCTCCCGCCAGCGGCTTCAGCCCTTCCACCGCTTTGAGCCGCACGCCGGCATTGGGATCGTGGGCCACAGCGTTCAAAAGCGCGGACCGCACTTCGCTCGAAGCTGGGCGATTCTTCAACAGGTCGACCGACTCCACGCGCACGGCCGGATTCTCGCCACGCGCGGCGGCCAGCAGCAGGCGCTGGATGTTGTCGTCATCCATGCGGCCCGAAACGGTGCGGCGCTGCGTTTCATCGAACGCGATCTGGACGTGCCCTGAGCCATCCGGCTGCACCGAGCGAATGGTGTGGACCACCTGGTCCGACGGCACGATGCCGGCCTGCTCGATAACGCGTGTACCGATACTCGTGAAGCGCGCCGCAAAGAAGCCAATCGCGAGCAACGCCACTGCTCCCGCCGGCTGCTGGAACCGGCCGAGGCCGGAAAGGCTGTGCGCCAACGCGTCCAGGAAGAGCTTCCAAGGGCTCGGGCCAGGCATTGGCAGAGCGCGCGGCGCACCACCCTGGATGGCCGCCATCAGATCCGAGCGGCAATCCTCCAGCAACGCAATGGGAACCTCCACACGGTTGCGGTCGAGCGTAGCCGCCAGCGCGCGCTGCCGCTCCATCTCGCCGGCGCACGCCACGCAGGTGTGCAGGTGTTCCTCCACGCGGTCTTCATCGGCCGGGGACAGCTCGCCGTAGAAATACAGGGGGATCGCTCGCAAAACTGAATCGCACGTCATACGAAAT
>Ga0209415_10011444_pt1 | contig 14942 bp, 11 predicted proteins | sample PeaSoiSIISIP2007_FD_187696 | JGI IMG/M metagenome (GOLD analysis project Ga0209415, IMG submission 187696) | Peat soil microbial communities from Weissenstadt, Germany - SII-SIP-2007 (SPAdes) (version 2) | ecosystem: Environmental > Terrestrial > Soil > Wetlands > Peat | place: Germany...
GAGAAATACCTGCAGCTCGGCCGCGATGCGACCAGCTCCGGCGACCGCGTGATGGCGGAGGGCTACTTCCAGCACGCAGAACATTATTTCCGCATCCTGAACGCGATGAATCAGGCGGCGCAGCAGGGCCAGCAGCAGCAGAATGGCCAGTACCAGCGGCGGCCATACCAGGGCAACGAGGACGGCGGCCAGTCCGCCGGCGAGCCCTCGGAAGACCAGGACTCCCGCGCCGCCGGCCTGGGCGACCAGCCGGAGCCGCGCGACATCCCGATCGCCGCCGCCCCACCGGAAGGTTAAGAAATCCTCTCCCGCGGGAGCGGGAGAGGTCGAGACGCGAAGCGTCGAGGGTTAGGGTGATCGGGTCGGCACACGGCGTTTTCTTGCTGCGGGGCGACCCGATCACCCTAACCCGGCGCTACGCGCCGACCTCACCCACGTCGCGGGAGAAATTTTATCTCACCGCTTCACCACCAATCCCTGGCCGGTCGGCAGTTCCAACACGCTCAGGCCGCGCGCGCCCATGAAGGCGTCGACCACGTCCATCTGAGCGCGGTAGTAGGTCCAGCCATAGTCGTCGAACACGATCATCCCGCCCGGCGACACGCGGTCGAACAGCACCTCCAGCGCACCCTGCTCTGCCTCGGCGTTGTTCATGTCGATGTGCAGGAAGGCGATCTGCTCCGGCGCCACCTGCGCGAGCACGTCCGGCACCTTGCCCTGGGTAACCGTAACGTTGTCCCACGCGCCGAAGCGTGCGCGCACGCGGTCCGCCAGATCGGCGGCATGGCCGGGCTGCCGAGGGCCCTCGCCCGCGCCGCCACTCGGATCGAACAGGTCATAGAGCCATAGCCGCCGGCCCGGCAGGCCGCCGGTGAAGTGCAGCAGCACCTCGGCGGAATAGCCTTTGTAGGTGCCGCACTCCACGAAATCGCCAGGCACGGCGAGGGCGCTGTCCGCCGCCCAGCACAGCGTATGGGTGCGCCAGGCAATCGAGCGCTCGGACGCCTCGGGATGGGCAGCGACGACCGCCTTGACGAAGCGCGGCTCGGCAAGAAAGCCGCGCGTATGGTTAAAGGTGATCAGGTTATCGGACATGAACCACGGGCTGCGCGGGTCGCCGACATCTTGCAGTTTGGCAAGTGTCTGCAAGGCGGCGAGGGCCGGCGGATTGTCGCGCAGGCCGAAGAACAGGCCCGGTACGAGCAGACCCATCCTGGTGTTGGCGTCGGACATGGTGGACTCCGCGTGGTGGCCGGACAGTCTGCCTCGACGGAGTAAAAAATCCCTGAACGCTCAAGCGCGGCCGGCATCCAGCGCGACTCACAGGCCGCGAAGTGCCGCGCAACGCGCAGAGTGAGTGGGCCCCGCCCGCCGGCCGGGCCGACCGGTTGGAATTCTAATCGAACAGGGTCAGCCTTTTAACCAATCATGAAAAAATCTTGCATCGAACGGTACCTCGGCATATCCATTGGTAGAAATCATACGAAAGTATGAGAAATGATCGCGCGCTGTGTATCTGTCCGCAGGACCGGAACCACGCCGCCCAGGCGCGCCGGCCTGTGGAAGAAAGCGTCGAGCCTCGTCGTCCTCGGCATCGCGGCCTGCGCCTCGAGCAGCCAGGCGCCGCAGGGCGGCGGGCCGTTATCGCCGTCCAGCGGACAGGTCACGCATCTCGATCCTGCCTCCGGTGCCGCCTTTACACAAATCGGCAGCGACCCGATCGCATGGCGGGCGGTGTTCCGCGGCGATGGTCCTTCCGGAATCAAAATAGAGATTCGCGACCTGATGGTGGGCCCCAAAGCCAAGGTTCAGTTGGATCCGTTAGCCGGACCTGCCGTGTTTGATAGGCGCTCGGGCGAGGGCACCCTGTCCTTTGCCGGCCAGAGCACAGCGCTTTCCTCCGTGCGGCCCACCCCGGTCCCCGCCCGGACCGCGCTACTGATCGAAAACAACGCCGCGACTCCGCTGGTCGTTCGGGTTTACCTGCTGGAGGGCCGATAGATGTCCCACCGCGTGTTTGCCTCAGCGGCAGGGCTCGCGTTCGCCTTCGGCCTGCTGGGTTGTGCGTCCTCCGATTGGCCGAATTACCGCTTCGATGGCCTTCGCGAAGCGAACCAGCGGGCTGCGACGCCAGTTTCCGATCCCAGCAAGGTGCCGACCCTTGCCGTCCGCTGGACCTTCGACCCGCCGGGGGGCGGTTCGTTCCGCGCCAGCCCGATCATCGTCAATGGTAGGGTATTCATCGGAAGTTCGAGTGGCTATTTCTATGCGCTGGATGCCGCCACGGGGAATTTGCTTTGGCAGTATCCGACAGCGGGCCAGCCGCCGCTGCTCGGTTCCTGCACCGCCGGTAGCGGGCCGCAAACTTTTGGCAGCTACGGAATTGCCTCGAGTGCAGCAACTTATTTTGGATCTGTAATCTTCGGCGCGCCGGACCCAGACCCGACCGTCGACCACGGCAACGGCAGCGCTCGCCTGTTTGAGCTGGACCAGGGGACCGGTGCGCTGATCTGGAAAAGCGACGTAGTGGCGCATGTTACCGGCTGCACGCCGGACAGCACCACCGAGTTGCACGAGCGGATCGCCAACTCCGCGCCGCTTGTCGCCGGTCGCACAGTCTATGTGGGGGTGCACGATTCGGCGGACAATCCGATCCAGCAGGGAAAGGTTATCGCGATCAGTGCCGATACCGGTTCGCTGAGCTCGAATTTCCAATTCGCCGCGACCCAAACCGGCACCCGCGGCGGCGGCGTGTGGAACGGCGCCGCGACCGATCTGGTGAACGTCTATTTCACGACGGGTAACACGCGATGCTGGAATGGCGGCTGTCAATCGACGCAGCCCAACCCCAATTACGGCTTGAGCATGATGAAGGTCGACGGCGGCAGCGGGGCGGTCGCCTGGCAGTTTCAGCCGGTCCCGTATGATCTCGACCAGGATCCGGATTGGGCGGCGGGTGCTGCGGTGCATATCGCCAGCTGCGACCTGATGATCGGCTCCGTCCAGAAAGATGGCTGGGCCTATGGTGTGGACGCCGCTACCGGACAGTGCCGCTGGCAGTTCCCGCAGACCGAGCCAACGCAGTCGAACTGTGCCTTCCCTTCGGGCGGGCCTCAGGATCATGGCGATACGGATTACAACCGCCCCGCAGCGACCTGGGGCGATGTTCTTGTCCTGACCTCTGGCGGGCGCGCGATGGTCAGTACCAGCAACTCTGCCGCCGGCTTCACATATCTGCATGCGCTGAATGCCTGCGCGCCGGACGACAACGGCCGGGTGCGCTGGATCGCTCAAGTGCCTCATGCCAGTAGCGGCGCCGGCGGGTACGCGTTGGGCGCCCCCACGGTGACGGGGGGGATTGTCTACGTCCTCACCGATCAAGGCCACGTCGTCGCACTTGCCGATCCGAGCATCGTGGCTTCGACCGCTTCCGTATGCTCCGACATATCCGTTCCGGTCGCCAATTGTAGTACATTAGGAAATTCGGTAGTACCCAGCCCGACCGTTATTGCCGACGTTGCCCTACCCGACGCATCAAGCGACGCGGCTACTGGCGGTGCGGGACTGCGCAATGAGGTGGCGATTGCAGGCGGACGGCTTTTCGTGGCAACGGCAGGTGGTCATGTCTACATGCTCTCCCCTTAAGTCTCGTCGGTGTTGGCGTTTGGGCGGATCGAAGCTTGCCGCTCTGCTTCTGATCCCGGCCGCCGCGGCAGCGCAGACCGCGCCGCATGAGGGTGTCCCGGCACCCACGCAGATGCTGGCGCCCGGCGTGGAGGCGAGTGTACGTCTTGCCGAAACGTTGCGCGTGCCGGCGGCAGACGGAAGGATGCAGCCGGTAGAGGTTACCCTCGGAGACTGGGCGCTATCCGGCGCTCACACGATCGTGGTGCCTGCCCAGCGTTTCTTTTATGTGGCGACCCTGACGAGCGGGTCCGCCGACGTCAGTGTCGCTGGCGACAAATCGGCGCGTCATAGTGGCGATGTCTGGACCGTATCGCCAGGCAAGACGATGTCGCTCACGCTGCCGCCGCGTGGGGATCGCGCGCTCCTGCGCATCCTCACCCTGAGAGTCCCGAAGTAAGGGTCTGAGTTCAACGCGGCCAGAATTCCGGGCTGCGTCTTGATCGCCGGCCTGCCGCCACCGCCCGCACGACGCACTCGCCGTCGAGTTGCGTAACCCCCGCTCGCAGGTCGGCCAGGCCGCGATCGATTCCTGCCTGCGCAGGGACGCTGCGCGCAATACCGGTCGCGCGCGATACCGCGACCACCCCGCCGCGGTGCGGCCGATCGCTTCGCCCGACCGACCACCGGGTCGCCCCCATGTTTTGGACGGTCTCATCCAGACCCGGCATTTGCCATGGCGGCATGACCCTCCCGATCCCCGGACAGTCCTCAACGAGCGTCTCTGGTCCGCATCGACACTCAACGTTGATCGCCCGACATGCGCCCGCCGAATCGGATCGGCGCATCGAATCCGCTGCTCCATCTGTTGGCCAGCCCGGGGAATCGTGCTCAAGTCCGACAGGCTCCTAGAGCGCGTCGTCACGCGCTGGCAAAACAGCATGCTTGATTGAGGACCGTGAAAATGTCGAACGATCCAAACGCGAACGGCTCAGCACCGACTTGGTCGAACTGGAGCGGTAACCTGATCCACAAGCCGACGTCCGACGGCAGCAATTACTACTTCGCGCCGACCAACCTCAGCGAATTGCAATCCGTGCTCGCTAAAGCCAAAGAAGTGCCGGGTGCGACAGTCCGGGTCTCCGGGCAGCGGCATTCACAGCCACCGCTGGTCGCCGATGACAATCGTAACGCGGTGCCGACGACGACCAAAGCGTACCTGGTAGATATGTCGTGTTATGCGGATCTGGGATCCGGTCAGGACCGCATAATGCTGGGGCCTGGAAACAATCAGGTCACGGTGAACGCCGGCGTTCGCGAGGACGAGTTGGACGCCTTCCTGACCGAACACAACCTCATGATGAAAACGGTTACAGCCGGAGGCTTCTTCAGCATCGGCGGCATGACGGCCGTGGACGTACATGGTGGGACAGTGAACGCGCCGATCTTCGCGGAGACCGTGTCGGCGTTCGACATCCTGCTCGCCGACGGGACAGTTAGGAGGATTGACGCGACATTGCCGTCCGTGGAAGGCTGGTCGCCGGCGCAGTTTGCTCGTGTTTCCCTAGGCGGTCTCGGTATCGTGACCAGGATTAGACTTGATGTCCTTCCACGCCCGTACGCGACGACGCTCCAGGGTGGCACGAAAAGGTACTTGCTCAAGGACAAGGTGGCATTCATTGCCGAGTTCGAACAGCAACTAACGGGGACAGGGAAACACGACCGTATCGAGGTATTCTACACGCCTTACGCCGCGGCGCCCAATGTGCCCTTCCCGGCGTTGCCAAACTTCCTTGTGCTTTGGTGGGACGTCGTTGAAAATCCAAATCCGAAACCCCCGAACGCTGCTCCGGCTCCGAAAACGGCTTGTACCCTCTCGAAGGAGGGCAAATTCGGCGCACCGTTGCTTGGCGGCCTGGCGCAATACGCCGCGAAATATGTACGGGAGTCCCAGTATTATTCCAATCCCTATAACCCGCTTCACTTTCCGCCCGTCCCCACCGCTGGGTTCGCCGCCATAGCTCTCGATGAGATCGAATCGCAGGCCGGCGCTGCGAACAAGGTGCATTCGGATCTTTGGCTGGCGGAGTCTTCACAGGTCATGTTCATGTCCTACTTCATTGAGCTGCCCGACCTCGACACTGCGGGACTTGGCAAGGTGTGGGACGGTCTGGATGTTGTGGCCCGCAGAGTCATACAGGATGACAACTTTCACATCGCCGCGCCGGTGGAGTTCCGCTTCATCAAGGCTGGCGACTCCGCCATGGCGGGGACCTATTCCAAAAGTCCTGATGCTTACTTCGTCAATCTGGACCTTATCGGATTCATAGAGGCAACGCCGTCGGCCGATTACCCCGAAAAGCTTCTGCGGTTCTTCGCCGACGTTGAACGCGACTGGGTCGCCATGAACGGATTCCCGCACAACGGAAAGATGTACGGTTTTTACGATCCGACAAAGGCTGCCGGCACATACACCGCTGCCTTCAACCCGAACTTCCTGGCCGCGCTCCGGCGCCGCCGCGGCGCACGCCTGGAAGCCTTCAACGCCTACCGCAAGAGCCTCGATCCGAACGGCCTCTTCTACAACGGCTTTCTACGCGAGCTGCTGGAATCGTAAGGGAGAACCGCACGACGGTCGAATGTAGTATCTCACCGCTTCACCACCAGCCCCTGGCCGGTTGGCAGTTCGAGCACGCTCAGCCCGCGCGAGCCCATTAATTCATCCGCGCTGTCCTTCTGGTAGCGGTACGCGGACCAGCCGTAGTCGTCGAGCACGATCAATCCGCCTGGACTGACCCGGTCGAACAGCACCTCGAGCGCGCCCCGCTCCGCCTCGGCATTGTTCATGTCGATGTGCAGCAAGGCGATTTGCTCTGGCGCGACCTCGGCCAGGATCTGCGGCACCTTGCCTCGGGTGACCGTGACATTGTGCCATTGCTGGAAGCGGGCGCGCACCCGCGCGGCCAGATCGGGGGAATGCGCCGGCAGCCGGTGGCCTTCACCCGCGACGCCCGAAGGGTCGAACAGGTCGTACAGCCACGCCCGCCGGCCCGGCAGACCCTGGGTGAAATGCATAAGCACCTCGGCCGAGTAGCCCTGGTAGGTGCCGCATTCCACGAAGTCGCCCGGCAGCGCCAACGCGCTCTCGACCGCCCAGCACAGCGTGTGGGTGCGCCAGACGACGGCGCACTCGGCAGGCTCCGGGCGAGAGGCGAGCACCGCCGCGACGAACCGGGGCTCGGTCAGGAAACCGCGCGTATGGCCGTAGGTGATCAGGTTGTCGGCCACGAACCACGGCTGGCTCGGATCGCCCACGCCGTCGAGGCGGCCGAGCGTCTGCAAGGCGGCCAGGGCCGGCGCATCGCTCAGGCCGAAGAACACCTTTGGCACGAACAGGCCAAGTTTGGTGTGGTCGTCGGGCATGGTGGTCTCCGCGTGGTCACGCGACAGAGTGGCCCCCAGGGGTAAAGAACCCCTGAACGCTCAGGCGTGGCCGGCGTCGAGCGCGGCGCGCAGCGGTGCGCTGTCGCCGGGCGGGATCAGGCCCTGCCGCAGGAACAGGTGGATCAGCACCAGGTTGACGTTGAACTTGAAGTCGTCGGTGTCGCGCACCGTCCGAAACACCTGCGCGATCGGCCACAGTTCGAAGCTCGCCACCTCGCCATCCGCGGCGCGCGGGACAAAATCTCCCGGCAGGTCGAGATCGTAGCAGTACACCAGGTCGCGCCGCAGCCCTTCGGCGCGCTCCATGGCGTAGCCGATCGTGGCGACGCGACGGGCCTGGTGCGCCAGCGCGGCGGGGATCGCCGCCTCCTCTGCCGCCTCCTTCACCAGGGTTTGCTCCGGCGTCAGGCCCGCCGGCACGCCGCCGGCAGTGACGTGGTCCAGCTTGCCGGGATCCAGCAATTTGTTGGCGGCGCGGCGGGCGATCCAGAGATGCAGGCCGTCGGCGCGGCGCACCAGCCCATTCACATGCACCCCCACGGCGACCACCCCGAAGGACGGAATGGCACCGCGGTCGAGCTGTGCCAGCGCCGGCCCGTCTTGCGTAGCCCGCACATCGAACGCCTCGTTGCGCCAGCGGTAGTGACCCTGCGCGGCCAGGCTGTGGGCGATGCCGGCCAACGCGGCGGCATCCCGCAGCACGACTTTTCCGTCCGCCAGCGCTACCTCCGGCCAGGCCGCCAACGCCTGCGCCAGCGCCGGGCGAACCCAGCCGACCGGGGCCTCGCCGATCAGGAATGGCAGCCGCCCACCCGGCAGCGTCGCGTTGTTGCAACTGCGAACGTGGCGCAGGAAACCGGAAGTTTGTGCCTCGGTCGCCAAGTGGATCGCCTTTCAAACCGTCCATCAACGTGCCACATCCTCGGCATGAGACCCAGGACTGCGCCGCCGCCAGCCGACTTGCCGCCGGCGCTGCGCGTGCAGCGTTCCGGCATCCAGACCGTTCTCTCGCTGCTGCCCTATCTTTGGCCGGCCGGCAACCCCGGCGCGCGATTGCGCGTGGCGGTGGCGATGCTGTTCCTGGTGCTGGCGAAGGGCGCGACCGTCATCGTGCCGGTGATCTATGGCCGCATGGTCGATGCGCTGGCGCCGAAGGGCGGCGGCGTGCTGGTGCTGCCGATGGCATTGATCGTCGCGTACGGCCTGGCGCGCATCGCCTCCGCCGGGTTCGGCGAGTTGCGCGACGCGCTGTTCGCGTCGGTGGGACAGCGCGCGGTGCGGCAACTGGCGCTGCGCACCTTCTGCCACCTGCACACGATGTCGCTGCGGTTCCACCTGGACCGGCAGACCGGCGGGCTGGCGCGGGTGATCGACCGCGGCACGCAGGGCATGCAGTCGGTGCTGCGGCTGGCGGTGTTCAACGTGGTGCCGACGATGATCGAGCTCACGCTGGTCACCGCCATCATCTGGCGGCTGTTCGACTGGCGTTTCGCTGCGGTCACGCTGCTTGCGGTGCTGATTTATGTCGGCTTCACCGCCGCGTTCGCCGCGCGGCGCGTCCGGCTGCGGCGCACGATGAACGACACCGACAACGACGCGTCGTCCAAGGCGCTCGACAGCCTGCTGAACTTCGAGACGGTCAAGTATTTCGGCAACGAGGCGCATGAGGCGGCGCGCTACGATGCCTCCTTGGCGCGCTATGAGCGGGCGGCGGTCCGGGTGCAGGTGTCGCTGAACATGCTGAACCTCGGCCAGGCGATGATCATTGCACTGGGGCTGACGCTGATCATGCTGATGGCGGCAAATGGCGTGCGTGACGGCAGCATGACGGTGGGAAAATTCGTGCTGATCAACACCTATCTCATGCAGCTTTACCAGCCGCTGAACTTCCTCGGGATGGTCTATATGACAATCCGCCAGGGGCTGGTGGACATGGAGCAGATGTTCCGGCTCCTGCGGGTGCCGCCGGACGTGACCGACCGGCCGGGTGCGAGGGCACTGGCGGCGCACCTGTCGGAAGGGCCGGCGGGCGAGGTGCGGTTCGAGAACGTGTCGTTCGGCTACGGGCCCGACCGCGCCATCCTGCGCGGCGTCGATTTCATCGTGCCGGCGGGGCGGAAGCTGGCGATCGCCGGACCGACCGGCGCGGGGAAATCCACCATCAGCAAGCTGCTGTTCCGGTTCTACGACGTGACCGGCGGGTGCATCCGCATCGACGGGCAGGATATCCGCGACGTGACGCAGGAGAGCCTGCGCGCGGCGATCGGCGTGGTGCCGCAGGACACCGTGCTGTTCAACGATACGATCCGCTACAACATCGCCTATGGTCGCCCCGACGCGACGATGGCAGAGATCGAGGAGGCGGCGCGCCACGCCCAGGTGCACGATTTCGTCATGCGGCTGCCGGAGCGTTACGACACCCGCGTCGGCGAGCGTGGGCTGAAACTGTCGGGCGGCGAGAAGCAGCGCGTGGCGATCGCGCGCACCATCCTGAAAGACCCGCGCATCCTGATTCTGGACGAGGCGACCAGCGCGCTCGATACGCGGACAGAGCAGGATATCCAGGCGGCGTTGCGCGGGTTGGCGCGGCATCGCACGACGCTGGTGATCGCGCACCGGCTGTCCACCGTGGTGGATGCCGACGAGATCATCGTACTGGCCGATGGCCGCGTCGCCGAGCGCGGCACCCATGCCGCCCTGCTGGCGTTGGGCGGCTTGTATGAAAGCATGTGGGCGCTGCAGGCAGCCGAACAGGAAGCAGCCGAAGTCACGGCGTAAGGGAGTGCGGAACGATGCAATCAGGACCCGATGATCAGCCTCCGGCCGATCTGAGCCACGCCGGTGCGGTGGTGGATAAGGCGATCGAATACATGATGAGCCAGAATATCGATGGAGTGTCGATCGCGTCGGCGCTGCTGGGCGGCGCGCTGGCGATGCTGTCGCGCAGCGTGGCGGACGAAGCGATCGTGGCGATATTGAACAACGCAATTGCCAGCGTGAAGGCGGGCGAGTTGGATCGGTAGTGTTCCGACTCTGAAGCTTAGAGCCGAGTCTTGTCTCCGTCGTTGCGAGCGAAGCGAAGCAATCTAGCGCGTTCATTGGTGCGATGTCTCGGGGGAGATTGCTTCGCTTCGCTCGCAATGATGGCCTTGGCCGCGGGGCCGAACCGCCAGGATCGTGGACGGGTACGTGGCGATCGGCCGCCCTTGATCGGTTCGGTAACGAAGGTTCCGATCTGCGGAAAACATCTAAGATTTCCATGGATGGAGACTTGCCGATCTGCTACAATTTCAGGATGCAAAACAAAATTGTGCGTAATCCCAAAAAGGAGAGAAACCATGCCAGAAGAGCAGATCATCGAAGAACTACCGGTTGGTCCACCCGAGGGTGGTGGGGGCGGTCGTCCCTGGCCGCACCGCCCCGGAGTTGCGGAACTGCCACCATTTCCGCCCTATGGCTTCAGCCGAGAGGCAGTCAACGAATTGCTCCGCCTGCGCGATCGGGTGCATGCCTTAGAGTCCCAGCTACTCGTAGCGAGGCTGTACGGCGGTGGGTACGTTCCGCCGCGGATTTGGCCCAACGAGCTACCACCCGCTGACCAGACCTACCTGCGCGCCTTTACCGGTGGCGAGCTGAAGGGTCCGGTGTGGGGTGGCTCAGTGGATCAGTTGATAGCGCTTCTGGAGGCGCTTCTCGCAACACTAAGGCCCAACCCAAATCCTGCCGAGATTCCTCCCGCCTTTCAGCGATAGTTGGCTGCCGCTGACGCGCATTATCAGGCCGTATGAACCGAAACCGTGAGGCGTTGACGGCGCATCTGCGCGAGCGCGGGATCCTGTACGCTTCAGCGACGCAGCCAATCCGGCACCGGGACGGAGCGCCAGCGCCGTGGGCCTTTTATAGCTGGAATGCAACCCTCACGTCGGAGGGATTGCGGCTCGCGGCACTGTGCATCCTCGAACGGTTGCAGGGCTTCCGCGCAACGCAACTCGCGACAATCGGCTACACCGGCATGCCATTGCTGTCGGCTTGTGTATTGCTCGGCGAAGGACGCTACACGGGGCTCTGCATTCGTGAGCAGCGCAAGGCTTATGTCTCGTGTCGCCGGGTGGAAGGCCCGTTCGACAAGACGATGCCGGTGGTGATCATCGACGATTCGATCAGTTCGGGCACCTCGCTCGGCAAGGCGATCCGTGCGATCGAGGATGAGGGTGCGGAGGTCGAGGGCGCGATCGCGCTGGTGCAGTTTCCCCACCGCGGCGGCCTGGATTGGGCGAATGCCGCCGGCTATCGCGCGGAGGCGATACTCGATATCTGGTCCGACCTCGACATGGGGCGCACGCTGGCGCGGCCACCGCCCCGCCTTATTGTGCCCGCGGGAACGGTGATAGCCCCGGAGGGCCTGCACCCGGCGTTGCTTGCCCGTTTCACTGCTGCCACCTGGCTGGCCACCGGCGCGGCTCCACTTCCGCCGCGCACGATGGACCGCGTGCATGAATGTCCCGGTGGCGTGTTTGTGAGTTTTCGTGAGCGCCGCAACGAGAACCGGATCGCCCGCGCTGGGTTTTGGCATTTCAATCCGACCCAGGCGCGACCCTGCGACGACGTCGTCGCGGCGACCATCGAGACGCTACGCGCAGCGAACGGCCAGATTACCACCAACAACCTTGCGCGATTGAAGATCGCGGTGACGTTCCTGTCCGAATTGGAGCCGATCGCGCCACGCGGCCTCGATTTCGATCGCTACGGCATCGTCGCGCAAAGCCGGGTCTTTCCGCACAAGCGCGGCGGCGCGCTGCCGAATACGCAGGTTTTCATAAGCGAGGTCGAGCAATATCGGCAGGCACGGGAAACCAATGCCGGAATCGCGCCGGGCGAGCCGCACGATCTGTTCCGTCATGACGTGACCAAGCACATCGAACCAGGCGAGACCTGGTTGCCCTATGGCACGCCGGACACCGCCGAGACAGCGTGGTGGCGCGATGCGGCACTGGGGCGATGCATCACCGCACATGTCCGTGAATTGCTCGCGCGGGAATTGGGAAACGGCAGTGACGAACCGCGCGGCCTGTCCGACGATGCATCGCCGTGCGCGATCGCAGGTGTCGCTGTGCGATTCTACGACTTGGGCTTGATCGGCTATGGTTTCGCGCTCGGCGGTGGCCTCGAGGCCGGGCTGCGCCAGGCTGTGGCACAAGCGATGGCGGATCCGAGGTTCAAGCGGGACTTCGATCCCGCGCGCGGCACGATCGTCGTTTCTATTCTCCATCATCCAGAGCCTCTTGGTGCCGTGCCGATCGCGGCGGTGGCCCGCAAGCTGCGCCGTGGGCTCGATGCACTCGGCGTAACACATGCCGGTCGCACCACGGTCCTGCTGCCGCACGTTCTGCCCTACAACAACCTCTCGCGTGACGAATTTGTGCGGACCGCGTTACGCCTGGCGAGCGCAGAGACGGAGGCCGAAGTGGGGCGGGTCGAATGGCGCACGTTCCAGTGTGCCGAATGGGTGGATGCCGACGGGCAGGTGCGCGCGCTCCGCTTCGGCTTTCCTGATCGCACGGCGAGCGGCGAACGCGGTGTCGATACGGCAGCGCTGATCCGTCTGCTCGGCGGCTATATTGCCCGATCGATGGGCGCGGACGGATTGCCCCGCTATCTTCTGCTGCCCGTCGCCCGCAAGGGACGCGCGCACGGCACGGCAGCCCGCGCAATTCATGCGCTGATGGCGCTCGATCTCGCGGGTGCGTTCCTTGACGAAACAGCCTGGCGTGATGCGGCCGCAGCCGGGCTCCGCTATTGCCTTGACCATGTACGCGACGGCACGATCACGCTGCCCGATTGCGTCGGTGGCACACTCGCCGATGCCGTTCTGCTTGGCGCCGTCGCTGGTCATCCAGCCCTTGCCGCAAGCGCCCAGACGCGCTCCGTCGAGCGCCGGCTACGTCAGTTGCTGCGCCCAGATGGACGGATCGGCGGCGAACTCAAACGGCTCGACCTGCCAGAGGATCACGATTTCCTTCCCGGCGCCGTGCTAGCCGCACTCGGACGCGTTGCCGCTGTCGATCCGCGGGCGCTGCCGGCCTCGGTCGGCGCGCAAATCGCCTGGTATGCCCATCGCTTCGCTGCGTACCCGAGTTGGGGTTCCGCTGGCTGGCTGCCGCAGGGCATGGCGGCGGTGCACCGCATCCTGGCCGATCCGGCGGCGGCACGGCTTGCCTTCGCCGCTACCGATTGGAGCATCGAGCGCCAACTGGCGAGCACTGGCGCGTTTCTCGAAGATCTCAGCCCAGACGAACCGAGTTTCAACACCGGGTTCATCGCCGAGGGCGTTGCCGCGGCCTGGGCGATCGCACTCCGTATCGGCGATGCCGAGCGTGCTGCTCGCTATGCCGCAGCCTGGCGCGATGCCGTGCGATTCGTTACACGACTGATCGTCTTCCCCGAGGATGTGTTCGCCATGCGCGCCTGGTCTTCGGCAATCGGAGGCGTGCGTTGCATGCAGTCACGCTCGGATATCCGCATCGATCAGGTCAGCCATTGCCTGCATGCGCTTGTGGAAGGTGCGCGTCTGGAGAGGCAGTCTAGGGGGATGAGTTAGAGCATTTCCACCCTGACTGGAATCGTCGAAACCTCGCCGTCATTGCGGGGGCCGCAGCGACGAAGCAATCTCTCGCCTGGCGAGCCGCCGCTCGTCACGCGGGAGGGAGAAAATGCGCTCGAAACGCGTCGCCGTGACAATCGCCGTCATCGTGGCCTGCCTCGTCGTGCTGGCGCGCGCCAGCAGCCTCGTGGTCGATTGGGCGTGGTTCTCGACGATCGGCTATGTCGGCGTCTTCTGGACGGTCTTCACCACAAAAATTGTCCTGTTCATAGTCGTATTCACGGCATCGAGCCTGCTGCTCTGGGTGAACGCCACGCTGGCATTGCGGTTTGCCTGGCGGCGGCGATTTCGGCTGTCGGCAGCGTTCAACCGGGACTCCACCGGCGTACCGGCACTGCCCGGGACGCCAGCCGAGTTGTTTGGACTTGCGGCCCCGCTGTTGCCATGGCGCTTGCTCACCCTGGCTGTGTCCGTCGTTGTCGGAGTGCTGGTCGCAATCGGCGAGGCCGGCCAATGGGACCTGATCCTGCGGTTCCTCTACCAGGTGCCGTACGGCCAGAGCGATCCGCTGTTCGGCAAGGACATCGGGTTCTATCTCTTCTCGTTGCCGGTCTACATCGCGTTGAAGAACTGGATGTTGTGGATCCTGGTGCTGAGCAGTGCGATGGCCGGCGCGGTGTATTTCGTCCATGGCGACATCGATCCGGAGCATTGGCCCTGGCGCGTTTCATCTGCTGCCATCGCCCATGGCTCCGCCCTGCTGGGACTCTATTTCGCGGTGAAGGTCTGGTCCTATGTGCTGGACCGCTACCTGCTGCTGTACGACGACAACGGCGTCGTGGTCGGCGCCAGTTACACCGATGTCCATGTCGTGCTGCCGGTTCTCTGGCTGCTCGTCTGCATTGCGGCCATCGCTGCCATGGTCGCATGGACCAATGTGTGGCGACGCATATACCGGCCTGCCATCGTAGCTTCGGTGCTGGTGTTCGGCGGCTCGTTCGTGCTCGCCGAGGTTGTGCCCGGGCTGTTCGAGCGCTTCTACGTCAAGCCAAGCGAACTCCAACTGGAGGCGCCGTACATCCGGCAGAACATCGCCCTCACCCGGGAAGCCTACAACCTTCGGCAGATCGAGGTGAAGCCGTTCCCCGCGGAGCAGGGGCTGACCTTCCAGTCGTTGACAGACAACCGCGGAACCGTCGACAACATCCGGCTGTGGGACTGGCAGCCGCTGATGGACACCTACGCGCAACTGCAGGAGATCCGCACCTACTAC
>Ga0209415_10011445_pt1 | contig 14941 bp, 16 predicted proteins | sample PeaSoiSIISIP2007_FD_187696 | JGI IMG/M metagenome (GOLD analysis project Ga0209415, IMG submission 187696) | Peat soil microbial communities from Weissenstadt, Germany - SII-SIP-2007 (SPAdes) (version 2) | ecosystem: Environmental > Terrestrial > Soil > Wetlands > Peat | place: Germany...
AAGGGCCGGATCAACCAGATCAAGGCCGAGATCGAGAACACCGACTCCGACTACGACCGCGAGAAGCTCCAGGAGCGTCTGGCCAAGCTCTCCGGTGGTGTGGCGGTCATCAAGGTCGGGGCCGCCACCGAAGTCGAGCTCAAGGAGAAGAAGCACCGCATCGAGGACGCCGTGTCGACGACCAAGGCGGCCATCGAGGAAGGTGTCGTCCCCGGAGGCGGGGTGGCGCTGCTGCGGTCCCAGGCCCAGATCCTGGACCGGGCCGAGAAGCTCGAAGGCGACGAGGCCACCGGGTGCCGCATGGTGTCGCGAGCGGTCGAGGAGCCCTTGAAGCAGATCGCCGTGAACGCCGGCCTCGAAGGCGGCGTGGTGGTGGAGAAGGTGCGCAACCTGAAGAAGCCGGCCGAGGGCCTCAATGCCGCCACGGGCGAGTACCAGGACCTGTTCGCGGCGGGTGTCATCGACGCCGTCAAGGTCACGCGCTCCGCACTGCAGAACGCGGCGTCCATCGCCGCGCTGTTCCTCACCACCGAGGCGGTCATCGTGGACAAGCCCGAGAAGGACTCCATGCCCGCCATGCCCGGTGGGGGGATGGACGACTTCTAGTCCGTCTCGCCGTTTCCGAGATCGGGCGCCCCTGCGGCGCCCGATCGCCAAGAGTTTGCAGCCAGGGGGCGCCCATCGGGCGCCCCCTGGTGGTTTCCTACACTGGGCCCGTGGCATCGACCCCGAGCCGGCCCGGGCACGACCCCCTGACCCCGTCGGTGGGGTGGGGTGTGCTCCACCTCTTCTTGCGGGTGGGCCCGGCCGTGGACGCCGAGGCCGTGGTGCGGGCCGTCAAGACGGCGCGCACCGACGGCGACCAGGTCGTGACCGTGGCCCTGCTCGGGCACAAGGCGGACCTGGGCGTTATGGCCCTGGGCCCCGACCTGTGGCGGCTGCGCGCCCTGCAGTCGGCGCTGTGTGGGGCGGGGCTCGAGGCGACGGGTTCCTACGTCTCGCTCACCGAGGTCTCCGAGTACGCCCAGGGCGTCCCCGAGGAGATGAAGCAGGCCCGGCTGTACCCGGTCCTCCCCCCCGACGGCATGCGGGCCTTCTGCTTCTACCCCATGTCCAAGCGACGCAACGCCGATCACAATTGGTACGCGTTGGAGTACGACGCGCGCCGGGCCCTCATGACGGGCCACGGGGCGGTGGGTCGTACCTTCCGCGGCCGGATCGTGCAACTGATCACCGGTTCGACCGGCCTCGACGACTGGGAATGGGGCGTCACCTTGTTCGGCGTGCATCCCGACGACTTGAAGGCCTGTGTCTACGAGATGCGCTTCGACGAGGCCTCGGCCCACTACGCCGAGTTCGGCCCCTTCTGGACGGGCATGGTGGGTGACATCGAGGACGTGCTCGACCATGTCCGCTAGCACGACGCCGCGCCACGCCACTCCCGACGCCGGCGTGGCCGAGAAGCTCGAGCGCCTGCGGGCCGAGATCCGGCTCGGGGGGCGGGCCGTGGTGGCGTTCAGCGGCGGCGCCGACTCGGCGCTGTTGGCCCGGGTCGCTACCGACGTGCTCGGGCCCGAGCTCGTGCTGTGCGTCACCGCCGTCTCGCCCTCGCTGGCGTCCGAGGAGCTCACCGACTGCGCCGCCTTGGCCCGGGAGTGGGGTCTGCGCTGGCGCACGGTGTCAACCGACGAGCTGGAGGACCCCGCCTACGCCGCCAACGGGGCCGATCGTTGCTATCACTGCAAGGCGAGCCTGTTGTCGGCGCTGGCCCCGCTGGCCGAGGCCGAGACGGCGACCGTGCTCCTGGGGGTGAACGTCGACGACCTCGACGACTACCGTCCGGGCCAGCGAGCGGCCGCCGAGCGCGGCGCGCGCTTTCCGCTGGTCTCGGCCGGCCTCACCAAGCACGACGTGCGGGCCGCGTCGCGACACCTCGGCCTGCGGACGTGGGACAAGCCCGCCGCCGCCTGCCTGGCGTCGCGGGTGCCCTACGGCACGCCGGTGACCCTGGGCACCCTCACGACCGTGGCCGCCGCCGAGTCGGCCCTACGCAGGCTGGGGTTCCGGCAGTTGCGGGTGCGCCACTACGGGGACCTGGCCCGAATCGAGCTGGCGGTGGACGACCTGGCCGCCGCCGTGGCGCGCCGTGACGAGGTCGTGACCGCCGTGCGCGGGGCCGGATACCGCTACGTGACGCTCGACCTCGAGGGACTGCGGTCGGGCAATCTGAACCTGGCGCTGACGGGCGCCGCCCACCAGGCCGGGCCCGTGCCCGGCGACACGCGAGGAGCGCCATGATCGACGTCCGAGTCAAGCTCACGTTCCCCGAGGATCTGGTGCGACGACCGTTCATGGCCCAGCTGGTGCGTGACCACGACGTCGAACCCAACATCCGGAGGGCCAACGTCGACGATCACGAGGGCTGGATCGTGTGTGAGCTCGAAGGAGAGCCGGACAAGATCGACGGGGCCCTGGCCTGGCTGCGGGGCCAGGGGGTGCGTGTCGACCTCCTCGGGGACATGGTGGAGAGCTGACGGGCGCGTCGTCGTGGAGGACCCCGACCCCCAGACGGCGCTGGCGGGGCTCGGCGCCGAGCTGGCGGCTCGGGTCAGCGCCTCGGTGCCGGGCTGGGTGCTGCGCTGCGTCGACGACCGGCTCCCTCGCCCAACCCCCGACCGGGACCAGGTCATGACCCGGGCCGAGACAGCCGGTCGTAGTGCCCAGCAGGAGGTGGCCGCCAAACTCGCCGCCCTCCTGGCCCAGGACGTGGACGCCCAGCGGTCGACCCCGCTGGCCGTGGTCCGAGAAGCGGTCTCGTGGCCGACCGGGGTGCTCCGGGAGGCGGGCGTGGCCCCGATGCCCCGGGATCCCTTCGTCTCGGCGCGCTTTCCCGACGACCCCTACGGACTGACCCCGGCGTCGCTCCAGGCGCTGGACCCCGCGCTGGGCGAGCTGGCGATCGCCTGGGGCGCGGCCAAGGCCCTTGCCCACCGCAGGCGCCACACCGGTCCCGCGACCTCCGCCTGACGCCCACCACCCGGGCGCCCCTTTGGTTCAGCGCAGCGGGGAGCTCGACTCAGCTCTTGGGGGCTTCTCCGCGCCACATGGGACGACGAGGCCGGTCGAAGAGCACGTCGAGGTGCTCGCCCCGCAGGGCGGCGAACACGTGGGGGCCCCATCGTTCGGCGCCGGCCAGGGGCTGGGGGAGCTTGTCGGCGGCGAACCACCCCACATCGGCGCATTCCAGAGGATGGGCCCGCAGCTCCCCGCCCACGGCCTTGCAGTGAAAGACCAACGAGTACAGAGGGACGCGGGTGAACCCCAGGCGCAGGCCGTCGAGCACGGCGATGAGCCGAAGCGGCTCGGCCTCGATGCCGGTCTCCTCGAGCACTTCCTTTACCACCACCTCGGCGGCCGAGTAGCCGACGTCGGCCCATCCGGTGGGATATAGCCACACCCCCGAGTCGGCCCGCTTGACGAGAAGGAGCTCCCCGTCGTCGTTCCCGACGGCCGCCCCCACGGCGACCTTGGGGGTGACGTACCCCGGCACACCTTCGCCCACGGCGCGCAGCCACTCCTCGACGAGGTCCTCGGCGTCCTCGACGCCGGTGGCCCCGTCGCTGGCCGCCACCCCGATGTCGGCGGCCACCCGCAGCACCTCTTCGAAGCGCTCGCGCTCGTACAGGCTCTCGGTGAATCCGAGCCCGGTACGCGCGATGGCGGCCAGGCTCTCGCTCCATCGGAGCAGTTGCCGCGTGGAGACGGGACTGTCCACGCGGCCGACGCTAGCCGAGGCCCCTGCGCCCTGTGCCCCGTAGGGCAGCGTGGTGGGCCACAATGGACCATGGCCGTGAACAGCGATTGTCGGCACTACATCATGCAGACCACCGCGCGCGGCGACAAGCTCGAGCGCTGCCGGGTCGATGCCAACCAGGTCCTGCCTTTTGCCTGCCCCGACGGCTGTGTGTTCTACGAGCCCCGGAAGGTGTCCTCGGCGGGGTGGCACGTCGCCTCTCCACCGCCCGACGAGCCGCCGCCCCGTTGAGAGGCCCCCAAGGGGCTTCGGAGGGTCAGACGGCTTCGCCCTGAGGATCTGTCAGGTCGGTCACCTCGGTCAGCTCGGCCCCGTCGGCGACCGCCCTCGGGGGCGGGGGACCGAAGGTGTCGCCGACGCCACCGTTCTCCCAGAAGTCGAGGACGATGTTGGCGTTGGCGCGGCCCGCGGCGATGAGGGCGTCGGTGGCCGAGAAGTCGTCGTAGCGCGACACGGGCTCGGTGTCGACGGTGAACACCACGACCTCGACACCCTCGGGCAGGTGCTCGATCTCCCGGGCGAAGCGGGCGTGCACGGCGATGAAGAAGGCGGTGAGCACGGCTTCGATCGGTCGCCGGTACCGGTGGGGCGTGTAATGCAGAGGACCGCACAACAATACGAAGACCCGCTCGGCGCCCTGGGCGATGGCCCGGCCGATGGGCACGTTGTCCACCACACCCCCGTCGATGAAGGCTTCGCCGTCGATGTCGACCGGCGGGAGCAGCGCCGGGAGTGCCGCCGAGGCCATGATGCGCACGACCGCCGGCCCCTGCGAGAACCACTGCATGCGCCCGTCGGTGAGAGACGTGGCCACGACCTCGAGCGGGACCGTGCTCTGTTCGAGGCGCTCGAAGCCGATGCCCGCCTCGATGACCTTTCGGATGCCGTCATTGGCGTGCACGGCCCCGCGCTGTTGGAAGAAGCGCCACGGGGTCGGGAACCTTCCCTGGGGGAAGATGTCCTCGCGGGTAATGTTGCGCCACCGCTGGGCCAGCGCGTCCACGCCGGCGGCGTCGGGCTGTCCGCAGTACCCGGCGGCGTTGATGGCGCCGACCGACGCGCCGTACACGGCGTCGGCGGTGATCCCTCGGGCCACGAGCGCCTGGAGCATGCCGATCTGGGCGGCCCCCCGCGATCCCCCCCCGGCGAAGACGAAGGCGGTGTGGACGCGGCGCCGAAGGATCCGGGTGCGGCGGTAGCGGGCCAGCCACCATCTCGAGCTTCCCGGGCCCGGAGGTCGACGGACGGGGCCCTGTCCCATGAACACCCCTCCGGGGAGGACCGGACCGGCGCTGCTCACGGGGTGGGCCTGTCCGGGGTCGGGCCGGGCGCCACCGGGGCCCCGCTCGAGGGACCAGTGTCAGCGGCCTGTTGGACCTGCCGGGCCCGGGCCACCCGGTCCCGTCGAACCGCCCACCGGACGGCGATCACGGCCAGGGCGACCATGGCGGCGACGAATACCCCGAAGACCACGTCGAACGCGACGCTCACGCCGGGAGCTCCGGCATGTCCCTGGCGGTGCCCGGGGACCCCCCCGTGCCGGTGACGTCCATGACGATTCCAGATTACCGGGGTGCCCCGCCCGACTTCGGCGACACGGGCTGTTTTCCCTCCCCCCGTCGGGCGGAAGGGTCCCGGGCCTCGTCACACCCGTGGTGCATTGTGGGCCCGTGCCTGGAGGGAAGATGCGAGCGGCCACGGCCGGCGTCATGGATCGAGACGAGCTGCTGCGGCGCCTCCGGGGTGACGAGGTGGCTCGGCCGCTGATCGACCCCGGGCTGGCCGGGGGACTGCGCGACTGGCTCGAGGACGGCCTGGTGGAAGCGGTGCGCGCTTTGCCGTCCGACGTCGACGTGGTCCGGGTGAGCAAGGAGAGCCTCAACCAGGTCCTGGCGTGCGAGGCTCACGTGGTCGCCTCCCGCCAGGCCCCGAGGGTGCACACGGTGGACCTCACGCGGGGGAACCTCGTCGACGCCCTGTTCCGGCAGTGGGTCACGACCGGGGCCATCGAGGACCCGTGGGCCGACGCCGTCGCCGCCTTCGAGGTGGACGGAGACCGTGCCGGCGTGGTGGCGTTCGTGGACGCACTGCCCGACCCCGCACGGAGCCAGCTGATGGCCGAGGTGGCCGAGCACGCCGCCAACATCGCCGAGCGATGGCCGGTGCCCAGCCCGGCGTGGCTTCCCCGGACTCAGGAGCGACTCGAGGTGCCGCTGTGCGGTGGGCGCGTCGTGCTGGCCGGCGTGGTGGACCTCGTGCTCGGAAGCCCCGCGCAGGAGCGGGCCTCGGTGTGCCTGGTCGAGCTCAAGTCGGGGTCCCGCCGCCTCGAGCACCGCGCCGACCTCCATTTCTACGCGCTGCTCGAGGCACTACGCAGTGGCGCACCGCCGTTCCGGATCGCCACCTACTACAGCGCCACCGGTGAGCTCGACGCCGAGCCGGTCAGTGAGGACACTCTTCTGGGCGCGTTAGCGCGCGCCCTGGACGGGTCGGTCCGGCTCTGTCGTGTGGACAGCGGCGCCGAACCCGCTCGCACGCCCAACCCCCTGTGCGCCTGGTGCGCCGGGCTCCCGCGGTGCGCGCCGGGCCAGCAGCGCGCCGGTAGCCGGGTGCCCAGGGTGCCAGAGCGAAGCGCCGAGCGGGCCCGGGAGTTGGCGTGAGCAAGGTCGCTCCCCGGGTGGCATGGCTGACCGACGCCCTTCTGGCGTCGCCGGGCGAGGACGTGTCTTCGACCGAGCTGGCGCAGCTCCGCGACGAGCTGGGGCGCGACCTGCACGCGCTGGGCGCGGAGCTCCCGCCCGGTCGTCGACTCCAGATCGACGCCTTCAAGGTCCTGATCGCCCATCGCCAGCCCGAACGGTGCATGACGACGGACGACGTCTTCGTGCCGTCCCCGCGGCTGTGTCGACGTGCCGTGGCCGTGGCGGCGGTGAACCGCTGCGTGCGCGGGCTGGCTCCGTGCCCGTCGGTGGCCGTCGCCGAGGTGTTGGCGCAGGGGGTCGAGGATGCGTCGGTGGCGGCGGAGACCGCCGCCGTCAGGGCACCGTGGTGGGCGACGTGGTACTCGGGACTTCCTTTCGGAGGACGAGCCGTGGTGGAGGCGGAGTCCGTCACGTGGGCGACGCAGCTGCTCACGGCGGTCGACTGGCAGCGGATGCCCGGGCTGCCGGTGATCGGAGGGCGCGACGACTGGTGGCAGTGTCCCGGTGGGTCGCCGCTCGTGCTCAAGGGTCGGGCCGACGTGCGCGCCTTCGCGCAGCGGCGCCCCGCCCTGCTCGTGGTGGGGTCGGGCCGATGTCGGGGGGATTGGCGCGTCGAGCTCGGCTACCCGGCGCTGGTCGGCGCCCTGGGTGCCGACGCTCGCCGGGCACCGTGTCGGGTGGTGGGGATCTGGCCGCAAAGTGGCCAGATCCGGGTGCTGGCGGTGGACCTCGCCGCACTGCGGGCGACGGCCGCCGCCACCATCTCTGCCGTGGCCACCTGGGTCGACGGCCAGCTCGAGGCCCAGCGCACCTCCTCCGGTGCCGACAGCCCGCGCAGCGCCTCGGTCGACGAGGTCGCCGTCTGACCTAGTCGGTCTGACAGTGGGCGCTGGGAGGCGGTGGCACGTCGAGAGCGGGGTTGCGGTCGAAGAACCCCACGGGCACCAACGTGAACCCGGCGTATTCCACCGGCATGACGGGCCAGTCCTCGGGCCGGGGGACGTGGGTGACGCCGAAGGTGTACCAGACGACGATGTCCTTCGCCACGACGGATCGGTCCTGGGCGCTCCACCGGGGCAGCCCGTCGCCCCCGGCGTGCTGGTTGGGATAGTCCCCGGCGGCCCGGCGTTCGTCAGGTGAATAGGGCGTGACCCACAGATTGCGGGTGGCGAAGCCGGCGCGCTGGGCCACACTCGAACCGGGGTCGGCGAGCAGCGTCGGCGTGGACCCGGGCACGAGTTTGTAGCCGACGGGGAAGCCGAGCTGGTTGTGCGCGTTGGGGTTGACGATCTTCCAGTACCGGCTGGCAGCGGGGTCCACGAGGCGACGGGCCTGGGTCTCGGTCTCGAGCAGCGTCGCCTCGGGGGCGAAGGCATTGGCCCACGGGTTGTCCGGGCCCGGCGACACCGGACGCGTGTTGACCTCGTACACCGAGTTGGCGGGTCCGTCGATCTCGGCGTCGAGCCGCATGTTGAACAGGTGCTGGTGGAAGGGAGCGGCCAACTGGGGAGCGACCATCGACGCGAACCGAGGTTGCTCTCCCGGTGCCACCGCCATGGTCGACAGGATGCCGGTGAGCTTGACTTCGAACTGGATCGTTCCGTCGAGGTAGAAGTACCAGTAGAAGCCGTAGTCGTAGTTGCCGACAGTGGCGATCGAGCTCACCACCAGCCGTCGGGACCGGCGAACCTCGTTGCGCCCCGAGCGGGGGTCGTTGTGCTTCCACAGGATCCCGTAGTCCTCCTCGTGGAGGCAGATGGCGTTAGGCACGACATAGGGATGGCCGCGCTCGGAGGTGAAGACGGCGTCGAAATAGTGGATGACGCCCAGGCAGTCGCACCCCGAAGCGAGCGAGTTGGTCATACGACCCAGACCCCACTCGCCGGCGTCGAAGGCGTTCTTCCAGCCGTGCATGGGGCCGGGATCGCCGTAGGGGACGACCATCTCGCTGACCGAGGCCCGGAAGAGGATGGGCCGCAGACGTCCGCTGTCCTCGTAACCCACGTCATGGAGCACGAGGCCCTCGACCGAGTCCATCGACACCCGCAGGGACCACTTCTGCCAGCGAATGTGGTTGCCCACCACCGAGAAGCTCGGACCTTCGGGCTGCGTGATCTCGATGGGTCTGAGGTCGTCGCGCAGGCGTACCGATTCGGGGTAGTAGTTGCCGCTCTGCTCGGGGATGGGCACAACCCCGGTGTCGAGGATCTCGAGCACCACGCCCCGGGCCATGTCGACGAAGGCGACGACTCCCTCGATGGGATGGGCGTACCCGTTGTCGTCGGGTTGGTGGCGCACGTAGAACAAGCAGCGACAGATCCGGCGTCCGTGTTCGTGGGCCAGGCCGAATGACCCCGCCGGCCAAGGGTCGATCTGCACTGTCTCGAGGTCCTCGATGCCGCGCCGACGCATGGCGGCTTGCCACTCGGCGCTTTGCTGCACCGCCACGATGGCTGCGAAGGACTCTTCGAACAACAGCCCCGGTCGGACGTCGTCGACTTCGGTGACCACGATCTCCCCGCTGGCGAGCGCCACCACGGCGTCGAGGATGTGCGCCTGAGGGCCGGGCACGAGCATGAGCCGCACCCGGCGGTCGAGGGGGCGGCCGGGGGACCACGCCCGGACCTCTTCCCGGGTGGGCTCAGCCAACCCGATGTAGGCGAACCGGGTCTCTTCGGAGAAGCGCTTGTCGGCGCGGATGAGCTCCACCGCGGCTGTGATCTCGCCCGCCGTCAAGGCGGCGAGGGGATGCTCCACTTCCGTCGAGGACACCGTCTGTGCCACGCGCTCCCTCTATCCGATCGCCTCTGATTGTCGTCCCACGACCATGCTGCTTTCCGTGGTCACGGTAGGTGGAGTATGAGCGGACCGGCAAATGCTTTCACCCGAGGTCGAGCGTCCGCCGAGAGTCCGACCCCACTGCCCCTCGCACACTGCCCCGCCGACACGCAACGCCGTGTGTGGACTGTCGATTCTGTCATCGGGTGCATCGGGCGACTTGTATTCGACCCCGTGGGGCGCTTGGCGGAGTGACGGTTGTTCATCCATTGGGACGGCGGCTGCACGTCATACCCGGGGGAGGACTCCCGTGCACGATGAAAACCTGAGAATTCGATGTGAGGGTGACCGACTTGCAGTCCGTCGTCCTCATTTCGCCTGCGTGCGAAGTCGTCACGAGGTTGTGATCGACGCGGCGGTGCCAGGTGATAACGTTCACGTGGGGCATGTGGCCGATCTCTTCTACGGATCGACTTTTTGTTTGTCGCGCCTCGCCTTTGAGGAGGTCATCTTGTGGCACGAGATCAAAATGTTCGCAATCGGATCGTCGCATATCTTGCTGAACACGGAGCAGTAGAGGATCCCGGCGGCAAGGCGACATCTGTCCTCAAGAAGGCCATCGCATACGAAGGGACCGACGCCGGTTTCACTCAGGTGGTCGCCGCCATGGCGAAAGCGGGCCTATTGGCGCGCCAGATCAGGGGCAAGCGGACCTATCGGATCTCGCACAGTGGTAAGGACATTCGCGGCGTACCCGCCGGCATCAGCGCGTCGCGTGATGAACCGATGGACTACGACGAGTTGGCCTCGGCACTGCTCGCCCAGGTGACCCGTGCGGCGGCGGCTCCCACCGACACCTCGGAGTCGGCATCGTGGGCCCGCCGACGCCTCGAACAGCTCGAGGCCCGCAACGCTTCGCTGCAGCGGGACGTGGCCCGTGCCAACGCCGAGGCGGAGGCCATCGCCGCCGAACGAGACGTTCTGCAGAACCAGCTCGAGGCGGCCCAACACAATCTCTCGCTCCTCACCGATCGGCTCCAAGAACCGCGTCGGCCTCAGGGAAAGGCGGCCGAGCGACTGGGGCCCGACGAGCAGTCGTTGCTCAACCAGCTTCGTCATCGGCGTCCTGCCAGGACGGCGTCCTCAGAACGGGCCATCTGAGCCTCGGTGCCTGCCTGCCTTCCCCCGGCGACCGGAGTGGGGGAAGAGTCTCATAGCGGGTCGTGGCTGTCTTGGTGACCTTGGACGTGCGTCGACCCAAGCCATAGAGTGCCGACCGTGGAGAACCGGTCACCGGTTACCTCTCGGTTGAACTTACGGACGCGGCGCGAAGTGCTGGTGGCGGGCATGGCCGGCGCCTTCACCATGGCCTTGGCGGCGTGCGGAGGAGAGACCGCCCGCAAAGCCGCCGCCGTGGCCCCGGCAGGGTCGGACCTCGGTGCGGTCGAGCACGTCGTCTTCCTGATGAACGAGAACCGGTCCTTCGACCACTATTTCGGCTCGTACAAGGGCGTGCGTGGCTTTGACGACCACCCGGCGGGGTCTCCCGGTGTCTTCGCTCAGGCATGGCCGGGAGGGGCGGCGACGGACCTGTTGCCGTTTCACCTGGACACCGTCACGACCGATGCCGAGTGCACGTTCGACCTCTCTCACGAGTGGTCGGCCCAGCACATGTCGTGGAACGGGGGGCAGATGGATCGTTTCGTCGCCACCCACACCATGCCGCAGTTCGAGGGACCCCAAAACGGCGTGCTGACCATGGGTTACTACACCCGAGCCGATCTCGCATTCTGGTACGCCCTGGCCGACGCGTTCACCATCTGCGACGGGTACCACTGCTCCGTGATGGCGCCCACGCATCCCAACCGACTCCACGCGTTGTCGGGAACGCTCGATCCGGAAGGCCACGAGGGTGGTCCCGTGATCATCACCAACTCGTCGTCCAGCGCTATCGGCAGTGCCTCGTGGAGGACCATGCCCGAGGAGCTCGATGCCACCGGCATCTCGTGGAAGGTCTACAACCCCCCGGGTGTGGGCTACCAACCGTCGAACCCATTGTCGATCGCCCTCTCCGACAACATCCTTCTCTACTTCAAGCGCCACGTGCAGGACCCGTCGTCGCCGTTGTACAAAAAGGCGTTCGGCCCGATCTTCCCCCGCGACTTTGTCCGCGACGTCGCCAACGACACCTTGCCCCAGGTCTCGTGGATCGTCCCCCCGGTGGGCTACGACGAGCATCCCCCCTCGCCGCCGGCGGCGGGCATGTGGTTCACCCACCAGGTGCTCAAGGCCTTGGTGTCGAACCCCAAGACCTGGTCGAAGACGGTGCTGTTCATCATGTACGACGAGAACGATGGGTTCTTCGACCACGTGGCGCCGCCCGTGGCGCCGCCGGGCACTCCGGGGGAGTACCTGAGCGTCCACCCCCTGCCTTCTCCGGCGACAGGGATAGCCGGGCCCCTGGGCCTCGGCTTCCGGGTGCCGCTCCTGGTGGTGTCGCCGTTCAGTCGAGGCGGGTACGTGTGTTCGGACACGTTCGACCACACCTCGCAGCTGCGCTTCCTCGAGACCCGCTTCGGCGTGAAGGCACCCAACATCACGGCCTGGCGTCGAAGTGTGACCGGCGATCTGACCTCGACCCTGCACGTCGGGTCGCCCGACACCTCGGTTCCCTCCTTGCCGGCCACGCTGGGGAGAGCCGACCCCAGAGTGGGCCGGGAGTGCCAGGAGTCACAGCTCATCGAGTTGGACGTCCCGAACCCCGTGCCGTACCCGGTGCCGGTCAACCAGAGCATGCCGTCGCAAGAGCCCGGGTCCGGGGTGCCGGTTCCGGCGTAGGGACTACTGGGTCGCCGTGAACCAGGCGCACCTGGAGTTCTGTGCCAGCCCGGCGTGGCGTCTCGTGGTGGAGGAGACGATCCTTCCCGAAGCGCTGCGAGGGCTCTCTCTGGGTGACGACGTCATCGAGGTCGGGCCAGGGCCCGGATTGACCACCGATGTCCTGCGGAACCTGACGGTCAAGCTGACCGCACTGGAGTTCGACCCCGAGCTGGCGGCTGCGTTGGCGGCCCGCTCGGTGGGGAGCAATGTGGAGGTCATCTGCGGGGACGCCACGGTCATGGACCTCCCTGACGACCGATTCTCAGGTGCGGCGTGCTTCCACATGCTTCATCACATCCCGACCGTCGCTGCCCAGGATCGCGTGCTGTGCGAGCTCGCCCGGGTCCTCCGACCGGGTGGGGTGCTCGTCGCCGCGGACGGGATCGACAACGAGGGCGTCCGGCAATTCCACGTCGACGACGTCTACGTCCCGATCGACCCCGAGACCCTCGATGGTCGGCTGACTCAGAGCGGGTTCACCCTCGCCGAGGTTCGCGTCTACGACCTCGGTTGGATTTGCACGGCGCGCGCTGTGTGAGCGAGCCGGGTCGGGCCGTGTACCATCGCCGACCTCTCGTCTCCGCCGTCATCGGCGCGTGCCCACGGGGGGAGCAGGGCCAAAGTGCTCTAATAGTGTAAGAGTCACCCTGCACGGCCACTGTCGCGTCGTCCGGCTGATGCCAGGCGTCAAGCCCGGCGTGATCGGAGTCGATACACAAGTGGTGAGTTGTCTCAGGATGGCGTCCAACTCCGTTCTGATGGGCCGCTCAGCTGATTGCGAACGGAGCTGAACCAAGTCCACTATGGCATTGTCCCGGCCAGGTAGTGGTGGTGATCTCTTCCTCTCCAGGAAGGGAAAGCTCTCATCCGCCCGTGGGCGAGCAAAAAGCTCCTCCGACCGGTGGGCCCCCTCAGTCCCTCTGACCGATCGCGACGGTGCCGAGGCGGCGTGTCTGCTGGACGACCGGAAGAACGTGATCCGGGCGACTCTCGCCAACCAAGGCTTCGAGATCGTCTTCCAACCCATCGTCGACCTGCGGACGGGCGGGGTGGCCGGAGCTGAGGCCCTGACCCGCTTCGAGATGTCGCCCGGTCGTTCGCCGGATGCGTGGTTCGCCGAAGCCAAGGAGATCGGCCTGGGCGTCGAGCTGGAGATGGCGGCCCTCCGCTTAGCACTCGGCCAGCTGAAGCAGCTCCCGTCCGGCCTCTACCTGTCGCTCAACGCGTCACCGGAGACGATGATGTCCCCGGAGTTCCGAGCGCTGGTGGCGGAGGCTCCGGCCGAGCGTGTCGTGCTGGAGCTGACCGAGCACGACTGCATCGATGACTACGAGTTGTTCGAGAAGGCCGCCAATGAGCTTCGATCCCACGGAGTGCGACTCGCCATTGACGACGCTGGCGCGGGCTTCTCGAGCCTGCGTCACATCCTCAATCTTCATCCCGACATCATCAAGCTCGACATCGGGCTCACCCGGGGCATCGACGGTGACCCGGCGCGTCGGGCCCTCGGATCGGCCATGCTCTCTTTTGGCCTCGACGCCTTTGGTGCGGCCATCGTCGCGGAAGGCATCGAGACCGAGGGCGAGCTCAAGACGCTGCGCGGCCTGGGCTATGGATTCGGTCAAGGCTTTTACCTCGGTCGGCCGGGCAGGTTGCGACTGCCGCGTCAGCAATCCACCGGCTCTGGACGGCTCTGGACCCCCGGTGGATCAGAGGCAGAGTCGACGTCGGGACTGGACACGGTCGGCGTCGACCGCGACGGCGGTCGTGAGCCGCCCCCCGAGATGGAGTCGAGCGGACCGATGCCCCCTTCCGATGGGAATTCGACGAGCCAGACGGCGAGAACGGACCCGGACCTCGGACGAGAAGAACAACCACTGGACACCCAGGACGAGCTCCTCGCTCTGGTTGCGGAGATCCTGAGTCGGCCGAGTGAGGCCGATCAAAACTGGAAGTCCGAGCTATCCCGCGTCCAGCTCACTCGCTAATACCGGTCCGCGACCTACAAGACGGCGATCGGATTCACCGGCGAAGCCGTTCCCCGAGTCAGCACCAGCGGTGCGACCATGAGCAGGAAGACCGGGCGGGCGGCAGCGGCGCAGGCCAGGGACAGCTCGTCGAGGTCGAGATTGTCCAGAAGGTGAAGGCCCATGGCCACGATGGCCACGGTGTGAATGGGCATGGGGACGTTGTCGATGCGCGACGGCCAGACATCGGAGATCCCGTCGCTACCCAGCGCGGCCACCTCGCGCTCGTGGAGCCAGGCCAGACAGGAGGCGTCCAGGCCGGCCATGCCGTCAGGGGGGGACCAGGGTCCGTGCGACTCCCGCCATCGCCAACGCCCCGTGCGCACGAGGAGTGCGTCACCGCGCTGCACCTTGACCTCCGCTGCTGTTTCGGCGGCCTCCAGCTCCTCGGGAAAGATGGGCTCGCCGGGCTCCATTGCCTCGACACCGCGCAATTTGGGGACGTCGACCAAGAACCCCCGGGTGATGACTCCGGATCGGAGGTGGTGGATGCCCAGCTTGCCGGCTCCGTGAGCCGTAACCGTCTCTGCCGAATACCCGTTGTACATCTTTCCCTCATGGAAGATGTGGCACAGGGCGTCGATGTGGCTCGTCGAGTATCCATGCGATGCGAGGGCGAAATAGTCGGCACCGTATCCCTCGGTGACCGTGCCGATCATGTGGTGGACGACGGGATTGAGGTTGTCTGGCGCCGGTTGTGTGGGTAAGGGGCGGGCACACGACACTGTCCGGCCTGACCG
>Ga0209415_10011446_pt1 | contig 14939 bp, 12 predicted proteins | sample PeaSoiSIISIP2007_FD_187696 | JGI IMG/M metagenome (GOLD analysis project Ga0209415, IMG submission 187696) | Peat soil microbial communities from Weissenstadt, Germany - SII-SIP-2007 (SPAdes) (version 2) | ecosystem: Environmental > Terrestrial > Soil > Wetlands > Peat | place: Germany...
TATGCATCCAGTCACTCCTGTTCGCACCTACGTCCTGATCTGGCTTACGCTCACGATCCTGACCTTCGTTACGTTTTACGTCTCGACAATCAATCTAGGCCCGCTGAACGTGGTGGTCGCGCTCGGGATCGCCGCATTCAAAATGTCGCTGGTGATCTGGTTCTTCATGCACGTGAGGACCGACAATCCGCTCACCAAACTGTTCGTTTTCGCCGGTTTCTTTTGGATCGCGATTCTCCTCGCGCTCACCTTGGGCGACTATTACTCGCGCACCTGGATGCCCGGCGGCAAGTTCTGGTAGAAACCGAGCACTCGGCTTTCGAATTCTCCCGGCGCTGCACCGAATGCGCCCGTGTGCCCCGCTCCCGGAACCAGCCATAACTCTGTAGTTCGGCGGTTGCTCGCCGCCAGTATCTCGGAATGTTCGGGTGGCGTCAACCCGTCGTAAAGGCCGTGTATGAGCAAAACCGGAGTCGTGGATTGGGCAATCGCGGCTTCCGGCGACGCCTTGCGAAAATCCAACCCGTACCTCAAACGGGCATAGAGGAAACCAGCCCAAATCGGCGGTTCGGCGAGGAGTTTGCCGATTTTTCGCGAAAACGGCAGCCTTGCCGCGAGGCGATCCTGCGCGATTCCTTCAAAACTCGCGAAGGCACTGTCGGCAACGACGGCATTGAAGCGCTGCTCGATGGTAAGCGATTGGATCAGCACCGCGCCGCCCAGCGATTCTCCGAAGCCAAATACCCGCAGCGGATGCTCTTCGTCCATCAACCACGAAACCCAGCGATGCACATCGTCGGCTTCCAGGAGTCCGTAGGTAGCGAGATCGCCGCCGCTGTCGCCGTGCGCCCGACTATCCGGCGCTAGCACTTTGTACCCATGCGCCAGGAACATTCGGGCCAGCCCCAGTTGGCTGCCGCGAGAATCGGCGATCCCGTGCAGGATCAAAACCGCATCGCCATTGGGCCTGTCGGGCAGAAGCAACCAAGCGCGCAGATCAACGCCGTCCCGGGCGATCACTTGCACCGTGCGCGCGGTTCGATTCGGAGCAACCGGCCGGCGCGTCGGACGCATTGCCGTCTCGCACAGTACAACGCCCACCCCGCAGATCGCGATAACGACGAAGGCGATCAAACCAACCGTCCAGTAGATCCAGCGCCGCGCCATCACTCCAGCATACGCACACTGCAGAACGCAGGTTCACCTGGCCTATATTGAAAGAGTGCCCCGCTTTCGTTTTCTGCCGCTGCTGATTTGCGCGTTCTCCGGCCTCCACGCGGCCGATATGAAGCCCGAAACCGCCGCCGCCTTCGACCGCTACGTGAAGCTCACCGAGGACGGCTTTGCGAAGAACCAGGGTTTTGAAAACTTCCTCTGGCTGGATCATCATCCCAAGGAGAAGTCGCTGGTGTGGCTCGGACAAAGTGTCATTGCACCTATGCAGACGCTCGATCAAGGCGCGGAGATCGAGGTTCCGGATGGCGTGATTCAACATTGGCTGGGTGCGGTCTACCTGGAAAGTGCGGATGCGGATGCCGATCACCTGCGCGGCCTGCTGATGAACCTTGCCGGCTATAAGGACTTTTTCAAGCAACAGATCATCGAATCCAAGGTCAGTAAGCACGAAGGCGATCAATACGATTTTTTTCTGCGCTTCTACAAGAAGCAGTTCAGCACCGTTGTATTGAACGTGGACGAAACCGCGAAGTACACCTTGCTCGATCCAAAACGATGGTGGGTGGCCTGCCATTCCACGCACATCGGCGAGGTGGAACATCCCAGGAATAAGAAGAAGCTCGATGAGGAGCGTTCAGCCGACGACGCCGCCGGCTATTTGTGGCGGTTCAATTTCTATTGGCGAGTACAACAAGCCGACAACGGCGCCTACGTCGAACTGGAAGTGATCACGCTGGCGCGTGAAGCGGGCGGACGTATCAGTCCCACCCGGTTGCTGACCGGCTACCAGGATTTTCCGCACGAGTTGACGCAGTACTTAATGGACACTTTGCAGGCCATATTCCCGCATCACCGCTAACAGAAGCCGAGCGAAGGCGATTCTACTCGGCCTTGGCGGTCTCTTTAATCTCTTGGCCGGGCTCGCCGCCCGCTTGAAGGATGATAGCGGCGGTAGTGTCATGCACCGGACCGGGGCCGCCCATGTAACCGCCCTTGCCCATGGCGAGATCGAGCGGGGTGAATCCCCGCTTGTTTCGGGCATTCAAGTTTGCACCCTTCTCGACGAGATACTTCGCGATGGAATCCGCGCCACGGTGAGCGGCTCCATGCAACGCCGTTTCCCCTTTGTCGGTGGTGGCACTGACATCCAGGCCGAGCGATACGCACAGCTTCACGGCTTCGAGCGCCTCGGCTTCCGTGCCGCGAATATGATCGTTCCAGGCAACGCCGGAAGCCACCATCAGCGCAGTCTGGTTATCTTTGCCCACCAGCTTCGGATCGGCGCCTTTATCGAGGAGGAAATGCATCAGCTCGATATCGGCGCTGCGAGCCGCCCGTGTAAAGGGCGTGGTGCCCGCACCCATGGTCTTATCGCCCATGTCTTGCGCGTGCTTCTGAATCGGCGCTGGGGCACTGAGTTGCGCGTTCACGTTGGCCTTGTGATCCAAAAGCGCGTGAATGATGTCCATGCTCGTGGTCTGGTCGGTTTCCTTGCGAGGCGGACGCGGCGACCAATCGACGTCGTGCATGTCGACGGCGCTATAGAGGGCGGTCCGTCCGTTCTTAGCAGCCAGGTTGACATCCGCGCCGCGATCGATCAGCAGCTGCGTAAGATCGTAGTGGCCATTCAAAATCGCCAGAACCAGTGCGTTGTTCCCGTCCGAATCCACCGCGTTAATGTCGGCTTTTGCATCGAGCAGCGCCTTCACTGTCTCAATTTCGTTTTGGCGGGCAGCAAGCAAGAGGGCCGTAAGGCCCCCGCGCGCGATAGGGGCAGCCGGAGTTCCCGCCGCCATCTTCGGGATGGTAGTATCGCGATCATACGAGCGGAGGTTGAGATCCGCACCGTGCGCGGCCAGCAGGTTGACCACATCGGCATGGCCTTCGGCCGCGGCCCACATCACAGCCGTTTGCCCCCGGAAGTTTTCCTTCGCATTCACTTCAGCACCATGGTCGAGCAGGACCTTCACAGCGTCCAAATTGCCGTCCCGCGATGCCTTCATGAGTACAGTCTCGGCCTGAGACGTGACCAGCGTATTGGGATCCGCGCCGGCTTTGAGCAACTTCCCGATCAGCGGGGCTCCGCCGATGCGTACCGCTTCGGACAACGGCGTCGCACCATAACGGTTGAGCGCGGTGGCGTCAGCGCCCTCGCGCAGTAATGCATCGACCGTCTCCATGTCGCCCCAGTGCGCGGCCCAATGCAGCGCCGTAGTGCCATCGGCTTGCGGGGCGTTCACGTCGACGTGCTGCTTCAGAAGAGCGCGCACAGACTCGGCGTCTTGATTCTTGACGGCGTCCACCAGAGCGGTATTGCCATTGGTGGCCGCGTAGCTGGCAACCGACAACAACGCCGCCAGGGAACAATAGATCAAGCGTTCGATTCGCATGTTGGTATCCTTAGCCCTCGACTAAACTTCCGACAGAACGCCGGTGCTGTCGCCGATGTGGTCCTCGTTTAAACCGGCCTTGACCAGCGTGGTAGCGAGCAGGTTGGCCATGGGCGTGTCTTCTGGATACTTGATATGACGTCCGCCCTTCATGCGTCCGCAAGCGCCGCCGGCCACAAATACCGGAAGCGGCGAGTGATTATGCACGTTGCTGTTGCTCATCGAGCTGCCGTACAGAATGAGAGAGTGATCCAGCAGCGTTCCGTCACCGTCCTGGATGGACTTCATCTTGTCCAACAGGTAGGCCACCAGGCTGACGTGATAGGTGTTGATCTTGGTCAGCTTTTCGAGCTTCTCCGAATTGTCCTGGTGATGCGAAGTGGCGTGGAACGGATCGGGCACGCCAATCTGCGGGAAGGTCCGGTAACTCACCTCGCGCGCCATCATGAAGCTCGAAACGCGCGTGATGTCGGCCTGGAACGCCAGCGCCATCAGTTCCATCATCAGCTTGGAATGCTCCACGTGATCATCCGGGATCCCGATGGGCGCGGCCGGCACTTTGATGCTCTGGCTGTTCCTCGCCTCAGCGAGTTGGATGCGGCGCTCGATCTCGCGCACATTATCCAGATACTCGGCGACGCGATTGCGATCGTTCGCACCCAGGCCGCGCTGCAGCCGGCTCACCTGTGCCGTAACCGCGTCCAGAATGCTGTGCTCGCGCTGGATGCGGGCCACGCGGTCGGCGGCGTTCGTGCCGTCGCCAAACAGGCGATCGAACACTACCCGCGGATTAATTTCCATGGGGAGCGGCGCGGTCGGCGTGCGCCACGAGATGGTGTTGGTATAGGTGCAACTGAAACCCACGTCGCACGCGCCGATCAGGCCGGTCATGTCTTCGGTGGCCAGTTCGAGCGAAGGCAGCGGCGTGTCCTGGCCGATGTGCGCGGCGGCAATCTGATCCACCGTGGTGCCCGCGCGAACGTCCTCGCCTTCGGTGCGCTTGGGATGGACGCCATTCAAGAAGACCGAGGGGGAGCGTCCGTGGTCGCCGCCGCTATCGCCGGGGCCTTGCGCGCCCGCCAGCTTATGCGCAAGATTGCTGACCACCACTACCTGGTCGCGAAACGGCTCCAGAGGCATCAAGGTTCGCGAAAGTTCGAAATCGGCGCCTTCGGCCACGGGAGTCCAGTTGCTCATCACGCCGCCGTGCGGGATATAGCAATAGGCCAGACGAATGCGAGGACTCGCCGCGGTTTTTGAGAGCAGCGTCTGTGCCGGAACCATCGAGTCGAGAAAAGGCAGAGCCAGGGTGACACCCATGCCGCGCAAAAATGTGCGGCGGGGAAGATGTTTCTTCGTGATGATCATGCTCCCAATCTCCTCTTCAGACTTGCGCTAACGGTATCAAAAATTACTGCCGGACATCAATTATGCTGAATGCTCGCGGTCACGGTGCGGTTCTCGCCTTCGGTGGCCTTCACTTTCATCTGGAATGGCGTGCTCTTCACAATTCCTAAAACGATCGACGAAAAACGGTAATCATTGCGGCCAGCGTCGCGGACGATAGCGCGTACCGTTGGCATGTCGTAATACTGCACGCCTCGGCCGAGCGCGTAGATCATCAGCTTCTCAGCGAACACACTCGCGAAGATCTCTGGCTTGGCCATCAGGATTTCGCGCAGAGCCACCGGTCCGTCTATTTTCGAGCCATTGAACATGACGCCTGCCGGGTCGATCTTCGCGCCCTCGTCGGTGGTCCGCCACTGGCCAACGGCGTCGAAGTTTTCGAGCGAGAAGCCGATCGGGTCCATTACCTTATGGCACCCGGCGCAGGCCGGATTCTTGCGGTGCTCTTCCATGCGATCGCGCAGCGAAGTGGGCTTGCCCGCGTCGGCGTGCTCTTTCAACGCTGGAACGTTGGGCGGCGGCGGATTGGGTGGCATGCCGATCAGATTCGTGAGAATCCACTTGCCGCGCTGCACCGGTGAAGTACGCGTCGCATACGAGGTAATCGTCAAAATGCTGGCTTGTCCCAGCAAACCCCTGCGCCGCTCGTCAGTGATGGGTACGCGGCGGAAGTCGGTTCCATAGACGTTCGGAATTCCATAGTGCCGGGCCAGACGCTCGTTGATGAACGTGTAATTCGCATTCAAAAGATCCAGGATGCTATGGTCTTCCCGGATGATGTTGTTGAAGAACAGATCCGTTTCATGGCGCATGGCCTGGCGCAGGTTGTCGTCGAAGTCCGGGAATGTTTCAAAGTCGGGATTGATGTTCTTGAGGTTCCGCAGATACAGCCATTGGTCGGCGAAATTGTCCACCAGAGCTTTCGATTTCGGATCCGCTAGCATGCGCTTCACTTGGCTGTCGAGAACCGCGGGATCTTTCAGCTTGCCGAGCGTTGCCAGGTTCAGGAGCTGGTCGTCTGGACCCGTGCTCCACAGGAAGAATGAGAGCCGCGAGGCTAGCTGCAGATCGCTTATGTGGTACACGGCGCCGGCGGCCAAGGCTGGCGGATCGGGTTCGAAACGGAAGAGAAATTCGGGACTCGCGAGGATGAGCTGGATGGCGGCTTCAATCCCGGAATCAAACGAACCGCCTTCATTGCGCCCTTTTTGGTAGAAGCTGAGCAGCGTCTCGAGATCGTAGTCCGACACCGGCCGCCGGTAGGCCCGGCGCGCAAGAGTGCCGATAATCTTCTTGGCGCAGGGCAATTGGTCGGCGTGAGCGATCGGCCGGCAAACGAAAATCAGCTTGCGGCTGGTTGTGTCGCCCGGTCCCGTGGAATGCAGAGGTCCGGTGATGCTCACACGGTCCACCGCCGGCAGGCCCCGGAAATCCAACGGATCGAGATTCGCGCGTTCGAACGGCTGCAAGATGTTGTCGTCCTGCGACTCGCCCTCGGCCATGAAAGTGGCCACCACAGTGCGCGGCCCCGCCTTCACCGGAACGTGAACTGTGAGCCGGGCGTCGATTTCAAGAGCCGATTGTCCCGAGTTGATATAGCTCAGCTCGGCTTCGTCCTTGCCGCCGATGGTGGCCAGTTTGACGCGTTGGCCGTCGACGCTGATTTCAACCTGGTGCAGCTCTTCCAGGCCCTTGATGGCGTCGGCAGTCGCCCGCCACAGGCGCACTCTGATGACATACTCGCCATCCAACGGGAAATAGTGGCGAATCGCCAAACCGCCGCGTGTTCCGAGTGGCAGGCCTTCCATATGGCCATTCTGCGAAAGATCGGGCTTGGCGCGATAGGTTGCCGTGTCAGCCCCGATGTTCGGATCGCCGACTGCGAGGCGGCTCAGATTCCACGACGCCGCCATGTAGCGTTCCAGCAGCGATGGCGAAGTCCGCAGCACATCCGCGATGTCATCAAAGCCGTAGCTTTCATCGTCGGCCGGAAGCAGCGGCGCGGGGTCTATGTCCAGCGCCAGAAGATCGTGGACCGCGTTGGCGTACTCCGTTCGGTTCAGCCGGTGCAGCGTCGCGCGCCCAGGGTTCGGATTCGTCGCAGCCGCGCGATCAAGCGAACTCGTCAGCCACGAAACCAAGCCATCGATACTGGCCTGATCGGGCCGCGGCATGCCCTGCGGAGGCATCGCGCCCAGACTCAGCTTGTGGATGACCTTTTCCCAGGTTTCGGCGCCCGCCGAAATATTCGTCAAGTCCACCGACTGCAGCGAAAGGCCGCCCGTCTTCACTTTGTCGTTGTGGCAGGTGACGCAATACTTGTCGAAGAGGGCCTGTTGGAACATCGGTGCCGCGTGTATACGAGCGGAGATGAAGACAGCGAAAGCCGCAACGCCGACAAGGCCCTTCCCAGACAGATCACGCCTCCCACCGCCGCCAGGGCGATATGTATAAATAATGTCAAAAAAGAGCCTTGCATGCAAGCGGGCAGTGCTGAGCAGCAAGGACCTGCATGCAAGATCCGACATCGCAGAATCTGATGGCCGGTATTGGTTTACACTAGGGCTGGAGCGGCCATGTCAGCCAAGTCCCCGCCCGCCACATCCCCGATGCGCACCACGATTTTGCTGCTTATCTCCGAGCGCCTGGTGCGGCTGGTGATCCAGGACCTCCTGGAGCGAGCGGGTTATTTGGTCATGGCCACGGGCGACGTGGGAACCGCTGTCGAACGCATCAGCGAATGTAAACCCGATCTGTTGATCATTCCGCCCTACGTCGAGACCATGACCGGTCACGAGGCAGCCAGGTATCTGCAGTCGCGCTGCCTCAGCATGAGGATTCTGATGCTGGCCGGGCTTCCGGCTGACGATCGGCTGCAGTACCGGGCCGATTTGGAAAAGGTCGAAATCTTCCCGCCACCATTCGGTGCGCCGCAGCTACTCGAGAAAGTGCGGACAGTTCTGAGCGAGCTGGTGGGACAATAAAATGAGTGTTCGAAGCGCTGAAAGAAGAGTTCACCCGTCGGCAAGCCCTGCTGATGACGCCGTTCGCTGTTGCCGGAATCGCCGTCCTGGCTTTGCGTAACGGTCGAGAGGGCGAAGATTCAAACTCTCCAGGCGAATCGAATGAACAAGTCACCATCGTGGAGTTCGACAATGCGGGGCGGAAGCTCGGGGACGCCCGAGTCAGGAAGGTGGTCCATTCGAGCCGAGAATGGCGCCAGCAACTCGGCGCCGAGCAGTATTATGTGACGCGCCAGCAAGGAACCGACAGGGCCTTCAGTGGGACCTATTATCAGATCCGCCAGGCTGGACTTTTCCGCTGCATCTGCTGCGACAATGCCGTTTTCAGCGCGGACACCAAGTTTGATTCTGATACCGGCTGGCCGAGCTTTTGGGCGCCCATCGCCGAGGAAAACGTTCAGACGCGCCCCGATTATTCCTTGTCGGTGAAGCGCACGGAAGTACACTGCACCTGCTGCGACGCGCACCTGGGTCACGTGTTCAACGACGGCCCCGAGCCGACCAATCTGCGCTACTGCATCAACGAATCGGCGCTGCGATTTATTCCGCGCCCCACATAATCAGCTGATGGAAGCTCGATAAGAAAGCTCTATAAATGACTCGCAGAACCTTCCTTCTAGCAACCGGCGCAGGCATCGCGACTATGGCTCAGGCCCAATCAACCACTCGATCGGTTCAAACACCGATTCTCAACATCGCGTATGAAGAGTCCGGCAACCCGCAAGGTTTCCCCATAGTCCTGCTGCATGGCTTTCCCGACGACGTTCACGCATTCGACAATGTAGCTCCGCCGCTCGCGAAGGCCGGATTCCGTGTGCTGGTGCCTTACCTGCGCGGCTATGGACCCACACGATTCCGCGATGCCTCGGCGCCTCGCATGGCGGAGCAAGCGGCAATTGGACAGGATTTAATTGATTTTGCCGACGCTCTCAGCCTCAAGCAAATGGCACTCGCCGGATACGACTGGGGCGGACGCGCCGCAGCCATTGCCGCGGCCCTGCATCCCGAGCGCGTACGAGCCGCCGTGATCATCGGCGGCTACACCATTCAGGACGTTTTCTCTCCGCCGCAGCCGGCACCACCCGAGGCCGAACGCGAGTTCTGGTATCAGTGGTATTTCAATACCGAGCGCGGGCGAGCGGGGCTCGCGGCCAATCGCCGCAGCCTGTGCAAGTTTTTGTGGCAGACGTGGTCGCCCGGCTGGCACTTCAGCGACGCAGAGTATGATCGGACCGCGCCGTCGTTCGACAATCCCGATTTCGTCGAGGTCGTGATTCACTCCTATCGCCATCGGAATCTAAGCGCGCCAGGCGAACCACGCTTTGAGCAAATAGAGCGCGAGCTCGCGAAGAGGCCGCCGATCGCGGCGCGGTCGATTCTGCTCTATGGCGCGACCGATCCGCTGGCTCGCGCACGCGCTGATTCAACGCCCGCCGAGCGCTCTGTCTTCCCGGCGCTGGTAGCGCGCCGCGTTATTCCAGGCGCCGGGCATTTCTTGCCACGTGAAAAACCCGAAGCGGTTTCGTCAGCGCTCATAGAGCTGCTGAAAACTTAAGCGCTGCGAAACATGTCAAACGGCTCGAACTCGCCGTTGAGTAGCTGGCGCGTGTCTTTCAGCCCCAGCCATCCCGCGATCATCGTCGCGTACACCCTCCGAAAGTCCGTCGTGAAGACCAGATTGTCGCCCGCATCCATCTTGGTGAGGCTGGGGACCGTCCCGTATTGACCGCCCTTCACCTGCTTCCCGGCGACGAACATCAGGTTGGCGGCGCCGTGATCCGTGCCCAGGTTGACGTTTTCGGGTACCCGCCGGCCAAACTCCGAGAACACCATGACGACAACATCGTCGGCGCGGCCGATCCGCTCCAAGTCCTTGAGAAACGCCGCGACGGCATCGGACGCATACGTGAGAAGGCGCTTATGGGTGTCGTTTTGGAAGACATGCGTGTCGAATGCATTGTTGCGATAGGCCGTATAGTAAAGGCGCGTGGGCATCCCCGCTTCGATCAGCGCGGCCACCTTTGGCAGATCGAGTCCGACGATGCCGTAGTCCACCGGCGAATGGTACCTCGACCAGGCTTCGCGCACCAAGGCCGACGCCTGCCTGGCACTTTGAGCGGTGTCCAAAAGAAATCGCCGCGACGGGTTGGCGATCGGCGCTTCATTCGACGACGGCTTCACGCCTTCCGATGACGGCTTCAACGCTTCGCGTTCGTCAAAGAAAACCTCTTGCGAAAATTTGTTGGGATCGTCGAAGACGACTGGCACATGATGGCGGCTACGAACCGCGAGTGACTGCCGGGTGTCGATATTCACGATGAAATTGGGCGGAGCCTCGGGCGCCATCTCGTCGGCCAAGCGGCCCACCCATCCGTACGGCTCGCCGCTGTTGGGCGCGGCAGTGTGCCAATAAGCCATGGACGTGAAGTGCGAGAACGACGGATTCTCATATCCACAACCATGCACGATGGCCAGGTTTCCGCTCTTGTACAGGCGTTCGAAGCCGGCCATGCCGCGGCTGAATCCGAAATGATCGTCGATCGGCCGCACCTCCTTGCGTGGGATTCCGATGTTGGGCCGGAGACGATAATACGCATCGTCGCCGTAGGGAACCAGCGTGTTCAGCCCGTCGTTGCCGCCCGAAAGTTCCAGGACCACGAGTATCTTCCCGGCCGACTTGGACTGGCCCGCGAGCGCCGCTGCAGCCTGCGCGAAGAGTGGCATGGGAACCGCCGCAGCGCTCACTCCGATGCCGTACATGCCAAGGCGCAACAAGTCGCGCCGGCTGGATTCGGAAAACGAAAAATGCTTCTTCATTGGTAGGCTCCTCGGCACTTAACCCAACTGGTACTCGGGCTGGCTCATGATCAGGTGCAGGACCAACCGCAACGGGTCTTCGAGATAGGTTTGCGCGACGGAAATGTCCGTCGTGCCCAGTTCCTTGTTGAGAAACGCGATCATCTTTTCACGCGCCTCGCCGCTGGCCGGCACGCGCATGAAGCGATGGATCATATAATCCACTACTTGCGTTGTGTCCTTCAGATGTTGGTCGAGGACCATGCGCGATAAATTGATCTGCGCCGCATCGCGCGGAATCGGCTTCACGCGCTCGATGGCCATCTGCCAGCTGCGAAAACTGCCGTAGCGCGTGTTGAAGTCCTCGTCGCGATCGGCCGCCATATTCGATTCCGCCAAATCGCCGCTCTTGCCATCTGGCTTGGTGGCGGTGCTGATGTCCATGCCCTGACGGATGCGGTCGGCCACGCGCCGCACCTCGGGATCCGCGGTGTACCGATCCGGCGGAAGGAAGTTGATATCCGGAAACAGCACGTCGCGCCCGAAATTGGCACGCTCCAGCAGCAGGCCCGGTGTGATCCAACTGGTGCCGCTGCCCCAACCGGCAACCGTTGGCGGCGCAAAGAGCCGCTGACCCAGCGCGCCAGTCGCCACGTTGAAGTCGGGGACGCCAGGAACATTTCCCAGGCCGAGTTTTCGATAACTGGACACGGCGAGCTCCACCGGGCCCTTGATATGCGTGCCCACCGACGCCGGGCTGTAGAAATCACGCGAGAGGAAGATTGTTTCGAGCAGCGGCGTGATCTGGTAGTCGTGATCGCGTAGCAGCGAGCCCAGTTGCTTCTGAAGCTGCGGCGAAAGCTCCTCGCGCACGAAGAAACGATAGATCTTGCCCGCGATGAAATCGGCCGTGGCCGGCTGCTGCATGATGATGTCGATCACATTGACGCCATCGAAATGGCCGGTTTTACCAAGGAACGTCTTTTCGCCGTCGTCGTGCTGGTCTTTGTTCACGACGAACTTGAGATCCACGTAATTCCAGCCCGTGAACGCGCGCGCGGCTTCGCGAATATCGGTTTCCGTGTAGTGGCCGACGCCCATGGTGAACATCTCCATGATTTCGCGCGCGAAATTTTCGTTCGCAGCGCCCTTGACGTTAACGCCGGCGTCCAGGAAGGTGAGCATGGCTGGATCCTGCGCCACGGCTACCATCAAGTCGCGGAAGTTGCCCGTGCCCTGGGCCTCGAACAGCTCCAACTGGTCGAGCAGCTTGCGATAGTCGCGAACCTTGGGTTCATTGACGGCGAAGTGGCCGTGCCAGAACAGCGCCATCTTTTCGCGTAGCGGCTGCGGACTGGTCAGCATTCGATTCGCCCACCAGTAGGCCACGCGGTTGGTTTCCAGCGCACTGGCGCGCAGCCAATAGAAGAATTCGTTGACCACGGGCTGCACCCGCCGGCTGCCGGCCGGCTTCACTTTGATGCCCAGCGCTTCGCCGTTCTTCTTGGCCTGATCCGTAACGGCGGGACGGCTTGGTGGAAACGGCTCAAGCCCCGGATCGTGAATACCCGAATGATCGAAGGCCGGTAAGTGGCCGGCATCCGTTCCTTGGAAGCGAACCAGGCGTGCGACCGCCTGCGCGGGCGTCAGTTTTGCGAGCGCCTGGACTTCATCCGGAGTTCCACCGAATCCGGCCCGTTCCAGCAAGTGGGCGGCAAAGTCGTAATTCCAATCCGCGGGCGCTATGGGCTTGAGGTCGTTTTGCCAGCCAGCGGGTCCGGCGCTCTGCGCAATCGCGGCGTGCGGATGGATTGCTGTCGCCACGGCGGCCGCGATGAGAACAGCCTCAATGCGTCGAAGCATGAGCGAACTCCTTCCAGTGCTTAAGACGATGTTCCCACGAAATGCGGAAGCGATGCCAGGGTCACAGGCTCGGCTAGCTGGGCTTTATCCGGACGCTTCGCGGGCCCCCTTCCCTACTGCGCCGCCTGCAACATCCCAAAAATGTTGCCTTCCGGATCTTTCATATACGCCAGCCATCCCACGCCTGGAACCTGCATCTTGTCCAGAGCGATCGTGCCGCCGGCGCCCTTCGCCTTTTCGATGGATGCGTCGATATCCTCCACGCCGACCGTACAGACGTAGGCATTCACCGCCTGGTTCGCTTCGGGCGGCGCTCCGTGCCGGGGAGTTATTCCGCCATTGATGCCTGGGTACACAGCACCTGGCTTGTCCTGCCCAGTGTTGACCAGCCGGTAGTTGCCCATTTGCGGTCCCATATCGGTAATCTGCCACCCGAAAACGTCCGAGTAGAATTTCTGCATCTGGTCCAGGTTCGACGCGTGTATCTCGAAGTGAATGACTCGGTTCATTCCGAGTAGTATACGCCGCTCGGCTGTGCCAAATCACGCAGGCTCGGAGAGTCTTCCCTCGCGGCGGCCACAAACTGGCTCGCCTTCAACAGCTTGCAAGCTCACGCCTTTGGTCCGTTGAATGCCGTTCTGAAGGCGAAGTTGTACGTAAGTTCATCGAGGACGACATGTCAAGGATTACAAAGCTTGCCTCTCTAGCACTCGTCTGCCCGCTGTTTGCTTGTGCTGAAACCACATTTCCCGCAGGCACCCCCGTACAAATGATCGTGACCGTCGGCCACCACTATGGCCACCCGGCGCGGGCGCTCACGAAAGATGACTTGATTGTTACCCAGCACTTCGAGCCGCTGCCCGTGATGGATCTGATTCCGCTCCGTGGCGATCGGGCCTCCCTCGAACTCTTCTTGCTGGTGGATCACTGCTCGAATTGCGAGCCAGGGTCCAAGTTCGAAGAGTTGAGCCGCTTTATCACTTCTCAACCGCCGGCCACCACCGTCGGGATCGCGTACATCCAAAACGGGCGACTGCAGTTAGCCCTGAACCCGACGACGGATCATGAACGCGCCGTCAAAGCGCTCAGCACCCCAGAAGGAAGCAAACCAGCCAGCCCATTTGGCGCGCTTGCCGAGTTGATCCGGAGCTGGCCGCAGGGTCCTTCGCGGGGACCGTACAGGCGCGCCGTGCTCATGATCTCTAATGGGATCAATCCGTCGGCAACGGACAAGCTGCAAGACCCGTCGGCGGAAGCGGCGTTGGCGGAAGCGCAACGCGCCGGCGTTACCGTTTACGTCATCTATCATCCGAGCGCCGACTATCGGTCCACCGATTACTCCCAGATTTATGCAGGACAGGTTCAGCTCTCGCACGTTGCGGAAGAAACCGGGGGCGAGGCCTACTTCCTCGGTTTCGGCCCGCTGCCATCTCTCGCGCCCTTCCTGACAGATCTTTCGGATCATCTTGCAAATCAGTATTTGTTGGAATTCGATGCGAATCCTGCTGAAGGTTCCGGGGCGCTCGAACCGGTAACGGTAAAAAGCAAGATCGCCGATCTCGACGTCATGGTGCCGGACAAGGTTTGGGTTCCGGGACATGCATCTGGCCCGACGGGCGCCACCAAGGCACCGCGGCAGGAGTAGCCGTGAGGGGAATCCTCAAACTCGCTTATAAGTTGCTTGTCAACGACAAGGCGAAGTTCACGGCGCTGTTGGTAGGCAACACATTCGCTGTCTTCGGCATGATGTTTGCGACGTCGATGTTCAGCGGCGTGTTATTCCACTCCTTCTCGACCGTCACCAATATCGGAGCAACCATATGGGTCATGGACCCGGCGGTACAAACGGTCGCCAACTCGATCGGAATGCCGGATTACGTCCTGGATGCTGTGCGGAGCATGCACGGGGTCAAATATGCGGTCCCTCTCTACTCCGGCGGAGCGCTGCTGAAGCTGCCGGATGGCACCTTTCAATACGCGAGTGTACTTGGCCTGGATGACACCAGCCTGTTCGGCAGGCCGCAACTTACCGAAGGGCAGCCGGAAGATATTTATGCCGAGAACGGCTTCATCGTGGTCCACGATGCTGATTTTGTGAAGCTCGGCAACCCGCGCCTCGGTTCGGAATTCCAACTGAATGACCATCGCGGCGTCGTGGTGGGAATTGCAAAAGTGGCAGCCTCGGGCCTCTTCGGAATACCGACTCTGTACACCACCTATAACCGCGCGATCCAGTACATTCCCAGTCCGCGATACACCGCCTCCTACGAGCTCGTCGAGCCGA
>Ga0209415_10011448_pt1 | contig 14937 bp, 11 predicted proteins | sample PeaSoiSIISIP2007_FD_187696 | JGI IMG/M metagenome (GOLD analysis project Ga0209415, IMG submission 187696) | Peat soil microbial communities from Weissenstadt, Germany - SII-SIP-2007 (SPAdes) (version 2) | ecosystem: Environmental > Terrestrial > Soil > Wetlands > Peat | place: Germany...
GTGGTTGAAGGCGCACGCTTGGAAAGCGTGTATAGGGGAAACTCTATCGAGGGTTCGAATCCCTCTCTCTCCGCCATTGCAAATAAAAGACTTAACCGCCAAATGAAGTTTGTCGGGCGAAATCGGTCAAGCTGGCGTAAAATGGCGACATGCCGCTTGCCCTCTACCGACGCCATCGCCGTGACTGCAAAGCAGGCCATCTCGAAGAATCCCGCACGAGTGAATACGACGAGCGGAAGAAGGGCTGGCGGCGTTGCGAGTGCCCGATCTTCGTCTCGGGAACGCTGCAGGGCACCTTCAAGCGCCAGAACACCGGTCAGTGGGAATGGGACGGCGCGAAGCCGATTGCCGTGAACTATGAGGATATTGGAACCTGGAACGCCGCCGCCCCTTCGCCTATCCAGCCGTCGATCGACCCGATCCCACCACCCAGGACCACGATCGAGCGGGCAATGTCTGCTTTCACCGCCGAATTCGCTACACACGCCGCGCCCAATACGCAGAAGAAATACAAGCTGCTTCTGGGAAAGCTGAAGTCCTTCGCCGACAGCAAGGGCTATGTGATGCTCGACCAGTGGACGCCCATCGACGTGCGCGAGATGCGCGCCGGCTGGTCGGTCAGTGCCCAAACCAGCGCCAAGAACATGAGCACCATCAAGGCGTTCTTTGAGTTTTGTCTCGCCAACGAATGGATCACGCGCAATCCCGCCCGACTGCTCACACGCCAGCGCACGCGGGAGGCCGCCGACACCCGCAACGAACAGAAGCTTCCTTTCTCCGACGAAGAATTGAAACGCATGTATGAAGCTTGCGACAACGAATACGGCAAGCACGAATTAAAGTGGTCACGCGACGTGCATCATCAGCCAGGCGATGGCCAATATGCCCGCTACAACCAGAAATGGACCGGCCAGGATCTTGCCGATTTCATATCCGTTTCGGTCTACACCGGGCTTCGCATCTCCGATGTTTCGACCTTTCACATCGACCGGCTGCAAGATTCCGGCGAGATTCTCATCCGCACCACTAAAGCTGGTACGCATGTATTCACCTGGGTTCCGCCATGGCTACAAGAGCGTATTCGCGCGCGCAGCAAGACCTACGGGCCCCTGATCTTCGGGGAGCACATGACCAGGGACATCAACGTCATCACGGATGTCTGGCGTCGAAAGCTGAACAGGCTCTGGTCGCTCTGCGGCCCTTGGTCCGAGAAGCCAACGCCGCATCGCTTCCGCCACACCTTCGCCCGGATTATCCTCCAGCGCGGGGTCAGCGTCCGGGATGTCGCCGATCTCCTGGGAAATTCAGAGCAGATGGTCGTGAAACACTATGCCGCATGGATACCCGAAAGACAGGCGCGGCTGACGAAAATCCTCCAGGAAGCGTTTGACGACAAACCAAAGCCACGATTGGTCGTTGTGCCTACGCCCCGTTGAGCAGCCGCGTGTGGATGCGCGCGGCGGCCGACTCCGGCACGCTGTAAACCGTGTGCGCCTTCTTTCGCCCCATGCGAATCTTGATCACGCCGGGATCGTCCTTGACCAGCCTTCGCACCGTTTCCCGGCCCAAGCCCCACATGTGGGCGAGTTCGCCGATGCGATAGTGTTTTTCGAATGCGGTATTCTCAACCAGCATGCCAACACCTCAAGCCACGGCAGGCTTCTCCTGCCGGTAGGCGAGCACTGGTTTCGGCCTTGACCGGAGCTGATCGTTCCAGTCCTTAAATCCGGAAGGCTCGTGGTCCCGAAGCCGCAGATCGTGACGGCCTGTCAACTCGACGGCCCGGCGGACGACCTGAACCAGATCACGACCCGCCGCGTCGGCATCCATGGCCGCGACGATTTCGGAGCTGGCCGGCATGCGGGCCGCCAACGCGCGAATGAGTTCCAGTTGAACCGGGTTTGGCTTGCCCCCGATTGAGGCATAGCGGGCGCACGTGTTCGCGAACAAGGTCGCATGGCTGAGAGCATCGATCGCGCTTTCGCAGAACACCAGCTGCACGTCGCCGTTCTCGGGGTGGCTGGACCAGAGCCCTTTCGTCCCGCCGCTCGCGAAGCCGGTGAAGCCCTTGTTCTTGATCTCATAACCGCACAGGCCCTGCTCGTCGAAATGCGGGAATACGGCGTTACCTCGGGCGTCGATCCGTATCCGGCCGGCAAAGCGGTCACGTTTGAGCAATTGGGCAGGAATGCCGCGCTCGTTTTCAAGATAGGGGTGACGCGGAGCGTCGCGCATCGTGGCGTAGCGAGCTTCCACGCGCATCCGGTCCTTGTTCGTTTTGGGAAGGGGAGGGAACGGCGGAGGCAGGGCCGCTGACATTCCGATCCAGGGCCGAAGTTCTTTTCGAATTGCGCCCAAAGTCAGGCCGCGCCGATGCTTTATGAAATCGATTATTGACCCATTGTCGCCATCGTGGCGGACCGAGAAGTACACGTAATGGCCATCAGCATCCCTCTTGATGATGATTTTGTCTCCGTTCGTGTGCCGCATCACGGCGGAGCCGCGCCAACTTTCTTCTCGGTCGAGCGTGTATTCTTGGCTGGCCGCATAGGCCCGAAGGTCCACGCTCGTTTTGAAGCTTTCCAATTCAGGATCGAACATCTTTTCTTCCTACAGCCCAGAGCCCGCTGACCGATCCCACCCTACAAAATCGAGCCCGCTTTGGCCAGCCAAAAAGGAAGCGTCGGCTGGATTTCCTGGGCCTGCCCTTCAATGCTCTTCCAAGGATCTTCTTCCCTAGGATCGTTAATCCACGGTCTGCATCTTTGCCTTTGACTCCGTCAGAAAGCGTGGGCATCATGCCGCGATGATCAAGCGGCCTGAAAATCTGCCGGGGTCGAGCCGAGCTGCTGATCGAGGAACCGTCGTCATTGATGGCGAGCGGTATCTCGGCATCAGCGCGGCTGTCCGGCTGATCGAGATTCTGCCCCAATCCACGCTCCGGCGCTGGGTCAAGGCGGGCTCGACCAGCTTCGGCTTTCCGCTTGACGTTGTTTGCCACAACGGCCGGCTGCTCGTTCCCGACCTCAAGGCTCGCGTTTTGAAAGAATACCGTTTTCGTCCATGGCCGATACGAACTGGCGGAGATACTCTTCCCCCACATTGCCGCCAAATACCTCGAAAACATGACTGTCGCCCCGCTTCAAAAACCGCTTCAGCCCTTTTCGGAGGCGGATGTAGGTTTTTGGGTCATACGGCGTGTGCTCTTTTTCAAGCCGAACGTACGTGTCGTAAACTTTTCTCAAATGCGGGGAGCAGTATCGAATTGCCGTGTAACGGGCTCCATCTTCATCATTCCCCATATAGTCGCAATCAATAGGCTCCGGCAGCCGTCTTCCTCGCGGACGGCCGCTGAAGGGACGCCGGACTTCTGACGGTGTCTTGGCAATTTTCCAGCACGCTTCCCAGTTCTCTTCGAAAACACCCCATGGAGTTCCATTGATGGCGTCGGCGACCGGTCTTTTTATCTTCAGCATCGGGGCAGCAGTAAAGGCCCGCCGCGTTAACAAAAAGCCCACCAGCATTTCATCTCCGATCTGATAAGAAACCAGAGTCGGAACGCTATCATGTACCCTTACTTCTAATGTGCCGTTCTTGCCGTCGTATTTTCCCAGCTCCTCTCTATAATGTTCGAGGTTTGCCAATTGCCTCTCGATGGTCTTTTTTGCTGTCTCTGGTGTCAGACGGATTCGATGCGTGTACCTAGCGGTAATCAGCGCCCGGGTGGTGGGAAACGGACTCAACATCAGGATCTGTATAGTCCTAGCACTTCCGATGAGCAGCCGGTCAAGCACATCTTCTACTAAATCCGTTTCAGCGGGCCAAAAGAATGTGACGAGGATCTTGATCGTGGCATCCCGGGGAGATTCAAGCAACATCTTTCGCACCATTTCGGTGTTCCAGTGGGAAGATGCCACAGATACATCGCAGCTGGCAGTGGCAGCCACCACGGGCTCTTGCGCATTCGGTGAGGGTGGATGTTTCGGGGAAATCAGCCTGCGGCTGAATTGTGGCAACAAGTCTTTCCCAACAGCTTGACGAACCGCTGAGAAGAGCACTCGAATGTTGGACGTCAAGTTTCTTTGGTCGCCGGGCCAAAGCCGATTTATGATCTCTGCATCACTGAGGTCCTTGCCGGGCTTTTCGAGCAAAAGCTCCAAGAGAAGACCTGCTTTTGGTTGGAGGGGCCGGGCTTGTCCATCCCTGGCCAGAATTTTCCCATCGTAGGAGCACGATCCAAAGTTCCACGGTCCGGACATAAACCTCTTTATGCGTTAAGCGGATAAATTTATAAAACCTAACGCCCTAAACCCACCTCATCAGCAGTACATTTCAAACAGCGAAACCGAACCCAAACGGGTTCTTTCGAAGTTAACACAGAGGAGAAAGCAGATGAGCGACCAGGATGCAGCTCGACAACAGGCACAACGGGAAGTGAACCAACACCAAGGGCCGGCTACCACAACCACGTGGGGTGCTGACGCGGCTACTGCGTACAACGCAGAGCGAGAGCGGGCTCTCAAGGAGCGGGACAAGAAATAGCTGAAAAAGCCCGCGCAGCGCTGCCGTTTTGGGCGGCGCTCGCGGGCCAGGTTGGCTCTACAAACTTTTACCAGCGAAGTGAAAAATGGGCAGGCATAGGAGAGGAAATCATGTTCAAGCGGATGTTGAAAAACAAAACCATGTTTCTGCTGTTCGCATTCGGTGGACCACTTGCGGTCGTCGGCCTGTGGTCACAAACCACCCAACCTCAACCCGTAGCAAGAGTCTCACCGTTCCTTAAGCTGCTGCGCTTCAGCGGTGTCTTCCAGCCCGCAGACGGCTTGCCGCCCTCGCCAGCGGAAAGCGTCACCACGGCGGTTTATACAGAGGAGCATGGTGGGCAACTCCTCTGGCAGGACACACAAGACGTGGCCATCGGCCCCGAAGGGCATTACACCATCAGGATCGGCAGCGCTCAAGGGATGCAGATTAGTGGAACTTCAGACCTGTTCTTACCGGACAAACCTCGCTGGCTGGAAATCCGGTTCAATCGCGCCGGCGAACAACTTCAGCCAAGGATACTGTTGACCGGCGCGACGGATTTCCTGGCGAAGTTCGTCAATAACACCGACGTTGGTCCGTCGTCTGTCTCAGAAAGCGGCGGGAATCTCCAGGTAACCACTGCGGCTGCTAATTCCGTGGGAGGCGTCAGAATTGACGCGCCTGACGGACACGGTGTGCAAATCCGGCCATCAAACGGCGCTGGATACAATAACCCGGTCGTACCAGGAGGTTATGGCGGCATCGAGTTCGATGGTGGTAGCCCAAACACCGGCGGTTTTTGTATTGTTCCTTGGAGTCCCACTCCAGGCGGAATGTGCATAGACGGCATCGGCAACGCTACTTTTTTCGGCAATCTCACTGTCAATGGCAAGCTCACTGGAACATCGGGTCAACAAGGCCCTACGGGACCACAAGGTCCCAAAGGCGACACAGGGGCGCAGGGACCGCAGGGGACTCCAGGACAGGTAGCGACCACGACCTTTCCAGTCTGCATGAACGGCCAAACCAGCGGTCCGTATCCGGCGAACTGCGGATGTGCCAATACTCCTCTCCAGGCGATTGCGATTAGCAATGGCGGCGCGTGCACAGTACGTGCTGTCCAGGGAGCTTGCACAGCGGCAACAACCAATCAGGTTGGGTTGAAGCGGTCCTCATATCGCCGCCTCTATGGCTTCGGGTGACAATCCCTGCCGAAAAACGTTCTCGGTCGTCTTGATACAGCGGCCAAAAAACTTCTGGTAATTGGTGTAGGTGTAGTTGCAGCTCTCCTTCGAACCGCCCGTGATCACAACGAATTCCGGCTCCGGCCTCCGGGAGAGCTGCACGCGCTTCAGCAAGTGTTTGAATTCAAAATCGGCTGCTGGCAGCGAATAGCCGATGAAGACCCACTTGTCGGCATCTATCAGGAGTTGTTCCGCCGAAAGCCAGGACTTCTCAAACATCGGAAAGTCCAGGGCCTTCAGGAAACTGAATGTGGCGATCCGGGTCGTCAACGGGACCTTAGCGCAATTCAGGCATTGCCATCTCGCGCAGCGCTCAACGTCCATAAGCCCGAGCTTCTCCCCCTCATCGCGCGTGATGAGCTGCATGGCTACGGTGACCGCATCGCCGGGAGGAAACCAATACAGTTGGCGGCAATTGTCACAATAGAGCCAGTTCACCGAACCATGGATCTTCACCACCGGCACACTGGTACGATCCTGCGGGAATTCTCGCGCGGATATCATGTCGCCGCTATCGGCAAACTCAGCCGGCCGCGCGCCACAACGGTAATCGAACTTGTTAACGTCGCGCCGTTCACTCAGCCGGCGTTCGATCACTGTGTCCCAGTTCAAGGAGATGAACGCACTGTCATTCAGGTTGATTTGCCCCAGGAAGCTATTGAGATCTTTCCATTCCTTGGTTCGCTTAATGTCGGCCGTAGAGTATCGCTCGTCGAGCATCAACATCATACGCGCAATCAGCACTCTCCGCGTCATCCGGAGGCTCGAAGGGGCATGATGAGAGCCTAGATGATGCCCTGTATTTGCCGCGAGATCGATATTCGTGAATAGATCTTCAAGGTTCGGCCAAAACTTAGCATTGGAGGATTTGTGATGATCGAATGCGTCGTGTATGAACGCTCTCAGGTGCATGATCAGCGGTTCTGAGGGATTCGATTCATCATCGCGAGGCGAAATCATCGCTTCGGTGAAATCATGTTGCAGGGGCAGCCCAGCATGTTTCGAAAACCCCGCGCCCACAATGTAAACAGTGCTACTCATCGCCTCTACCCATTCCTGGATTCCAGCAGGCTTGCCAGCGCGGTGATTGTGGCCAGCACCACATCGAATTCTGGCCGCTCCTCGCCATACACCATGTCGCGAAGAAAGAGCGTGTAGCGGCTGGCAAAGCCGGCGTCCGACGCCAGGCCCTCAACCGCGCGCAGCGTCTCGGCCACGGGGTTGTCGCGATACGCCGGAAATTGGTGGCCGTAGGCTTTGACATCGGCCAACATGATCGTTTGCGCTAATTCGATGACTTCGGCAGGATCGTAATGCCTGCGGGTGACGTGCAGATCATAAACGTGGCGCACGAGCGTTGGATCGCGAGGTCCGCCAGCATCGGCCAGCTCCGCACCGGCGCGTCTGGTCAACGCGACGAATTTCTCGGCAATCACCTCGACGAGCGACGCACAGCTAATTGCGGGCAGCTCGGGCGGCCGTTTGAAGGCTTCGGACATGAAAGAGATGACCGGCCTTTCGATCGCGGGCAGGCGCAAAGGCCAAACCGCGGCTTCAATCTGGATCTCAGGCCGCAGACTCCCCTGCCCGGCCGCGATAGGCTCATAGGGCAATCGAAAAAGCATGTAGCGGCTGGCGTTGCCGGATTCACGATGCGCGGGATTGTTCGGATCAAACTGAAATCCGGCTTTGAGCAAGGCCCTGGTCATCGTGTCCCGCAAACGGCGAAGCGCCGGACGCGGATGTCGGCCATCCGAGATTATTTTCAGATCGACGTCTTCCGACATGCGCCGGATCAACCGATGAGCGCGACTCAACGCCGTACCGCCACTGAACACCAGCCGGAAAGGCGCCGTGGCGGCAGCGCTGAGGGCAGCGAGCGCCCTGACGACGTACCAGTCCTTTTCGACCAAGGCCGGACTCGGCAGCCCGAAATGCTCCTGAACTTCGAGCAAATCCTGAAGGGATGGTTTATCGCTCAAGCACGAGCTCCTGATTGCCATCACGGAGCCGCCGCGAGAAACGCCCCCTCACCCGCACAACCGGATTGACCGGCACCTGCGTTGATCGGCCTTCGTTGTAGGCTCGTTCTGCCTCGGTCGGTTCCCAGGACACACCCAGTTTCGTGAGCGCCTGTCGCGCGGCGCTGAGAAATCCGTTCTGGCTGTAGAGGAGCGGCTTTCCGGAGAGGCGGGAGACGGTCGCGCGGCCATAGACGCCGTAACCAAGGCGCACCAGACGCTTATCGCGCACCAGCGTACGCAGCACCCGCAACACCTGATCCTCGCCGCCGAGATCGCGAAACTCACGCGGCAGGAATACATCATCGCCCCGCTTCCGGGCGATCCGTTCCTCGATCCTTTCGCGCAATGTTTTCTTCCGTTCCCGCATATTTTCGCCCTTGCAAAAACCCGACACTAATATTATACAAAAACCCGACAGAGTGCAAGGGTAAAGCAAGCTGTTTCAAGTGCCTGGGCAACAAGGTGATTCTCCTCCTTGCTAAGCCCCGTGGCCAGGCGATGAAAGAGCCTCTTCCCTCTGCCTGTCAGCCATCTCGTTTCCCACTTGCCCTTCTCCGCGTTTGCAGAAACCGGTCGTTTCATCTACAACCGCCCGCTATGGCAGATTCAGAAGAACAAGCGAGCCGGATAGCTCGACTCAACGAGGAATTCCGTCATCACGCAGGCCTCGGGCAGCCTGACGCGCGCATTCCGCCGGGACGGTGCGTCAAGACAGCCGGTGTCGCGGCGCTCGGGCTTGAGGCGCAAGCCGAAATTCTCGCCAGAGTACGGCAGTTCTCGAATTTCGACCCCGGAAACGACCCTCACCGTGAACACGATTTCGGCGTGATCGCCGCGCCTGATGGCGAGCGAGTCTTCTGGAAGATCGATTACTTTGCTGACGAAGCGATGGAATACGGTTCCGAACATCCCGACGACCCAACGTGGTCGTACCGCGTCCTCACGATTATGCTCGCCGCGGAATACTGAGGGTCTTCGCGTTACCGCGCATGTTACCCAAAGGACTGTGACGAGTGCGGGCCGGGAGGCGACGTGCTCAGAGGGCCGGGAAGGCAGTTCCGTAGTGATGAATACCATCGCACTCACTTGAAAGCCCGAGGACAGCTATTTAAATTGCGTCGTGATGCGCAACCAAGACGGCTGACATTTCATGGCCCATTCGTTCCGGACCGCGAGGCAGTGGATTACGAACAGGGTCACTCCGGACTACAGCAATCAGCTTGATCTGTTCTCGGAAGCGCCTCCAGAGACGCCCGCACCGCTTGTCAGCTCTCCGGCGCGGGCTTCCGGCGTGGTTCCTGCCAGACCGCGGCCTCAGCAGCTTGATTTTGGCCCATGGGAGCCGCTGCCGCCCGAAGGTGCTGTCAGAACTCCGTTAGCAGAGCCAGCGCCCGCAAACACCCGCGGCGACGGCGGAACAGTTCACCCACCTCCTGTACGACCTGATATCGCCGCGCAAGATGGAGTGGGAACTGGTGATCGGCGGATTCCGTCCCCCGGAAGAGTCCTCGACATCGAGCCCGAGGAAAAACCCTCCCGCGACTTTCGGATAACCGGCGCGCACCGCATCGGACAGGGCGGCCTGCACGAGAAGGCCCGCGACAACATGGCATCCATCCGTCTCCTGAAGACCGTCGAAGCGGAAAACCGCGACGCCACTGAAGATGAAAAAGCCATTCTCTCCCTTTACGCGGGTTGGGGCGCCATGCCGAACGTGTTCGGATACACCCCGGCGGAGGAGTGGAGAAGCACGGCGAGGGCGGTGAAGGAACTGCTCACCGATGAAGAGTACCAATCGGCGCGGGCCTCGACACCGAACGCGCATTACACGTCTCCACAGGTCATAGAGGCTATTTGGAATGCGCTGCGCCGTCTCGGGCTGGGCCTGGGCTCCCAGATACTGGAGCCGGCCATGGGCGTGGGCCACTTTTTTGGCCTCATGCCGGAATCCATGGAGGGCGGTCACAGGACGGGCGTGGAGCTGGATTCCATCACCGCCCGGATCGCCCGGAAGCTCTATCCCGATTCCACGATATTCGCGAAGGGGTTCGAGGAAACGCCTCTCCCGGATAATTACTTCGACGCCGTGGTCGGTAACGTGCCGTTCGGAGATTACGCCGTCCATGACCCCGCGATGAAGCACCAGCTCACACGCGCTATTCACGACTACTTCTTCGCTAAGTCGCTGGAGAAACTGCGGCCCGGCGGCGTGATGGCGCTCATTACGAGCCGCTACACCATGGACAAGCAGGCCGATGCCATCCGCCGTCATCTGGCCGAACATGCCGACCTGCTGGGCGCCATACGGCTGCCGAACACCGCCTTCAAGGGCAATTCCGGAACCGAGGTCACTACCGATATTCTCTTTCTTCGCAAGCGTGCGCCCGGAGCGCAGCCAGCGGGCGATGCCTGGCGTGGGCTCGCGACGATCGACAGCCCCGACGGGCCGATTGCGATCAACGAATACTACGCGCGCCACCCCGAGATGATGCTCGGGACGATGAAACTCGAAGGAACCATGTACCGCGGTTCCGAGCCGACGCTCGAAGGCCGGCTCACGCCGGAGCTGCTCGGGCGCGCCGTCGCATCACTGCCCGATGGCGCTTACATCCCCAGAGACGGTGCGCGCGGCCCGCCGCCTGCCCTGCCCGCGGCCGATGCGTTCACTGGCATCAAGGACGGCGCTTACGCCGCGCGGGATGGCGCACTGCTCATCCGCAACGGCAACAGCTTCGAGCCCGTCAGGCTTTCGGTATCGACTGAGGCGCGCATCAAAGGGATGATGGCCGTGCGCGACGCCGTGCGGCTGGTGTTCAGGACCCAGCTTGAAGACGCGCCGGACGAACGCATCGTCGAGGCGCGAAAACTCCTCAACAGCATCTACGATTCCTTTGTCATGAGGTACGGCGCCCTCTCCTCCCGCGACAATATCCGGGCCTTTGCATCGGACCCCGATCAGCCCATCCTCCTCTCGCTCGAAATCTACGATGCTGAGACCAGGCGCGCCCACAAGACCGCGATCTTCGAACGAAGAACCTTGGAGAGACGTAAAGTCGCCGAACATGTCGAGACCGCCGCCGAGGCGCTGGCGATCTCCCTGAACGAGACCGGAGGGATTCACTGGCCGCTCATGGAGAAGCTCACCGGGCATAGCCCACGGCAATTGCAGCGCGAGCTGGACGGGCTGATCTACCGCAACCCCGAGGGCGAATGGGAGACCGCTGACCGCTACTTGAGCGGCGACGTGCGCGCGAAGCTCAAAATCGCCGAAGCCGCCACCGGTCTCGATCCGTCCTACCACCGCAACGTCGAGGCCCTGAGAGAAGTTCAGCCCGTCGATCTCCTGCCCGGCGACATCAGCGCCCGCCTCGGCTCCTCCTGGATACCGGCCGCCGACGTGAAGACATTCGTTGCGGAGCTGCTCGACATCCCCGAGCGCACCATCAACGTCAGCCATTCCGGCGCCATCGCCGCCTGGGCGCTCACCCTCGACGGTACCGCGAAATCCAATGTCAGCAACACCACGGCCTGGGGGACGCCGCGGGCTCTGGCTTCCGATCTGATTGACGACGCGCTGAAAGGGCGCACGCCCACCATTTACGACCAGATCGACAAGGACACCCGCGTGGTGAACCAGCAGGAAACGATTGCCGCGCGGGAGGCGCAGCAGAAGATCAGGGACAGGTTCAGCGAATGGATCTGGCAGGGCGAGGACCGCGCGCAACGCCTTGCCCGGCTTTATAACGACCGGTTCAACAACACCCGCCTGCGCACCTATGACGGATCGCACCTGACGTTTCCGGGATTGAACCCGTCGCTTCTTCGGCGGAACGATCTCGACAGACACCAGAAGGACGCGGTGTGGCGCGCGCTTCAGAGCGACAACACCCTGCTGGCGCACTGCGTCGGCGCGGGCAAGACGGCCGTGATGGCAGCATCCGCCATGGAAATGAAACGCCTCGGCCTGGCGGCAAAGCCCATGATCGTCGTGCCCAATCATCTCGTCGAGCAATGGGGTGCGGCCTTTCTTGCGCTCTACCCCAATGCGCAACTTTTCGTTGCCGGCAGAGAAGCATTTGCCCCGGGCAAACGGCAGAAAGCTATGTCGCGCATCGCCACCGGCACGTATGACGCCGTGATTGTGCCGCACAGTTCGTTTGAAAAGCTCCCGGTTTCCGATGAGACCTTCGGGCGCTTTGTCGGCCAGCAGATCGAGCAGCTCGAAGAGGCGATGGTCGAAGCCAGAGCCGAGACAGGCGACAACCGCCGCATCGTCAAGGAACTGGAAAAGGCCAAAAAGCGCCTGACCACCCGGCTGAAAGACCGCGCCGGCCGCGAGAACAAGGACGAGGCCATCAGCTTCGAGCAATTGGGCATCGACCGCATCTTTGTCGATGAATCCGACCTTTACAAGAATCTCGGTTTCACGTCGAAGATGACGCGTATCGCCGGGTTGCCGAATACCGAGAGCAACCGCGCGCTCGATATGTACATGAAGACGCGTTACCTGGCCGAACGCAAGGGCGGCGTCATCTTTGCCACCGGCACGCCGATCTCGAACACCATGGCCGAGATGTACACGCTACAACGCTATCTCGCGCCGGAGACGCTGCGGGCCGCCGGCGTCGAGCATTTCGACGCCTGGGCCGCCAATTTTGGCGAAGCCGTCACGTCGCTCGAACTGGCGCCGGACGGCTCGGGCTACCGCATGCACACCAGGTTCGCAAAATTCGTCAACCTGCCGGAATTGCTCTCGATGTTCCGGTCTTTCGCGGACGTGCAGACGGCGGACATGCTGCACCTGCCCCGTCCGGCAACCCAGGGCGGGAAACCGCATATCACGGCGGCTCCGGGCTCCCCGGAACTGAAGGCATACGTCGAGACGCTGGTGAACCGTGCGCACAAGCTCCGCACATCGAAGATCGACCCCTCGTTGGACAACATGCTCAAGATCACCGGCGACGGCCGAAAGGCCGCGCTCGACATGCGCCTGGTCGATCCCTGTGCCCAACCCGGCGACACCAAGGTCAACCGCGCCGTCGAGAATATTCACAGTACATGGGCGGCAGGAAAGGAACGCCGGTTGACGCAACTTGTCTTCTGCGACCTCTCCACACCCCATCCCGATCACTTCAACGTTTATGACGAAATCCGCGAGGCGCTCATTGCCAAAGGCGTCCCGGCCAAGGACATCGCCTATATCCACGACGCCGAGACCGACGGCCAGAAGAAGACGCTGTTTGATTCGGTGAATGCCGGGCGCGTCCGCGTCCTGCTGGGCTCCACCGAGAAAATGGGAGCCGGAACGAACGTGCAGAAGCGGCTGATCGCCCTCCATCACCTTGACGCCCCGTGGCGACCGCGCGATATCGAGCAGCGCGAAGGCCGAATCCTGCGCCAGGGCAACGACAACCCCGAAATCCAGATCCACCGCTACGTCACCGAAGGATCGTTCGATGCCTATATGTGGCAAGTGCTCGAAACGAAGGCACGCTTCATCAATCAGGTCATGAACGGCAGCGTCACGGTCCGCCAGGCGGAAGACCTCGAAGGCGGTGCCCTCACCTACGCCGAGATTAAGGCCATCGCTTCGGGAAACCCGGCCGTCATGGAAAAGGTCAAGGTCGATACCGAAATCCGCAAGCTCGACCAGCTTCGAGCCTCCCATATCAACCAGCAACACAATATCCGGTGGCAGGTGAAAAGCCTGCCCGAGCAGATCGAACGAGCCCGGAAATACCACGCGGCCGTCTGCGCCGATGTCCTCGCCCGCGATGCCCGTGCGGACGACGAGTTTGCGATGAAGGTTGGTGACCGCCTCTATACCGGGAAAGGCGCGCGCGAGGACGCCGGCAACGCTCTCAACGCCGTCACCCTGTCATGGCGTGAAGACAGGACGCCGCAGGTTCGGGCCCACTTCAAGGGCTTCGAGATCCTGAGCCGGGGGAGCGCCCATAAAGACGGCGAGCCCGACCTCTTCATCCGGGGCAAGGAGACGTACAAGGCCAATCTCAACCCCGACAATCCGCTGGGGACGATCGCGAGCATCGAGCAAACGCTCCGCAGCCTCGATCGCCGCGCCGAGGATGAGCAGCACGAAATCGAGCGGCAGGAGAAGGCCCTGACCGATTACCGCGCCCAACTGGGCCGCCCCTTTGAGCACGAAGCGCGCCTCAAGGATCTGCTCGCGAAGCAGGCGCAGCTTAACGCCTGTCTCGATCTCGACAAGCACGAGGCGCAAATCGTGGACGAGCCTCGCGAGCCCGAAGACGAAGTGGTTTCTTTCGGGGTGCGGCGGCCATCACGGCTGGCCCGCGACGTCGTTCCGGCGCCCCAGCCGCCCGCGGTTGTCTAAGCCGTTGCCGATAGGCCGCCTCGCTCTACGAGAGTTCGGTCCGCGCCGGTGTCCATGAGTCCTTGCATGTGACCCCGAAAGACGGCAGGGTGAAAGCACTTTGGCCGCCGCCGCTCGCTGTCACGATGCCGTTTGGACAGCCGCGCTCAGTTGGGGCGGCAAGCGTGCCCTTTATCGCCCTTCCGTGGGGGTCACTCGAACGAAAAAGCCAATCACGAAAACCTACTCCATCTTGTCTGCCCGAAGACGTTCCGCACTACGGTCTCACCTGCATCGAGGCGGAGGATTACGCGAACGCTCTGAGGCCCGCCAAAGCCTACGATCTTTCCGACGTTGCCACACCTTTCGGGCGACAGGGATAACGGACTACCTCACCAACGGCGGGCGCATGAGGTCGCGCAACGCCTGGCCGGGCAACTCGAATGCGAAGCCACCCGGCCTTTACGACCGGCGCAACGATGACATCAGCGTCAACGAATTGGAGAGGCAGAAATTTGACACCGTCGAACTTGGCTACGCCTGTCGAATGCCACTTTGTCGGGAGCCGACTGCATATCAGTATCTATACTTTTGAACTGGCTTGATCCCCGCGCTTACGGCGAAGTAGTCCAGCACACCGAAGGGGCGCGTTACGAGCCGAAATGCACGTTTCTGATCTGCTTTGCAACGTCGCCACTCATCGATGAACAGTTGCCGAAATGCTTCGCGTTGCTTCTCTCGTGCCTCTGTTAACCACTCCCTGTGGCAGAACAGCCAAATCCAAATAGGAAACTCTGAACCGTGCACAGTT
>Ga0209415_10011449_pt1 | contig 14937 bp, 17 predicted proteins | sample PeaSoiSIISIP2007_FD_187696 | JGI IMG/M metagenome (GOLD analysis project Ga0209415, IMG submission 187696) | Peat soil microbial communities from Weissenstadt, Germany - SII-SIP-2007 (SPAdes) (version 2) | ecosystem: Environmental > Terrestrial > Soil > Wetlands > Peat | place: Germany...
GCCAGCTTCAGCACAGCGATCTTCATGTTCCGCGATCCTCTTGTTTCCGGGCAGCGCGCGTATTCTAGCAAATATCTGCGGCGACAGTGGCCCGCGGAGCGCGTTTCGATGCCTGACATCGAGGCGATGACCTCCTATGCGATCGATTATTGCCGGGGCTCACGGAGCCGTTGCCATCGCGCCATGGCCCCTTAGTGACTAAGTTTTCAAACGGTCGAATGCAGCGGAGCCACGCAATGCCGAGGCCTACTCGGGCTTAGCTGATTCCCGCAGCTTTATTCGAAATGCGTGAAGAGGTTGTTAAGTGATTCGGCGAGCGTCGGGTGGGCAAAGACGGCAGCGCGCAAAACAGCGTAAGGCAGTTTGCCCATCATTGCCAATTGCAACATCGACATGATCTCCCCTCCTTCGACAGCAACCACGGCTGCGCCGAGAATTTGGTCGGTGTCGGCATCGACGATGGCCTTTATAAATCCGCGCGTTTCATCGGTTTCGAGCGCGCGGGCTACGTAGGTCATCGGCATCTTGGCGACGCGGATGTTTTTGTTCTGCGCGCGGGCTTCGGCTTCACTCAGGCCTATACGGCCCAGTTGCGCGTCGATGTAGACGGTGTAGGGAAGGAGCCGCGCGCCGGTGGTGGCGTTTCCCTTCTCGATGAGGTTCATACGCAGGATGCGGAAGTCGTCGTAGGAAATGTGAGTGAAGGCCGGGCCGCCTTTAATGTCACCCAACGCGAAGATGCCCTCTGCGCTGGTCTCTAATTTTCCCTTTACTTTGATAAAGCCGCGGCGATCGACTCCAATGCCTGCGGCCGAAACATTCAACGAGTCCGTGTTGGGAATGCGCCCCGTGGCGACAAGCAAGTGAGACCCTTCTAGGACGAGCGACACGTCGCCCGCACGGACAGTGAGATGCACCTGCGCTGCGCTTTGAGCGACGCGCGTAGCTTCTGCGTTCAACACGAGCTCGATGCCGTCTTGCTGAAGGATGGCAGCGACTTCGGCAGCCACGTCGAGGTCCTCGCGCCTGAGGGGAGTTCACCGCTACCTACGCGGGGTGGTCCCGGCAGAGAGTGCTCTTCTCGGTCGGTGGATTTACCAACGACTTCAATGTGGACGCCGACATCCGCAACTATACGGTACGCGGCGGCCTGGTATTGCCGACCGGCACCTTGGCCCCATTGGGCGGTGTCGGGGGTTCGCCCATTCTTGGCGATGCCTACCATGTCGTCGGCTACGGGGTGGCCCAGGACGAATGGACGCTGGCCCGCGATTGGACATTCACCGGTGGAGTGCGCATGGATCATTATTCCGATTTCGGGGCGCAGTGGACCCCGCGCGCCGCGCTGGTGTTTTCCCCGACTCCGCAGGCGACCTTCAAAGCACTCTACGGGGAGGCCTTCCGGCCGCCCGCGGCCGTCGAACTGCAATCCAATGGCACGGCCGACGCGTTGGGAAACCCCGACCTCAAGCCGATGCAGATCCATATGGGAGAGCTCGACGCCGGCTATCGCCTGGAGCGGCTTGAGGCCACGCTGGCAGTATTCGCCTACCGCGTCATCGATTTGATTGGCACGCAGCCCGACCCCACTGTCCCGACGGGATTGCAATACGTCAACGCCGGCCCTGACAGTGGGCATGGCATCGAAGCGGGCCTTCAATGGCAGGCGAGCCGTAGGCTACAGGCCAGTGTTCAGTACAGTTACCAGCGTCACGCAAATGTGTCCACGGACGTCAGTGATACGCAGCGGGCACCGAGACAACTTCTCAATGCGACCTTGAATTGGGAGCCCGCGTCCACTTGGAGCGCCTACTTCAATTCGCTCGCCGTCGCAGACCGCGGTCGCCCTCCCGGCGATGAACGACCGGATCCGCCGAACTATCTTCTGCTCAACTTCGCGCTGCGTAAGCGCTGGGGTGATCGCTTCAGCGCGCGCTTTCGGGTCTCGAACCTTCTGAATCATCTGGTCAGTGACCCGTCGAATTCAACGACAGCGCTGCCCGATGACGTTTCCGAACCCGGCCGCATGTGGAGAGTCGAGATCATGGCGGACTTTTAGGTTAGGAAATGCGTTCGGATGGGAACCTCCCGTGCAATTGATGTCGAAAGTCCTGAATTGGCAATTTCCTCGGTATCTTGATTTTGTTAGTCGGACTTTTGGCGTGATTTGGGACAAATCGGCCGCAGAAAAATGAAATCAGTCTTCAATTTCTGAAAACGGGACTATCGGCGCCAATTGTACGAGGAGACCAATTCGCAACGCTGGGCGCGCTGTATCGCCGCCGACCGACTTTGTTCGAGCATAAGCGTGGGCCTGCGTGTACGCAGGTTTGCGCTGGCCAGAAATTGCGGACGTAATGGCCGTGATCGCGAGAGACGCTATTAGCACCTTAATCACTAAGTACGATCCAGTCGTACTTTGTGAACTAGCAGAGATCAAACGGATTGTTGATCTTCAGGAAGGGAAGGAGGATCTTCGGAAGGCCGCCTAGGACCGTTGTGTGTCCTCACGCCAATCACGAGTAGGTAGATGACCATCCAGATCTCCGCGATTGCTGAAGGGATGGTAACAAGGACATTAAGTTTTCCCCCAACGTCGGGGAACAGAAATACTGCGAACATGCCCACCAGGTAGCACAGACCTCCTACGATGAGAGCAACGCCAAGCGTCTTAGGGAAAAGCCCTGATTTATAGGCGAGAATGCCGAGAGGCACTAGCCACAAGCCGAAGAAGATCTGGGCGATGAGGAAGCCGTAGTGATGCATTTCAAGCAAGAGCAGTACTAAAGCACTTGAACCCGCAGCGCCGAAAGCCGTCATGTAGGCTTCCTGGGCGGCGACGCGTGCGCTCTCAAATTGAAAGACATCATTGAGACACACGATAGCGGCCCCGACGGCGACGAGGACCACCATGGTTCTCGCCATGTTCTTATTTACATGCTGGAGTAGCATGTAGAGAGTTATTGCCAGGAAGACCCACACCGTCGCTTGGAACAGATCAGCGACGACGCCGATGCGAACCAGTCCAGAGTTTGCGACAACGTTGCTAGCCGTGGTCGTCGCATCGCCCGCTACATACACCTTGCCGATCACATACGCGAAGGCGAAACCGCTCGTGATGCCGTTGACAAAATAGAGGAGACCGGCGATTCGTGCGGTCTTTTTGTTTGAGTCCATGATATGTTTTCTCTTTACACAATAGCACCCTTTTATTCCAGTCGCTTCGCAGCAGGCGCCTCTATTTCACGATCCCCAAGGAGGGCACGATCAGCGGCTTTGATACGCTCGCCATTCCTGCCACCCCATCCGAGGAGTGCGCACCTGTTTATCAACTACCTGCTTCGCCCCGACGCGCCACTTACAGGTGCTCGAGGACGCGAAGCTCGTGAATGTTGCCAGGGGTTCTGAGCTCAACCGTCCGCAAACGGTGTACGAAATCTCTCTGCGAGGCCGCAAGCGCTACCTCGAATATTTTGCCGTGCTCGAACAGGTGGTGCTGGATGCGGCGGCAGCGATCAAAGTCGATTCGGACAACAAGGGGAAGCAAGCGCTGGCGAGCGCTTAATCGTGGCGAATGCGGATATCCCGCAACTTGCAACGCCCCATGCAGAGCTGTGAGGTGGTTATGCGTCGTGCGCGATTCTCCTTGCCCCTACTGCTGATAATGGCACCAGCCTGCGCATTCGCAGGAGGCGGGCTGCTCGGCATAGACCATGAATGGGCCTATGACAACAGCGGCATCTGGAAGCGCAGCTATCAGCTCGATCTCGAATACGGCGTGATCGCCACCGAGGCTGTCGGTGCACTCTGGCTCGGTAACGATGATCCCCTGGGTCATGAATTCTGGCAAAGCATCGATTCGACCGCGGTCTCAGGCGTCGCCGCCCAGGCTTTGAAGTACATTTTCAGCCGGGCCCGCCCCCTTCAGAACAGGGGACCCGATAAGTGGTTTCAGGGCGGTTGCTGCCAGAGCTTTCCGAGCGGTGAGGTCACCTTGCAAGCCGGTTTCGTCACACCCATCATTCTCGACGAAGCGGCGCGCGGTCATCTTTGGATTTGGGCGCTGGAACTTTTGCCGCTCTATGATGGCATCGGCCGGCTCAAGCAGCAGGCTCACTGGCAATCCGACGTGTTGGCCGGCTGGGCGCTGGGCACTGCATCGGGGTATTGGGCCGCGCATCGTGACATGCCGTTGTCGGTTCAGATACTGCCGGGGGGCATCAGCGTGGGTATCCAGAAGAGATTCTAGGTTCCCGGAACGGGGCCGGGGGTGCGTGCGATGCAGACACGAAAGAATCAGCCCTTCCTGAGCCGACTGCGCTTCGCGCTGGCAGGCGTGACGCACGCTGTGCGCACCGAGGGCAGCCTGCAGATCCAGTCGCTGGTGCTACTTGGGGTTCTGATCGTACTCGCGCGCCTGAAGCCCTCGCCGCTTTGGTGGGCGCTTGTACTGCTTGCCGCCACGTCCGTCCTGGCAGCGGAACTATTTGACACTGCGGTCGAGCGCCTCGCTGATCATCTGCATCCTGACTTGCATCCCGAGATCCGCTTGGTGAAGGACTGTGCGGCCGGGGACGTCAGCATCGCATCGGTCGGTGCGCTCGGTGTCGGCCTTGCACTGCTCGTAGCGGTGATTCGGGGCTCCCGATGACGTCGGCAAGTCGCATGTCTGCGCACCTGCACGAGGGAGCCTATCTAAGAAGGGCTCTCGTTCGGCGCTGTTTCGCATTTTCTGACGCTACCGCCGCCACTCGTAAGACTCAGAACAGCCACGGCAAGAAGGGTTGCGATGCCAAGCGCGGCGCTGCCGCGATTTGCGCCGAAATGCTCGATCGTCCAGCCCGTGAGTGCGCTACCCAACGGATTGATCCCCAACACGATTGTGACTTGCAATGCGGTGGCGGCATTACGCAGAGATTCCGGAACGAAACTCTGAACGGCAGCCGAGGCCGAGCACAGAACAGTCGCCGAGCAAACTCCGAAGCCGACCAGAATCACAAATGCCAGTGTCGAATCATGTACCGCAGCCAGGGCCGAAAGGCACAGGCCGACCCCCGCAGCCGCCGCCAGTGGGCGCTGGATGGACCCGGCGGGCCACCGCCATTGCAGGATGCCGCCGAGACAGGCACCCGCGCCGGCGGCACCCATCAGCAATCCATACCCGCTGGCGTTGAGTCCAAGACCCAGCCGTGCATAGGCCGGAACAAGGGCTTGAAGATTGATCGCCAACACTCCGGCCGCCGCAACGGTCAGCAAAGGAACTCGCGTCGCCACATTCGCCCATAACAGGCAGAACGCCTCGTAGCCGGAACCATACCGGCGCGAGGAGGTTGCGTGGTCCGCATTCTGACCAGCAAGAAACAGCAGCAGCGGCAGGAACGAGAGGGCATTCGCCATGAACGCGAAGGCCGTGCCGCACTCTGCAATTGCGAGACCCGCCAATCCCGGCCCCACGATGCGAGCGAGATTGAAAGACAGAGTAGCAAGCCCAGCCGCTCGCGCGCGGCCCTGGGCGCCGGCTCCTTCCCCACCGGCCAAGCTGGCGGCAAGGGCAATCCGGGCCGGTTGCGACAGTGCATTGCCGATGCCTAAGAGCAGAGCAAAGCCCATCAGGACCAAATAGGAAGCCTTGCCCGACGCAACGACCGCCGCGAGCCCGCCGGCGAAAACCGCCATCGCAGCCTGAGCGCCCAACAGGAGGTTCCGGCGTCCCCATCGATTCGCCAGTTTGCCCGCGGACATCCCCAGTAGGACCGCGGGAAGATATTGCACGCTTAGCAACAGGCCCAGCGCGGTCGGCGATCCAGTCAAATCCAGAATGAGCCACGCCTGGACCGTCGATTGCATCCACGTGCCGATCTGGCTGATGAAATTGCTGATTCCATAGATCCGCCATGCCCGAGGCAGCGCTGACGTAGCCTCCATCATGCCGCCCAGCACCACCCGGATCGATGCTGTCCCGCGATTACTCCAGGCTGGCTCTGCCACTGATGTAGGGCCGGCGAGCGAGTCTTCGATTTGCGATGGTATCCGGCCTTTCATCTTGCGCTCGCTGGTATCCGCGGACGCAACCCCGCAAGAACATGCGCAACATAGCCTGTCGCCCACCGACACAATTTGATCAGGGTTTCTTCGTCAAGATCGAGGGTGCGCAGCGTCTCCGGCATGCATAGCGGCAGCACATGATCCGCGCCGCTGGTCTTTCCGCTTCTGACTGCGGCCGAAACATTGTTGATCAGGGAGCCGCGCGTTGGATGGAGGGGATCCCAGATTTCGGGCGCGACTTTGGCGATCGAGGGGACGGCCCTCAGCACTGCCCCTCGGCGATAGACCACAATCCGCAGTTCAAACTTGCAGCCGTGTAAGGCATGGCCCGGCGCCTGGATCACGTCCGCATCCAGATATTCGGCCACCGTGTAAGGCAAGCCGGCGCCTTGCCCGTAGCGTTCGCCGACCAGCGCCAACGAACAATTCACCCGCTCGCGGATGGCATCCTCTGCCTCACTGCCGAAAAAGAACTCGATGCCGTCGCCATGACCGGTGCCGCTGGGCTTGATGACCACCTGCTCGCCCCGGCGCAGACGGGTACGGACGGTTTCGATCAGAGTGCCTGCATCCTGGCACACATCGAACCGGACCGTGGTCGCCCCACCGGCGAACGGATGCTGGACGGCAAAGGAATTCACTTGCCGATACGCCGCCGCCTTATCGGCCCCGGCCTCATAGCAGCGATTGGCCGGCAGGAACGCGTCGGCATTCAAGGCGCCGTGCGCGGCCGTCAAGTTCCACAGAAATCGGTCGTTGACAATCGCGGCAGCCCGGCGCCCGAACAAGTGCGGGATGCCGCCGATGACCTCGGTATGCGAAACCAGTTCGCGGCTATAGCCGAGCACCACTGCCGGCCGCGAGCGCCCATGCCAACCGCCATTCGCCACGAGGGTATCGAGCGCAAGGATTTCCACGCTGCCATGGCGCTGTTCAACAGCCTGCGCGATCCGGTCGACAAACAGAAGCTTTTCATGCAGCAAATGGCTGGGCTTACGCTGGCCTGGAACTTCGCGTCCCGAAGACGCCACCACCACCAGCGGCGCCGGCCCGTCACAGGCATGCCCGATTTCGGCGATCGTATCGAGAATGTCCTGGACCAGATCGGTTGGCATATTGGTCAGGCCGCCAATGCCCGTCCCGTTGAGCTCAAGAAGCTGGAACCGCCGCCGTCCGGCGCAGCGAAACGGCAGGATATCAAGCGGTGCAACGAAGAAAGCCTTAGTTTGCACCCGGGCGGGAAGCGGAATTTCCGATGCCCGTGCAAATCGCCTGGCCAGATCCGAGCCTTGCTGTCGCGCGACGGCATTCCGGTCATCGAGACGATGGCCAAGCATCGGCGCCAATGCTATCAGCGTCGGCAGACTGATCGCCAATGCTCCATGCCGGCCACCGGCCGTATCGAACACATGCCTTGGTGATACACCATCGTCGAACAAATCAAGATCGCGCCGCAGCTTGGATTGCGCGACGGCTTGGGAGATCGCATACATAGGCGGCATCCTATTTTCTGTGTATGGGGGAATCGGCGAACCATCGGGGTAGTGCGACCGGTGTTCCACATCACATTGCAGGACGTGGAACACCGGCACGCTTACCGCTCAAGCGTAATGAGCTGGCGCAAACATCAAGCTTCCTGATAGACCTTAACGTCTGCCTTGGAAAGTACGCCATCACCTATTCATGCGGTCACGGACTGATTCGGCTTCGCAAGCGCATGTCTTGTCAAAGCCTTGCTGAAACCCAAGTAGTACGCAGCGCGCAGCACCAGGGCGGTCACAAGGACGGCCAGAAGTACTCCGTGGCCGTACACGATAAGGTCGCCCCGCTCCAGGCCTTCAGGCATTGTGCCAGCCGCAAATACCAAAAGAATCGGCACGATCATCGCTACGGTTGCGAGCGCGCGACCAAAGAAGTCGCTGCGGTTCTTAGTGGCAGTAGTCATGTTCAATTTCTCCTGAACCAAAACATTGGTCAAATCCGATTCCCGAATTCACTCGGGGCTTTAGCGATCGGTCCAATCCTTCGATTCCAACCGCGCCAAGACAAGATAATCGCCTGTGCTTACCGCAGACTTACGCGAGCTTATTCTTGGAAAAATGGCCAGCGGAATAACGCATGAACCGAGTTAGCGTGCTGATCTATTCACGCAATCCCGAGGCCCCAACGCGCCGAAACGCTTAAAGTCCTCGATTGCGGCCCAATCAGCTGCAACTTCGAATCGAGATGCTCAACTTCCGCAAGTGTCGATGCTGTCGTCTTGCTGGCAGGTACAGCATCTATATCTAGAATCAGAACTCGTATTCGGCCTGGAAACGCAGGGTCCTATCCGGTGAGTGTGCGGTCGTACCTATTAGGAAGGCGATGTTATATAAGAGGGATCGTTCCCCTGGCAGTACCAGGCGACCCAGCACGACCGGCCCCACACGGTGGACCTGTTCGGAATATGGTGTCCACGTTTGTCCGCCGGAGCTAAGCCTGCCGAAAGCCTGAATACCCACTTCGAGCGGCTGACTGTAGCGATACTTTATTTGGCTTTGGTAACGAAGCTGCGTTGCTGAGAACTCAGAGCCTTGAAAGAAGCGCCCAATGAGAAGGTTGAAATTGACTTGAACCTTACCAATATCCTTTTGTAGCAACGGCCCGAATCGTATTGACCACCCCTCCGTCTTGGGCGAGCTGCTGGATGCGTATGGCTTCTCGACGTTAAACACCATACCGATGTCTACAGGCCATTGACCAGGCTCACCGATTTGTAAAGTATTCTCCCATTCAAATGCATCCAGGCTGGTCCCGACAGGCGACTGCCTACGGTACTTAATGTCCAGTTCCGTGAACCAGTGCTGCGTCACTCCTAAGCCGAAGCCGAGCCCGGTATTGAGTTGCGCGTTAGTGTTGATTCCGGACGAACCCGTGCCGAAGAGCCAATCGATTTCTCGTTCGCCCTGCGTCACCGTCGGGGTGAATAAGTATTCATCGGCGCTCACAGCCAGAGCATTTTCGGTCCCTAACGCCAGTACCAGAGCCACACACGCCCGGCGTGTGGCACAACCAACGTTCAATGCAGACGGGGCCCGCAGGTTGCCGTCGGCAGTACGTCGACCGCAGCGTACCAGGGGGTTGGCTGGGCGGCGGTGGACTAACTTGCATTTCATCGGGCTTCGATCACACCCAACGCCGCCGGACCATCTACCCGATCCTCACCTTGGTAAACATACCTACCGGCATTGAGCGGTCCGATGAACAGCGTGACGCGAGATTTCGGGGGAACGTGCTTTTCTCGGTCGAGGGAATAACTTTCAAACTCCTCGGGCGTGTCGTCTTGATTGTCGAGGACAATTTGAACCTTCACTCCCGTCGGAATACGCAGTTCCGCTGGAATGAACTGGTGATTCTTGATCTGAATCACGAACTCCGGCTCGGCTGATATCGCTGGCGCTATCGTCAGAGTCAATAACGCAAGTACCATACCGCCGCTTTTGACAAGCATTTGTGGCTTCCGAGAGTAAACTTTCTAATGAAATGATCCGCTCCGCAGATTAATTCAAGCTTACGGATCCGTCGCAAGTTCACATTGCGATAAATGTCGCGATGCAACAATAGCTAGTGCTTAAGCTGGCGTTCAGCTTTGCGCCCCACAATCGCGATTTCGAAAAGCCATTGATCCTATTCAGAGGAAACATGCGAATACTCTTAATTGAGGACGATGCCATGATCGGCCGTGCGTTGAGGGCCGGCCTGACTCAGGATCGGCATGCCATCGACTGGGTGCAGACCGCTGCGGCAGCGCGTTCGGTCTGGCTCACGCCATCATCGGAGGTGATGCCCTACGACGCTGTCATCGTCGATTTGAGCCTGCCCGATGGTAGCGGCCTCGACCTGATACGTCAGGCTCGTGCTCGCAAGATTACGGGTGTCATCCTGATCGTGACGGCGCGTGATCGGGTAAATGATCGCATCTCCGGCCTGGATGCCGGCGCAGACGACTATATGGTCAAGCCCATTGACCTTGATGAACTCTCTGCTCGCCTGCGCGCCATCGATCGCCGCATCAGCGGGCGTCATGAGGAGCTCAGCGTTTTCGGTGCGCTAACCATCGACGGGCCAGCCCATGTCGTCACCCTGCGAGGGCAACTGGTTTCGTTGACCGCTCAGGAGTTTGCTGTTCTGCTGGCCCTGGCCCGCCGGCCGGGTGCGATCGTCTCGCGAACTCGGCTCGAGGAAGCCTTGTACAACTGGGACAGTGCGGTCGAGAGCAACGCCATCGAGGTGCATATACATCGATTACGCCGCAAGCTTGGAATGGAAACGATTCAGACTCGTCGAGGGCAGGGTTACAGTCTCAGTGAGGTGCCGCAATGATGACGGCCGCTCCCTGGTCGTTGCGCAACCGTCTCACGGCAACGCTCGGTATCGCTACTTTGTTGATATGGTGTGCAAGCAGCTTCTGGCTGTACCGAACGGCATTTGACGCGGCCAATCGCCTGTTCGATGCTGCGCTTGATCACACCGCGCACGCGGTGCTGGCTGTCGTGCGCAATGAGGCATCGGAGCTGACCGAAGCTAAGGAGGGAGTCGGCTTCGAACTCGCCGTCATCGATCAGTCAAGCCAGAACGACACCATTTACCAAGTGCGCGGACCAAACGGTATCATGGTGTTTCGCTCTCACGGCGCACCCATTGAACCACTGGCTGCCGCAGAGAACCGAGGATTCGGAATTGCACGCATCGCTGGCAAGGACTATCGCGTCTTTACGCTGGCGACCGAACTGAACGCTGCAACCATTCACGTCGCGCAACCAATTTCCCGACGCATCGAGCTGGCTCGTGCCGATGCTTTAGAATTGCTGGTCCCAGGCGCTGCGCTGATGCTGGCGCTGATCGGTGCGGTAGCGTGGAGTGTGCGCAAGACAACGGCTCCAGTTGTTCGCTATGCCAATGCACTTGATTCGCTGACTCCGGAGTCGGAGACGCCGGTCGACGGCACGGGGCTGCCCCGAGAACTACAGCCGGTGACTCGGGCGATCGACCGCCTGATGCGCCGCGTTCATGATTCGATTGTACGCGAACGTACACTGACGGCCGACGCCGCCCATGAGCTACGCAACCCTTTAGCCGCATTGCGGCTGCAAGCGCAAGTTGCTCTGCGCGCCAGAGACCCGAAGGAACGCAATGCCGCGCTGAACGAACTATTGCTCGGAACGGACCGAGCCGCTCGTATGGTCGACGCCGTCCTCACGCTAGCTCGCTTCGACGCCGGTACCGCCGCTCAGATCAGCAAGAGCAGGGTTGAATTGGACCGTCTCGCCGAGCTGGTCGCTGCTGAGTTCGCCGCTCTCGCCATCTTGCGCGGCGTTACCATCCGTCTTGTTTGCGAACACGTAACAGTACTCGGTGACCAGGACGCGCTGGCAATTCTGATACGCAACTTGCTGAGCAATGCGCTGCGCTATGCGCACAAGCAAATCCGCGTTGAGATCAGCAGCGGCAATCAGAGCGCGGCGATCGATGTTGTGGACGATGGTCCAGGATTTAGCGAGGAGAGTTCGACACGAGCTTTTCATCGATTTTTCCGTGGTCCGGAAGAAGGCATTTCATCCGATGGTGTAGGTCTCGGATTGGCATTGGTGCTTCGAATCGCTCAGTTACACTCTGGCGGCGTAGAGATCGGTCGTGGAACATATGGCGGTGCCAGGGTTACGGTGACGCTAAACTGCCTCTGCCCAGAAACCACCACGGGAGTGCCGCAGGCGGAAACCGTTACAATGTAAACAGGCTTCCAGGTTTGACCAGGGTTCGGCCTCTAGCATGGACCATGTAAGGACGACATATCCCGCAGAAATTGGAGACTATAAGGAAGTGTGGGGTTTCAAGCCGCGACACGCTCTGGTTCGTCGGCGGGCGCCGTTCGACTCCTTTCTGTACGCCGTTGATATCCTTGGCTACAGCTTCATGAGCATGGCTACTATGTTTGCCGCAATGCTATTTACGGGTGGCGGCGTGAATCGGGTCGTGCGGAGGTTTTTGATGGCAAATGGGTTATTGGGCCGTGACATTTCCCGGATCAATGTGGTCGCTCGCTATGCTGTTTGGTCGTGCGTCAACCCCAGCATCGAGCGTTGAATTCGCCGAAAAAGACGGAGGCGTAATACACTGATCGCGATGCGCCTTTGCAGACAATCGACGGCGTTGCTGAGCCGTCGGTCGTGCAGCACCGTCTAAGGCGAGCGCGTCGAGTTAGCGGCCAAGGAGTAGAACGCGACATTAGTGTGTCCACTCAGAAGACTGGTCTTGCAGTCCGTACCTCCGTCGATCCCTCCAATGTCTGATGCGACTAAGGACAGTGATCCGCATCTCGTTAGAGCCTAGCGAATAACCCAGTACCGTACTGCCTGTAGATTCAGGAATGCCTCCGCCTGGGCTCCGTGCAACAATGCCAGCGTCGATAACAGCCGGGCTTCCGTACAGCTGCTCGCGGCCACCGTTACGGAACGCGGCGCATAGGCTACGGGCCATCCGGTGTAGGGATCCAGTATAGGCCCATAGCGGATGCCGTCCTTGAGCAGGAAGCGGCGGGAATCGTCACTGGTCGCAAGGGCTCCGCGCTCGAACGCCAGTACCCTAGGCGGTTCAATGCCCACCCGCCAGGCGGTGTGCTCCGGGGGGCGGTTGGCGCGCAAATCGCCGCCGAAATTGAGCAAGAAGGGCTCCCTGCGCCGTTTCGCCAGTAAATCGAAGGCACGGTCGACCGCATATCCTTTGGCGAGTCCTCCGAAGTCGAGTTCCATCTCGGCCGGCAGCATAAGGTGCGGTGACTGCCATTGAACCTTATCAAAGCCAACGTAGTTCAGCAGGCGCGTAACCGCAGTGCGATTCGGAATACAGTCTGAGCCGTCGAACTTCCAGACGCGGCGCAGAATTCCGGACGTGATATCAAACATCCCGTCGCTCTTTTCGTAACACTGTTTGGCGAAATCGAGTAGCGAGCCGGTTTCCGCGTCGACCTCTACTTCCCGGCCGCGATGGCGGTGGATCCAAGCGACGACACTGTCGTCCCGGTAGCGGCTGTATTTCTGTTCAATGCGCCATGCCTCATTGCCAGTGATCACGCCGAGCTCCCAGGCTTCGGCCCGATCGGCAGCCGGCAGCAACACCTCGCATGGGCTCGCCAGGGCGGCGAAAGTGGCTGCGACCAGGTCGCCCGGGCGCTCTTCGACCGTGACCCCGCCGTCCGTTGTTCCGATTGCCGATAGAAGCGTCACGACCTGGTGTCCCTGGTGTCTGCTGGGTCTAAAAGCTGAATCGGACCCGCAACAGGATCGCCCGTAGACCCGGATACAGATCCAGGCCCTGCAGCGCGATGTTCACGAGCGACGCACCACGGCCCTTGCACAGCTTCCGCCCCACGCGCGTGCACGTCACCATTCTCAGGGCTGTCGTATCTAAAGACACTCCGCTCGAAGTCCATTCGAATCCGGGCGAGTCCTTGATAGGCGTGCGCCTGTTCTCTCTCCGATATGCGCACGCGGCGATGTTTGGCAATGAATTTGAAACTCATTGCCACTTCTTGGCATTGAAGTAGATGGCTCTTTCTAAGATATATTGCTCGGCCCTGCCTTTGGTACGCACTTGCTTCGGACGCGCGACCCCTATGCCATCCGGCTTCCTTTGACCGCGAACAGCAGAGATATTCGTCTTGCTCGCCGATGCATCACGCACCCAGCGACGGAGAGTGCGCTGGCCGACGCCCACTTCTCGAGCCAACTGATCGGCAGAGACGCCCGGCTCCTTTAACAGATTGGCCACAGCGAGCTTGAACTCCCGAGTGTACTTGTTCCTTTCCATCTAGCATTCGCTCCCCACATTCTGCCTAGCCGTCGTATCTGTAACACGCGTACACGTGCCAGATGGATCGGAGGGTCGGCGAGCAGCAGCGCGAACACGTGAGTGACGCACTGCCCTGCACTTTTCTGAAGGATGACCGCATTCACCCCCTGAAGTGTCCAGGGGAATCACGTCACCATATGACACCTGATGACGTGATTGTTGGGTCTACCCCTGGCACGGAAGTACGCCGACTCAGGCGGTGACGTGAGCAATGCGGCTCCGAGTCTGTAATTGCTGCAAGGCCTTGTTGAAGCCCCAGGTATACACAGCGCGCAGAACCAGGACGGTCGCGAAACCGGCCAGAACCACTCCGTGGCCGTACACGATAAGGGCGCCCCGCTCCAGGCCTTCAGGCAACGTGCCAGCCGCACAAACTAAAAGAATCGGTGCGACGATAGCTACGGCTGCGAATGCCCTGTAAAAGAAGTCGCTGTAACTCTTAAGTGGAAGTCTTCATATCAATCTCCTATAACGTTAGTTCGATTCGACGGAACACAGTTTGACATCGATAGCCGTAAAGTGCCGTTAGCAAGATCTAAAGGTGTGACAAACTCATTGCGCTAACCGACGCCGTGGCCACATTTTTCACATCGAGCCTTACACGTCCCTTACACGGACTTGCTTTTACACAAATTTACTTTATTAATTCTTCGTCGCCCCCTTGCGACAGTCGAGATCCAAACCATTGCGCCATCTGCAGAGATCCCTTGGTAGAATTCATTCTTTCTACGACGGTCCGTTCCACAACTGCCGATGCTGCCCGATCCTGCGCCCACCTCTTCCTCGGTCCTGCTTGTCGACGATGATGAGGAGCTCGTCGATATGCTCAAGAATTATCTGGAGCGTGAGGGCTTCTCGGTGGGCGTGGCAGCGGACGGTGAGGCCGGCGTGCGCGAGGCGCTTTCGGGTCGGTATGCCATCGCAGTGGTCGATATCATGATGCCGCGGATGAACGGTATCGAGACTTTGATGGCGATTCGAGCCCGCAGCAACATGCCGGTGATC
>Ga0209415_10011451_pt1 | contig 14933 bp, 18 predicted proteins | sample PeaSoiSIISIP2007_FD_187696 | JGI IMG/M metagenome (GOLD analysis project Ga0209415, IMG submission 187696) | Peat soil microbial communities from Weissenstadt, Germany - SII-SIP-2007 (SPAdes) (version 2) | ecosystem: Environmental > Terrestrial > Soil > Wetlands > Peat | place: Germany...
ACAGGGTTGCGTCGATGGAGTGCAGTCGGCAGGATTTGGATGGAGGGATGAACAAGGGCGGAATGAGTTCTGAGGTTCCCCAGGTGCCCAAAAGCGAGGAACCGGGGGCACTCCGACTTGATGATATTTTGCTTGAGAGCAGAACCGCCCGCCTACCGAGTTCCTGTGCTGCCCCCCCCCCAAAAAAACAGGTGCAGCCTGTTATTCGGCCAAGCCGAGGCCGTCGCGGACGAGCAAGGATTGCACTCTGGCCTTGATCTCATCTCTGATGGTGCGGACTTCTTCGACGGGTTGCCCTTTTGGATCGCGGAGCGGCCAGTCGTCGCGGCGAAGTCCGGGCACGTAGGGGCACTTATCGCCGCAGCCCATGGTGATGAGCAGTTGCGCGCCCCGCGCCAGTTCTTCCGTCAGTTTTTGGGGCTTGGCGGCGCCGAGGTCGATGCCAAGCTCTTGCATGGCGGCAAGAACCTCGGGATGAACGCGCAGGCCTGGCTCTGTTCCCGCCGATACGGCAACAGCCTTTGCGGGATCGGCAAGTTGATTGAAGAACGCCGCGGCCATCTGTGAACGACCCGCGTTGTGAATGCATGCAAAGATGACTTTGACCATCTTGATCCCTTTCGAGTTTGAATCTCATTGAGTGGCGTCAGTTGCTTCACTGCGTTTTCACCTGCGTTGCGCTGGGCTTGATGGCATAGACCTTCACGCTGGCCGCGGCGGCATTGACGTCGTACTGCTCCAGCAGCACCTTCAACTCTTCATGCACCGTTGGCGACGGGGCGGGCGAGGAAGAGCAGCAAGAAGGTTCAATCACCTGAAATGGACTGGCCGCATCCATGGTGGGCGAGCAGCAGCCTGACTGATTTTCAACCTTCGCGTACGCATTCAGATCTTTGCCGCTATCGACGATCTCGACATGCTCGAAACCGGCAGCAAGCAGACCGGCCCGGTAGTCGCCGATGAGAATGGCTCCGGCGATGCAGCCAACATACGCGGCGATGCTCTGCGAGATTGCCGCGGGAAGCTCCTGTTTCAATGCGATGTCGCTTACAGCCACGCGCCCGCCCGGCTTGAGCACACGGGCAATCTCACGGAAAACCGCGGGCTTGTCTGGCGCAAGATTCAGGACACAATTCGAAATGACGCAATCAACCGAAGCATCCGGCAAGGGAATCCGGTCGATAGTGGATTGGAAGAACTCGACGTTGGTATAGCCGCCCGCCTTGGCATTTGCGCGCGCACGATCAATCATGGCCGGCGTCATATCGATGCCGATGGCGCGGCCTTCCGGGCCAACCATTTTGGCGGCAAGAAAGATATCGAGACCGCCGCCGGAGCCGAGATCGACTACCACCTCACCCTGCTTGATGTGCGCCGTGGCCGTGGGATTGCCGCAGGACAAGCCCATATTGGCTCCGGCAGGAATCGAGGTAAGCTCCTCCGCCGTGTAGCCGAAGGCCTCGGCCACAGCCTTCACGCCTGCATTATTGCTGGACAGTGAACTTTCCGCCACCGCACCGTACTTCGACTTGACCGACTCCAGAATCTGTTCCGTCATGATTTCCTCCTCCTACATATTCGTTAAAGCGACTATATCTCTTGCGTACATATTCGTCAAGGCGTATAAATAATCCATGGCCGCGAAACCAACTCCATTCAATGTGGCGCGTTTTTTTCAAGCTTTGGGCGACAATACCCGGCTTCGCCTGCTCAACCTGATGGGAGAGCAGGAGCTTTGTGTCTGCTATTTTGTCGAGATTCTAGGGCAGGCTCAGCCCAAGATTTCGCGTCATCTGGCTTATCTGCGCAGCGCGGGAATTGTTGCGGCGCGGCGCGAAGGAAAGTGGATGCACTATCGCATCGTTCTGCCGGAGAACCCTGGCGCAGCACAGGTTCTGCGGCAGACGCTGGCGTGGCTCAAAGAGGACCGGGCCATGCAGGCGGATCGATCGCGACTGGCAAAGGCTTGCTGCAACCCGGCAAAGTTCGTTACTCTTCAGAGCGCTCCCGTGCCGGTTCCGGTCGATTCACCATGCACAATGGAGACTCGGTAGACGGCAGTTGAATCGCGGGGCAGTACCGGATTCTTCCAAGCCCCCTTGGCCATTCCCATACTCGAAATCAACACCATCATTCGATGAAGAGAAAGTAAAACAAAAGTAGCGAGTTAGCGAGTTCGCGGTAGTTCATTCTTCATCCGCCAGAAAAGCGTGATCTTGCCTCCCACCCTTTCTGGCAAAACACCCCCCGTAAATGAGCACGTGTTGCGGACCCAAGTTGAATTTTTCGCATTCTGTAAAGCCCGCGCCCTTCATTTCCCGTGCAAATCCCCAAAGCATGCCAACTCCAAAGAGAGGCCGCTGGGAAGTTTGCGGGCGCACGGAGTAGAATTCCGGCGGAGGCTGAATTGACAATCATGCGGCATTTCTTTTCTGTTCTTTCACTCCAACAGAGGCTTGTTTTGCGGCTGGGGCAGTTTTTAGCGCTGGGAATGCTGATGGCGGCTCCGGCGATGGCGGCAGCCGAGACGCCTGCGGCCGCGCCGATGAAGGTGGCGATCGTAGGGATGGCGAACGCGCATGTGAACGGGCTGCTGAGCGCCCTGCACCAGCGCAAGGACGTGGAACTGGTGGGGATTGCCGAGCCGGACGCGGCGCTGACGGCGGCGGCAATGACCAAGTACAACCTGCCCAAGTCGCTGTTTTATGCGCGGCTGGAGGATTTGATCGAGGCCCGGCATCCGGAGGCGGTGCTGGTGTATACCTCGGTGGCCGACCACCGTGCGGTGATTGAAACGGCGGCGCATTACGGGGTTTCGGCGATGGTGGAGAAGCCGTTGACGATCACGTTGGCCGATGCGCTGGCCATTCGCAAGGTGGCGCGGGAGCATCACATTCAGGTGCTGGTGAATTACGAGACTACGTGGCAGCCAAGCGCGCGCGCGGCCTTCGACGAGGCGGAAAACGGCAAGCTGGGCGCGATTCGGCGCGTGGACTTTCATACCGGCCACCAGGGGCCGGCGACCGCCGGAGTAAGCCCGGAGTTTCTGCGCATGGTCACAGATCCGGCCAAGAGCGGCGCTGGGGCGCTGTACGATTTCGGTTGCTACGGGGCCGATCTGATGACCTGGCTGATGCACGGCCAAACGCCTCTGACGGTAACGGCGGTGCTGAATCACGACCGGCCGCAGCTTTATCCCAACGTGGACGACGACGCCACCGTAGTGCTGGCCTACCCGCAGACGCAGGCGGTCATCAATGCTTCGTGGAATTGGCCGTTTGCGCGCAAGGATATGGAGATTTACGGCTCCAGCGGTACGGCGGCCACAGCCGGAGCGGGTTGGCTGCGGGTGCGACATGAGCTGGACGCCAACGAGCGCACAGTCAGCGCGCCACCGCTGAACGATCCTCAGGACGACCCGCTCAGCTACCTGGATGCGGTGCTGGTGGGCGAGGTGAATCCTAAAGGCAGCCTCTCCTCGCTGGAGGTCAACGTGGTGGTGATGCAGATACTGGACGCGGCGCGGGAGTCAGCGCGCACCGGGCAAACCGTGAAGTTGGACAAGCTGGAGGAGTAGATCGCCCGCGTTCTGCGACAAAATTCCGCCGGAGTACCGAGTTATATACGCCTACCTGATTGCGGATGCGCGAATCTCTTGGCATTTGTATTGGCGGTGCGATATGCTTGCGCCGACTGCGGAGTGCGGATTGCGGCGCGCTGAAAATCCGGTTTCGCGGTCTGGGTCCGGGCGCCACGCGCACTGCGCGATTGCTCAGGGATACGAGGTGCGAAATGAAGCGCGGAAATAGATTTCTGGCGATTTTTGTGTTGTTGGTCTTGTGCGCCTGCGGACGGGCGTATGCGTGGAACTCGGTAGGCCATATGACGGTAGCGTGGTCGGCTTACCAGTCTTTTACCCCAGTCGAAAAAGCTCGGCTATCTGTGCTGCTGAAGCTGAATCCAGATTATGCAACCTGGCTTTCCTACATTCCGGCGGGAACCTCCGATGCGGACCGGGATATGTATGTGTTCATGATGGCTGCCACGTGGCCGGATGAGATCAAGGCCGACGGCAGCGGCTACAAAGGCACGGATACGGCGCCGCCCGACGAATCGCCCGCGCTCAACGACGGCTACGACGCAAAACTCGCGCATAAATACTGGCATTTCATCAATACGCCCTTCACCTGGGACAGCACGCCGCTGCCGCCGGTTCCCACACCCAATATCGCGCAGAAGATCGGCGTCTTTCGCACCGCGCTTACCTCCAACGAGCCGGATCTGCTGAAGTCCTACGACCTGGTCTGGCTGATCCACATGGTGGGCGATATTCACCAGCCGCTGCACTGCTCCACGCGCGTCAGCCACGGCAAGCCCCACGGCGACGAGGGCGGCAATCTGGTGACTGTCTCCGGCCCCGCAAAGAATCTTCATGCCTTCTGGGACGATGTTCTGGGCGTGGGCTATACCAAGGATTTTGCCGCGGCCGTAGCCGTCGGCAAGACGCTGCCGGTGCCGGATGCATTGCTGATCTGGGATCGCGATGAGAATAATTGGGCAGCGGAGAGCTTTAAGCTGGCCAAAAACCGCATCTATACCGACCCGGTTGGTCCTGGAAACGGGCCGTATAACCTGTCCGGGGCGTATACCACCAAGGCTCAGGAGATCGCGCGGGAACGGATTGCGCTGGCCGGATTCCGGCTGACCGCTCTGCTGCGGTCGGCGCTGGGCTGCGACGATCAGAGCTGCGTCCACTAAAAAACCTGATCCCAATCGAAGAGTTCAATAAAAACCGGGGTCGGAGCTGCTTAGCTCCGGCCCCGGTTTTCTGTTGCTTGGACGGCGTTGCCTACGGAACAAAGACGCCGAGGCGGACGTGCCACTGGGTGGCCTGGCCGGGCTTGAGGGTGACCATGCCGGTATCCATCGAATTCCATTCCTTGCCGAAGGGATTGGCGAAGTTGAACTGGTGCTCGATGGCGACGAAGGCCTTCTCCGGCGGGGCGTACATCTGGATGGTCTTGATGTTGGGCGAGAGGCCCTCGATGCTGACGCCGTAGTGGGCGGCCGGATCGATGACCTGGACCGTGACGGCATGTTTCTGCCAGTCGAGGTTGCTCCAGTTATCGTCGAAGTAGTTCTTGGCCAGCGGCGTTCCGCCGACGGCGCTGAGGTCGAAGCGGGTGTCCTTGACGGGGACGATCTTGCCGGTGGGGAAGACGTTATCGTAGTTATCCACCTCGGCCAGAGAGGCCGCAGGAATGCGGATGCGGGCCTGGGTGCGGTCACCGGAGGGGAGATTGAAGTAGGGGTGCCAGCCGATGGCCATCGGCTCCGGCTCGGTGCCCACGTTGCGGGCTTCCACGGTCACATCCACGGCGTCGGCAAGCAGCTTGATGGTGATGACGAACTGGCTCTTGGAGAGCCAGTGACCGCCGAAGTCGCCGGAATGAATGACGCCGGAGATCTTCTGCCCGCCGGGGATATCCTCGACGCTGACCTCATCGGTCTTTGCCTTGAGGATGAGTCCATGCATGGCGTGGCGCTCGGCGGTGGGCAGTTTGCCGATATTGTTGGCGGGCAGGGTGACGGAATGGCCCTGCCAGGAGGTGGTCAGGGTCTTGCCGTCAGCCGAGAGGGTGCCGCGAATACGGTTGGGATAAGGGGCCAGAAAGGCCGAACCCAGACGATAGCCGAGGTTGCCGAACTCATCGTCTTTCTTGTCGAGAATGGCGGCAGAGGCGGCCAGATCAGGAGAGGCCAGCACATCGACTTCGCCTTTGCCGGGGAAGTTGGCGGTAATCTGCTGGAGTTCCATGCCACGGCCGGGCAGGATGGTGATGCTGGTGAACTCGGGTTTGGAGGTGCTGACGGCCTTGCGGGTGATGGTGACGGCCTTTTGGCCGCCGACCTCGATGGCGGTCTGCGCGTGGCCGAGGGCGATAAGCGAAGGTGACGCCACGGAGAGCATGAGAACACTGTAAACGAAGAGCTTCATTTTAATCCACTCCTGAAAAGACCTTGGAATCTCCGAAAATCGGCTCGGCGGGACCGGAGGTTCCGGGCCGCATGAAATCGTTTTCCGGGTGCGGAGTCATTCTACTGTATTGGAGGTTGAACAGGCACGGTGCCAACGAGGGCACTGGAGATTACAGAAAAGTAAAGGCCCCACAGGGCATCTGGAGCGGGAGACGGGGATCGAACCCGCAACCAACGGCTTGGGAAGCCGCTACTCTACCATTGAGCTACTCCCGCTTCAGAGAGAATTATAGCGCGCAAGGACGCAAATGGCGCAATCGGAATGCGGTATTCGGCGGCAGCCTGCACCGGCGCGGGCCAACGCTGTAAGCTGAATACAGTGGCAGTCGATTTTTCTCCCATCTTTGAAGAGGAATACCGGGCTCTGCGCCCCCGCGCGCCGATGCCGACGATGGTGGTGCGATTTCGGCGCTACACCTCGCTGAATACGCGCATACGGCTGCGCGACGGGCGGATTGAGGCAAGCCTCTCCGACCTGCTGGAGGGCGCGCCGGAACCGGTGATTCGCGCCATTGCGCATATCCTGCTGGCCAAGCTGTACAAGAAAGATGTTGATCCGGCGCAGGAACTGCGCTACAAGCGATTTGTCTACAGCCCCGCCGTCAGCCGCCAGACCGAACTGATCCGCGGCGCGCGCGGCAACAAGCGCTTCTTCGGGCCGGAGGGGCGTTACTACCACCTTGATGAAGTCTTCGATTCGCTGAATACGCGGTTCTTTGGCGGTCTGCTGGGAAGGCCGCAACTGACCTGGAGCGAGCAGTACGCCAAGCGCGCCCTGGGCCACTACGATGCCGCCCACAATATGATCGTGGTCAGCAAGGTCTTCGACCGCCCCTCCAGCCCGCGCTACGCCATCGAGTACCTGCTGTACCACGAGATGCTGCACCTGAAGCATCCGGTACGCGTAAAAGGGCTACGGCGGACCGTGCATCCGCGCGAGTTCAAGGCCGAAGAGAAGCTCTTTCCGCAATTGGCTGAGGCGCTGGCGTTTATTCGGCGGCTGTGATCCGGAACTGCGGAACTACGTGTTCGGCGAAAGTTTGAGGATTTGGGGCTGGTGCCCAGATGCCCGAACAAGTGAGCAAAAACACTGAAGCTCTGTGATCTCCCAAGTGCCTCGCATTTGGACACCTGGGAGACCACAGAGCTTCATCCGAGCTGCAAATAGCTTCCCCGAAGGCCTGGGAACGGCAATCCACCAGCTCTTTACACCGCCGGGCGGCGTGGAATTGGAGATTCCGCCGCGCCGCAAGTCGCATCCGATCTGACGCTATAACGCCTTGGGTTCCGGCTCCGCTGCCGCAGTTTCGGCACGGCTGGCTGCGGGTCGCGTCGCGGCCCAGACGATCAGCACGATGCCGGCGGTAATCGATCCCAGGCTGGCCAGTTGCGCGTTGGAGAGGCCCCAGAGAATGCGGGGATTGCGGCGAACAAACTCGACCAGGAAGCGGGCAATGCCGCTGAGCAGCAGGTATTCGCCGACGATGGTGCCTGTACCGCGCTGCTTGCCGCCGCGCCACCACAGCCATGCGCCGATCATCAGGCCGGCGATCAACTCGTACAGCGGGGTGGGGTGAACGCGCAGCAGGGTTGGCTCGATTCCGTTGGGAAAGCTCATGCCCCAGGGTAGATTGGTGGGCAGCCCGTAGCAGCCGTCGCCGGAGAGGAAGCAGCCAACGCGGCCGATGCCGTAGCCCACAGCGGCGGCGGGAGCGGCCAGGTCCAGCGTGCGCAGCAAGCCGATTTTGGCCTTCCACCCCTGATACAGCAACGCGGCAATACCGCCGGTCAGTCCGCCAAACCAGGCGAAACCGGCCGTATCCCAGAGCGCAGCCCAGCCCAGTTGGTGATATTCCAGAGGCGTATCCAGCACGTGCCACAGCTTTGCGCCCACCATTCCAGCCACAATGGCGATGAAGACCATCTGCACCGCATCGCCGCTGACGCGCGCGCGGCGAAAACTGCGATCCATGATGAGGGCAGCGACCAGCGCGGCCAGCCAGATCATCAACCCAAAGCTCTTGATGTTGAAAATGCCAATGTGGATGAAGGGATACATATCTTTTCAAGTATAGACGCTGGGCCAAGCGGGCTGTGGGCAGAGCGCGGTCCGGTCGCAGCGAAATTTGCCCCGGAAAATCCCCGGGTAACATTTTTTGCCGGATCGCTTGCACGACAGCGGTGCCAGCGAGCGATACTAAATACATGGCTGCCACAACGCAGGGACTTGAAATTCTCTATACCCGTGAACAAATAGCAGAGCGCGTCGCCGAGTTAGGCGCGCAGATTGCCCGTGACCTGAACGGCGAAAAACTGGTAATGGTGGGCGTTTTGAAGGGCGCCGCGCCGTTTTTATCTGACTTGGCCCGCGCCATCAACGCCGATGCGACCTTCGATTTTGTGGCTGTCTCCAGCTATGGCAAGGGAACGCGCTCGTCGGGCGTGGTGCGGCTCATCAAGGATCTGGACGAGCCGATTGAGGGCAAGAATGTGCTCATCGTCGAGGACATACTGGATACCGGGCTGACGCTTTCTTATCTGCGCAAGCTCTTCTTGCAGCAGCATCCCAAGACGCTGCGCATCGCGACGCTGCTGGACAAACCCTCGCGCCGCCTGGAGTCCATCGAGGCCGATTACGTGGGCTTTTCGATTCCGAATCTGTTTGTGATCGGCTACGGAATGGACTACGCCGAGCGCTACCGCAATCTGCCCGACGTCTGCCTGATGACGCCCGAGCACCCGGAGTAACAGGGCCTTTCAACGCACAAAAGCCGCTCGTCATGAGCGGCTTTTGTGCGTTGCACCCTATTTCAAACAAATAATCAGTATCCCAACCCTTGCACCACCGCTCGAATCCGGTCGGCGCTGTCGCGCAGCCCAGCCTCTTCGTCAACGGTCATGGGAATCGGCAGCGGCGCTTCAATGCCTTTACGGCCCACGATCCGCGGCAGGCTGAGGCAAACGTCCTCCAGCCCGCGGAAGCCGTGCAGCAGCCCGCTCAGCGGCAGCACACGCTGCTCGTCGTGCAGCAGCGTCTCCAGAATGTTGGTCACCGCCAACCCGATTGCGTAATTCGTCGCGCCCTTGCCCTGAATCACCTGGTAGGCCGCGTCTTTTACGTTGTGCACAATCTCGTCCTTGTCGGCCGCCGTCAGCCGCCCGTGCCCCTGCACGGCCCACTGGCTCAGGGGAATGGAGCCAATCGACGCGCTGGACCACAGCGGAATCTCGGAGTCGCCGTGCTCGCCGGCAATGTAGGCATGAACGTTCTGCACCGCCACGCCGCAATGCCGCGCCACCAGGTACCGGAAGCGCGAGCTGTCCAGCACCGTGCCGGAGCCGATCACACGCTCCCACGGCAACCCGGTCAGCTTCAACGCCACCTGGGTGATTACGTCCACCGGGTTGGTCACCAGCAGCAGGATCGCGTCCGGCGCAACCCGCACCACTTCCGGCAGAATCTTGGCGCAGATATTGGCATTGGCCGCAGCCAGATCCATGCGCGTTTGGCCCGCGCTCTGCTTGGCTCCGGCCGTCATCACCACCACGTCCGCGCCGCGCAGCACCTCGATGTCGTCCGAGCCTTCCACCGTGCCCGGCGGCACAAACAGCATTCCGTGATTCAGGTCCAGCACTTCTGCATGAACTTTGGTTTTCGCAATATCGAAGAGGCTGATCTGCCGCGCCACTCCACGAATCATCGCCGCGTAAGCTATCGTCGCGCCCACGCTGCCCGCCCCAATGATTCCTACCTTTGCCGCTCGTTCTGTTGCCATTGAATGACCTCCAAGTCCGAGTCTAAGGCATCAGGGGCGCAGGATTAACAGCGCATCATGCTCGGCCGATCCCTTGGGTGCCAGAGCCTCCATCCGCGTATCGAATGTGACCAGCTGGCCCTTGTGGTGCATGGCCAGCGTCAGCAGATAGGCATCGGTGAGTTGCTTGTGTCCCTGCAGTCGCTTTTGCAGCGGCGCGCTGAGTGCGGAGAGAGGAAGATTATCTGTCCAGAAATTGTGATTCGTATTTGCTTCTGTCACCTGTTGCAGCAGTTCAAGTGCGGAGCGAATTTTGGGCGTCGGCGACACATAGGAGGCATTGCTGACAATCCGCACAAAACCCTGCTCGGTGATCGGGCACGTCGCCCAGCCCCAACTCTGATGACTCACAAACCATCGCAACATTCGTTCATGAAAAACATGATTTTCCCACAGCAGAGCGAGCAGAGCGTTCACATCGAGCAGGGCAATGCTCATGCCGATTCGCTTTCCATTGCGTCTTTGATCGCCAGCGCCTTCTCCATGGTGAGCAACTCCGCTTCCGGACCCGGCGCAAAAACCAAAATGCCGTTCTTCCACTTCGTTGGCACATCGGCATTTGCGCCGCGCCGAATCAACTCGGATACCGCGGCGCTTTTACTGATGGAACGGGCCGCCGCATACTCCTTCATTACATCCAGCAGATCATCATCAATGTCGAGAGTCGTTCTCATCGGCCAGCCTCCGCATCAATATTCTACCATGATGCGTATTTCAAATATGCGCATCAAATTGCAAAAATGATGCGCATATGGCGATCTTCGCGCCGCCCTCTACCAGCCCACCTGCCCCATTCGCCGCAGAATCACCCCGCTGTAGTGATTCATGCGCTCCGGTCGGCGTTTCAGCGGGGCAGGGAGAATCGCCGCCAGACGCGCTGACTGTTGCCGATCCAGACTCCGGGCCGGAATTCGGTAGTGGAAACGGCTGGCCGCATCCGCGCCATAAACCCCCGGCCCCCACTCGACCACGTTGAGATACAGTTCCAGAATGCGCTGTTTGCCCAGCACCAGTTCCGCCACCGGCACCAGGGTAGCCTCGACGCCCTTGCGAATCAACGAGCGTCCGGTGCCGAAAAACAGATTTTTGACCAGTTGCTGGGTTAAAGTCGAGCCGCCGCGCGTACGTCCGCCTTCCATATCCTCTTCGGCGGCAAGCTGAAGCGCGTGCCAATCGAAGCCGTGGTGCTGGTAGAAGCGCGCATCCTCGGCGGAGACCACGGCGTGCTGCAACTCCGGCGAGATCTGGCTGAGCGGAATGAACTTGTAACGCTCATGGTACGGTGTGCCGCGCATCCAGGCCTGCACCCGGCGCTGAACGTGTACCGCAGTGGTAGGCGGGTCAATCCATCGCGCGGCTACCAGAGTTAACGCGGCCAGCAGCCAGAGAAGCGCCGCGGCAATCGCCAGCCAGCGAACCATGCTGACAAAGCGGCTTCGTTTGGTCTTGGGGAGGGAGGAGGTCGTTGTGGTCACATCTAAGGATAATCGCCGGGAACGCCTCTCTGCATCCCTGCCCCTGCCCGCGCATCTAAACGTGATATGACGATTTCAGCCTCTCACCCCCTTCGTACCCTTGGTAACTCCGACCTTCAACTCACTCCCATCGGCTTTGGCGCGTGGGCCATTGGCGGCGGTAACTGGGAGTTCGCCTGGGGCTCTCAGGACGACAACGACTCCATCGCTGCCATTCATCAGGCGCTCGATCTGGGCGTGAACTGGATCGATACGGCGGCTATTTACGGCCTGGGGCACTCCGAAGAGGTTGTGGGCCGCGCTCTGAAATCCACCTCGCACAAGCCTCTGGTCTTCACCAAGTGCTCAATGCGCTGGCACTCCGACCGCTCCATCTATCGCTCGTTGAGGGCTGCTTCGCTGGCCGAGGAGATCGACGGTTCGCTGCGCCGCCTCGGCGTCGAGACCATTGACCTCTACCAGATTCACTGGCCCAACCCGGACGAAGAGGTTGAAGAGGGCTGGGAGACCCTGGCGAGATTTCGCGAGCAGGGCAAGGTGCGCTGGATTGGCGTCTCCAACTTCACCGTCGAGCAGATGAAGCGCGCGCAGAAGATCGCCCCCATCACCAGCCTCCAACCGCCGTACTCGATGCTACGCCGGGCCATCGAGGAAGAGGTTCTCCCCTTCGCGCTGGCCAACGGCATCGGCGTCATCAACTACTCGCCCATGGTCAGCGGCCTGCTCACCGGCAAGATGACCGCCGCGCGCATTGCCGGTCTGCCCGCCGACGACTGGCGTCGCAAGTCCATCGAGTTCACCGAGCCGCGTCTGAGCAAGAATATGCGTCTGGTCGAGCTGCTGCGCCAGATTGGCCAGCCGCACAGCGTCAGCCCTGGCGTGGTCGCCGTCGCCTGGACCCTGCGCAACCCGGCCATTACCGCCGCCATTGTCGGCGGCCGCAGCGCCGAGCAGGTCGCCGGCCTGGTCCCCGCACTCAGCTTCCGCCTCTCCGACGAGGACTTTGCCCGCATCAACGACTTCCTCGCCGCCAACCCCGTTTAGCCTTGTATCAAAAGCGAAGCAGCAAAAAAAGCCCCCGGGGTTAACCGGGGGCTTTCTTCCTGGGAGGAGGGGAAGTTAGATTACATGACTGCCACAAAATCGGGCAGAATCAGAGCGGCATTTTCCTGCAATAGATGCGTCATGCGCGCTGCCATGCCAGAATACATCTGCGCGGCGCGGAAGGCATTCACGCGCACACCTTCGCCGGCCTGCGAAAACGCGTACTGGCCCAGCGCCGTCAGCACACAGACCCGAATCTGCATCGCGTCGCTGCGCAGCGTCTCCAGCAGCAGGCGGTCCACGCTGTCCGAGTTTTTGGCCGCATAATCGGCCATCTCCAGCATGACGCCCGCATTCTTGAAGATCACCCAGAGTCCCTTCGGACCCTCCATGCGCCGCCATGCGTCGTCCGCCGTGGCGTTGATTCCCTCTTGCCACAGAAAGTGCTCGCTCAGCTCGCGCGCGCTCCAGTCTGTCCGCAACCGTACCAGCAGCGATTCCCAGCTCTGCCGGTTACGGCGCACCACCCCGTCCCGCCAATGCAGCAGGAAGAGCGTGACACCGGCAATCGCCGCGATTTGTAGCACCAGCACGATCATTTGGGTCTCACCGTTCGGAATCGGTAACCGCAGTTCGTTTCAGTACCGCACCACCGATTCTTTTCGTACCTACCACTAGTAACACGAATTCTCGAACTTGTGGGAAATATTTTGCCTTTTTTCTGTTTTCTGTGCAAAACAGAGTACCCAATAAGCAAGTGAAACAACAACACTGAATATCACAAGCTGGTCCAAACGGTGCGATACCGAATCTGGAAATTGGTGGGTTTCCAAAACAGTGACGGCCAGAGCAACGATAAAATTGATCCCCAATCCCGTGGCGATCTGCAATCCACGCTCCGGCCAGCGCAGTTTCAGAATCTGGCTCAACCCGACAATCGCCAACAACACGCCAACTTGAAGGATCCCGAACCCCTGCCGCAGCCTGACGTACAGCACCATGATTATTGAACTCTGCGCAGGTACGGACCAGTGCGCCAAACACCATATCAGCGCGCAGGCTATTCCGATCACCGCTATAACTGCTATGCGCCTAGGTGGCGCACAGCGGTTATAGCGCAAGAGTTTCCTGCCCAATTCAGCGCAAACAGCAAGCTGAAATACGGCATCTGAGGTCAATTGGAAAATGAATTGTCGCAGGTAGACTGTCGGTGAAAGCTGCCGCGTCAGAAACCATGCCGCCAGATCGAGGCCAAATTCAAATGCGATACAAGAATAAAATATCGGCAGCTCACGGTAGACGCGTCTCCAGGTCAGCAGCGCAAAAAGAACCGCTTCCAATCCCATTCCACCAATCCATAGCGTCACAGAAATGCTGTCATGATGCATCGTGATTCCCCGTTCGGTCGAATCCTGGCATCCGTTCACCGGACGCTCGATGGAGACTGATTCATTTCGTGGAAGGCGTCTTGGCCAGCGATGCCTCCGTCAGAGCCACGCGCGTCGCCCGGGCGCTTCCGGCCACGGTCAAAAGGAAACTCTCCATCTGCGGCGTAAAGGCCCGCCGTTCCACCTCCTTCTGCGCAAAACAGAAGATCCAGTAGAGAAAGCAACAGAGATAACTTGCCACCACGATCTGATTCAGTTGAAGGTATTGTGGCCCCATTGTCTGATGCGAATGCATCATTTCCACAAACAGGCTGACCATGGAAAAGAAACCTAGTGCCGTGGCAACCTGCAACTCCCGATCTCGCCAGTTGATCGAGAGCAACTGCCCACCCCCTGCTAGCAACATGAAGATCAGAACTCTGAGAATTGAGGCTGTCTGTTGAACTCGCACAAGAAAGCGCCATTGCGGAGGTAAACCGAAAATCCCATGAATACTGACGAAAGGCCAAATCACAGCCCCGATGGCGACAATCAATACGCCGATTAAAATAGGGGTACTACGCCGCAGATTCGCTTGAAGTGGACGAAGAACTGACCAGATCAATTCAATCAAAATGCCTAATTGTAGACAGGAGTCAGCCATCGTTTGTAACAAATAAAATGCGAAGTGCGCGGAGGGAAAAAATCGCAGAACAATGTAGCCGCTTGCATCGCTCAGCAATGCCCATAAACAAAAGAGGCAGAAGACGGGCAGCGTTCGCCAGACCTGCCGATAGAGGAGCAGTACAAAAACCGCTATTTCGGCCAAAATTCCGCTCAACCAGAGTGTATTGTCGAGGCTCATCGTAAGCATCCCGTCTTCACTAGATGATGCAATGAATCGAGTTTAACAGCGAAATTCTATCCAGTCCGCAGTAATAAACTGCAGCAGAATAGTCACTTTTGAACATCCTGAGCCATCACATAAGAAAACGATGAAATTGAGCGTGTTTGACCAGATTGTTTTGGATAATTTTCATTTTTTAAGCATTTGCACTTCTGATAGTGCCGACAATACCATTAAAGGGCGGTTCCGGGAAGAAAACGGCAACATTGCCACCACCGGAAGGGAAGGAAGGTTCAGGGAAGAAAACGGCAACATTTCCACCACCAGAAGGGAAGGAAGGTTCAGG
>Ga0209415_10011452_pt1 | contig 14932 bp, 14 predicted proteins | sample PeaSoiSIISIP2007_FD_187696 | JGI IMG/M metagenome (GOLD analysis project Ga0209415, IMG submission 187696) | Peat soil microbial communities from Weissenstadt, Germany - SII-SIP-2007 (SPAdes) (version 2) | ecosystem: Environmental > Terrestrial > Soil > Wetlands > Peat | place: Germany...
CCACCCGACCCAAAGACAGAGGAGCAACGTCACTAAATTCCCATGCCGGGTGTCTCAAAGTGCTTGACACGCGCCGCTTGCTCACGATCGGGCGGAATCCGTATCGCTGGTAGAACGCGGCTGCCTGATCGTTCTTGGCATCGACTAGCAGGGCGAAGGCGGCTGCCGCGTCCTGAATGGTCCGATGAACCGCGTTCATCAGCATCAGTTCGCCGAGACGGCGCCGTTGGAAGCGCTGGTCGACCGCCAGTCGTTCAATGCGAACTGCCGGCAAGATGGGGTACCGCGGCAATCGCTTCGCTTCCTCCGGCGGAAGATCGACCAGCGGAATGCTCGCCGCCGACAGGGTGTAATAGGCCGCAACCTGACTGGTGGCGTTTTCGACCACGACAAAGCAATTGGTGATCCGGCGGCGGATGTCTTGGGTCACCTGCGTCTGGAAATACCGGTCGAGAGCGTGGTCGCCGCAACGGAACGCGGCGCGGTCATGCCCATCGCCGAGCGTGTCGAAGCGAAAGGGGGCAGGGGTCATGCCACGCCGAACAGTTCGCGGTAGCGCTTGGCGGCTCGCTTGAGAGCGGGCGTGGACGCCGGCGGATTGAGGATCGCCGCGGCGATCTGGCGTTGGCCCTCCATCGAAAGGCGGATGATCTCAGTTTCCTGGATCGCCCGGCACGCCGCTTCATCGGCGGCGGCCACCACAAAATCCGTCAGCGTGCGCCCCTGGATTTCGGCGGCACGCTTCAGGCGCGCCATCACGTCGTGCGGCAAGCGCGCTTCCAGACGGGCAGTGGGTAGGGCTTGCTGTTTCATGGCACTTTCAATATACGGCAAAATGCCGTATCGATCAACGCGGAGCCTTGGCCACGGCGCCCGTGGCGGAGTGAAAAAGGAAACTTGGAGCCGGCGGACGGATGGCTGCATGATGAAATCCTGCCACAATTGGCAGAGAGACAGACGACAAAAACCGATCGTCTGTCCCACCTGGGGAAGTTTCCGGAGATACACTTCATCGTCTGGGATCGGCCTTATTCTAATGCCTATCCCCGCTTCCACACCGTCAGCGTCCGCCCATCACCCGGCACTGACGCAAACTCCGCCGGCCGCGGGTCGCCTGGCGCTGCCACACACACCCGCAGGACGTCGCCTGCGAGCTCGAAGATCCCCCACTGCGTCTTGCCCTTGTTCGCTCCGGCGAGGTTGAGGTAGTCGATGGCTTTCGGCGATTGCGAGGAGTCGATCGAGAACTCGACCTTCATCATCACTTGCGGACCGGCGAGCACGGTGGTCTGGTTGCCTCGGGTCACTCGCTTGACCCATTGGACCAGGGACTGGTCCATCGGCTTGCCGCTCATGACACCGGAAACCATTGGCCATTCGCCCTCGAATTCCGTGGCCGGTGTGCTGGTCGGGGTGGCCGCTGCGCCCTTCGCGGATGCCCGTCGCTTGGGTTCCAAAGTGGCCGCGCCGCGAGCCAGCGTTTCGAGTACGAATCCGCCGCCTTCGGTCGAGTTGAACCTCGAGGGCCGCACGGCGCCGCGCGTGGCCAGGCAGATCCGCCACCGGTCACCGTCAAGCTCGTAGATGCCGAAATTGGTGTTGCCCTTTTCCGGGCCCGCATCGAAGTGCATGTCGAGACGCCTCGGAGCAGCGAAAGCGTCGAGCGTGATCGTGCCCGTATACTCGGCGCCCATCCCAGTGCTGGTGAAGCGGTCGCCCTGGATTGTGATGCGGCCGTCCGCCAGCATTTCGCCGGGCATCTCCCGGCCTTCCACTTCCAGGGCGGTAATCCTCCACGAGCCTTGTAGCAGGTCGAGATCGCTTGGCATGGTTTCCCCTATGGGTGATTGTACTGCCATGCGTTAACCCTGACCGGATGCGAAAACGCCTTCCAAGTCATATTCCGCTGAGCAACTGCGCACCGCCTGCGTCCAGGAAAGCGGCATGGATTTCCAGCCGGCGGCGTTCCGCCTTTTGCGCCAGATCTCCGAACCCAGGCGCCTCCCGGAGCGGCGCGAGCCACGGATCGCGAGCCAGAGACGACGCGCACAGAAAGCCGCAATCGATCACCCTACCGAGAGTCGCGATGGCTCGCTCCCGCTCGTTGATGCGTGCCAGGTGGCGGGCCATGTAGAAAAGAGATTCCGGGTCTGGGTGGGCCAGGGTCTCCAGCTCCGGGATAGCCCTCGCACATTCCGCGAAGTTGCCCTCCAGATAAGCCCGCAGGGAGTGCATTAGGGCCCCGACTAAGCCGGCAGCATATCCGGTCCCTTCGCGCTGGCGTAGCCGCTTGAGCGCTTCCTCGTTACGGTCCGACGCGGCCAGCACGGCGGCGTCCAGGTAGTAGCCGGCCTTGATTTCGTGAAAAGCCCCCGTCTTCTGATACTCCCCCAGCAGGAAGTACGTGTGCTCGGCGCTGGTCACGACGTGCGGATCGAGTCGCCGCGCGTTCTGGTGGGCGGCCACGGAAGCCTCCAACTCGTCGCAATAGCGGCAGGCCTGGACCAGGCCCGCGAACAGGTCCGGGTCGTGGAGTCGGAAACGCGCGCGCCCGAGCAGCCGGACCATGGCTTGCTGCGCGCGCCCCCCGTCGCACTCGATCGGGGTATACAGGTTGTGTGCCAGGGCCAGGTCCGGATTCAGGCTGAAGGCCCGGCGGAACTCCTCGTCAACGAGCTCGAGATTCGCTTCGGTCTCCTCGCCGAATTTTTCCAGGAAACGATGGACCCTTCCCAGCCGCGCCCATGCCGGAGCATAGTCCGCGTCCTCTTCCAGGCACTGGACGTAAAGGTCGCGTGCCAGCCTCATGTTATCGAGGCTCCGGTGCACCGAGACCTGATTGCCGCGCAGATAATACTCGAATGCCTTGGCGCTGCGGGGCACGTCGTGCCGCAGGATCCGCCGTTCCCGCTCCGTCAGGGGCAGCATAAGGGACTGCACGATCTGGTTGGCCAAGCCGTCCTGAACCTGGAAGAGATCGTTCATGGACACGTGCAGCGCGTCCGACCACATCAGCGTTCCGCTGGGCGCCGCTAGAAGTTGGCAGGAGAGCCGGAGCTGCGCGCCTACGCGCATCAGGGAGCCCGTGAGAATGGCGTCCACATCCGCCTCAGCGGCGATCTTCTTCGGGTCGGCCGCCTGCCCTTCGAACCGCTGGGCCACCAGGGTGGAGCGCACGGTCAGGCTGTCGAGGCCGGAGAGAGCGCTGCTGATGGCGTCCGGCAGGCTGTAAGCCAGGAATTCCGTCTCCTCGTCTTTCCGGAGAACACGAAACGGCAGCACAATCAGTCGCGTGGCTGTCCGGGTTGGCGATCGGGCGGCTGTGCCGGCGAGCATCGTTGCGCCATCCAACGCCTCGACCATTTCAATCGCCGAAGCATAGCGATCTTGTGGCCGTTTGGCCAGGGCCCGCCGGACCAACCCGTCGAGCGCTTCCATCTCTTGCGACCCGCCGAGCGCCGGCGGTTCGTGGTGCATCACCTGGTACAGGACATCCACGATGGAGTCGCCCTCGAACGCCCGCCTCCCCGCCAGCATCTCGTAAAGGATCGAGCCCGTGGCGAAAATGTCGGTCGCTGGTCCGGCCACCCCGCCGCTGGCTTGTTCTGGCGACATGTAGTGCGGCGTCCCGAGAATCGTTCCGGGAGCCGTGAGGTTGGTCACCGTCGGCGCGTCTCGCCTGTCGGCCGAGGGCAGGCTTGCGTTCAAGCGTGCCAGCCCGAAATCGAGCAGCTTGACGCCGTGCGGAGTCAGAAAAACATTGGAAGGCTTCAGATCGCGGTGGACGATACCGAGGCCGTGCAAGGCGTCCAGGGCCGCCAGGACCTGGCGCGCAATCTGCACGGTTTCGTTGATGGCCAGCGGTCCGCCCGCCAGACGGCCCGCCAGGGATTGACCTTCGAGCAACTCCAGCACCAGGAACAGCGTCCCGCCGTCTTCGTCCGCATCGAACAACTGGCAGACGTTCGGATGGCTGACCCGGGCCAGCGACCGGGCTTCGTGCCAGAGCCGCTTTCGGGCTTCCTCTCTTTCACTCACTCCCCGCATGGTCTTGATCGCGACGGCCCGCTTCAACCGTTCGTCCCAAGCCGCGTAGACTACCCCCATGCCGCCTTCGCCCAGCTTGGCTTGGATGCGGTAGTGCGCCACCGTGTCGCCGGGCGCGAGTTCGGCGGCGGCGTTCAGGAATCCGCTGGCCGGGCTGCGCAGGCTGGCGGCGTGGCTTTCAGCCAGCAGGCGCTCTACCTCCGCGCGCAATTCCGCGTCGACGCCGCAGGCGGAATCCAGGAAAGCCAGCCGTTCGGGCTCGGGCTTCTCCAGCGCCGCACCGAAGAGCTTTTTGATTCTGGCCCAGCGCTGCGGCGTCATCGAAACCCTCCCATCTCCAGTTGGGTCTTCATCCAGCCCTCGGCCAGGGCCCAGTCGCGCTTACCGGTGCGGCGTCCGCAGGCGTGGTCCGCCAGCCGGAGGAAGGCCTCCTGCAGCGCGTCCTTGGGCCCGAGTTTCCGCTCGCTCAGCAGCACGGTGTCTTCCCCGCGAGAATCCGCCATAGGAGCCGGCCGTCCTTGCCTTTCAACTATTTTAGCCCCTGATTCTCCCAAAGGGAGCGGTTCAATCAACGTGATGCCGAAGAAGGCCGCGCAGCCGCGCACCACTCCAATTCGCTGTACCCTGGTACTTCCATGCCATTCCCCGCCACCCGCCGCGACTTTTTGAAATCCCTGGCTGCAGCCGCGCTCGTGCCCGCCCTGCCCGCCGCCCAACGCCATCCCAACATCGTCTACATCCTCGCCGACGACCTCGGCTACGGCGACCCCCGCTGCTACAACTCCGATTCCAAAATCCCTACCCCCAGCCTCGACCGCCTCGCCACCCAGGGCGTCCGCTTCACCGATGCCCATTCCCCCTCCGCCGTCTGCACGCCCACGCGCTACGGCATTCTCACCGGCCGCTACTGCTGGCGAAGCCGCTTGAAGAGCGGTGTCCTGTCGGGCTATGACCCAGCCCTCATCGAGCCCGGACGCCTCACCGTCCCGGCCATGCTCAAGCAGCAGGGCTACCACACCGCCGGCATCGGCAAGTGGCACCTTGGCCTGCAAAACGGGGGCCTGCAAAACAACGAGAAGACCGACTACAGCCGGCCTCTGCATCCCGGACCGCTCGATTTCGGCTTCGATTCCTACTTCGGCATTCCCTCGTCGCTCGACATTCCGCCTTACGTCTATATCGAGAACGACCACGTGCAGGCGCAGCCCACCGCCCACATCGACCAGGTTCGCGTGCACCGCGGCGTGTTCTGGCGCGAGGGCGCCATTGCGCCGGGCTTCCGCCACATCGATGTGCTGCCCGCCATCACCGGGAAAGCCGTGGAATACATCGGCTCCCGCACGCCCGCCAGTCCGTTCTTCCTCTATCTCGCCCTGACCGCCCCGCACACACCCTGGCTGCCGACCCCCGCGTTCGAAGGCAAAGCCGCGGCCGGCGAGTACGGCGATTTCGTTGCCATGGTGGACGACGCGGTCGGCCAGGTGTTGCGCGCCCTCGACGAGGGCAGACTAGCCGCCGACACCCTGGTCGTTATGACCAGCGATAACGGCGCCCACTGGCTTCCCGAAGAGATCGCCCAGTGGGGCCATCGCGCCAACGACGGCCTGCGCGGCCAGAAAGCCGACATCTGGGACGGCGGCCATCGCATCCCGTTCATCGCCCGCTGGCCGGGCCGCATCGCGCCCAACACCACCTGCTCCGAGCTGATGTGTCTCACCGACCTGATGGCCACCGCCGCCGCCATCACCGGCTTCAAACTGCCGCGAACCGCGGGCGAGGACAGCTACTCGATGTTGCCCGCGCTCGAGGGCCGGAAGCTTCGCCATCCCATCCGCGAGGCTATCGTGCATCATTCCTCGCAAGGCCACTTCTCCATCCGCCAGGGCCCGTGGAAACTCAATCTCGGCCGTGGATCCGGCGGATTCACCCAGCCCGTCGAATACACGCCCAAGCCTGGCGAGCCCCCAGGCGAACTGTTCGACATGGCCGCCGATTTCGCCGAGACGCGCAATCTCTACCAGGAGCGGCCCGAGATCGTGGCGCGTTTGACCGCGTTGCTGCGGAGATACCAGCGCCAGGGCTACAGCCGGCCCATGCGTGAGGACTGAAGCCACTCCCCCCGGCCGGCGCTATTGCGAGTACCACCGCAGCCCGGCGAAAGCCGCTGCCATCGTGCCTTTCATGAAAAAGTCCGACTTCGTCGACGTCTGGAAGTGAAGAGCTTTCGCGCCGATCTGAAATTCCAGGTGCCCATAGCGGATGTTGGCCGATGCGTCCGCGTCCCAAATGTTATTGTGGTGCGGAATCGCGAAACCGCTGGCGTTGGCTTCCAGGCGGAAATGGCGCGAGACGTACTCCGCAACCCCCAACCCCAGCATCGGCGAAATAAACCATCGCGAGCCCGAGTCGGCATAACTGAGGGGGTTGCCGCTGGAGTCCAGCAGCGGATTGCCGCTGCTATCCGTTAGCGGCAGCAACGGCGCATCGAAGCCATTGCGAATCGACGTGTACTGGACCGCCCAGATCGTCTTCAGCCGGAACTTGCGGCTCTCCACCGGGTACGGCCAGGTCAAATAGTCGAACTCCAGCTTGGCATGCTGCACCCGGTAGTCGGTGGTCAGATAGGTGCCGGCGGTGTAGGTTTGGCTGAACAGTTGGAGGTCGGTGGTATTGGTGAAATTACCGGAGGCCCGCGCGTCGAGATATGTAAGCCGCAGCGCATTGTGCAGGCCCAGCGCAATACCGATCTCCGCGCCCTCCGCGAATTTGGGCGTGCCTTGGAGTGTTGTCAGGCTGGCATCTGTAAAGGTCGCGCCATGACCCTTGTTGATGGTGGGCGACTCGGTGGGAAACCAGGCCATGATCCCGATCCAGTAGCCGGTCTCACCAGGTTGCCGGACATCCGGGATTTTGGGCAATGGCGGGGGCGCCGGACGGATGCCGAGTCGCGTCTGCTCCGGCGGCGGGGTCTGCTCCTGCGGCGGCGTCTGCTCCGCCGGCGGAGTCGCAGGCGGCTGAGTCGCAGGCGGCGGTTGCTGCGCTCGCGCCGGCCATGCCGGCGAAAAGAAAAGCAGGGAAAGACACAAGAAGCCGCTCGAAAAAATCTTCACGTATGCCTCATCGAATTGAGCTGTGCGTCCTTCTATTCTGCCTCAACCCGGCCCCCTGCCGCTTGTAGCCCACCGTTCACAGGTGTAGAATCAAAACCCCAACCCCCAACCCCCGTTTTTCGGTAACCTTTTTCCGTTCCGCCAGTAGTCCATTATGTAAACGGAGGCACGCTCCTGGAGGACGAACAGATCATGCTGGAAGTTCGGGCCGGCGACGTCGGCAAGCTCGAAGAGCTTTTCGACCGCCACCACCGCCCGCTGTTTCGCTACTTCGTCCACCTCACGGCCAATCGCGCCGCGAGCGAGGACCTGGTGCAGGAGGTCTTCTTCCGCATCTTGAAGTACCGCCATACCTACCAGCCGGAAATCTCGTTCCGCGCCTGGATGTACCAGATCGGGCGCAACGTGCACATGGACCAGGCGGGCCGGCGCAAGGCCGAAGTGGCCATGCCGGAGAACGCCGGGGATTTCGGCGGTTCGGAGATTTTGCCCGACCGCCAGGTGCAGAACAAACAGGAGGTCGCGCTCCTGCATCGCGCCCTCGCCGCCCTGCCGCGCGAGAAGCGCGAGGTGCTGGTCATGAGCCGATTCCTGGATTTGAAATACGACGAGATCGCGTCCGTCTTGAAGTGCGAAGTCGGGACGGTCAAAGTGCGGGTCTACCGCGCGTTGCGCGAGCTGGGCGACCGGTTCTTCGCGCTCGGTGGAGAACGGGCATCATGATTTGCGATCGTATTCGTGAACAGATTCCGGAGTGCCTCGCGGGCCGTCTCGACCCCGCGGCACGAGAGCGAGTAATCGACCATCTGGACACCTGCTCGGCCTGCCGCGCCGAAATGGCCGAGCTGGGAGCCGTGTGGAGGGGCCTCGAATCCATGCCCGAACCTGAACCCAGTCAAGCCATGCGCACCCGCTTTCTGGAAATGCTGAGCGCCTACCAGGAGGGTTATCAGGAAGCTCAACGAAAGCAGGCCTACGCCGTGCCGCGGAAGACCTGGTGGGCCGGGCTGTGGCCGTCGCGCCCGGCTTGGCAGGCGGCCTTCTCGGCGGCCCTGTTGATTGCCGGTGTCCTGGGCGGCCGCTATCTGGCCGCGCCGCGGGCCGTGGAGACGGTGAACTCGGAGATGGCCCAGTTGCGGGGGCAGATTGAAAACCTGCGCCAGTTGGTGACGCTCTCGATGTTACAGCAGGATTCGCCCAGCGCTCGCCTGCGCGGCGTCACCTACAGCTACCAGGTGGCGCAGCCCGATCAGCAGGTGGAGCAGGCCCTGCTGCACGCCGTCAATCACGATTCCAACATCAACGTCCGCTTGTCGGCGGTGGATGCGCTGGCCAAGTTCGGCAACAACCCCGAGGTGCGGCGCGCGCTGGTGGATTCCCTCCCGGTGCAGGATTCGCCGCTGGTGCAGATCGCCTTGATCGATCTGCTGGTGCAGTTCAACGACAAGGACGCCGCGCCCGAGCTGCGCAAGCTGGCGCAGGACGGGCAGGCCAACCCCGAGGTGCGGCAGCGCGCTTCCGCAAGCCTGCAAAAACTGGAGGTGTCACGATGAAGCCAGCCCTCGTAACGATCGCCTTTTTGTCCGTTGCCGCGCTCGCCCAGCGCCACGGCCGGGACTGGCGCGACTGGCGCGTCCAGGACCAGGAGTCGATCCAGCGCTCCTTCGATGTGACCGCCGGCTCCGGCCCCGCCAAGCTGCTGGTCGACAACGTCAGCGGCTTCGTGCACGTCACCGGGTATGCGGGCAGACAAGTCCAGGTCAGCGTGCAGAAACACATCGCCGCCGATTCTAATGAAGCCCTGGCCGAGGCCAAGCGCGACGTCAAGCTCGACATGACCCAGCAGGGCAACTACGTGCGCCTCTACGTGGACGGTCCCTTTCGCGGCAATGGCGGCGTGAACTACCGCGGCGACGACTATTACGGCTACCGCGTGATCTTCGACTACGAGATTCAGGTTCCGGCAGCCACCGAGCTGGTCCTGAAGACCATCAATAACGGCGAAATCCAGGTGAAGAAGACCACCGGCGATTTCGAGATCAACGGATTGAACGGCGGCATCGACATGGAAGAGATCTCCGGCGCCGGCACCATCCGGACGCTCAACGGTCCGCTGAAGGTCTCGTTCACCAAGAACCCCACGAAGGACACGGAATTCCGCACGCTGAACGGCAAAATGGACATCTACTTCCAGGCGGGGCTGGACGCCGACCTGAACTTCCATACGCTCAACGGCGGCATCTATACGGATTTCGACGTCACCACGCGCCCCTCCAGCGTCACCGCGGGAAACGTGGATGGCAAATTTGTGTACCGGTCGGACCGCCGCTCGATGGAGGCCAGGACCGGCAAAGGCGGACCTGTACTGACATTCAACGCGCTCAATGGCGCCATCCGCCTGCATTCGAAAAGCTTCTGAGTTCGAAAAGGATACTCCGATGAAACGATCTTGGGCCCTGATGGGCCTCACACTCACTGTCTGCGCGCTGATTTGCGCTCAAGACACCACGGGCGGCCGCGTGGTGGTGCCCGCGCGAAATACCACTCATCCGCGGGTGGTGAACGCGGCTTCGACTCACGGGTCGATCGCGGTCAAGACTTACAACGGCAAGGAAGTGATTGTCGAAACGGCCACGTCTTCCCGAGTTGACCGCCGCCGGGATAGCGACCAGACCGTGGACGGTCTGCACCGCATCGATCTGCCGGCGCGCGGCCTCGTCGTCGAAGAAGAGGACAACGTGATCACCATCCGCGCCAGCACTCCCGGGCCCGACAACCTGGTGATCAGCGTACCCGCCGATACCTCGCTGCATCTCAAGTCCACCCATGGAAACGTCGAGGCCGACGGTGTCCACGGCGAAGTAGAGGCCACCAGCACCAATGGGCGGGTGACCCTGACCAACATCTCCGGGACCGTGGTGGCCGGCTCCACCAACGGTTCGGTGAAGGTGACCATGGACCGCGTCGACCCCGGCAAACCAATGTCGTTCAGCAGCGTGAACGGCAGCATCGATGTCACTCTTCCGGCCGACACCAAGGCCAACCTGAAGCTCCGCGCCGTCCACGGCTCAGTCTGGAGCGACTTCGACATGAAACTCACCGGCGGCCAGCCAACCACCACGAACGCCGGAGGCGATACCCGCTACCGCGTGGAATTCGACCGCACGATCTACGGCGCCATCAACGGCGGCGGCGCCGAATACAGCTTCTACACCGTCAACGGCCGCATCACCATCCGCAAGCGGTAACGCCGCGGCCCAGAGGGCACCCCGTTGCCGCCGGCCCGCAATTCAAGGATTCCTCGCGAAATACCCGCTCCCTGACGGTCGCGGCTCCGCCTCGATTCTCTGCCTCGATTCCGAGCCGCGACCGTAGGGAGCGGTGCTTGTTGACAGGCCCTACCCGGCGTGCTGATATTCTCCTTCACCCTGTTGCACGTGGCTCCAATTCAAGTGGGCCAGGTACAGCAGGTTCCCATCCGGATCCTGGAAACTCACAAACGATCCGGCCTTCCCCTCGGTGCTCACCGGCCCGTCGAACTTCACTCCCTTCGCCTCCAGGGGCGCGGACCGCGTCGCGAATACAGCCGCAATGCTTCCAGTAAAGACCCGTCATTCGGTGTTATCCGTACCTCAGCGCGCGCCCGCGAGCTTGAACGTGTAAGCCTGGCGCGGCGGCAGACTGGCGGCGAGGCGGTCCGGAATGCGCACGGTCAGGCGCTTGCCTTGGAGGGACGATGGAACGGGCTGGCCTCCTTCGAGGATGGTGACGCGGGGGCCGGACGCGGCCTCCACATCGTCGAGCACCAACTGATTCACCGGGCGGCGCGGCACGATGGCGTACACGGCATCCGGCTTGGCGGTGAGGAAGGCTTCCACGCGGGCGTTGCCGGGCGGGGGCGCATCCACCATTTTGACAATGTCGTACTCGGCGCGGAATTCCTTCTCTTCGAGCTTGGGGATGTTGCCCGCGCTCCACTGGCGGGGATGCCGCCACGCCTTGGTTCCGTAGATGGCTTCACCATTGGGGCGGAGCCAGTCGCCCAGTTGGGTGAGCCGCTCCTCCATGATCACGGGGATGCGGCCATCGGCTGTCGGGCCGATGTCGAGCAGCAGATTGCCACCGCGGCTCACCAGATCGATGAGCATGAGAAGGAGCTCGCGATCGGTGTGGTAGTCGGTGACGGTCTCCATGCGGTTGTAGCCGTAGGAGGCGCCCATGCCGCGGCTTTCCTCCCACGGATGGTCGCCGCTCTGCATGCCCGAAGTGTATTCGGTAGTGTAGTAGCCACCGTGTTTGTGGCGGGTGTCTTTGCCCCAGCGGTCGTCGATGACCACTTCGTCCTTGACCGGCGATTCGTTGAAGAGCCACGCCAAGAGCTCGGGCGAGCGCCACTCATCGCTCGATGCCTCCCACTCGCCATCGGAGAAGATGATGCTCGGTTGGGCGTGCGTGACCACGTCCTTGAACTGGGGGATCATGTGCTCGGCGACGTAGCGTTTGCGGTCGGAGAGATAGAGCGGGTTGTACCATTCGTAGAGCGAATAGTAGATGCCCATGTGCAGGCCTTTGCGGCGGCCGGCGAGCATGAGGTCCAGTAGCAGGTCGCGGCGGGGACCGATGTCGACGGCGTTCCAGGGACGGCCCCAGGTGCGGTTGGCTTCGACCGAGCGCCAGAGCGTGAAGCCCTCGTGGTGTTTGGAGGTAAGCGCGACGTACTTGGCGCCGGAGCGGACGAAGACATCGGCCCAGTGGTCGGGATCGAAGAGCTCGGCGCGGAACATGGGGGCGAAATCGAAGTAGGGGAAATCGGCGCCGTAGACGCGCTGGTGAAACTGCCAGGTGAGCGCGCCATTGCCGGTGGGGCCGGCGGCCTTTTTGCCGTTGGTCAGGGAGTTCCAATACCACTCGGCGTAAGGATTCTCGTCCTTGACGTTGACGGCGGCGTAGGCGGGGACGGAGTAGACGCCCCAGTGGATGAAGATGCCGAACTTGGCATCGGTATACCAGGTGGGCGAGGGACGGCGGTCGAGCGATTCCCAATTCGGTTCGTAGCGTGTGTCGGCCGCGGAAAGGCGGGTAGCGGCGAGGGCCAGGGGTGCGGCGGCGCAGGAGCGGAGAAGATCTCGGCGGTTCATACTGGTCAAGCATAGCAGCACGAGGGTGGAGCGGCGCCGCGCGGCGCGATTTCGGCCGGCGGGCTGGCCCAAAACCACCAACGGGGTGGAGCCGAACCACGGACGCGCAGTGTATCGATTGATTTTTCAGATACTTGGGAATGGCAAGCGGCATGCATATACACGGTGCGAAAGCCGCTCCGAGGGGCGGCAGACACGGAGGAGGACGTATGAAAAGCAAATTGTTCGCGCTGTTGATTTTGGCGGGGGGCACGATGTTCGCGGCGCCTCGCGTGTTCGTGGGAGTCGGATTCGGCTACGCGCCGGCACCGGTGGCCGTATATGCCGCGCCGCCCGCGCCGGTAGTGGCTTACGCTCCACCGAGCCCCGGGTATGGATACACGTTTGTGAACGGATACTGGTATCCGGCGGGGTCGCGCTGGGCCTGGCGTGCGGGTTACTGGACGCGTCCGCCATATGCTCGCGCATCCTGGGTGGCGCCACGGTATTACGGACGCCGATTCTACGGCGGATACTGGCGGCGGTAGGTGTGGGTCCACGTTCTCTGACGGGAGCGGCCATGGCGGCAGGAGCCCGGACGCTCTCGTACGAGCTGGCGGCGGAAACCCGGCCCAGCGTCCCGATGAGTCGGGACGCTGCAGGCAGGAGTGCCTGCGCCACGTCGTGGGGGACGATGGCGAGCCGCCCCGATTGGTTTCTCACGCACAACAGCAAACACTTCACGCCGGCGGTGGCGCGGCGGACCGGGCTGCCGATTGCGGCGCCGGCGGAGTTCCCGCGGGCGCTTTCGCAGAGTATCGGCGAGCGTTAGACAGGCCGGGAGGCCTGTCCCACCTCTTCGAGCGCTTCGCCGGTGGCCGTTTCGACGTCGGCGTGCAGGCTGTTGCCATGCGCATCCATGGTGACGATGGCGGCGAAGTTGTTCACGCGGATGTGCCACATGGCTTCGGGAATGCCGAACTCCAGCAGGTGCACGCCGACGACGCGCTCTACGGTGCGGGCGTAATACTGGGCGGCGCCGCCGATCCCGTTGAGGTACACGGCTCCGAACTCCTTCAAGGCGGCCAGCGTCTTCGGCCCCATGCCGCCCTTGCCGATTACGGCGCGCACGCCGTAGCGCTTGATGACATCGGCCTGGTAAGGCTCCTCGCGGCTACTGGTGGTGGGACCCGCGGCCTTCACCGACCAGTGGTCGCCATCCTTTAGCATGACCGGGCCGCAATGGTAAAGCACGGCGCCGTTCAGGTCCACGGGAGGCGGATTCTTCATGAGCCAGGCGTGCACGTTGTCGCGGCCGGTGAACATGTCGCCGTTGATGAGGACCACGTCGCCCACCCTCAGTGCGCGCATCTGCGGCTCGGTCAAAGGCGGGGTGAGAATGACTTCGCGGCCGGTAAGCGGGAATCCTTCGCCGCGGGCCATGCGCTCCACGGGCCGCGCAGGATCGCGGTACAGCCATTGGGTGATGGCGCCGGTGGCGGCATCCAGCCTCACGCCGAGGCGGCGGAAAGCCCAGCAATCATAGGCGACCGAGACGAAGAAGCTGGCCGGCAGGCGGTTGGCGGCGGCGATCTTGCATCCGATGAGCGAGGCCTTGCCGCCGAAACCCATGGCGCCGACACCCAGGCGGTTGGCCTCCTCCATGATCTCGGTTTCGAGCGCGGCCAGCGCGGGATCGGGGTTGACGTCGTCGAGGGTGCGGAGGAGCTGGCGCTTGGCCAATTCGTATCCATGAGCGCGGTCGCTGCCGATGCACACGCCAAGGGCGCCGGGCGCGCAGCCCTGGCCCTGGGCCTGCCACACGGCGTGCAGGAGGCACTTGCGCACGCCCTCCAGGTTGCGGTCGGCGCGGCCCAGGTGGTCGAGCGTGCAGGGCACCGAATATTGGATGTTCTTGTTTTCGCAGCCGCCGCCCTTGAGGATCAGGCGGATCTCGATCTCGTCCTCTTCCCACTGCTCGAAGTGCACGACGGGCGTTTCCCCGCCCAGATTGTTGCCGCTGTTTTTGCCGGTGATGGAGTCGACCGAATTGGGGCGCAGTTTGCCGCGGCGGGTGGCCTCGGCCACGGCTTCCAGGATCGCCTGGCGGGTGCGGATCTGGTTGACGCCGATCGGGGTGTGTACGAAGAACGTCGGCATGCCGGTGTCCTGGCAGATGGGACCCTCGTCATCGATTGCCATATCGATGTTCGAAAGGATGATGTCGAGCGCCTGCGAGGACTGCGTCCCGGGAAGCTCGGTGGAGGCCGCCAGCGACATGGCGGCGCGCACGTCGGGAGGAAGGTTGGTAGACGTCTGGGTGACGAGCTCCAACAAACTGCCGGCTAAGAATTCCATAGTGGTATCCGTTGACACGGACTATTCTAACTTCAATCGCACATCAGCACGCATTCCGGGCTTGATGGCGGGTATGGTGCTGGTGAACTCGACGATTACCTGGGTATCCTTGATTTCTTTTATGGCGCCGGGGATGCCTCCGGTTTGCAGGTCGGGGACGTTCACCAGCGCGGGCTGCCCGGGTTGGAGGCGCTTCAAATCGGGAGGCTGCGGCTCGACCGAGAGTTCCAGCGCGTAGGTATCGGTGGCGATCTGGAACAACTCGCCGCCCGACTCCTGCACGGGCTTGCCGACCTCGGC
>Ga0209415_10011453_pt1 | contig 14932 bp, 12 predicted proteins | sample PeaSoiSIISIP2007_FD_187696 | JGI IMG/M metagenome (GOLD analysis project Ga0209415, IMG submission 187696) | Peat soil microbial communities from Weissenstadt, Germany - SII-SIP-2007 (SPAdes) (version 2) | ecosystem: Environmental > Terrestrial > Soil > Wetlands > Peat | place: Germany...
TTTCGATTTGCAGGCGGGGACGATCTGGCGCGATCTCGCTGCGGTGCTCCCGAGCCTGAGCGGGACGCTGATCGATGTGGGATGCGGCGCGCAACCGTACCGGAGTCTGCTGCCCGACGCCGTGCGCTACATCGGAATCGACACGGTCGATGCGAAAAGCGCCTTCGGGTACCATACCGCCGACACGCGCTATTATGAGGGACGTGCGTGGCCGGTCGATGACGGCTGCGCCGACGCCGTGCTCGCAACGGAGACGCTCGAGCACGTCGACGAACCCGACGCATTCTTGCGTGAGGCTTATCGAGCGTTGAAGCCGGGAGGGCGTCTCATCCTGACGGTCCCCTTTGCGGCTCGATGGCATTACATTCCGGCGGACTTTTGGCGGTTTACTCCGTCGGGGCTCTCGCGGCTGCTAACGCAGACCGGGTTCGTCGATCTCGAAGTATTCGCGCGCGGGAATGCGGCCACCGTCGCCGCATACAAGTGCCTTGCGCTCCTCACCGGTTTCGTCTTGCCCGACACCGCCTCGCGCGTCAAGGCGTTCGGCTTGAGGCTCGTCGGCGTCTGCGTGCTGCCTTTGTTCGTCGCGCTTGCGATTGCCGGGAACATCTCGCTGCGAGCTGCCGACGGCGACGATTGCCTCGGATACACGGCCTTCGCTCGCAAGCCGCTTACCGGCGGCCCTCCGCATGGAGCTTGAAGCTCGACCGTGTCCGATCTGCAAGCAGACGGACCGGTCGGTGCTGTTTCGGCGCGAGAATTTCGATCCCGAGCGATTGACGCTGGCGGCATTTTCTTCACGCAAGCTTCCCGAGTACATGCACTTCCGGCTGATGAGGTGCCGGCGCTGCGATCTGGTGTACGCCACTCCCGTCCCGTCGCCGGAGACGCTTGCGGCCGCGTATCGTACGGCATCGTTCGAAGCTTCGAAAGAATCCGAGTATGCTGCCAGGACCTACGTCGGCTGCCTGGCGAGGGCGCAGCGGCTGGCACCGGTCGCGACGCTGGACATCGGCGCCGGCGACGGCGCCTTTCTGCGCGAATTACAGCGCCGCGGATTTGACGATCTCATCGGCTTCGAACCTTCGGAAGCGCCCGTCCGAGCCGCAGCCGATGACATTCGCGACCGGCTTCGCGTCGAGTTGTTTGACGGCTCGAGCTTCCCCGACGAGACGTTCGGTTTGGTAACGTGTTTTCAGACGATCGAGCACGTGTACGAGCCGCTTGCGCTCGTCAAGGACATCCATCGCGTCCTGCGGCCGGGTGGAACGGCGTTTCTGATCGGACATAACGTAGACGCATTGAGCGCTAAGCTGATGGGTGCGAAGTCTCCGATCTTCGACGTCGAGCATATGCAGCTCTTGAACCGCCGCAGCGCCGCGACGCTCATGCGCGAGGCCGGTTTTCGAGAGGTCTCGGTCTTTCCGATTCTCAACGCGTATCCGCTTGCATATTGGGCGAAATTGTTTCCGATGCCGGCGCGGATGAAGGCGCGGCTGCTCGACGCGTTCACCGGGAGTCTGCGCCGGATTGGGGACGCAACGATTCCGCTCCCCGCCGGAAACCTCGCTATTCTGGCGATAAAGTGACTTTTGTCGCGTGCAGGACGCCTAAGTACGGGAGCTAAGGTACCTTGGTGGACTTGGTAACGCAGAAGCGGCTTGCCCCATCGGACTTCAAGCGCGCGCGAGCTCGTTTGTTGCAAATGCATTTTGAGAGCCGCGTCGGTCACATCGGCGGCAACCTGTCCGCGCTCGATGCCACGCTGATCGTGTTCAACGAGTATCTGCGTCCGTGCGATACCTTCATCTTATCTAAGGGACACTCGGCCGGGGCCTTGTACGTTGCGCTCTGGAGCGTCGGGCGCTTGAGCGATGAGGACCTCAAGTCATTTCACAAGGACGATACCTTGCTCGCCGGTCATCCGCCCGCGCACGGCATCCCTGATATTCCGTTCGCGACGGGCAGTCTCGGTCACGGTTTGTCCCTGGCTGCCGGAACGGCTCTCGGGCATCAGTTGCGGGGCGAAGACAGCCGAACGTACTGCCTGACATCCGACGCTGAATGGCAGGAGGGTTCGACGTGGGAAGCGTTGATTTTCGCGGCTCATCACAAACTCACCGATCTCACGGTCCTGGTAGATCATAACAACCTGCAGGGCCTCGGAACGACGGAGGCCGTCGCCTCGATGTCGCCGCTGTGGGAAAAGCTGCGAGGCTTCGACGTCGACGTGCAGGTGATTGACGGTCATGACGCCAGCGCCATTCGCGGCGTGCTCGAACAGCAGCGAGATCGCATGCGCGTCGTCGTCCTTCGGACGACGAAAGGACACGGCGTCAGCTTCATGCAGGGCCGTATGGAGTGGCACTATCTGCCGCTGACACCCGAACAGTTTCGTACTGCGCTCGCGGAGATCGAAGCCGGATGAGGACGCAATTCTGCGATGCCATGGTGAAACGGGCCGGATCGGCCGACATGGTCTTTCTGACCGGCGATCTCGGCTTCATGGCCCTCGAGCCGCTGCAAGCCGTACTCGGCGAGCGATTCATCAACGCCGGCGTCTCCGAGCAGAACATGATCTCCGTAGCCGCCGCGCTCGCCCGCCAGAATTTTGAAGCCTGGGCTTACAGCATTGCACCGTTCTGCTATGCGCGGCCGTTCGAGCAAATCCGCAACGACGTCACGTTTCACAAGCTGCCCGTGAAACTGGTCGGCAACGGCGGCGGATACGGTTACGGTGTCATGGGCCCGACGCACCACGCGATTGAAGACTACGGCGTGCTGCTGACCCTGCCGGAAATCCTCGTGATCGTCCCGGCATTCGATGAAGACGTCGCGGCGGCGGTGGAACGCGCGGGCGCATCGTCGTCTCCCACGTACTTGCGTCTGGGTCGCGGCGAGAAGCCGGAAGGCTATCAGCCTCCCGCCTACGCGCCGTGGAGATGGCTGACAAAGGGAGCCGGCATGAGCGTGATCGCGGTCGGACCATTGGCGGGGACGTACCTAGCAGCGTTCGAGGCGCTCCCCGAAGCGGAGCGGCCGAATCTTTGGGCGGTTGCGGAACTGCCCCTCGAAAGAAATCCGTTACCGCCCGAGCTCGTCGGGCAAATCAAGGACGGTCCCGGCGTCTGCGTCGTCGAGGAGCACGTCAAGCAAGGCGGATTCGCCTCCAGCCTGGCGCTCCACCTGAGCATGCGCGGCGTTCATCCTAGGGCATTTCGCCATTTGCACGCGCTGGATCATCAGTACGACCGCTACGGAGCGCAGCCGTACATGCGCGAAAAATCGGGACTCGACGTCCGCGGCATGCTGGCGGCAATTTCATAGCAACTACGAAGAACGCAGCAATGGCTGAGCTCTCCGACTACGTCCTTTCCCTGCGGGGGCCGATCGTAGTCACCGGCGCGTCGGGATTCATCGGTGCGAATCTTTTCAAGACGCTGCTGAGATACCGCAACGACGTCTTCGGCATAGAACAGCGGAGAAAGAGCTGGCGGCTCGCCGACGTCAAGGACGATTTCGTCGTGACCGTCGACTTGAACGATCAAGCGGCAACCAAAAATCTCGTCGACAGCCTTCGGCCGCAAACCGTCTTTTCGTGCGTCGCCTACGGTGCCTACTCTTTCGAAGCGAAAGCCGAGCTGATCTATCAGACGAATTTCCAATCGATCGTGAACCTCGTCGGGCTGCTGTCGGAGCGTCCTTTCACCGCCTTCGTCCATGCCGGGACCTCGTCGGAATACGGGGTGAACTCTTCCGCTCCGTCTGAAGACGCGGCGCGCGAGCCCAACAGTCATTACGCGGTCTCGAAAGCGGCGGCTTCCGATTACCTGCACTACATGGGGAAACATCGAAGGTTCCCGAGCGTCTGTTTGCGGCTGTACTCCGTTTACGGACCGCTGGAAGACACCTCACGGCTCATCCCTAACCTGGTGCGAAAAGCGCAGGCCGGCGAGTTTCCGCCGTTTGTCGATCCCGAGACGTCGCGTGATTTCGTGTACATCGACGACGTCTGCTCGGCGTTCGTCACGACGGCGGGTCAGATGAATCCGGGTTTATACGGCGAGAGCTTCAACATCGGTACCGGCGTCAAGACGACGATTCGAGACCTCGCGCTGACGGCGAAGCGCGTATTCCACATCGCGGCCGAGCCGAATTTCGGCAGCATGCCGGAACGAGCGTGGGATCTTCCGGATTGGTATGCCAACGCCGGCAAGGCTGCTGCCGTTCTCGGATGGCGCCCGGCGATCGGCCTCGAGGAGGGGCTGCGCCATACCGCCGAGTGGGTGGCGCAACTCAGCGACACCGATTTTTTAATGACCGCAAACAAGGCGGTCGCCAAACGCCCCGGGAGCGTCTCGGCGATCATCGCCTGCTACCGCGACGAGCAGGCCATCCCGGTCATGCACCGCCGGCTGACGGAGACGTTCGCGCGAATCGGCGTCGACTACGAGATCATTTTCGTCAACGATTGCAGCCCGGACGACAGCGCGCGCGTCATAAGGGAGCTCAGCGCCGCGGACCCGCGCGTCATCGGCATTTCGCACTCGCGCAACTTCGGTTCTCAGATGGCCTTTCGCAGCGGCATGGAACTCTCGACCAAAGACAGCGTCGTTCTCCTCGACGGAGATCTGCAAGATCCGCCGGAACTCATCGAATCTTTTTACGCCGAGTGGAAAAACGGTTTCGACGTCGTCTTCGGTCGCCGCGTCAAGCGCGATATGCCTTTCTACTGGAGCATCTTCCACAAACTGTTCTATCGCATCTTCGCCGCATTCAGCTACGTGCGGATACCCTTGGACGCCGGCGACTTTTCCCTCATGGACCGTCGAGTCGTCGGGTGGCTGCTGAATTGCCCGGAACGAGATCTCTTCGTGCGGGGCTTGCGCGCCTATGTCGGCTTCAAGCAGACCGGCGTGGACTATACGCGTCCCGAGCGCCCCTTCGGCAAATCGACGAACAACTTCCTCAAGAACATCGAATGGGCGAAAAAAGGGATTTTCTCTTTTAGCAATGCGCCGCTGACGATGCTCACGACGGCCGGCGTTCTGTGCGTCGGCGTCTCGATGCTGATTGCCGTCGTCGTCGCGCTGCTTCGGATATTCGTGCCCGGCATCGCTCCGCGAGGAGTCACCACGGTCCTCTTGGCGATTTTGTTTTTCGGGTCGTTCAATCTCTTTGCCGTCGGCCTGGTCGGCGAGTACGTCGCGAAGATCATGGCAGAGGTGAAGGCCCGTCCGCGATTGATTCGAGCGGCACTCATCCGAGGCGGCGAGCTGACGGAGTTACTGCCCGACGGGAGAGCCCGCGTCGAGTGACTTCGGCTTGCGCCGGCACGAGGCGATCTGATAAGTCGTGCCGATCTTACTGTTAGCGGTTTCGTACATCGGCGATAATTTTTCGCAGGGATGCTGGAAGACGGGCCCGAGGTACCAGCCTTCTAGCGGTTGTAGCGCAACAAAACGCCGAGCATATACGTTTCGCCGCGCGGGCGAGAGAAGCGTGTATAGCGCCGTTGGCGCTGCCGGCAGCCATCGCATCGGCTGACGTGGGATGCCCGTCTGGTCGGGCCAAGGCGCCATCAGGGTCTCTGCGCCGTAGACGATCGGTCCCGGAGGGTGAACGTTGAAACTTCCCAGTAGCTGCGTGAGTTCGGCATCCATCGGAGTGCGAAGGGACTCAACGTGTATCGTGTATCGCGGGCTGAGCGCGGAGAAGACATCCGGTAGCGCGGCGACTCTCCCGAGCGTCATTGCAGCTTCGATCACTAAAACGGGGACCAGCAGATTGCGGATCGCACGTACGTTAGGACCGACGATTTTTTCGCGCTGAAGGACGGTTGCAGCAATTGCAACACAGAGCCAAAAGACTGTGGTAAGATTTGTGGCGTTATTTTCTACCGATCTGCTGACAAAATAGCTGCAGATTGCCCAAAAACCAGCCGCAGTACCGATCAATGCCGGCACCGCTCGACCTCCCCGGTGTCGCTTGACGACGATAATCGCCGTCAGGAGCGCTGCGAATCCGAGAACGAGTGACCAGACGGCACCCGGTGGGTACGGCTGAACGGCACCGAATCCCCCGGCGTAGGTCAATCCAAATTCGACAAAGGCATAGTAATCCGGACCGTGGCCGAGATGCGCCTGATAGAAGACGTGGATCGTTAAAATCGCCGCGAGCAGAAGCGCGTAGGGGACGCAGGCCCAAAAAGCGCGCGAATAACGGCGCGGCCAGAGCGGTGCTCGATCGACCTTCAGCACGTACATCGTATACGCGGGCAGCCAGATCACCGAACAGTAGATCGCGCTCTCTGCCGACCACAGCACGCCGATGAGCCAGATGACGTTCCCGAGCGCGAGACGATTGATGCGATCTCTCGCGCTCGATTGCACAGTGTACTGCCAGAGCAGGAAAGCGAGAAGCGCCTCGGCCCAAAAGAAGCGAAACGCGCCGACGCTCGGGAACGCCATCGAAGGAGCTAGGCTATAGTAGGTGCCGGGAACGAGAAAAACCGCGACCAACGTCGCGATGAGCGCGAGCAACCGTCCCCAGAAACCCGCGAGAATACCCCGAAGAACCCAGTAGAGGATGACGCTCGAGGCAAACGTCAGGACCGCGTCTAGGATGTACATGGACATCCATACGGAGCGGAACGGCAGGGCCGCGAGCAGCAGGGTATTCAGGAACCCGTACTGTGAAGGGACGTCCCAAAGAAGCCAATGGCCTTGTCGTACCAGCTCCGCGGGGCCCACGAAGAAGCTCCAATGGTTGGGTGCAAGGATGACGACGTCCTCACGCAGCGATGCTGCTCCCAAAGCGAGCAGGCTCATCACGTCGACGACGATTCCAAGTTGCGCACCCTTGGGTCCGCGAGCGTCGAGGTTGCGCGCAGCCAAGAGGGCTCCCGCAGCCACCAGCATGACGACAGCGACGGCGAGTGGGAGTCCTCCGTCGGGTGGCATGTGGCCGCCATACCCAAAGAGCACTTCGCTGAAGGGTCGATACCAACTCACGCCGGAGACCGCGATCCATAGGGCGCAAATAATCGCAAAGTCCGAGATTCCGGGGACGGCTACGGACCTGCGCCGCGACGCTGCAACCAGTATGAGCCAATGGACCACCGCAAACGGCAAGATGACAAAGCGATCACCCTTGAACAATAAATATAGCGCGCCGAAAAACGCGCAAGCCGCAAGAAGCAGGCGCACGTATCTCGTGGGTATCGACGCGAACCATTGAGCTGGTGCCCGATCGGAGATAGCGTAGAGTGAGACGGCCGCGAGAATTGCACCGGTACAGAAGTACACGGTCCACGGGTACGCTGCATGCGCGATGACGGCGGGATCGATGATCGCCGGAGCGACCAGCAAAGCGACGAGCATCCCGCTGATCCAGACAAAATCCGGCGCGAACAGCCGCGTCTGCGGCAGAGTGAAACGCATCTTCGCTACGCCCTTCTCCTTGCGGCGCTCCAGCGCTTCTCGGAGTCGGCCCCGGTTCAAGCGATCAACGAGGCGCTGCCGCTGAGTTTCGGCGGCCTCGCAGCGGGCATGCTCTATTTCATGGCGACGGGCTCGGGGGCGCTCGCGCAACGTTTTGCAGGCGCGCTCGTCCCGGCGTTCGCACCGATGTCGCTCGCGCTCGTCGTCCTTTTGAGCATCTCCCTCGTGCGGCGAATGCCGCTCTCGCTGCCGCTGCTCCTCGTCTCGTCGCTCGGCTCTTTCTTGATCTCTCTTCCGCACGGTGCGTGGTCGTCGTTCAACGGGTTCGTCCGTTCCATCGGCGCGGGCGGCCTTTTTCTCGCGCTGCTGGTCACGTTCGCGAACGCCGCCGCGATGACGCTGGGCGCACGGCGTCACGAGCGATACGGTCAGCTCGCCGGCACGGCGGCCGCCGTCTTCGCCTTCGTCTGCCTCTCTCTCTCGGGCGTCTCGCTTGCGGCGCTGCTCTTGCAGGCGATTGCGCCGATGGCGGCGCTCGGCGATCATGCGAGCGCGCTCGTCATCATCACGTTCGTCGACGTCGCGCTTTGGATGGTCGGCATCCACGGTCCGGCGCTCCTCGCGCCGGTCGTGACGCCGGTCTATCTCCACCTCGTCTTCGAGAATTTCGACGCCTACGCGCATCATCGGCCGATCCCGCACTTGGTGACGGTCTCGACGTTCTTGTTCGTCTTTCCGGGCGGGGCCGGCGCGACATTGGGTCTCGTCCTCGTGCTGTTGCGCAGCAAAGTCGCCCGCGTGCGCCGCACCGCGCTCGCGGCGCTCGTCCCGTCGCTCTTCAATATCAACGAGCCGCTGCTGTTCGGTCTGCCGATCGTACTCAACCCGGCCTTCGCGATTCCGTTCATCGTGGCGCCGACCATCCTGGCCGTGATCACCGCCGTCGCGACCGCGACGCACTTGGTCGACCGGACGATCTACTGGATCCCATCGACCGTTCCGACGCTGATCGGCGTCGTGCTGGCGACCAAGGACTGGCGCGCGGCGGTTCTCGCGTGCGTCAACATCGCCATAGCGACGCTGATTTACATCCCGTTCGTCCGCTGGTACGAACGCAGGCTGAGCGCGCAATGATCGAACGGCTGTTGAGCGGATTCGAGATCGATGGGCGCGTGCGGGCGGCGGCGCGTGCCGCCGAGCCGCGCTTGCTGGCATTCGATCGCGCGGCGCGCGTGCCGATTCGCGCCAAGATCATCGAGGCGTTCCTCGCGGAGGGGATCGCCGAGTCCGACCTGGCGGCGGCGACCGGCTATGGCTACGATGATCCGGCGCGCGAGCGCTACGAGTCGCTGTTGGCCCGCATCTTCGCCGGCGAACGCGCGCTCGCGCGTCTCTCGCTCGTCAGCGGGACGCACGCGATCGTGACCGCGCTCGCGGCATGCGTCGCCCCGGGCCAAACGCTCCTCTCGGTGACGGGGCGTCCGTACGACACGCTGCATCACGCGATCGTCGATGCGCCGCACTCGCTCGTCCACGGCGGGATGCACTATGAAGAGGTCGCGCTCGACGAAAACGGACGCATCGATCCCGAACGCATTGCAAAGCGCTGCTTGGAAGCGGCGCCGGCAGCGGTCTTCGTTCAACGCTCGCGCGGATATAGCGCGCGCCCGTCGCTCGATATCGACGCGTGCGCCGCAGTCGTCACTGCCGTCAAGGAGGGTGCGCCCGGGGCGTCGATCATCGTCGACAATTGTTACGGCGAGCTCGTCGAGGAGCGTGAGCCGCTCGAAGTCGGCGCCGATCTCGCGATCGGTTCGCTGATCAAGAATCTCGGCGGCGGGATCGCGCCGACCGGCGGTTACGTCGTCGGCCGCGACGCACTCGTCGAGCGCATCGCGGCGCGGCTGTATGCTCCCGGGCTGGGCGCTGCGCTTGGCCCCAGCTTGGGCTTCGGTCGCGCCTTCGTGCAAGGGCTCTTTTACGCGCCGCTCGTCGTCGATGAGGCGCTGCGCGGGCTCGACTTCGCAGCCGACCTCTTCGCGCGGTTGGGTTTCGCCGTCGATCCGCTGCCGGGCGCGCGGCGCACCGACGTCATTCAAGCGATCCGCTTGGGCCGGCCGGATCTGCTCGTAGCGTTCGCTCGCGGCCTGCAGAAGGCGCTGCCGATCAACGCGCGATTCAGCCCCGAGCCGGGTCATGTCCCCGGCTACGTCGATCCCGTCGTGATGTCGAGCGGCGCCTTCATCTCCGGCGCGACGATCGAGCTGTCGTGTGACGCGCCGATGCGGGAGCCGTACGACGTCTATCTGCAGGGTGGATTGATGGCCGAGCACGTTGCCATCGGCGCCGCGCTCGCGGCGGATGCAGTCCTTCTGGGCTAAGCCGCAAGGCTTCGGGCTCGATGTCGTTCAAATCTGATCTCATCAAGATGTACGTTCTAGAGGTGATGAGCGGGCCGCTCGACGGAAAGACGTGGACGTTCGATCACGAGATCACGATCGGGCGGGATGATGCATTGGCCACGGCCTGCATTACGATCGATCGCTATATCTCTCGAAAACACGCGAAGCTTTGTGCGGACAACGAGGGGTTGCATCTGGTCGATCTGCAAAGCCGCAACGGGACGAAGGTCGACGGCAATCCGGTGGTCGACCAGGCCGCGCTCGAGCTTGGGAAACCTTTCGTCGTCGGCCGAACGACCTTGCGCGTGGTCGCGGAGTAGCGGAGCGACATGGAGCTGGCCCGGTCGATCAACAAGGCTCGAGCAGCCGTACGCTCGCTTCCGAAGCCGGTCGGATTCGTCCCGACGATGGGGGCGCTGCACGCCGGTCACCGCTCGCTCGTCGAACGCGCGCGCGTGGAGTGTGCGAGCGTCATCGCGTCGATTTTCGTCAACCCGCTGCAGTTCGGTCCGAACGACGATTTCCTGCGGTACCCGCGTTCGTTCGCCAGCGACAGCGAGCAGCTCGAAGCACTCGGCGTGCAGTTGCTCTTCGCGCCGCCGGCCGAGCATCTCTATCCGCCCGGATTCGCCACGACCGTCGACGTCGGCGCGATCGCTTCACGCTACGAGGGCGCCTTACGGCCCGGACATTTCCGCGGCGTCGCGACGGTCGTCCTCAAGCTGCTCGACGCGCTCGAGCCCGACGTCCTCTACATGGGCCAGAAAGATGCGCAGCAGACCGCGGTGATCCGTCGCATGCTCGTCGATCTCAACGTCCCGTGCACGCTCGTGGTCGCGCCGACGGTGCGCGAGCCGGACGGCCTCGCGCTTTCGAGCCGCAACGTCTACCTCGACGAAGCGCAACGCCGCGCTGCTCCGTCGTTGTATCGCGCGTTGCGCTCCGTTGCGTCTGCCATCGATGCCGGCGCTACCGATCGCGAACGCGTGCTCGCGGACGCGCGCCGCGAGCTCGAGCCGCCGCTGCGTGAAGCCTACCTCGACGTCGTCGATGCGGTGACGTTTGAGCCGCTCGACCCGCTGCACGCACCGGCGGTCGTCATCGGGAGCGGCTGGCTCGGGACGACGCGGATCATCGACAACGTCACCGTCGAGAAAGTCCTATGTCCGGTTTGAGCGGCCGCCGGATCCTGCTCGGCGTCTCGGGCGGGATCGCAGCCTACAAAGCCGTCGCGTTGACGAGCCGCCTCGTGCAAGAGGGCGCGATCGTCGACGTGATCATGACCGGCGCCGCGCAGCGCTTCGTCACGCCGCTCTCGTTTGCCGCGCTGACGCAGCGGCACGTCCATACGTCGCTCTGGGAAGCGCCCGAGTCGATACCGCACATCGCGCTCGTCCGCGCGGCCGAACTCCTAGCGATCGTCCCGGCCAGCGCCGACGTGATCGCCAAGCTCGCGTACGGTCTGGCCGACGACCTGCTGACCAGTGCCGCGCTCGCCGCGCGAATCCCGTTGCTCGTCGCGCCCGCCATGAACAGCGCGATGTACGAGCACGGTGCAACCGTCGCAAACCTGCGGACCTTGCGCGCTCGCGGCGTCACGATCGTCGAGCCCGGCGAAGGCTTTCTCGCCGAGCGCGAGCACGGCGTCGGGCGGCTCGCCGACGAGGACGCGCTGCTCCATGCGATCGAGCGCGCGTTGGCACAGCGCACGCAGCTCTCCGGTCAGCGCGTCGTCATCACGGCCGGTCCGACGCGCGAGGCGATCGATCCCGTCCGCTTCCTCTCGAACGCTTCGACCGGGACGATGGGGATCGAGCTTGCGCACGAGGCTCTCGCCCGCGGTGCGTCGGTCGATTTGATCCTCGGGCCGACGCTCGTCGATCCGCCCGCTTCGGCCCGCGTAACGCGCGTGACCAGCGCGCAAGAGATGTACGACGCGACCTTGGCAGTCGCGAACGGCGCCGACTACGCGATCGCCGCTGCAGCCGTTGCCGATTGGCGGCCGGCGCAGACCCACGAGCAGAAGATCAAGAAAGACGGCGGGCCGGCGGCGATCGAGCTGGTACCGACGCCCGATATCCTCGCCACGCTCGGCGAACGCAAGAACGGGACGTTCCTCGTCGGCTTTGCGGCCGAGACGGAACGCCTCGAGGCGAATGCACGCGAGAAGCTGACGCGCAAGCATCTCGACGCGATCGCCGTCAACGACGTCTCCGACGAAGAAGTGGGATTCGGGACCGGCGACAACGAGATCGTGATCCTGTGGAACGGCGGCCGGGAAGCACTCGGACGTGGCCCCAAACGCGACCTCGCGACGCGCATGTGGGATCGCCTGATCGCTCTGAAAGCGAGACGCTAGCTGTTATTAGCGATCAACGCCGATAATACGAATACGAAGCTCGGGTACTTCGCGCGCGGCAGCGGCGGGCGCGTCGGTGAATTGGTGGAGACCTGGCGGGTCACGACCGAAGCGCGGCGGACGTCGGACGAGTACGGCGTCCTCTTCACCGCATTCTTCGATGAAGTGGAGATCGCGCATACCGACGTCAAAGCGATCGTGATCGCGAGCGTCGTCCCGCAAATCGAGCGTTACCTCTACGAGGCGTGCCGCCGGTACTTCGAATGCGAGCCCATCCCGTTCACCGCGACGCGGCAGAAGCTCATGGAAGTCAAAATCGATCGTCCGGCCGAGCTCGGTGCGGATCTGATCGCGGGAGCGATCGGCGCGGTCGCGCGCTACGGTGCGCCGATCATCGTCTTGGACTACGGGACCGCGACGACGTTCGCCGCGATCTCGCGCGAGGGTGCATACCTTGGAACGGCGATCGCGCCCGGGATCGAGATCTCCGTCAACGCGCTGGTCGCGCGCGCCGCGAAGCTGCCCCAAATCACGCTCGAGGAGGCGCCGGCCGTAGCGATCGGCCGTGAGACGATCGCCTCGCTGCAATCGGGGATCGTCTTCGGCTTCGTCGGCCAGGCTGAAGCGATCGTGGCGCGGATCAAGGCCGAACTCGGCGGGGAGGCGCGGGTCGTCGCGACCGGCGGTTTGGCCGAGATCGTCGCGCGGCACACGAGGGTGATCGAGTCGGTCGACCCGCATCTGGTCCTCGAAGGTCTGCGACTCTACTACGACTCGCTGCAGTAGGCCGTGGTATACTAGGGCGTCATGTCGCGCGCCGTCCCACCCTTGAAGATCGGATCTCACGAGATCTGGCCGCCGATCGTCCTCGCGCCGATGTCGGGCGTGACGAACCGGACGCTGCGGGCGCTCTATAAGCCGTTCGGCTTCGGGCTCACCGTCACCGAATTCGTTTCGTCGAACGCGCTGCACTACGGCTCGAAGCGGACGATGGAGATGATCGATCAGCACGGGCTCGAGCGGCCCGTCTCGACGCAGCTCTGGGGCAGCGATCCCAATGTGATGGCTTATGCCGCGCGCGTCGTTCGCGAATGCGGCGCCGACATCGTCGACATCAATTTCGGCTGTCCCGCGCCGAAGGTCACGAAGACCGCGGGCGGGAGCGCTTGCCTGCGCGACGTCGATCGCTGCGAGGCGATTATGAAAGCCGTCGTCGCGGCCGTCGATTGCCCGGTCACCGTGAAGATGCGCTTGGGATGGAGCGAAGACAGCCTCGTATTCCTCGACGTCGCCAAACGCGCGCAAGCGGCCGGCGTGCAGGCGGTCACGCTGCACGCGCGCACCGCGAAGCAATTCTACAAAGGCCAAGCCGACTGGGACCGGATCGCCGCGCTCAAGCGCGCCGTCGACATCCCGGTGATCGGGAACGGCGACCTCGCCGATCCGCACGACGCGCTGCGCCGCCTGCGCGAGAGCGGCGTCGACGCGCTGATGCTCGGCCGCGCGACGCTCGGGAATCCCTGGCTCGTCTCGGCGCTGCGCGACCTGCTGGAAGGCCGCAGCCCTCAGCCGCAGCCGAACGCAGCGGAACGATTGCACTTTTCGATGCATCACTACCGCACGATGGTCGAGGAGTGGGGCGAAGCGCGCGCCGTTCCCCAAATGCGCAAGCATCTCGGTTACTATCTGCGGGGCTTCGCCGGCGCGGCGGAACTGCGCGAGCGAGTCATGCGGACGCTGGGCGCGTCGGAGACGCTAGCGCTCGTCGAGGAGACGATCGCCGGACTCGAACGCAAGATCGCGGCCTAGTTGCTCGACCAGGTCTACGCGGACTACCGTGACTGTCTGAACCCGCCGCTGGCGCGGGTGATGAAGGTCTCGGGGAGCCCGGTCGAAGTCCGCGCCGAAGGGACGACGATCGTCGACCACACCGGGAAGTCGTATCTCGATTTCGCCGGCGGCTACGGCGTCTTCACGCTCGGGCATCGTCATCCGCGGGTCGTCGCGGCGGTGCGCGATCAGCTCGAGAAAATCGCGCTCTCCGGACGCACGATGTTCAATCCGCTGATGGGCCGCTTGGCGCGCAGGCTCGCCGAGATCACTCCCGGCGATTTGCAGATTTCGTTCTTTGCCAACAGCGGCGCGGAAGCGGTCGAGGGGGCTTTGAAGTTAGCCCGCGCCGCGACCCGGCGCGTGAAGTACGTTGCGACCACGAACGCGTTTCACGGCAAGACGTTCGGTGCGCTTTCGGTGAGCGGGCACGAAGTGTACCGTGCGCCGTTCGAGCCGCTCGTCCCCGATGTCGTCCACGTGCCGTTCGGCGACGCCCGCGAATTGGAATCAGCGCTCTCCGATGCGGCGGCGTTCATCGTCGAGCCCGTGCAGGCCGAGGGCGGGATCATCGTCCCGCCGCCCGGCTATCTGGCGCAAGCGCGCGCGCTCTGCGACCGCTTCGGCGCGCTCTTGATCGTCGACGAAGTGCAGACCGGTCTGGGGCGGTGCGGCGCGCTCTTCGCGTGCACGGAAGACGGCGTCGTCCCCGACGTCATGACGCTCGCCAAGGGACTCTCGGGCGGCGTGATCCCAATCGGCGCCTACGTCGCGCGCGCCGCGTGCTGGAACGCGGCCTACGCGAAGGCTCCGCTCTTGCACACCTCGACCTTCGGCGGGAACGAGCTCGCGTGCGCCGCCGCGCTGGCCGCGCTCGACGTCTTGATCGGGGAAGATCT
>Ga0209415_10011454_pt1 | contig 14931 bp, 13 predicted proteins | sample PeaSoiSIISIP2007_FD_187696 | JGI IMG/M metagenome (GOLD analysis project Ga0209415, IMG submission 187696) | Peat soil microbial communities from Weissenstadt, Germany - SII-SIP-2007 (SPAdes) (version 2) | ecosystem: Environmental > Terrestrial > Soil > Wetlands > Peat | place: Germany...
TTTCCCGGACCCAATACCCGCCCAGCATCCGCATCGTCCGCGTCATGTGCTCGGGCATGGTGCATCCGAACCTGGTGATCGATGCGTTCACTAAAGGGGCGGACGGCGTTCTCATCTGCGGCTGCCATCTGGGAGATTGCCACTACCAGGAGGGCAATTACAAAACTGAAAAACGCGCGGATGCCATCAAGCTGATGCTCGCCGATTTCGGTATCGAGGAAGAGCGCTTCCGCCTGGAATGGGTTTCGGCGGCCGAAGGGCCGAGGTTTGGGCAGGTGGTGCGGGAGTTTACGGAGCAAGTGAAAAAGCTGGGGGTCAGCCCGTACCGGTCGTAAGAGAAACTGCTTGGCATCCTTACCTGAATCGCCACTGCCACAAGTACTCGAAGCGGCCAAATCACGTTTCGCGGTGGGCGCAAGCGGTGGCATCAGGCCATAGACATACTGGCGCGAAATTTACTCTCCACGTCTTCGGGCGCGTCCAAGCGGACCTCACACAGTTCGGTAACCAGGCTTCCGGCCCAGCGGTATATGTTGTACTCCTTGATGACCCTGCGCATGCGGTGCATGCGCAACTGCTTGTCCTCCGGTTCCATCTCTAATGCGGCGCGGATGGCGTCGGCGGTCTGATCGATATCGTAAGGATTGACCAGAAGCGCGTCGCGGAGCTCGCGGGCCGCTCCAGTGAACTGGCTGAGGATGAGCACGCCCCGCTCATCGCGGCGCGCTGCCAGGAATTCCTTGGCGACGAGATTCATGCCATCGTGCAACGAGGTGACCAGACAGAGGTCGGCGGCGCGATAATACGGCTCAATCTCCTGATGGCTGTGCTGGCGCGTGAGAAGCACGATGGGTTTCCATTTTCCGCTCTGGAAGCGCCAATTGATGCGTTCCGCCTCGGCTTCGACCTCCGCGAACAAATCGTGATAGCGCTTGATGTGGGTGCGGCTGGGCGCCCCAATCTGCACGAACGTGAATTTCCCCTGATAGCGGGGATATTTTTCGAGGAAGCGCTCGATCGCCAGGAAGCGCTCAAGAATCCCCTTGGTGTAGTCGACGCGATCGACGCCGATTCCCATGAAGGTTGCCTCCACGCCGAGGCCCCGCATTACAGCCGCACGCTCGAGGTACGTGAATGCATGATTGTTGCCTTCCGCGGAATCGTCGTCGGTGAAGGCAACGCTAATCGGAAAGGGGCGGACCATGGTGCGGTGGTCCTGGCGGAGCGTGGAAAAGTGCTCCCAGTCAACGCGCGACTCGACAACACGGTCAACGGTCTCTAAAAAGTTGTTGCAATGCGACTGAATGTGAAATCCGATCAAGTCGGCGCCGAGCAGGCCATCCACCAACTGGCGCTGCCACGGGCAGATGCCGAAAGCTTCAGGATTAGGCCACGGAATATGCCAGAAGATGGCCACGCGGGCATCGGGACGCTTCTCCTTGATGAGCCGCGGCAGCAGCGCGAAGTGATAGTCCTGGACGAGCACCACGGGTTTCGCAACGTTTTCAATTTCCTCGAAAACCGCGCTGGCGAACTTCCGGTTGACCTCCTGGTAGTACTGCCAGTCATCAGCACGAAAAAGCGGACGAGTGTGCGCGATGTGACACAGCGGCCAGAGCCCTTCATTCGAAAAGCCGTAGTAGTAACCTTCCTCTTCCTCCTTGGTTAGCCACACGCGACGCAAACTGTAGCGGGGATCGTCGGGAGGAACGAGCAGCCGGTCGGCGGCGTCCACGACTTCGGCGTCGGCATTGCCGCTGCCGTGTGCGATCCAGGTTCCATTGCAGGCGTTCAACACAGGTTCAAGCGCGGTGACCAGGCCACTGGGGGGAACGACCACTTCGAGCGCCTTTCCGTTTCGCTGATGCATGTACGGTTCGCGATTGGAGACGACGAAGAGGTGGCCGTCCTCGAGTCGGGTGCGAAGCTGTACCGAGAGACGATCGGCTGTCCAAATGGATTCCGCGGCCTCCCGGAGACGCGCCTCGTTTTCCGCGGCATTGCGGGCGTGGCTGAGACTCTCAGCCATGGTGGCAACCTCGCGCGCCAGAGGGCGGAACATATCGAGGTCGGGCACTTCCTGGCGGAAGGAAATCTTTCCCGTGCGGAGGGCGCGCATCCACAGCGCCGCTCGTGCAATAGGGCCGGTGATACTCCAGCGGACAATCAACAAAGTAATCAGGACGATGAAGAAAACCTGAACCAGCACACGAAAAAACGTTTGACGCCAGGCACGAAGAATCTGGGCGCGTATGTAACTGGCGTCGTGCACCACGGCCAAACCGCCGACCACGTCAGTTTTATCCTGATCTTCTTTGTCTTTTTCCTGATCCTGATCCTCCCGCGCGACCTGGCGGCGAATCGGTAGCGCGAGAATGTGAACCGGAATGCTTCGCAGACGGACGAAGGAACTTTCTTCATGACCGTGCGCGATGGCCTGCTTTACGGATAACGGAATTACAGCCAATGTTGCGGTGAGGTCCGGCGTTATGGCGACCAGTGCGCCCTGCCCGTCGTAGATGGCGACGCCCAGCATGTGCTCCCGGTTTCCGAAGCGCTGCACAAGCTGTTGCAGCTCGTTGCTCGGGGCTTTGCCCGAGTTGGCGCGGTTCGAGTCCGCATTCCATGCCCGCTCGGCGTTGCCCGCGAGACTTTCGCCAAAGAGCTCGGCGCGACGCTCCAGATCGCTGCGTAGAGCGCGCTTTTCGCCCAGCACCTCGTAGTAGGAAAAGCCGGACGAAACCACCGTGATGCCGAGGATCAGAGAAACAATCAGGCGAACACTCAACAATCGCATGGATAGTCCTTTTTGCCCGGGATTTTGACGCGTCGGCCAGCTAACGGATTGTTCGTCACGTTCAAATATCAGTACGCAACAGACGGTCTACACGCAGGTGCGAAAAAGGAGGCGGCCATACGTTCAACGGCTGTCTCCTTCGGGCAGGGATATTTGAGTACGAGGATGGAGAAGCAAATCCTCTGCCAACCGAAGGCTCCATCCTCAAGTTGTTGATATTCAAACCACTTCGGGAGAACTGAGAGAAATCACCCAGTGCAAGGATGACCGGTGGGGAGCAAATTGTTCCTGGGCGACTCTTTTTGCGGGAATCTGTGCAAATCGGCGTGAAGGGAAAAGGGCTTGGCTTTCGTTTTTAGTGGATAGACTCAGGTGCGGTGCGTCTTAAGTCGCGAAGAACGCACCGGTCGTTAAGCTCTGAACACACTCCGAACAGCAGGAGCAATAGCTAATGATGAGATCTGCCAAACAGGGGAAAGCAGCCGATAACAAATCGCGAAAAGTTACTACGATTGACGCCGTTGCCTTGGCGGCGGCCACGAAGCACCATCCGGGGCGGTCGGGGAAGGGCGGGAGGACGTTCAGTGCTAATCCTGTACCGTCGGGTTTTCACACAATCATCGATCCGAGTCTGACCCCGCAGCCCTGGCATGACTTGCCGGCGCCCACCGGGCCAGCGCCATTTCACCTCTCGCTCGATGCAGTGCTGACCGCGGAAGCCATGGCGACCATCAACAATTCGGGAACGATGGTTTTCCATTCGGTGGGCGACACCGGAGGCGTGAACACTCCGACGCAGATCGAAAATGTTGCCGGCTACATGGAGAAGGATTTTGCGGGGTCCGATATCACGGCGCACCCGTCGTTCTTTTACCACCTGGGAGACGTGGTCTATTACGACGGCGAGACGCCGAACTACTATCCCGAATTTTACGAGCCGTACATCAACTACCCGGCACCCATATTTGCCATTCCGGGGAACCACGATGGCGGCGTCAATTCACAGTTTCCCGAGGCGAGCCTGGCCGCGTTTGTGCGGAATTTCTGCTCCCAGGTTCCGGTCATTACTCCCGAGGCGAAAGACGCGCCCCGGCACGCGATGACTCAGGCCAATGTTTACTGGACGCTGGAAACGCCGCTCGCCACCTTCATCGGCCTGTACAGCAACTGTCCCGAAGGGGGGCAGCTTAGCCAGTCGCAGATCGACTGGTTCCAGTCGGAACTGGAGAACGCCCCGGCCGGCAAAGCGCTGATCGTTGCCGTGCACCATCCTATCTATTCCGCATACGGGCCGAAGCCGGGCAGCCAGCATCTCTACGACTTTCTGAATAACGCATGCACGACCGCAAAGAACCGCACGCCTGACCTGGTCCTCACCGGGCACGTGCACGATTATCAGCGTTTCACCGGCACATTGGCAGGCAAGGCTGTGCCTTTCATCGTGGCGGGGGCGGGCGGATACAACCCTGGACTCCACGTCCTGGCGCCAACTTTCCACAAGGCGAAGCTGCCTATCGAAATGGCAGGCTCGGACGGCCGGCTGGAAAATTTCTGCGATTCGCAGCATGGCTATCTGAAGATCACGGTTACCAGCGGCAAGATGGTGGTGGAGTACTTTGCCGTGCCTAATCCGGGGGCTCCAGCGCCTAAGACCCTGCCGGCTTTCGATACGCTGCGGATTGCGTTCTAGCGCGTTTCGGCGCCTACAGCAAGGCCGGATGGCGAACCCACCCGGCTTTGAATTTCTGGCAAGTCTCGTTGCCGCGCGCGCTATTTGCCGGTGTAGAGATCCGGAAACTGTTGCCGGAGGTTCGCGACTTTGGGCGCATCGTTGAAAACGATGTAGGGGTTGTCGGGGTGATGAGCGGCGTAGTCCTGGTGGTAGGCCTCGGCGGGATAAAAGGCTTTTAAAGGGACTACTTGAGTGACGATCGGACGGCGGAAGACCTTGGCCTTGTCGAGTTGTGCGATGTATGCGTCGGCAATTCGTTTTTGCTCGTCGCTGGCATAGAAAATGGACGAACGATATTGCGTGCCCGTGTCGGGTCCCTGCCGGTTTAGCTGGGTGGGATCGTGCGCTACCGAGAAGAATACCCGGAGAAGCTGACCATAAGTGACCTGCGAGGGATCATAGGTAATCTTCACTGATTCCGCGTGGCCAGTGTCGCCGTTGCTGACCATTTCGTATTCCGCTGTGTTGGCCGCGCCGCCCGAGTAGCCGGAGGTGGCGCCGATCACGCCCTTCACGTGTTGAAAGACGGCCTGAATACCCCAGAAGCACCCGCCGGCGACGACGGCTGTTTGCTGAGCCTTAGCGGTAGCCAGCGCGGCGTCCACGGCAGGGCTCGGGATGCTGGCAGCCGGCCGCTCTCCGGCATTGCAGGCGGCCACGCCCGCGAGGGTCACCATCAGGAGCAGAGCAGACACGCGTAAGGGAAAGCTGGACATTCTCATAACAAACTCCATTGAAGGCTCAGGTAGTTTTTTCAGAGCCCCTCCAAATAGAGTCGGCGGGAGAACAAAAGTTACAAACTTTGCTGGTGGGGCGCCAGGCGTGTCCGTCCGGCCAGGACAAGATTACAGGGCCGGACTTGGGACCGGCGGGACTCCCCTGAATCCATTGGTCGATCGTCCCCGTGTGACGCGTTATGCGTGCTCCAGATATTTCTTCAGGCAGCGCACACAGGGGGTGTAACCCTCCCGCGAGGCTTCGGCGGCGGTGACGGTGCGAAGTTTGTTGTGGTTTTTCTCGTGGATCAACGTGCAGGCCGCGAGGTGAAACAATTTCCCATCTTCCGCAACCACTACCATCATGTTGGGAGGAACTCCGGTGCCGAGTTGCGCATGTTCGGAACGCAGTTCCGGGCCACTGAAGGAGCGGGCGACCTCGATCGTTCCGAAGACAAGACAGGCCGCGGCGGCAGCGACCATCCATCCCAGAAAGCTTCTGCGGTTGCCCGGCATGCTCTGGTCCAGTCTTCGGTGCAGACGCTGGCTGTATCCGAGGGGAACTTCGAGCATGCGCTCGTCGCCATACAACTGAATCACGTTGCGCGTGCCGTCCAACACCGCCGTGCAGCGCTTGCATCCGCGTATGTGTTCGTCGATGACGACGCGCAAAGTGGGATCGACTTCGCCGTCGAGATAGTTTGAAACCTCGCGCCACACTTCTTCGCAGTTGACTACCATGGCTTGGTCCCCTTTACGAAAGACAACTTGCCGGTCATGCTCCATGCGCCGCCGAGGCCGGGCGCGAGCAGATCGCGCAGCATGAGCCGCGCCCGCAGCAAGCGAGTCTTGACCGATGCGGTGGAGATTCCGAGCGCTTTGGCCGTTTCCTCAATGCTTAGTTGCTGCATGTCGCGCAGGACAAACACTTCGCGATAAATCTGTCCCAACCCGGCCAGCGCCTCGGCGAGCTTTTGGCGAATCTCGTTGCGTTCCAGGGTTTCGGAAGGAATCTCGCGCCAGTCGGCGAAGTCGCGAGGGGTGTAGTTGCCTTCCTCGTCCTGCCGGTCGGCGATCGGTTCCATAATGTTGGCGTGCGCTTTCCGTCTTCGCATACGCGCCTCGTTGACGGTGATCTGGATGAGCCAGGTGCTGAAGCGTGCTTCCGCGCGGAATTGGCGGATGTGTTTGAAAGCCTTTAGGATCGCCTCCTGGGCCACATCCTCGGCGTCGGTTTCGTTGCGCAGAATGGCTAAGGCGGCGGCGTACACGCGGCGTTCGTAGGGGCGGATCAAGTCATAAAAAAGCTCGTGCTCGCCGTCGCGGACACGCCGGATAAGCATGGCTTCATTGACTGTATCGCCTTGACGTTGGGCTGGACCTTCCAGCGAAACTGCTCTTTCCGGCATCGCTCCTCACCGCACGATTGAGGTCAACACTGAATCGCAAATATTATGCTCGACAAATTGCCGGTTGATGGAGCGACGGGTGTCCCGCCTATCTAACCGTGAGGCGGCCGGGCGGGGACGCCCGGCTCTCCACCGGCGAACTTGTAGAGCCTGGCAATCAATGTGATTCACCAGCGCGAGGTAAGTTTCGGAGTTATTACAGGAGCGGCTCGGCGCAAGGGAGACCAGCTGGCACTTCGGTGGCATTTCTCCCCGGTTCTCCACAGCCTTCCACTTTGTTGCCACTTGCATTCCGGTACACAAGTTCCGATAATCATTGGCGAAAGTATAGCTACTGTGTACCGCTACAGCCGCGCCGACTTGCTGCGTATTCTCCGGCTTGCTCCTCGCCAGCTTCAGACCTGGGAGAAGGCGGGACTAGTGACGGCGAGCGAACATTATTCCTTTTTCGATCTGGTGCAAATCAAGAAGGTGCGCGACCTGTGCGCGCAGCGGGTGCGTCCGGCCGTGATCCGGCAATCGCTCGAAGCCATGCAAAAGCAGGTTGCCGGCATGGAGAATCCGCTGCTGGAAGCGGGGGCGTACCAGAGCGGACGCCGCATCGCTTTCCGTCACCAGGGGAGGCTGGTCGAGCCCATTGCCGGACAGTTCATGTTCGATTTTTCGCCTGAAGAGAGTAGAGTCGTGACCAGCCCGGCGCGCAGCGGACCGGAATTGGTGGTTACCGACGTTGCCGACTTGTTTGCGCGCGGGATCGTGCTGGAAGAAGATCCCTCGACGCAGAGCGAGGCGATCACCGCCTATTTGAAGGTTCTCGACATGGATCCCATTCACGCCGCCGCGCACATCAATCTGGGCACTCTGTACTACAACCGTCAGGAATACGCGCTCGCTGAAAGGCACTACCGTTCGGCGATTCAGATCGATCCGCGTTACGCGCTCGCCTATTTCGATTTGGGCAACGTACTCGACGAGACAGGACGCGTCGAGGAAGCCATCAACACTTATAAGATCGCGATTCAGCTGGCGCCCACCTACGCGGACGCGCACTACAACATCGCGCTCGCTTACGAGAAGATACGCGAGCCGCGCAAAGCGTTGCAACACTGGCGCGCCTATGTGAAGCTCGACACCACCGGCCCCTGGACGGTCCACGCCAAACATCAGATCCAGCGCATCCTTCAGGGCGATAGCCTGAAGCTGGTGCACTCCCGCAAGGCGAACTAACACTTAATTCGGCCTCTCTGACTGCCCGGTGAGGGAACTCCCGCTGCTCTCTGTTCGTATTTCATCCAGCAGGTTTGGCCCGGAGGTCTCTTGAAGCTCGCGATCGATCATGTCAGCAAGCGCTACGACGCGAACACGCTCGCCCTGCAAGACTTCAGCCTGGAACTCGGTTCCGGCGTTTTGGGCCTTCTCGGCCCGAACGGCGCGGGCAAGACAACGCTGATGAGTATCTTGGCTACGATTACCAGGCCCACGAGCGGAACCATCCGCTGGAACGGAATGGATCTCGCAGCCGATCCGAATGCGATTCGCAGCGTGCTGGGATATTTGCCGCAGGATTTCGGCGTTTATCCTAATCTGAATGCGGTCGAGTTTCTGGAATACCTGGCGGCGGTGAAGGGCCTGGACGCCACGACGGCACGACGGCGCATCGATGAGCTGCTCAACCTGGTGAACCTGACCGACGTGCGCAAGCGGCCGCTGGGCGGCTATTCGGGAGGAATGCGACAGCGGATCGGCATTGCGCAGGCGTTGTTGAACGATCCGAAGCTGCTGATTGTGGACGAACCCACCGCCGGTTTGGATCCGGAGGAGCGAGTGCGCTTTCGCAACCTGCTTTCGGACCTTTCCGGAGATCGCATCGTCATTCTTTCCACCCATATTGTTTCCGACGTCGAGGCCACCGCGACCGATATTGCGCTGATCTCGCGGGGCAGGCTGGTAGCACATGCGGCGCCCGAAGACCTATTGCGCGCGGTCGAGGGCAAAGTGTGGGAGTGGGTTGTGCCCAGTTCGGAACTGAACGCGGCCAGGCAGCAATACCTGATCAGCAATACCGTCCGGCGCAGTGACGGCGTGCATGTCCGTCTGCTCACTTCGGAACCTCCCGCGGGAACCAACGCTGTCTCTCCCACCCTTGAAGACGCTTACTTGTTCTGCCTTTCGCAGCACCGGGCAGGAGTGGCGGCATGAGCCATCCCTTGCGCGTCCTCTATCACATGGTGAAGGCGGATTTTCTGGAGCGGGTGCGGAGATACAGTTTCCTGCTGATCCTCGCAGGCGCCCTATGGCTAGCCTATGGCGTGATTGCGGAGAAAGTCACGATTGTTGTCGGCGACGGCTATCGCGGCGTGTACAACTCGGCGTGGATCGGCATGTTGATGGCAATCTGCTGTTCAACATTTCTTACGTTGTGCGGGTTTTATGTCGTCAAGAACTCGGTGGAGCGTGATTCTACGACGCGAGTGGGGCAGATTCTGGCGGCCACGCCCATGCGCAAAGTGTTTTATACGGTCGCAAAAACTGTGAGCAACTTTGCCGTGCTGGCGTCCATGGTGTTGGTGCTGATGGCGGCCGCGGTGGCTATGCAGTGGCTGCGTCCGGAAGCGCGCCCGATTTCTTTGTGGAAGTTGTGGTCGCCGTTCCTGCTGATCTCGTTGCCCGCCATGTTCATTACGGGCGGCGTCGCTTTGCTCTTCGAGAACCTGCCGGTGTTGCGCGGCGGCGTGGGCAACGTGATTTATTTCTTTGTGTGGATCTTCGGAATTGCCGCCGGAGCAGAGACCCACATCGACGACGTGGCGGGCATTCACATCCTCTCGACCAGCACACAGCAGGCGCTTGAAAAAATGAATCCGAGTGGAAGCAAGAATACCAGCTTCAACCTGACCATTGGCGGCGAGCACGCGTCCCGGACATTTCTGTGGAACGGCGTCGATTGGACGGTGCACTTGCTGGCCTGGCGCCTGATTTGGGTGGCGGTGGGCCTGGGTTTGGCGCTGCTGGCGGCGGTGTTCTTCCATCGGTTCGATCCGGCGCGGGAAAAAATCAGAGAGAAAAAGCCAAGAGAAAAACGAAACGCGGCCGGGGACGATCCGGAGCTGGCGGCTGAGTCGGGGCAGCCCAAGCCCGCGTACGCTACGTTAACTCCTCTCGGTCAGCGTGGACACAGCCGGTTTGCCAGGCTGGCGCTCTCTGAACTCTCGCTGATGGTCAAAGGGTTGCGCTGGTGGTGGTATGCGGTGGCGGCGGGTCTGCTGGTGGCGGAATTTGCATCGCGAACAGCGAAGGCGCGGGAAGGCGTGCTGATCGCCGCTTGGATCTGGCCGGTGCTGGTGTGGTCGCAGATGGGTTGCCGCGAATCGCGCTATGCCACGCAGTCGCTGATTTTTTCGGCGGACCGCGTGGTCTATCGACAGTTGGCCGCTTTATGGACTGCGGGAGTTGCGGTCGCACTCGTGACCGGCGCGGGGACTGGGTTCCGGATGCTGATCAGCGCGAACTGGCAGATGTTGGCGGCTTGGCTGGCGGGAGCGTTGTTCATTCCAAGTCTGGCGCTGGCGTTAGGAGTGTGGAGCGGTTCCAGCAAGTTTTTCGAGGCGCTTTACACGGTGTGGTGGTATGTCGGGCCGCTGCACCAGACTCCTTCGCTCGACTTCGTGGGCGGGTCGCGCGTTTCGAGTTCACCCGGTTTGTACCTGAGTCTGGCTGCGGGCCTTTTGATCATGTCTTGCCTCGGGAGGCGGCGGCAGGTTGCGTATGCTTGACCGGTAATGACATCAGCACGGCCCCGATTCAGACGCCACGTCTAGACACGCTGCCGTGATTCGGGCGAGCGTTTCAAACGCTATACTCAGGTGTCACCTTTTAGGTGCAGGAGACCTTCATGAAGCTCTATCGGCGGATGTTGACGCTCACTCTCGCGACTGCAGTGGTCGCGTCCAGCGCGGTCTGTTTTAGCCAGTCGGCTAACAAAGAGAAAGACATTTACAACGAAAGCGCCAATGCGCGCGCCGAAATCAAAGAGGCCTTGGTGAAGGCGGCGGCGGAACACAAGCGCGTCATTGTCGTCTTTGGAGCAAACTGGTGCTATGACTGCCACGTGCTCGATAAGGCTTTTCATAGTTCGGAACTGGCGCCGATCCTGGCCGCCAACTATGAAGTTGTGCACGTGGATATCGGCAAGGGAGAAAAGAACCAGGATCTGATGACCAGGTACGAGGTTCCGATGAAGCGCGGCATTCCTGGGCTGGCCGTGCTCGATGCCGATGGAAAGCTGGTTTATAGCCAGAAAAACGGGGAATTCGAAAATGCGCGAGCGCTCGCTCCGGAGGATTTTCTGGCATTCCTGAACAAGTGGAAACCCGCGACACAGAGCCAGTGAGGGTCTGAATCGTCCAAGTGCGCTAAGAGTCCAGGGAAAGAGTGCACCCTCAAAAAAGGGCGCGGCAGATGCCGCGCCCCTAACCGCCACAAGTTATACCCACCACAAGTTAATTCACCACCAACTTGTTTTCCACGCTGAATGCGCCGGGCACCGAATTCGCCCGCATTCCAGCGATAGTCTTGTCCATCGTGCTCTGGACCGTGCCATAGAGCGTCACGTGTCCGTTGTCCACCACGATACGGATCGGGTCGACCGGATCGGTCGCGTAGCGGCCGAGCACCGAGTCGCGATAAATCGCGCGGGCGGTGCGCAACCGGATCGAATCGTCAAAATTCGAAACCGGGAGCACGGTCACATCGTTCACAACATCCTTGACGCCGGGCATGCGCGCCACGATGGCGAAGGCCGAGTCTTTGGGCACGTCCCACACGGCGTCGCCACTGAGTGTGACCACGCCGTCTTTCACGTTGATCGCAATATAGTTGAACGCGTTGTCGTAGTATCCGACGCGGTCATAGGCCAGCTTCTTTGCCAGTTTCCGCTGGAGTTGGCCATCGGGCACGGTTTCGCCCGCGACCGCGATGTCGTTGCGCACACCGGTGACGTTGGCGAGCTTCTTCACTTTCTTGGCGGCGTCGAGTTTGTCCTGATAAAGATTGACCGTGCCGGCGAGGGTCACGATGCCGTCTTCGACGCTGGAGTTGACGCTTTGCAGTTGCTTCGTGTCAGGAATCTTCTGGCTGACCGCCTGCTGAATCTGCGCATCATACCGGCCGGTGGCGGCCATTGCAGTCATACTTAGCAGGACGAGCAACGCCGCGGTCACCGCAAGACTATTTTTGTTCATAGGCTTTTTCATGGTTGCCATCCTCACTGAAATTCCGGTTTCCCCACGGTATTAACCGGTTAGTTAAATAGATGCGGAAGGGGTGCGGCGAGATGCGCCTGGGGAGGAGTTTTACAAAGTATTACAAGCGATGAATTCGGCCCGTGTTTACAGGAGTTTGACAAATACTTGTCATCACGACTAATGTCGCTGTATGCCGCGCGGGTTGCAAGCAAAAGGTCTGCAAGCGGAACTCAAGCAGAAGGTCCCGTTCACCAGCCGGGAACAGGAAGCCTATCTTGTATTGTTGCGGACAACCGGCGCGCTGCAGACGCAAGTCGAAGCTTGGCTCAAGGAGTTCGGCCTCACCGGCACACAATACAACGCGCTACGCATTCTGCGCGGGGCGGGGCCGGAGGGCTTGCCGTGCCGCGAGATCGGCGAGCGCATGATCACGCACGATCCCGACATTACGCGCCTGCTCAATCGCCTGGAAGATCGCGGCTTCGTCGAGCGAATGCGCGCCAGGCACGATCGGCGCATCATTTACGGAAAGATCACCGCCGCCGGGCTGAAGCTGCTGCGCGAAATGGATGGCCCCATTGAAAAGCATGGACGTGAGATGCTGCGGCACGTCGGACAAGAGAAGTTGAAACAGTTGATTGAGTTGCTGCAATTGGTGCGCGGAACGCCGGCCGGATAAAGCGTCTTCTTCGGTCTTGGATCTTGCGCCACCAATTTAGGCCGCTCGTTTGCGAGCGCTAAATGTCAAAATCGAGCCAGACATTTCGGGCTGGAAATCCCTAAAGCCGGCGGCGGCCAGGTACCGCTCCATCTGAGCAAGATCGAATACATGAAGGCCGTGATTTCCGGAGCTCCACTCCCGCACACGGCGAAACTTCAGGATGCCACCGCGGCCTGCGGCGAGAGTGAAGACTGAAAGAATTGCCCCGGGCTTCATGACGCGAGCTGTCTCGCGCAGAGCGATCACGGTGTCCGCGAAGAGATGCAGCGAGCCACAACACAGGGCGGCGTCGAAGAGGCCGTCCTCAAAGGGAAGGGCCTCTACTCTTGCCCGCGCGAAATGCATATTGGGAATCGCTTCCTTGGCAACGTAAGCTGTGCCTTGCCGAAGCATCCCCATGGACACGTCGATTCCGAACACTTCCTTCGACGGTGACGCAACTCGCCGGCCGTAAGTGCCGGGGCCGCAGGCGACATCGAGCACGCGTCCCTCGGCCGATTGGACTTTCTGAGTCACTATCCTGATCAACTCTGCAAGCGATGGGCTCTCAAATCCACCGTAGACGTGGAGAACGATCGGATACCACAATTTTGTCTCATAAATGCGTGCCATCCGATCGATGGCGGTCATTCTCCTCAGTACGGGGTCCGCACTCTGCGATAGTTCTTCACGAATGAAGTCGGGGATACGCTCCCTTAATGGGTAGGTTTGGGAACAAGTGAGACAGCGAAGCGCACCCACTTCTTTGCGCAAAGGACGCTTGCATATGGGGCACACGTAGATTCCAAGTTCGCCAGCTACGGATGTGTCAGCAGTCGTGTTCAACCTCCTGAGATGAATCCGTTGCTGACTGCGAGCGCCGGAGAGATGATGGCTATACCTTCTTCCGTCTCTTGGTGGTGACGGGTCGCTTCGGCGGCTTTGTCTTCTTCGGAAATACCCTCGCGAAAATCTTATCGATGTTCCTGAGTTGCCGCTGCAGATCGAAGGCGCGCTCGATTTTCGCACGCGGAACGCGTCCGTGAATCTCGGGATCGTTCAGGATCAGTTCGTGGAAGTCAAAATTCTCTTTCCACGCGCGCATGGCGTGACTCTGCACCAGGCGATACGCGTCCTCGCGGGAGACGCCACTCGCAACCAGGTCGAGCAATAACTGTCCGCTGAAAACCAGGCCGCGCGTACTTTCGAGATTCGCCATCATGCGCTCGGGATAGACGAACATGGTCTCGATCAGGGTTGCCGTCTTGTTCAACAGATAGTCGGCAAGCGTGGTCGAGTCGGGAATGATGATGCGCTCCGCTGACGAGTGCGAAATGTCGCGTTCGTGCCAGAGCACGACGTCTTCGAACCCGGCCTGCGCGTTCGCCCGCACCACGCGCGCGAGACCGGAGATCTGTTCGAAGGTCACGGGATTACGCTTGTGCGGCATGGCTGAAGAGCCTTTCTGTTTTTCGCTGAAGTATTCTTCAGCCTCGCGGACTTCGGTACGCTGCAGATGACGGATTTCGGTGGCGATCTTGTCGAGGGTGGACGCGATGGTGGCGAGCGTGGCCAGGTACTGGGCATGGCGGTCGCGCTGAATCACTTGCGACGACACGGCGGCGGCTTTCAATCCCAGGCGGGCGCAGATTCTCTCCTCGAGTTCGGGACTGAGGTGGGCAAACGTTCCTACCGCGCCCGAGAATTTGCCCACACGCAAATCTTCGGCGGCGGCCTGGAAGCGCACGATGTTGCGTTGCGTTTCCGAATACCAGTTGGCGATCTTGAAGCCGAAAGTGATGGGCTCGGCGTGGATGCCGTGGGTGCGCCCGATCATCGGCGTGTCTTTGAATTCCCAGGCCCGGCGTTCGAGCACTTCTGCGAGACGCTCCAGGTCGCCCGCGATCAGCGACGACGCTTGCTGAATGAGCAGCGCTTGCGCCGTATCGACCACATCATTCGAGGTGAGCCCATAGTGGAACCAGCGAGCGTGCGGGCCCACAATTTCGGCCACGGCAGTGGTAAACGCGATGACGTCGTGTTTCACCTCCGCTTCAATCTGAAAGATGCGGTCAACGCTGAAGTCGGCGCGCGCGTGGATAACTTTAGCGGCTTCCTTGGGCACGATGCCGGCAGCGGCCAACGTTTCGGTCGCGGCCACCTCGACCGCCAGCCAGGTGCGGAAGCGGTTTTCGTCGCTCCAGATGCGGGCCATCTCGGGCCGGGTGTAGCGTGGGATCACCGGGATTTCTCCTGAAGGGGGAACTGGGGATTGTAAATCAGGCGGGCGAATGCTTGCAGCGATGCACGGCGGGACGGGAGAGGACGCCCGCC
>Ga0209415_10011455_pt1 | contig 14930 bp, 14 predicted proteins | sample PeaSoiSIISIP2007_FD_187696 | JGI IMG/M metagenome (GOLD analysis project Ga0209415, IMG submission 187696) | Peat soil microbial communities from Weissenstadt, Germany - SII-SIP-2007 (SPAdes) (version 2) | ecosystem: Environmental > Terrestrial > Soil > Wetlands > Peat | place: Germany...
CGCCATTGCCGAGGGGCGGCTTTGCGCCCATACCGCGGTAAAAGTGACCCAGCAGCCCGACCACGCGCCTGACGAGTACGCGATCCCCGAGAATATCGGCGAGATTCGCATCTTCCCGCGGCCGATCGTGTGGACCGCGGGCATGGTCATCCTGGCGCTGGCGGTGATCGGCCTCGTCCAGGGCATCCGCGGCGCCCTTACCGGCGGCGCGTCCGGCACCGGCCAGGAAGAGGAGACGATCACGAGCGGCGCGGTTTCGGCCCAGGCGGCGCAGCCCCTCTCCGGCGCCGCCCAGTGGTCGGCGCTGAGCGGTGCTTCGGTCGCTTCGTCAAGCGCCGCAAGCGCAGCACCCGCGCCCCAGGCCTCGAGCAGCGACGAAAGCCAGGACGAGAGCAGCGACCAGACCCCCGCCCTGTCCGCCGCCGCACCGCCGCCGCCTCCGGCGCCCAATCCGCAGCCGGCCAGCGCGGCGCCCCAGGCGCAGCCCCAATCGGGTCAGCCGGACACGATGCCGCCGACTTAGGCGTGGTTCAGTTGGTGCTGGGCGCCGAGGAGTCGGCGTCGCCGGTGTGCGAGCGCGATGTCATGCCGGCCGCTGCGGCGTCGTCCTGCACGTCTTCGTGGCTCGGGTCGCCGGCGTCGGCCGCGAGCGCCGCCGGCGTGCTGGACACCGGCTGGACGGGCGTCTGCACGGGCGGCGGCGGAGCCGGCTGCGGCGTCACCACCGCGACCGCGGCGCTGGTCGGCGTCTGCTCGGTCTCGGTTGCGTGGCGGCTCATCAGCGTCTCGACGGCGAGCGTGCCCGCCACGCCGACGATGACGCCGAGGATCGTCCACCCGAAGGCGCCCCCGCCTCCACCGCCTTCTCGCGCCATCTCTATGCTCTCCGGTCGTTCTCTAGCCGTACCAGGTGCGGACCGGGCCGACGTCCACGTGGACGAAATTCGAGTAGGGATAGTAGCCGACGCCGCCTCTGCCGAGGCTGAGCGCGGCCGCATGCAGCCGCTCGAGGTCGACGTCCGGCAGCCGGATGTCGATCGCCATCCCCGACATGTGGAAGCTCTTCTTCGCCACCTCTTCGCTGCGCTCGCGCAGCATGGCGTTGGTCGCCGCCGAGCGATAGCCGGAGATGACCTGGAACTTCGAGCTCGTGCCGGTCACCGTGTTGATCGCATCGAGCAGATCGAGCAGTTCCGGCGCGATCGTATGGACGTCGCCCGTGCGGAAGTCGCGCAGGTGGACGTTCACCGCGTCGAGCACATCGGGAATGTAGTCCCCGTCGGCCCAATAGACGGCTTCCATCTGTTCGCCGGTGTGCAGGTTGTCGAGCGACACCGTGCGCATGGAGGCGTTCGTCAGGGACTGAGCAAAGCCGATCAGCGGCGAGGCGGCAAGGCCAGCACCGACGGCAACGCCGAAACCAGCCCTGAGGAGGGTTCGTCTTTCAAACAACGCAGCAACCCAAGCTTAGATTCGTCCCCCAACAGTGGGGATAAGGGGTTAAGCCGTTCTTTACGTCAAGTCACGGGATGCTGAGGTGCGTCGATCCGCTGCATGAGGGCGCGATCCCAGTCGTACGGGTCAGCGCGGAAGCTCACCGAGCCGTCAGCGTTGCCGAACGCGGTCCAGTAGAGCAGGAACACCGAGATCGGCCTGGGGATCGGCGCGCGGATGGTGTCGCCCGAAGCGATCGCGTCGTTGATCGCGTCCGGCGTCCACTTCGGATCGCCCTGCATCACCGCATCGGCGAGTACGACTGGCTTCTCCAGCCGCACGCAGCCGTGGCTGACCATGCGCGAGTAGTGGCCGAAGGTGCTGTGGCTTGGGGTGTCGTGCAGGTAAACGCTGTAGGGGTTCGGGAACTCAAACTTCACCCGGCCGAGCGCGGACATGTCGCCGGCCTTCTGCTGAAGGCGCGTGCCCCCATCGGGCGTATGGATGACTTCGAACTCGTTGCGGGCGAAGTAGCCGGGGTGGGCGCGCTCCTTGGGCCAAAGCTCCTTGGCGGCGATGTCGGCCGGCACGTTCCAAGGCGGGTTGAAGAGGACGTCGGAGATCACGCTGGACAGCATCGGCGTCTCGTCGCCCGGACGCCCCGTCACGGCGCGCATCGCCAGCGTCGGGGTGTCGTTGTGGAAGACCGTGAGGATCGCCGCGGCGATGTTCACCTGGATGCGGTCGGCCGGCAACTGGCGCGGCAACCAACGCCAGCGCTCCATGTTGCCGAGGATCTGTTGAACCCGCTGGGCGACCGGCACGTTCAGGGCCGCGATCGTTCCGTTGTCCAGCTCGCCGGTCGGCTCGAGCCCATAGCGCTTCTGCGCCCGAGTCACCGCCTGCTCCAACGCCGCGTCGTAGAGGTCGCTGCCGGGCGTGACGGCGGGGTCTTCGATCGCCAGGCGCGCGCGGAGCGCTGTGACGCCCGGTCCACGCATGCCGTCCTTGAGCGCGCCGTCTGTCAGCGCCGGCCATCCGCCGCGCGCCGCGATGCCGCGGTAGACCGCCAGCCCCGTCTTCAGCGTGTCGTAGCCGGTATAGGGCGGCGGCAGGCTGTCGAGCCAGGGCCCCAACCGATCCTGCGCCACCGCCTGCGCGAAGTCGGGCGCCGGATCGTAGGCAGCGGGATGCAGGCCCCACTCGTGCAGGAAGCCGCTGGCCGCGAGCCGGCCCGAATGGACGTCGTGGGCGTAGCGCAAGAGCGCCGCGATGAGCAGCGCCTGGCCCTGCCGCCGCGCGCCGGGATCGCGCGACTGCAGCAGCGCGTCGACGCCCGGCGGCGTGAAGGCGTCATGCGGGAACCCTTGCGTCTCGGCCTGGTCGAGCGTGCGTTCGATGAGCGCGATCTGGTCGGCCCGAAGCACCACTTGCCCGGCTTGAGGCGGCGTGGCTCCGCCGAGCGGGGCGTTGTCCTGGGCAAGCGCCATGTGCGCGACCGGCGCGAGGATCAACAACAGCAAGACACTTGCGATCGGCGCAGCGACGCCTCGCCTTCGAGCCCGAGCCTTTGCGTCCACGTCCGCCCCCCGTCCTGTAGGCCCTCTGCCCTGGAGGCCGATCTGATCCTGATCTGCATAATGGGATTCCCAGACGATTTCGCTAGGGATTGGGACCTCAATCCGCATTTCCTGTTGGTGAGACTTTTTGCGCACAATCCGAGCCCCACGGCCGCGATGCCGGCGGGGCGCTCACGCAACGCTTCGCTCGCTCGCGCACTACCCGAACGGTTGGGAGCCTGAGCCTTGAGCGACACACCCTCCGACCGCGGGGCGCGGCGGATCGAAGACTATGCGTTGATCGGGAACAACCATACCGCGGCTTTGGTGCACCGCGGCGGGGACATCGACTGGCTCTGCCTGCCGAAGTTCGACTCGCCGGCGATCTTCGCCGCCCTTCTGGGCGACGAGGAGAACGGTTCGTGGCGGCTCTGCGCGTCCGACCCGAAAGCCCGGATCACGCGGCGCTATCGCCCGGGCACCGCCATCCTGGAGACGCGCTTCACGACGCGGAGCGGCGCCGCCACCGTCATCGACTTCATGCCACGGCCGGGCGCGGACGGGGCGATCGAGCTCGTGCGGTTGGTGCACGGCGAGCAAGGCGCGGTCGACTTCGAAAGCACGATGAGATTCCGCTTCGACTACGGCCGGCAGCTGCCCTGGGTGCGCGCCAATCCGGTCGGTCTGACCGCCATCGCCGGCCCGGACGCAGTCAGGCTGGTGTCGACAGTCTCGCTGACCAATCGCGACTTCGCCACCCGCGCCAACTTCCGCATCCGCGCCGGAGAGACCGTCAGCTTCAGCCTCAGCTGGTATCCTTCCCACGTGCCGCCACCCGACAGTCGCGCACCGGAGCCTCTGCTCGCCCAGACCGAGGCGGAGTGGGCCAGCTGGATCGCCCGCGCCAACTACCGAGGGCCGCATCGCGAACTGGTCGAACGCTCGCTCATCACGCTGAAACTCCTGACCTACGAGCCGACCGGCGGGATCGTCGCGGCGCCGACCACCTCGCTCCCGGAACAGATCGGAGGGCAGCGCAACTGGGACTATCGCTATTGCTGGGTGCGCGATGCGACGTTGTCGCTCTATGCCTTCCTGACGTCGGGCTATCACGACGAGGCCGAAGCCTGGCGCCGCTGGGTGATGCGCGCGGCGGCCGGTTCTCCGCAGGATTTGCAGATCATGTACGGCCTGCATGGGGAACGGCGCCTTTGGGAGTACGAGATCCCCGGGCTTGCGGGGTTTGCGGGCAGCAAACCCGTGCGGGTCGGCAACCAGGCGCACGAGCAGCGCCAGCTCGACATCTACGGTGAGCTGGTCGGCGGCATCTTCGCCGCCCACCGCCTCGGCGCGGACGGCTTGGCCGAGGCTTGGCCGTTGATTTGCGTGGCCATCGTCCACCTCGAGTCGATCTGGCGCGAACCTGACAACGGCATCTGGGAGGTGCGTGGGCCGCGCCGGCAATTCACCCACTCCAAGCTGATGGCTTGGGTCGCCTTCGATCGCGCCATCGCACTCGCCGAGCAACTCTCGCTCAGCGGTCCGGTCGATCGCTGGCGCGCGGCGCGCGCTGCCGTTCACGCCGAAATCTGCGAGCGAGGCTGGAACGCGAAGCGAAAGGCGTTCGTGCAATACTACGACGGCGAGACGCTGGACGCCGCGCTGCTGATCATGCCGCTGACCGGCTTCCTCCCGGTCGACGATCCGAGGGTGAGAGCCACGATCCGCGCCATCGAGCGCGAACTGGTGCAGAACGGACTCGTCCGGCGCTATTCGGCGGAGCCTGAAGTCGACGGCCTGCCGCCCGGCGAGGGCGCCTTCCTCGCCTGCAGCTTCTGGCTCTGCGACGTCTACAAGCTGGGTGGACAGACGCGGAAGGCGAACGCGCTGTTCAAGACCCTGCTCGGCGCGACCAACGATCTTGGTCTGCTGGCGGAAGAGTACGACCCGGTCGCCAAGCGCCAGCTCGGCAACTTCCCGCAGGCCTTCTCCCACGTCGGGCTGATCAATTCGGCGCACATCCTCGCCGGCCGCGGCGGCGTCGCCCGCCGCGCCGAGCGCGAACGCGACGAGCCCTTGGGCTAGGCGGCGCCCACGCCAGCGCTTGCCGCTGACGCGGCGTCGGCCTTTAGGATGCGACAAAACGGAGGAGCCGCCATGGCCGACGAACCGATCCTGCTGACCGACGATCCGGCGCCCTACGTGCGGCGGCTGACCCTGAACCGGCCGGGCAAGCGCAACGCGCTCTCGAACGCGCTGCGTGGCGAGATGTTCGAGGCGCTCGAGGCCGGCGACCGCGACCCGGACGTGCGCGTCATGATCATCCGCGGCGCCGGAACCTGCTTCTCCTCGGGCTACGACCTCGCGGGCGTGGGCGGGCTGCCGTATCAGACCGCCGGCGGTCAGGGGCAGTGGGCCAGGCACGTCGTCGAGGGCTGCTTCAAGGTCTGGGACCTGGCCAAGCCGGTGATCGCCCAGGTGCACGGCTGGTGCCTGGCGGGCGGCTCGGAGCTCGCGGTGGCCTGCGACCTCGTCTACGTCGCCCACGACGCCCAGATCGGCTACCCGCCCGTGCGCACGATGTCGCCGCCCGACAACCAGTACCATGCCTGGCTGATGGGCCTCAGGCCCGCGATAGAGATGATGCTGACCGGGGATTCGATGAGTGGCGACGAGGCCGTGCGGCTGGGCTTCGCCAACCGTGCGTTCGACGCCGAGGCGCTGGAGGGCGAGGTGCTGGCGATGGCCGAACGCATCGCCAAGGTCGACCCGGAGCTGGCGCAGCTCAACAAGCGGCTGGTGCACCGGCAGATGGAGGCGATGGGGCTGCGCGCCGGCCTGCGCGCGGGAACCGACCTGCACGCCCTCGGATGGCACACCGCGGCGAGCCGCGCCTACATGGCGCAGATGCGCGACGGCGTGCGCCAGGCGCTCGACGCACGGGACAAGAGCTTCGGCGACTACCGCACCAAGGACGGCGCCGGTTAGCCGCTCCAGCCGACCGCGTGCTAGACTCCCAACGCGATTGAAGGAGGGGGGCCCGTCTTGCCTTTTATCGACACCCACGCATTGCCGATCAACGAGAAGCGGCAGGGATGGCGCGGCCGGATCATCCACGCCGATAGCATGACGTTCGCCCACTGGGACTTCGACGCCGGCGCCACGATCCACGAGCATGGCCACGAGCAGGAGGAGGTCTGGCATCTGCTGGAAGGCGAGCTGGAGATCACCATCGACGGCAAGGCCGAGCGGGCGCGCGCCGGCACGGTCGCGATCGTGCCGCCCAACACCCCCCATGCGGTCAGGGCGATCTCGGCCGGCAGGGCGATCGTCGCCGACCATCCCTCGCGGCCCGATTTCTAGCGCACTTTCAGCACCAGGATCACCAGGAGCGCCGAGACGCCCAGGTGCAGGAGCATGAAGCGCACCAGGACCTGGGTGTTCGACCAGCCGAGCTCTTTGCGGCAGTGGTCGTGCAGCGGAAAGCGGATGTTCGGGAACAGGTTCACCTTGAAGAACCGGAGCAGGGCCACCTTTGCCAGCCCCGTCGCCCCGTTCAACAGGATCACCGATCCGACCAGGAGCAAGAACAGCGGATTGTTGGTGGCGGCGACCAGCATGCCGATGACGAGGCCAAGCGGCCTTGAGCCGGCGTCGCCCATCAGGACCTGGCTGGGCGGAGCATTGTACCAGAGGTAGCCCGCCACGCAGCCGACCATCAGAAACGCCATGATCGCCCAGTTCGCCCCTTCGCGGTTGACCGGGATGTGCAGGTGCGGCGCCACCACATCGTTGCCGATCACGGCATAGAGCAGCCCGCCCAGCACCATGATCGCGGTCGCCGTCAGGCTGCCCGAGACGCCGTCGACGCCATCGGAGCAGTTGGTCGCGTTGATCGAGAGCCAGATGACGCCGGTGGCGAGCGGCGTCGCCAGCCACGGACTGAGTGGGATCACCGGCTTCCACAAGGGCAGCCAGAGGTCGGTGGTGTGGAACCCACAGATGGCGAAGGCGGCGCCGGCGGCGATGATCAGGTCGAAGGCGGCCAGTGTGTATTCGCTGAATCCGCCGCGGCGGTCATCGAGATAACCGACCATCATGGCGGCGAGGACGAACGGCAGCGTGTAGAGGCAGCGCGCGCCGAACGGGACGAAGATCAGCGATGCGATCACGAAGATCGTCACGAAGATCACCCCGGCGCTGACCGGCTTGCCGACGCTCTGCTCGGCGTTGACCGCGAACGCCCGCCCGCGATCGGTCGGCAGGTACTTCCACAGCCGCGGAAGCAGGATCCAGGTGACGATCGCGCAGACGGCAAACCCGGTGGCTGACAGGAAGAAGAAGGACTGGAAAAGCCTTAAGGGGCCCCAGAGGTGGCCGAAGGTCAGATCGATCCAACTCAGCATGCCGGCCGCGTGATTCGTGGTGTCGAAGGCACCGAGCTTGTCGCAAACCGGCGCATTAAACTAGGCGTCCCACCGCGTGGGCTGGCGTCCGCGGCCCCGGCGCGGAACCCTGCGCGCGCTGGGCCGTTGCGCCGTGTGAGGGGTTGAGGACGCCATGACGCCACCGGACGATTCTGCGAGCCTTGGCGCGGCCAAGGCCGAGCCTGCCCAGCGCGCGGTCGCGCTGCCGGCCTTCGAGCTGTTCCAAGACCAGAACCGGGCCTACCGAGACGAACTGCTGCCGCCCGCGGTGGCGGCGCGCGTCACGGCCGAGGCGGCCGCCGCCATGCGCAGCTTCGGGACCTCGGCGCCGGGGAAGATGCGATGAAGTCCTTCGGCTTCACGGCCGAAGCCGTCTATGAAATAGCCAGGGCTCAGCTCGAACGGAACGCGCGCCGATGACCAATCCGCTGCTTCAGCTCGGCGACGCCGGGCAGGCCGTCTGGCTCGACTTCATCGAGCGCCGGATCCTCCTGAACGGCGCGTTCCGGCGCCTGATCGACGAGGACGGGCTCAAGGGCGTCACCTCCAACCCCTCGATCTTCGAAAAAGCGATCGGCGAGAGCGACGACTACGATGCGCCCATCGGCGCCGCGCTCGCAAAGGGCGACGCCGATGCGGCCGCCTTGTTCGACGACCTGGCCATCGCCGACATTCAGGCCGCCTGCGACCAGCTCCGGCCCGTCTACGACCGGCTTGCGGGCGGCGACGGCTACGCCAGCATCGAGGTCTCGCCCTACCTGGCCATGGACACCCGGGCCAGCATCGCCGAGGCCCGGCGCCTCTGGCGCGCGGTGAACCGTCCGAACCTGATGATCAAGATCCCCGGCACAAAGCCGGGCGTTCCGGCGATCCGCCAGCTGATCGGCGAAGGCATCAACGTCAACGTCACGCTGCTGTTCGGGCTCGACGCCTACCTTGCCGTCGCCGAGGCGCACCTGGCGGGGCTGGAGGCTCTCAGCGCCGGCGGCGGCGACGTCGCCAAGATCGGCGGCGTAGCCAGCTTCTTCGTCAGCCGCATCGACACCCAGATCGACAACAGGATCGACGCACGGTTGAACGCCGGCGACGCAAGGGCCGCCGAGCTCGAAGCACTGAGGGGCAAGGTCGCCATCGCCAACGCCAAGATCGCCTATCAGCGCTGGCTGGCGATGATGCAGGGACCGCGCTGGCAGGCGATGACCGCGGCCGGCGCGCGGCCGCAGCGGCTGCTCTGGGCCTCGACCGGAACGAAGAACCCCGCCTACTCCGACGTGCTCTATATCGAAGCGCTGATCGGGCCGGACACGATCAACACCGTGCCGCCGAAGACCATGGACGCCTTCCGCGACCGCGGCCGCGTCGCTCCGACGCTCGGCCAAGGCGTGGACGAGGCCGAAGCCATCCTGGCCGCGGCCGAGCGCTTGGGCCTCGGCCTGCAGGACGTCACCGACCGGCTGGTGGAGGACGGGGTCAAGCAGTTCGCCGAGGCGGCCGACAAGCTCTACGCCGCAGTCGCGCGCAAGCGGTCGACGGCCTTGGGACCGAAGCAGAACGGGCAGGAGATAGGTCTCTCGGCCGACCTCGAGGCGCCGGTCGAGGCCGCCCGTGGGCGGGCGGCCGACGAAGGCTGGGCGCGCCGGCTCTGGGCGGGCGATGCGGGGCTTTGGACCAACGCCGACGAAGCGAGCTGGGTCGGCTGGCTCGCCGCCGCGCACGGCCAGGCCGTCGACGTGGCGGCTCTGGAGGCGTTCCGCAGCGAGGTCGCCGACGCCGGCTTCATCCATGCGGTCGTGCTCGGCATGGGCGGCTCGAGCCTTGGGCCGGAGGTGCTGGCGGAGACATTCGGGTCCAGGCCGGACCACCCGAAGCTGATCGTGCTCGACTCCACCGATCCGGAGCAGATCGCCCGCGTCGAGGCGGAGATCGACCCGGCGCGCACGTTGTTCGTCGTCTCCTCGAAGTCGGGGACGACGCTCGAGCCCAACATCCTCGAGGCGCACTTCCACGCGCTGGTCGAGCGGACGGTCGGCGCGAACGCCGCCGGCGGCCATTTCGTCGCCGTCACCGATCCCGGCTCGTCGCTCGACCGGCTCGCGGCGCAGAACGGTTTTCGACGGGTGTTCCACGGCGATCCCGCGATCGGCGGGCGCTATTCGGTGCTGTCCAACTTCGGCATGGCCCCGGCCGCGGCGATGGGCCTCGATGTGCGCGCTTTCCTTGAGAGCGCGGCGGTGATGGCCAACGCCTGCTCGGCCGCGACGCCGCCGGCCGCCAATCCCGGCGTCGAGCTCGGCCTCGTCATCGGCGCGGCGGCGAACGCCGGCCGTGACAAGGTCACCGTCATCCTCTCGCACGGCCTCGCCGACCTCGGCGCCTGGCTCGAACAGCTCTTGGCCGAATCCACCGGTAAGCTGGGCAAAGGCGTCGTCCCGATCGCCGCCGAGTCCTTGGGCGCGTCGGGGGCCTACGGGCGCGACCGCCTGTTCGCCTATCTCCGGCTCGACGGCGCCGACGATCCCGCGATGGACGAAGCCGTACGCGCGCTCGAGGAGGCCGGGCAACCGGTCGTCCGCATCACGCTGGCCGACCGCGACAGCCTCGGCCAGGAGTTCGTGCGCTGGGAGGTCGCGACCGCTATCGCCGGCGCGGTCATCGGCATCAATCCGTTCGACCAGCCGGACGTCGAAGCGCAGAAGGTCAAGACCCGGGCGCTGACCGACGCCTTCGAGCAGACCGGCGCATGGGCGCGCGAGCAGGCCACCGCCACTGACGACGATCTCGCCGTCTTCGTCGACGACGCGAACCTGAAGGCCCTGATCGACGACGGCGCCAGCGTTTCGCTCGACGCGCTCCTGGGCGCCCACATCAAGCGCGCCAACGGCGGCGACTATCTGGCGCTGCTCGCGTACGTCGACCGCAACCACCACAACACCGAGATGCTGCAGAAACTTCGCAAGCGCCTGCGCGATCACACCCACGCAGCGACGGCGCTCGGCTTCGGGCCGCGTTACCTGCACTCGACCGGCCAGGCCTACAAGGGCGGCCCGAACAGCGGCGTCTTCATCGAGATCACCCACGACGCTACGCCTGACCTGCCCGTGCCAGGGCGCAGCTTCACCTTCGGCCTGGTCGAACAGGCGCAGGCGAAAGGCGATTTCGACGTCCTGGCCGAGCGCGGGCGGAGGCTCATTCGCGTGCACCTGGGCGCGAACGTCGAGCAGGGTCTCAAGCGCTTCGTCGACGCGGTCGACCGATCGCTGATCTGAACGTCGCTGGGGAGATCGCCATGCGGATCGGCATGATTGGACTGGGCCGCATGGGCGGCAACATGGTGCGACGCCTGCTGAAGGCCGGGCATGAGTGCGTGGTCTACTCGCGCGGCGCCGACTCGCGCGATGCGCTCGCCAAAGTTGGCGCGATCGCCGCCGAATCCATCGCCGACCTCGTGCGGAGGTTGGACGAGGCGCCCCGCGCCGTCTGGGTCATGCTGCCGGCCGGGGCGGTCACCGAGGAGGCCGTGCGGGCGCTGAGCGACCTCGTGACCGCCGACGACATCGTCATCGACGGCGGCAACTCGTTCTACAAGGACGACATCCGCCGATCCAAGCTGCTCGCCGAGAAGCGCATCCAATATGTCGATTGCGGAACCTCGGGCGGCGTGTGGGGCCTCGAGCGTGGATATTGTCTGATGATCGGCGGTCCGGAATCGGCCGTCGAGCGCCTGGATCCGATCTTCGCGTCGCTCGCGCCGGGGCTGGGCGACATTCCGCGCACGGCCGCCCGCCAGGGCGTGGACGCCGACCCGCGCGCCGAGCGTGGCTACATCCATGCCGGCCCGTCCGGAGCCGGCCATTTCGTCAAGATGATCCACAACGGGATCGAGTACGGAATGATGCAAGCCTTCGCCGAGGGCTTCGACATCCTGAAGAACAAAGCGTCCGCGTCGTTGCCCGAGGACGAGCGCTATGTGCTGGACCTGGCCGACATCTCGGAGGTCTGGCGCCGCGGCAGCGTGGTCTCCTCGTGGCTTCTCGACCTTGGCGCCGAGGCGCTCAACCGCGACGCCGGCCTGTCGCAGTTCGCCGGCGACGTCGCCGACTCCGGCGAGGGTCGCTGGACCATCGAAGCGGCCATCGAAGAGGCTGTCCCGGCCGAGGTGCTGTCGGCGGCGCTCTATGCCCGCTTCCGCTCGCGCGTGGAGCATACGTTCGGCGAGAAGCTGTTGTCGGCGATGCGGTTCGGCTTTGGCGGCCATGTCGAGCAGCCGGAGCGGCACTAACCCCGGTATTGGCGCATGAGCGCCGACCCGCACAGCGCGATCCGCCTCTTCGTCTCCGATGTCGACGGAACCCTCGTCACGCCCGACAAGACCCTGACGCCGGCGACCGTCGCGGCCGTCCGCCGGCTGCGCGAGACGGGGATCGGCTTCACCCTCGTCTCCAGCCGCCCGCCGCGCGGGATGGCGAGGTTGGTCGAGCGGCTGGAGATCGACCTGCCGTTCGCCGCCTTCAATGGCGGCAACGTGGTCGGGCCGGACATGACCCTGATCGAGGCCAAGCGCCTCTCCGAAGAAGCCGCCCGTGACACCATCGCGCTCTTCCAGGTGCGGGGCGTCGAGGTCTGGGGTTTCGCGGACGACAACTGGCTGGTGACAAACGACGCCGGCGCCTACATCGCACGCGAGCGTCACACGGTCGGCTTCGACCCGGTCGTCGTACCGGACTTCGAGGCGGTGATCGACCGGCTGGACAAGCTGGTCGGCGTCTCGGAGCACCCCGCGTTGCTCGCGACCGTCGAGGGGGAGGCGCAGCGGCGGTTGCGCGGCCGCGCCAACGCACGCCGCTCGCAAGCCTACTACCTCGACGTGACCAACCCTGAAGCCGACAAGGGCCATGCGGTGCGCGCGCTCTGCCGATCGGTCGGCGTCCCGACCGCGCAGACGGCCGTGATCGGCGACCAGGCGAACGACATCGCGATGTTCAAGGTCGCCGGGCTCTCGATCGCCATGGGCCAGGGAACCGCAGAGGTGAAGGCGAGCGCCCAATTCGTCACCGACCCCAACACCGCCGACGGCGTCGCCCGCGCGGTCGAGCGCTTCGTCCTGCCGCGCGCTGGCCCCGGCGGCTAGCCTCCGCGTCCTCTGGCGACGCTTTCGCTCATGCGGATCGGCGGCGCTCGTCTCAAGATCCCTTCTCCCCTCGAGGGAGAAGGTGGCTCGCGCTAGCGAGACGGATGAGGGGCCGCGCCGAGCTGGGTGATCGGCATCCTACTCGCGGGCGCTCGCGCGGAGCCGGCGCATGATCGACGACATTGCGCTGGCGCGTTTCACGCTAGCCACGACGCTATGCGCGGCCCCTCATCCGACCGGGCATTCGCCCGGCCACCTTCTCCCGCGAGGGGAGAAAGGGCGCTCTTTCTGCAGCTTTCGTCGTTCCACCGCTCTAGGCGCGCGCCAGCTGACCGGCTTAAATCGCGTCTTGATTTAATCTCACGGGATTTCAGATGAGCGATTTGGGGGCGGACGACCTCGAAGCCGAAGCCCTGCGGCTGGTCGAGAGCATGGGCCGACCGGTGCGCCGCGTGCGCCCCAGGCTGGCGCGGGGCTTACGCGAAGGCGATGACCTGGAAGTCGCCACCCCGGCCGGCGGCGTCATGGCCTGGCGCGTCGGTCAGGGACCGGCGACGCTGATGGTGCACGGCTGGGAAGACGACAACGCGCTGTGGAGCCCGCTGATCGACGCCTGCTTGGAGAACCTGCGCGCCTCAGTCGCCTTCGACCTGCCCGGTCACGGCTGGTCGCCGGCGGAGACCTGCTCGATCCAGGACGCCGGCCAGGCGGTCTTGGCGGTAGCCGATGCGCTGGGACCAATCGACTCCGTCGTCGGCCACTCGTTCGGTTGCCCGTCGACCATCTGGGCGCTGGCGCACGGGTTGGACGTTCCGCGCGCCGTGATGATCGCCTCGCCGGTCCCGCGCAACAAGGCGCGCGGCGGATGGGACCTGAGCGACTGGAAGACCCATCAGATCGAGCGCGGCGAGGACCCGGCGGTGGTCGAGCGCGCCGCCGCCATCCTGGCCGAGCGACCGCCCAGGAACGACCGCGACTACGACGTCGAAGCGGTGTTGCCGACACTGAAGGCCAAGGCGCTGATCATCCACTCGATGGACGACGAGGCGTGCCCGGTCGGCAACTCCCAGCGCATGGCGGAGCTCTGGCCGGGGTCGGAGCTCATGCTGCTCGACGGCCTCGGTCACCGGCTGCTCGCCCAGGACGACGACGTGGTCGCGCGCATCACCGAGTTCGTCGAGGGGTTTGGCTAACAGTGGATGAAAGTAAGAATTCCTTTTTTTATTCTGATGGTTAAGCCGCATTCACTCTAAGCGCCGCAGACCCGTTGCGACCCGGACTCGCCTTGGGCGGGCGATGGGTTAGACTAAAGCCCAAGGTTCAATGGGAGGGTCGCCATGCGTGGCGTTTTCAACATCGTGTTCAGGATCATCAGCACGCTGCTCGGCGTCCTGGTCGGGCTCATGGGCTGCATCTGGATCCTGCAGGGTCTCGGCATGGCGAGCGGCCGCATGGCGCAGAGCTTCATGGAGAACGACCGCATGTGGGCGGTCTGGGGCGTCATCGCGCTGCTCGTCGGCATTGGCCAGGTCGTCTGGAGCAACACGCGGCAGGTGAAGGCCGCCTGACTCCCGTCAGGAGACCCTTGACGGGGGTGGCGTCAAGGATTACCTGACTGTCAGGATATCCCTGACACGATGGAGTCTGAGATGGCGCGCACCATGCACTGCTCGTTCTGCGGCAAGTCGCAGCGCGAGGTCGCCAAGCTGGTCGCCGGCCCTGGCCGAATCTACATCTGCGACGAGTGCGTCGGGCTGTGCAATCAGTACATCAGCGGCGTCACGCCCGACCTGTCGGGCTTCTCGCCAATGAGCGCGTGGTCGAGCGAGAAGCTGCTCGGGTTGCTCGAGCCCGCCAACGCCACCGTCGACGGCTACCGCGAGTATCTGCAGTCGATGGTCGACGAGTTGCGCGGCCGCGAGGTGAGCTGGGCCGCCATCGGCAAAGCGCTTGGCGTCTCGCGCCAGGCGGCGTGGGAGCGGTTCACGTGAAGCCGCTTTCGGCTCACACCAGCTCGGGCAGGAACGGCAGCACCTTGTCCGGCGTGATCGGGTAGTCGCGGATGCGGGCGCCGCAGGCGTTGTAGACGGCGTTCGCCACCGCAGCGCCGGCGCCGCAGATGCCGACCTCGCCGACGCCCTTGATGCCGAGCGGGTTGGCCTTGTCGTCCACCTCCGGCAGGAAGTAGGCGTCCAGGTCGACGATGTCGGCGTGCACGGGCGCGAGATAGCCGCCGAGGTCCTGGTTGATCAGGCTGCCGTAGCGCGGATCGATCGCATTGCTCTCGCTGAGCGCTGCGCCAACGCCCCAGATCATGCCGCCGGTGATCTGGCTGCGCGCGGTCTTGGCGTTCAGGATGCGGCCGCAGGCGAAGGCGCCCAG
>Ga0209415_10011456_pt1 | contig 14930 bp, 13 predicted proteins | sample PeaSoiSIISIP2007_FD_187696 | JGI IMG/M metagenome (GOLD analysis project Ga0209415, IMG submission 187696) | Peat soil microbial communities from Weissenstadt, Germany - SII-SIP-2007 (SPAdes) (version 2) | ecosystem: Environmental > Terrestrial > Soil > Wetlands > Peat | place: Germany...
TGGACCTGGTCGGGATCGAACCGACGACCTCTTCCATGCCATGGAAGCGCGCTCCCAGCTGCGCCACAGGCCCACTGCTTCAATTCTCGCTTAGCTTTCGCGCCGCGTCAAACTCGACTCCGGTTGCCAAACTCGAATAGGATATGGTCGGCGGAACACAAGGACATGATCGGAGCCTCATGTTGAACTCTCAGAACATTTTCGTTCGCTCACTTCTCTGTCTCATCGCGATGCTTGCGCCAGTTGCGTCTGGGGCGCAAGACTCCCGCCCCACAGCCGGCGCTCCGCAGCCCCCGGTTGCTTACGCGTCGGTCAGTGAACTGAACGGCATCCTGACGCAATTGCAGCAAACCGCGAAGAATATGCAAGCCGATCTTGGGAAGACGCACATCGAAAAGTGGAAGACCGACGCTGCCACCAAGCGACAAACATTGGCGACGGTGGAATCGATTCAGCGCAACTTGCAGTCGGCGCTGCCGGAAACGATCGCGCAACTGAACAACTCACCCGAGGATCTGGCAGCGAGTTTCAAGCTCTACCGCAACCTGGTCGTGCTGTATGACTTCTTTGGGTCGGTGGTGGAAAGTGCGGGAGCATTCGGATCCAAAGATGAATTCCAGAGCTTGAGCAACGACATGTCAGGACTGGAGAGCGCGCGTCGGGCGTTCGGCGAACGCATGCAGAAACTCTCCGCGAGCAAGGAAGACGAGCTGACACGTCTGCGCACCCAAGTCAAGACGCTGTCCGCGGCGCCCCCCGCGCCGCCCAAGAAAGTTGTCGTGGATGACACCGAGGCTCCCAAGCCAACAAAGCCAGCAAAAAAGAAAGCAACGAAACCGAAGCCGCCGGCGACGACAACCACTCCGCCGAGCGCTTCACCGAACCAGTGACAGTTGGACCGCGGCCTTTCGGGTGCTTACCTTAGAGTCCCTACGTGAACTGTTGCAAATATTGGATTTACCTCGGGAACTCCATGGGCGGCCGCGGAGTCTAAGTAATTAAGCGGGCAAGGGCTTCGGTAGTGGTGTCGGCAGAAGTGAAGATTCCCGCGTTTAGAGTTCCGAGTGACTCTATAATGGGGGGCAACGCCGTCATGGCGGGAGCGACTACATTGGGCGATCTTGCCAGCGCTATCGGAGCTCGAACTGAGGAATCCGCCGTCATTGCTGAACTGAAGGCGGGCTCGGAAGATGCCTACTCGTGGCTGATCGGCGAGTTTCATCAGCCGATCTACGGGCTCATCTATCGCATCGTGAATGATCCGTCGGACGCGGCGGACACTACCCAGGACGTGTTTCTGAAAGTCTTCCGCGGCATGAAACACTTCCACGGCGAGTCCAGCCTGAAGACCTGGATTTATCGCATCGCTTTGCATGAGGCGGCGAATCGCCGCCGCTGGTGGTTCCGGCACAAGGCGCAGGAAGCGCCGATTGATCCGGTGGTCGCCGGGGAAGGTGAGTTTTCCGGAGAAGAGCGACTGGTCGATCCGGGCGAGTCTCCGTTTGAAAAGTTCGCCCATACCGAGGTGCGCGTTGCCGTCGAACAGGCGCTGCAACAGGTGCCGGAACCGTATCGGACGGCTGTGATTCTCCGCGACCTGGAAGAAATGTCGTACGAAGAGATTGCGGAAATTTTGGCGGTTTCGCTGGGCACGGTGAAGTCGCGCATCACGCGCGGGCGCGACGCGCTGCGCAAGAATTTAACGGGATTTATACGGGAAGTGGGTCCGGAATTGGGACTGCTCGCTCCTGCCGACGAGCGCCCCGCCTATGGCGGTCTGGCCAGAGACCGGCAGCACCGCACGACCCCGGGTTCGCGGGGAGGTTCACGTGGTGGCAGAGAGGTTGAGGTGACGCCATGAAGTGCGATGAGATGAACTGCGCTGAGATCAAGCAGTTGTTCTCGCCGTATCTCGACGGCCGGGTGAGCGGGTCGAAAATGCATGCGCTCACGAACCATGTTGAAGAATGCGCGCGTTGTGCGTGGGAGTTTGCCGCGATACAGCGCACACAGCAGTTGCTGGCCCGTTTGGGTCCGGTGAAGGCGCCGGCCGACCTGGCGTTGAAATTGCGCCTGGCGATTTCGCGCGAGGCGGCGCAGAAGCGGCGTTCGCGGTTTGCGCGCTATGAAGGCGTGCTGGTGCGGCTCGAAAATGCGCTGAACGCATTCATGGTTCCAGCGACCGCGGGACTGGTCAGTGCTGTATTGTTTTTCGGATTGCTGCTGGGCTTTTTTGCCTTGCCGGCGGAGCTGCGGGCGAGCAGCGGAGACGTTCCGCTGATGCTGTACACCGGGCCGCAACTTGAACAGTCGGCGTTCGGCACCTCGCTCGGCAATATAGGCGACGATGCGGTGGTGATTGAAGCCTACGTGGATGCCAATGGGCGAGTGCAGGATTACCGCATCCTGTCGCAACCGGATGACGCCCAGGCGGTACTGCCGCAGCTGAAGAACCTGCTGATTTTCACTACCTTCCGTCCGGCGCTTTCCATGGGGCGGCCGACTACGGGAACGGCTGTGCTGTCGTTCTCGAAGATCAGCGTTAAAGGGTAGTGGTTGCGTAGGAACAGCCGCCCCGGCTGTCCAGTCGAGCGCAGCTCGGCATCATCTACTGATTCCCTGCATTCCATCGATGGCTCGGCGAGCTGCACTCGCCGGACAGCCGAGGGCGGCTGTCCCTACGTGAGCAATTGACCGCGAATTGACCAGTTCGTACACTATTTTCTAGCGCATCCGTCTATGTCCGATATCACAAGGAGCTTCCCGGCACAACCCATTCGAATGGCGTTGGCGGTGAGCGTGGCGATAGTCATGCTTATGGCGTCGAGCTGGGCGCAGGAACGGCCGAATGTGTCGCTGGAAACCAGCGAGACTCTGTTCACGGTGCTGACCGCCATTAACACCTGCGGCTATGACCAGGAACTGAGTGCTTCCGACCCCCTGCGGAGGCAGATCCGGCTGGAGGTTGCCAAGGCGGTGCAGAATACCGCCGGGGCGCAGGACGTGGTTGGTCCGATGTGCTTGTTTTACCGGCAGCATCAGGTACCGGATCAGGCACACGATCTGTCCCATTATGTGTCGCTGGCCCTCTATCTGGAGGAGCCACCGACCTTCGCGCTGAAAGTGAAGCTCTCGGAGCTACCGCCCGATGCCACCGCGGTAGCCGATCTGGTTCCGCTCATGCAGGCCTTTTCCCAGAAGATAGGCTTGCACGCTATCTGGGAGCGCCACCGGGCGCGGTATGCGGAGTTGGCTGAGACTTATCACGATGCTCTGGCCAAGATGACGTTCGACACCGAGATTTATTTGAAGATGGCTTCGACCGGTTATCTGGGACGCCAATTTACCATCTACGTGGATGCGATGGGCGCGCCCGGACAGACCAACGCGCGCAATTATGCCTCAAATTACTACGTGGTGATTTCGCCGAGCCCGGCGACGGCGGTCAAACTGCAGCAGATCCGCCATACCTATTTGCATTATCTTCTGGATCCACTGGCGCTGAAAAATGGCGACTCCTTCAAGCGGCTGGAACCCTTGCTCGAAGACGTCAAGAACGCTCCGATGGACGAAGCCTTCAAGAGCAACATTTCCTTGCTGGTCACCGAATGTCTCGTGCGGGCTATTGAACAACGGTTAAGCAAGATTCCGGAGGCGGAGCGGACCAAGAATATCGAGGAAGCCGACAAGGAAGGCTACGTCCTGACGCGGTATTTCTACGACGCGTTGGGGAGGTTCGATAAGGATCCGACGGGCATGCGCAATGCCTATGCGGACCTGGTCGGGTCGATTGAAGTCGGCAAGGAAAAGAAACGGGCGTCGCTGATCGAGTTTTCGGGGGAGGCGGCGCCGGAGTTGCTGCATCTGGCAGGCGCTCACAGCGCCCACCTGCTGTTGAATGCAGAGCGGCGGCTGGCGGCGGGCGATCCGGAAACCGCACAGAAATTGGCGCAGCAGGCGCTCGATGAACAGGAAGAAGATTCCGGACGAGCGCTGTTTATTCTGGCGGAAGTGGCCACCGCGAATCGGGACATGGACGGGGCGCGCACGTATTTTGAGCGTGCGCTGCAGTCGGCGCGTGAACCCAAGGTGATTGCCTGGTCGCATATCTACCTGGGACGCATTTTCGATTTGAAAGAAGACCGGCTGGCCGCCGTGGACCAATATCGGGCGGCGATGGATGCGGCGGGCGGAGCACTTCCAGAAGCGAAGCTGGCGGCGCAACGGGGATTGGATCAGCCCTATGAACCGCCGGTGGCGAAGCAGCCAGAGTGACGCGGGACAGGTCGGGGTTTCGCGCGAAACCCTGGCGAGTTGCGCTCGCCCGGCAGCCGGGGGCATCTGTCGCGAGGTCGAGATCTAAAGTTTGAAATTTTGCGTTATGGGAGACAGCATGAAGCGAGCGGTCATTCAGGGGTTACTGATTCTAGGGATAATGGGTTTCGCGGCTGGGGCCGAGGCCCTGAACAGCGGACAAACGGCGCAGCAAGGTGTGCCGGCAGCGGGTCAGACAGCGCCCGCGCCTGCGCCACAGGGAAAGCGTCCACCGCAAGCTAAGACCGATCCAGAGTTGGATGCCTGGAAGGCGGCAGCGGCAATCAAGGCCGATCCCGCCGCGATGGAGAAAGCTTCTGACGATTTTGCCACGAAGTTCCCGGACAGCGAACTTCGCGTGCTGCTCTATAAGAACGCGATGCGGCTCTATCAGAACGCCAACAATGCCGAGAAGACCGAGGCCATGGGCCGCAAAGTGCTCGGGCTTGACGGGGACGATCCCGAGGCTCTGGTAACCGTCGCGGAGGTAATCGCCGAGAGAACGCGCGACACGGATATCGACAAAGATCAACGTTATGCCGAAGCGTCCTCAATGGCGCAGAAGGCCACGCAAACCGTGGACACCGACATCAGTGTGCCTTCGGGCACGCCGCAGGACAAGATCGACGCCTACAAAGCGCTGCTGAAGTCCAACGCGTATTCGATTCTCGGCACCATCGAGTTCAAGAAAGAGAATTTTGTGGCGGCGCAGGAGAAGCTGCAAAAGTCCATCGATGTTTACCCCAGCGATCCGGATCCCGTAGTCGTCCTCCGCCTGGCGCTCGCACTGGATAAACAGCAGAAATACCCCGAAGCGCTCAAAGTGGCGGACCGCGCCGTGGAAATGACGCAGGACAACACCGTGGTTGGAACTCCGGCGCGCCGGGAACGCGACCGCTTGCAACAGCTCACCGGAGCGGCCCCGGCTCCGCCCAAGAACTAGCCCCACTCCGCAGAGACGGGGTTCGTCTCAACCGGCAGCGGAATAAAAGTCGGGTCCACTTGATTGTGGGGGCTCAGCTCCGGAATCCCCGGCAGGCGGGGTTTGCCTTGATGGTGAGGTGATTCACCGCCACGTAGCCGGTTAGTTTCCTTGGACGCGGCCCGCCGCGTCTCTACGAAAAATGAAGACACCCGAAATCATGGCGCTGGAAGAAAGCCTGGGCCACCACTTCCAGCGCCGCGAACTGATTGAAAAGGCGCTCACCCACAGCTCGCAAGCGCGCGAGATCGAGGCGCAGTCCGCAGGCAGCAGTGGGTCTGGCGGGGCCTCGAACGGCGATAACGAAATGCTCGAGTTCCTGGGAGACGCAGTCCTCGGACTGGCCACGAGCGAAGCGCTTTTCCAGCGCTTCCCGGAATTCCAGGAAGGGCATCTTTCCAAGCTGCGCGCTCACCTGGTGGGGCAGCGGCATTTGCTACGGGTGGCCGAGCAACTGCAGATTGGTCACTACATGCGGCTCGGCCGCGGCGAAGAAAAAAGCGGGGGCCGCAATAAGGCGAGCTTGCTGGTGGACGCGCTGGAAGCGATCCTGGCGGCTCTCTATCTCGACGGCGGCTGGCCGGTGGCAAGAGACTTTATCGTGCGCGCGATCGTAGAGCCGGAACTGGCGCACATGAAACTGGAAACCAGCGTCATCCCGGTGATGGATTTCAAGTCCGCATTGCAGGAGGCGCTGCAAGCCAGAGGCGGGCCGCAGCCAGTCTACGCTCTGGTGAAGGAGGAAGGACCGGAGCACAAGAAGACCTTTACGGTCGAGGTCAGAGTGCCGGAATTGGAACTGGGTCAATTCGTGGGACGCGCCCAGGGAGCAACCAAGAAACGGGCCGAACAGGAAGCGGCGCGGCAAGTCCTGGAGCACTTGGCCACGATGCCCGGTGCGCGGCATCCGAATGTAGGGAAGAATGGTGCACCGTAGGTGTATCGGGGCAAGCGAGATGTGGGAAGGGCAAGACTTCAGTCGTGCCGTTGGCGCTATCCAATGAAAACGGCTTCATCCGCGAGGGTGGCTGCGGCTCGGACGGGCGAGAGCCTGCCCCGCGCTTGCCGAAGGGTCGCCCGTCTCCACACGATTTGAAGTTAAATTATGTCGTGGAGTGAGAAGATTTCCGCTGGGGATTGGCCCGCGACCGTTCAGTCGGTCGCGGGAACGGTGGTGATCGCTGTTTTTGTCGTGACCTTCATGGTGCAGGCATTCACCATCCCTTCGGAATCCATGGAGCAAACGCTGCTCATCGGCGACTACTTGCTGGTGGATAAATTTTGTTACGGCGGGAGTTCGGGGTGGAACCGTCTGTTGCCGTACCGCAACGTCCGGCGCGGCGACATCATCGTATTCCACTATCCTGTGAACCCCGCGCAGGACTTCGTGAAGCGAGTAGTGGCCTTGCCCGGCGATCGCCTGCGCCTTATCAACAAACGGGTCTACATCAACGGCGCTCCCTTGCAGGAACCTTACGTGCAGTACACCACCGCGCTCCGCAGTCCCTATCGCGACGACTTTCCGCGCACCGATTCTCCCGAGTATGGGGTCGATGCAAAATGGTGGAAAGAAATGCGGAAACTGGTCGAGGATCACCAGTTGATTGTTCCCGAGGGCAACTATTTTGTGCTCGGCGACAATCGCGATGATAGCCAGGACAGCCGCTACTGGGGATTCGTGCCGCGCGAGAATATCATTGGGCGCCCGCTTTTGATCTACTGGTCATCGGGCGGTTTGACCAATGATCTCCCCGGATCGCCAACCGTGGGTGATAGACTTTATCACCTTGCCTACGCGGTCACACATTTGTTCCAGATAACGCGCTGGGAACGCACTTTCAGGCTGGTGCGTTGATCTGGTGCGTTAATGAAGATACGCGTAGAAAGCCTTTGAATATGGATGCCGAACGTGCCTAAAAAAGAAGAAAAAGAAGTCGTTGTCGACGAAAAACCGCGCGAGACTACGGTGGAATTCCTGGCCTCCCTCGCGGGAGTCCTGGTCACCGGCTTGTTCATTATCACGTTTGTTCTGCAGGCGTTTGAGATCCCCTCCAGTTCCATGGAGGAGACGCTCCTGATCGGCGACCACGTGTTTGTGAATCGCGAACAGTTCGCGCCGCCCACGCATTGGATGGGGCCGCTGCTCCCCTATCGCGATCTCCATCGTGGCGACGTTACTGTGTTCCTGTCACCGGAGCAACAGGGTTTGTTTCTGGTGAAGCGGATCATCGGCATTCCCGGCGACCGCATTCACCTGCGCGATGGCATTGTGTACCGCAATGGCGAGAAACTCGATGAGCCGTATGTCCGCCACAAATTGCCGGGTGACTTCCCCTACCGCGACAATTTCCCTGCCGTGCCGCCTTCGGAAATGTCCCATGTAACCAACCAGAAATGGACGCAGGAAATGCCATCGCATATCGATGGAGACGACATCGTCGTGCCGCCAGACAGCTACTTTGCCATGGGCGACAACCGCGATTTGAGCTACGACAGCCGCTACTGGGGCTTTGTTCCGCGCAAGAACGTGATCGGCCGTCCCATGTTCATCTACTGGTCATTCATTACCCCGGAAGACCAGTACCAGATGCGCGAAATCGGCGATCGATTGGGGTTTCTGGCTCACATCATCATTCATTTCTTTGATGAGACGCGCTGGCGGCGAACCTTCATGCTGGTACGCTGAGAAACATATCCGGAAACGGATACCGAACGTAGCCGAAGAACATGCCCGAAAAACAAGAGCCCGAAGTTGACGAAAAGCCGCGCGAGACGCCGGTGGAGTTCCTCGCCTCTTTGGCCGAATTGCTGGTCATCGTTCTGTTCATCATGACGTTTGTGCTGCAGAATTTTGAGATTCCCTCCAGTTCCATGGAGGACACGATGCTCATCGGCGACCACGTCCTGGTAAATCGTGAGCAGTTCGCGCCCCCAACTCGTTGGATGGGACCACTGCTGCCGTATCGCGACCTCCGCCGTGGCGACATCGTGGTGTTTCTGTCTCCCGAAGAGAAAGGGTTGTTTGTGGTGAAGCGCATCATCGGAATTCCCGGCGACCACATCCACCTGCGCGATGGCGACGTATACCGCAATGGCGAAAAACTGGTGGAACCATCCGTCCAGCACAAGGTGGCGAATTACGATCCCTACCGGGACAATTTTCCAGCCGTTCCTCCGTCGGAAATGTATGGAGTGACCAGCCAGGACTGGCAAGCAACGCTGTCCTCTTATATCGAAGGCGAAGACGTCGTTGTACCTCGGAACAGTTATTTTGGGATGGGCGACAATCGCGACGTGAGCAAGGACAGCCGCTATTGGGGCTTTATTCCGCGGAGGAACGTGATCGGACGCCCCATGTTTATTTACTGGTCGTTTATCACTCCGCCCGACCAGTACCAGATGCGCAGCGCGGGCGACCGGCTGGGTTTCCTGGCGCACACCGTCATTCACTTCTTCGATGAAACGCGCTGGTCGCGGACCCTCAGGATCGTGCGGTGAAATTGCTACGTTCCAGGCGCGGGTTGGCTGCCGTCGCAGCTCTCCTGCTCATCCTGTTTCTGTTTCGCCCCGGCGTACACCAACTGCGAAACCGGATTGCCACTTCCATAGGAAGCGCGCTCGGACGCAGAGTCTCACTCGACAACGTGCGTTTGCGCATTCTGCCGCGGCCCGGCTTCGATCTGGAAGGGCTCGTGATCTATGACGATCCCGAATTTAGTGCGGAGCCGATGATCCGTGCGCAGGAAGTCTCCGCCGCAATTCGCTTTCGTTCCCTGCTCCGTGGGCGGATCGAGATTGCCACGCTGAGCGCAAACGAGCCTAGCATTAACCTGGTGCGCAACGAACAGGGACGCTGGAACCTGGCCGGCTTGCTCGAGCGCAACGCACAAATCCCCGCCGCGCCGACGACAAAACCCGCTTCCGAGAGCCGCCCGGCGTTCCCATATTTGGAAGCCGGCCATGCTCGCATCAATTTCAAAATTGGGCAGACAAAGAAGTCCTACGCGCTGATGGACGCCGATGTGGCGCTATGGCAGGATTCGGAAAATTCCTGGGGCGCGCGCATCAAAGCCGCGCCCGTGCGCACGGATTTTAATCTCAGCGATACCGGACTGCTCCAGATCAACGCCGTCTGGCAGCGAGCTTCCAGCCTGCGGTCGACGCCGTTGCAGCTCACCGTGCAATGGCAGAAGGGGCAACTGGGACAGATCACCAAGCTGCTGAGCGGAAAAGACCGGGGATGGCGCGGCGGAGTGAGTCTTACGGCGAACGTTTCCGGCACTCCGGAAGCGCTACGCATCGAAAGCCAGACTACGATCGAGGATTTTCGCCGCTACGACATTGTTGACAACGAGAGCGTGCGCCTGGCAACCGGTTGCTCGGGGCGATACAACGCGGTGACCAGCGCCCTGACCGAACTGCTATGTGAATCGCCTGCGGGCAGCGGAACCGTCCGCCTGCGCGGGGATTTGTACCTGGCGGCCCAGTTACCCAATCAGGGACCCAATTACGATCTGAAGCTCGAGGCTGAGCAGGTGCCGCTGACTTCGGTGGTTCGATTGCTACGCCACGCGAAGAAACAGATCCCGGGCGATCTGACTACGACCGGATTGCTGAATGCGGAGTTCCGCGCCACGCAACACGTTTCTGCCGGTACTGGAGCGACGGGCGTCTCGCCCGTCCAGCAAGGTGGGACCGCTAGGCTCTCCACGGCGCGGCCCGGTTTGCTGCCGCAATGGACCGGTAGCGGTGCGGCGACCAATGTGCGCCTTTCGTCGAATGCTGCAAAGCAGGAGGTCGCGTTGGGCACGGTCCCGTTAGCGCTGGTTCCAGTTACCACGGTGGCCGCCGACTGGCCCGGACGCCGGCCCGGTCTCTCACGGACAAAAGCAGATAAAGACCACGAGCCCGCGGAAACTCACTTGCGGATTGGGCCGGCTGCTATGGCGGTCAACGGATCCGCGCCGGTGAACGCGGGCGGTTGGATCTCCGCCGCCGGTTATCGATTTTCTCTCCGCGGCGAGCTCGACCTGAACGACCTGTTTGGACTGGAGAGCGTTTTGGGTTTGCCGGTCGGGCGCCCGGCCGCGGAAGGTTCGGCCAAGTTGGACATGAGCCTCTCCGGGCCCTGGCTGGGATTTGCCGTTCCCACCATGCTCGGGACAGCGCAATTGCGCAATGTGCGCGCTGAAGTGCGCGGTCTGAATACACCGATTGAGATTGCCTCAGCGGCCATGACGCTCGCTCCGGACGCGGCGCTGATGCAGAAGATTTCTGCTCGCACCGGAAGTACACATTGGAACGGCGAGGTGATGTCGCCGCGGCACTGCACCGCCTCAAGCGGGACTTCAGGCGGCGCTCTGGGCGCGGCTCCGGCTTGCGTGTTTCAGTTCGATCTCACGGCTGACCAGCTTTCGACTGGAGATCTCGCGGAATGGCTCACGCCACGTCCCCTAAAGCGTGCCTGGTATCGCATCCTGAATTCCAATCAGCCGTCGGGCCCGTCGCCGCTGCTCGCCATTCAGGCGCGCGGCGACCTGCGCGTTGGCAGGTTTGGATTAAAGAAGGTGCTCGCGACCCAGATCGCGACTCAAGTGGATGTGGATCGCGGCAAGATCACGCTGACTGCTTTGAGTGGACAACTGCTGCAGGGCACACATCAGGGGAATTGGGTCATCGATGTATCGAGTCACGACGCATCGAGTCGCGACGGGTCGACCTCCGGCGAGGCGACTCAGCCGGTTCGGCCCTTGCGGTTCCACGGCGCCGGCTCCTTGCGCGACATTTCGCTCGAGCAGGTGGGCACGTTGATGAAGGACACCTGGATTACCGGAACGGCCGATGGGCAGTTCGCCCTGGATGGATCCGGAGACAACTTTCGCGAGCTACTGGCGCGCTCCGACGGCGCCTTGCAGTTCGTGATGCGCAACGGCAGCCTGCCTCATATTGAACTTCCGGGTTCGCCCGTTCCTCTGCCCGTGCACCGGTTTAGCGGAAACCTGCGGCTGAAAAAAAATGCCTGGGAACTTTCGGCGGGCAGACTGGAATCGCGCGACGGCATTTATCAAGTAAGGGGGACAGTTTCCGCAGGCAGCGAATTCGATTTCGTGCTGACGCGCGGTGACGAGCAATCGTGGACACTCACCGGGACGCTGGCCGATCCGCACGTCGTGCCGCGCGTCGCGTCGACGGATCGAACCGAAGCCAAGCGTGCGCAAGCCGACGCGAACGCCGTCAAACCCTAGGCCAACGCAATGCCGACGGTCGAGAAACTCAGCAGGATGACCAGCGCAAAGCGGCAAGTGAAGGTCATGAGTCTCTTCCCTGTCCGGTTTCTTCCAGCACAGGTTGTGAACCATGCGGGTGGCCAACCACGGTGCCAAGGATAATCCAGACTCCGAGCGCGAGCCATTCCCAGCGGGAAAAGCTCCCCGGCACAAATGGAAGAAACTTCATGAGCGCCATGGCGAAAGCGACCAACGCGCCCAGCAGCGCGATCAGGCGGCTGGCGAAGCGGGGCTTCATCCCATGAGGCTCCATACCATGGGGCTCCATACAAAGATAGGCGGCACATACCGCGAACCATCCGGTGGCGGAAGCGACCGATCCGACCTCGGAGATCGGAACCAGAATCGCGCCGCCCAGAAACATGCACAACGCCGTGGCGATGCCAACCCAGACCACGGCCGCGGCTGGTGTCTGGTTCCGCGGATGCACGCTCGCCAGGCTGGCATCGACCAGCCCTCGACGTCCCATGGCAAATAGCAAACGGCTGGCGGCGATAAAGTTTCCGTTAAATACCTTGAACAGCGATAGCAGCGCGGCACTCAGAATGACGCTCACGATCCAGCGTGAGCCGACGGCATGCTCGAAAGCGACCGCTGTCATGAAAGGTTCGCCGGTGAGTGTGCGCCACGGCGCCACAAAGCCCACCGCCGCAATCACGATCATGTAGAACAACCCGCCGACGATAATGGCCGCAAAGATGGCGCGAGAAAATCCTTGGGCACGAAACTGCGGATTGGCTTCCTCGGCAGCCTTGGTCACCGATTCGAATCCCGTCATGAAGTAAGGGACGATCTGCAACACCAGCAAAATAGAGATGAACGAAGGGTGGGTGAACAAGGGTGGAAAATTGGCGGGCGATCCGCGCGTAACACCGGCTGCGACGAAGACCACGAAGAGCACCAGCGTGCCGAACGTGGTCCAATTCTGGAAGGTCGCGCTCAGCCTGACGCCGCGATAGTTCACCACCGTGACCAACGCCGTGAGCGCCAGTCCAATGGCCAGATGCGGCAGGTAAACCGGTTTGCCGGCGATACGATATAACTCCACGGAATCGAGCGCGGGAAAGATATAACCTGCGATACGGCCGATGGCCACAGCTTCCCACGGACAGACGATGAAATAGGCCAGCATCATCATCCATCCGGTAAAGAAGCTGACCGGTCGTGGAAAAACCTTCGCGGTATAGGCCACTTCGCCCGCGGCGTCGGGCATGGCCATCACCAGTTTGCCGTAGACATATCCGATGGGGAGCAGAAGAATGCTGCCGATTGCGAAACCTAGAATGCCGCCAAGCGGGCCGCCGCGCAGCAGCCAATCTTCCATGACGACCAGCCAGCCGACGCCAACCATCGTTCCCCAACCGAGGGAGAAATAATCGGTGACGCGCAATTGGCGGGCGAGTTGCGTCATCCGAGTTGTTTCATCGGGAGGGAGACATTGCCGAGCTACGCTCGGCGAACAGCCGAGAGCCTGCCCTGAGCTTGGCGAAGGGGCGGCGGTCCCTACGGGTTTTGTGGGATGGAGACTTCATGGGCGCGGATTATATCGTATCGCGCCCTTGCGTCGGGTTGGTTCAGGCGACCGCGTAGCGCGGCGAAGAACATCCATTCGCCCGCAAGATGCAGATCGCTTCTCGCAGGGAGGAAATCTCAAACACCGAGGTGAGTTGCGTCGCCTCCAGGATTTTGCGGAAGAAAACTGGCGGGTTCACCAGCTTCAACTTCGCACCCTTCTGCGTTGCCCAACGGCGCACCAGCAGCAAGGTTCCCAAGCCGCCTGCATCCAGATGGTCGACATCGGAGACATCCAGCACCAGCACTCGGACCCGTTCCAGTTGCTCGATCCGGCGCCGGAACTCGTCGAGCGCCGCTCCGCGCACCATGCGTCCCGAGCAGTTCACGACCGCTACGTCCTGCAAGCATTCGACTTGAAATTTGAGTTCCATATATCTATTCATACGAACCTGCTTTGGAAAAAGTTCCGTGCTCGCTGTCACTGCATTGGACGCTGGAGCAGGGGAAAAGTAAGCAGGCGAAAACGCCCCGATGGCCATGAAATTCTTGAATTCGCTGAATCTCTTAGGCAAGGGCTATCATCAATGAACGGGTCAGGTTCGACCTCGAGATTTGCACCATTCACAAATCCTTAACATTCGACAGGAGAAGAGCAATGTCTAGCACACCGACGACCGCTGATGCTGAACTGATCATGAAGCTTTACGACCTCCGGCGCGAAGCCGAAATCCGAAAAGCGCGCAACTGGTGGCTCGGCTTTTGGCCGGAATCCGCGGACGAAATCCTGAAAATCGCAACCGCTCTCGGAACCCAGGAGAATGCCTGGCTGCGCCAGGTTGGCGGATACTGGGAAATGGCGGCTTCTTTCGTATTACACGGCACGTTGAATCGGGAACTGTTTCTGGAGCCCAGCTTCTCCGGTGAGATGTTCCTCTTTTTCGGAAAGGTCGAGCCCTTCGTGAAAGAGCTGCGAGAAAAGATACAGAACCCCGCGATCTTCAGCAACGTGGAAAAACTGATTGCGACCTCCGCGGGAGCGCCCGAGCGTTTGAAACAAACGCAGGAACGGATCGCGATGTTCCGTAAAGCAGCGCAAACAGCCAAGGCGGCGTAGGCGTTCTGGGGAATCTTCGCATTCGGGAAAATCGTCATTCCCGTCGTCATCTTTGAGCGAGGCGAGGGTCTGCTTCTTGCCGGTGCGTGGGACAGCAGGTCCTTCGCTTCGCTCGTCGTTGTTATAGAAGGATGACAAGTGCGATCTGCGCCACACATTACAATCCCGCCTCGATGCGGGATCTTGGATCGAGCAGGTCGCGCAATGCGTCGCCGATAAAGTTGAAGGCCAGCACGGCGAGCATCACCGTCACTGCCGGAAAGAGCACCAGATGCGGAGCGTCGAAAAGATGCGAGCGGGCGTCGTTCAGCATCGATCCCCAACTGGCGGTGGGCGGCGGCACGCCTAACCCCAAAAAGCTCATCGTGGCCTCGGCCAGAATCGCGCCTGCCATACCGATGGCCGCCTGCACGATGACCGGCTGAATAATGTTAGGCAAGATGTGCCGCGTAATAATGTGAAAGTCTCCGGCGCCGAGAGCACGAGCCGCTTCCACAAACTCTCGTTCGCGCACGGCCAGCACCTGGGCGCGCACCAGGCGCGCATAGCCCACCCATCCTCCAAGCGACAGGGCAAGGACGAGATTGAAAATGCCGGGGCCGCGGAAGGCCACGAACGCGATCGCAATGAGAATTCCCGGAAACGAAAGAAACGCATTCATCAACACGACGTTGACGAAGCGGTCGATGCCTCCGCCGTAGTATCCGGCAAGGCTGCC
>Ga0209415_10011457_pt1 | contig 14930 bp, 20 predicted proteins | sample PeaSoiSIISIP2007_FD_187696 | JGI IMG/M metagenome (GOLD analysis project Ga0209415, IMG submission 187696) | Peat soil microbial communities from Weissenstadt, Germany - SII-SIP-2007 (SPAdes) (version 2) | ecosystem: Environmental > Terrestrial > Soil > Wetlands > Peat | place: Germany...
TTGTTGACCGCGTGCCTGAGTTCCCGCAGAGACATTTCACGTGCCACCAATTCGCGGGTGCGAGCCTTGATCTTTTCCTGCCTCTTTGGACTGATCTCCTTAAGTTTTTGCTCTAAAGTCTTCATTGCTACTTGGGCCCCTTCCTCGATGTTTTTGCCTTCAGAAGCGCAAGGGTCTGTCAAACCTCTCATCCGCCACGCGAATGAGTTGCCGGTAAAACCGTTTCTGACTACCGCCTGATTTGTCTCCGGCGACGAGCAGTATGGCTTTTTGTTCGGGATCGAAGGCGAACGCTATCCGCCAGACTCCGTCTGCCGCTTTGAACCTCAACTCCTTCATGTTGTCGTGCTTTGATCCGTGAAGGGTATCGGCCGTCGGGCGTTTGAGTTGTGGTCCGAATTCTTTCAGCAAGTTTGCGTGCGCCAACAGCTCGTCTTGGACCTCTGGGTCCAGCGCATCAAATTCAGGCTCGAATTCGGCGTGGAAAAATACCTGCCACGGCACGGGAATAGTATGTATCCAGCATCATATGCTGTCAAGTACATGTGTAAGAAATCAGTTACTTCGGGCTGGGCGAGAACAACCCCACTCAAGCCAAAAGACGGCTTGAGTGGGCCACCGGCGAAGGCTAAGGTCTACGTTTCAATTCCCACGTAGCAGACGCGGCCGATGAGGTAGTCGCCGGCGCTCTTGCCTTCTGCCATGGGCATAATTTCTACCGGGTAGGCCTGGTTGTGCGGGCGCAAGACCAGATGGCGCCCGGCCTCCTCGACGTACTTCACGGTGCAGGCGCCGCTTTTGGCGACGGCGTACATGTTGGACTCGCCTTTGTGATAGGGCTTGAGCGAGTTGTAGTGGCGGTCGATCAGGACAGTGGCGCCGGGCAGCAGGCGAGGGTACATGCTCATGCCCTCGCGGGCATCCGCCCGGATGAGGACGAAACGCTCCCAGTGCTCGCGGTCGCCTTCCATTTGCGGACGAAGTTTCTTCAGAAACGCCTTCTTGAACTTCAGCATCTCTTTGACGCGCATGCTCATGATCAGAGGCTGGGTGGCGGCGACGGCGCTGTTCACCAGGAGCACGTTTTCGAATTCGTCCGCGCTGGGCGGGAGGATGCTGGCGCGCTTGTTGACTTCGTTCGGATCGATCAGATCGAGGACCGACAAACTCTGGACGCGAAGCACCTTGTCCATGCCCTCGATGCTGAGGCCGCGCTTCCGATTCAGGAAGTTGGAGATGTGCGCTTGCTTGAAGCCGGTCTCCTTGGCCAAGCGGAGTCCAGTCAGGCCGCCCTCTTCGATGCGGGACCAAAGAGTTTTGCGCAGATTGTCCTGGAGCACTTTGAATTTCATGGCTGGGAGTATAGCACTCCGCTATAGCAAGTTGCTATTTACCAAGCAAACTCAACATCTGAAAGGAAATGTAGCGCTGGCCCGGAATCTTTTCCGGCAGCTGGCCGCGGCGTGCGGCTCTTCGGATGCCCGCGGTGGAACTGGATGGAAGTAAGGGCAGTTAAGGGGGTTTGAAATCAGGAGCGGAGGATAAAGCAACAAAAACCCCGAAGCCGTGCGCATCGCACTGCACTTGGCTTTGTCAGTATAGATTCGAGCAGCGGCGGGCAAACTTATTTTCTGAACTTTGTTACGGAAGGAGAACAGATGTTTTTTGACGCCAAAATTACAGACCGGCCTGAAAGCCAAGCCCAGCGGGCGGTTTGAAGGACGCGACATGGCACTTTCGTGCCATGCGGAAGGGCGATTTCCACAGAAAAAATGCAAACACTCGGTATAGCGCAACGCTATTGCCGAGACAAGCGCAACATCTGAAAGGAAATAAAAATTCCTTGACGTTGTGAATCCACCAGCTATAGGATGAGACGCTTGATAGAAGCCCTTTTCCCAGGAATTGAAAAGCATCATGTCTAGCAATCATTCACAATCCGAAAACGAGGCGACCAACTTCGTGGAGTTCCGCCGCAAGGTGCGCTGCGCTGAGGTGCTCTCTCCGGTCGTGGAACGCCTGCTGTGGTCGCTTCACTTTACCGGCCGGGTCAGCGTGGTGGTGCAAAATGGCCGCGTGCTGAAATCCGGCTACGAGGAGGGGTACTTTCGCCAGCATGAGTCTGGCGGCAGTTCAGACTTTTCCGCGCACCCGCCGGAGGGGAGGGCGGAAAGAGAAACGCTCTGAGAATTGAATAACTTAGCCTAGTTTCAACCAGGTCATCGTAAGAGAAACGAGCCCTGCAGCCGCGAACGCGGCGCAGGGCTTTTTCTATTTCTGTTGTCAGCGTGGCGGCTGACGACCGCCTGTAGGAGGCAATCATGGAATTTAGCAGGATGGAGATCATTCAGTTGGAGCTGAAGTATTGCGAGCGCTGTGGCGGACTGTGGCTACGGCGGCAGGGCGCCGCGCAGGTGTATTGCGCCTCGTGTGCGCTGGAAATGCCGGAGTACGCGCTGATGAGGAAGCCGGCGAGCCATCCCCGCCTGCCGGTAAACCACAAAAGGGACGTCCATGGCCGGTTTACGGTGATTGCCGGATTCCGCGGCGCGGGAGGGCACGCATGACCCCAGCCGCAATCCAGTTGTTGCCGCTGGGGGTGGGGCTTCCGGTCCGGTGCGAGCAATTGCCGGAAACGCCGCTCATAAATGGGGTGGAACCGGGAGAGATGGAGCGGGTCGGCTCTGCCGACTACTTCATGCCGGATCGGACCGGCGATCCTGACTTGTGGCTGTACCGCGACCGGACGATGGCGCTGCTGCGGCGTTATCTGCGGATCTCGGTGGAGGTTGGAAGACTGCCGTCGCTACTGGGGCGGGAGTTCTTTCGGACGCGAGTCACTTCGTACCGCGTCTCTACGTTCGAGGATGCGGTGATCTTCGTCCACGACGTGGAGCGGGGTTTGGAAAAGCTGGACGAATTCGAGAAGAAGCTGATTGCCAAGCTGGTGCTGCAGGACTATTCGCAGAAGGAAACGGCCCGGCTCATGGGCTGCAAGCGACGGACCGTGGTGCGGCGCTTCCCGGAGGCGCTGGACCAGCTCAGCGAAATATTTCTGGAAGGCGGGCTGCTAACCCGCTTGCCGGCGGGAAATTCCGCGCCGCGGGAATCGTGTCAAGAGGGGGAAATGAACAAAAAATCGCTAAATGATTCTGAACAAACCAAATAAAAAGTTGCGGAGCCTGTCTCACTCTCCCGGTGGAGTTTGCTATGCTGGATTTAGAGATGGAGAAAAATCAATCAGGGCGCGCCGCCGAGCGCGCCCTAAACTTTTTTGCGGGCCTTTCAAGACGGAGTAGACCATGACGAAAGCCAAGGGAAAAGCATCGAAGAGGGATTCGAACCAAACTTTGGCGGGCGGGCGAGGAGCGCGGAAGCCGGCGGATTTGGAGGCGATCCGGCAACAGATCTGCGATCTGGTGGGAAGCCAGGCGGTGGATCTGGTGGAGACCACGATCGGCGAAGTCGATAAGGGCCACTACGGGGCGATGAAATATTTGTTCGAAATCATCGGGCTGTATCCCGCGACGATGCAGGAAATACCGCTCAGCGAGGATTCGCTGGCCAAGACCCTGTTGCGGCGGCTGGGGTTGCCGGAAGAAGCTTTAGCCGCGCCGCGACTTACGAAAGACCCGGCGGAGGCCGTGGCGGCCGAGGATGCCGTAGAATGAAGGTCAGTGCGTGGGAGACGGCGGCGCAGCGTTTGTCGGCGGTCGCGAGTCGTTGGCCTGCTGGGTGGCGAGAGCGGAACGTATTCGGGAGAGCCGGCCGGGCGGCGCGACCGGCGGAACACGGGACCTTCAGGATGGATCTTACGTGGGTGACCGGCCGGATTGCGGTCGGCGGCGGAATCTGGAACGCGGAGAACATGGCGGCCGTCGCACGGGCGGGAGTGACCCACATCGTCGACATGCAAGTGGAGTTTGACGACACGGAATTGGCGCGGCCCCACGAGATCGAGGTATTGTGGAATCCGATTGACGACGATTTTCAGCCGAAGCCGCCGGAGATTTTCGAGCGGGGAGTCGATTTTGCCCGCGAGGCGCTGCACCGGGATGGAAGCAAGTTGCTCATCCATTGTGCCGCTGGGATACACCGGGCACCGATGATGGCGCTGGCGGTGCTCTGCTCGCTGCGCTGGAAATTGGACGTGGCGATGCAGCTGATCGAGGCCAGGCGGCCAGCGGTGGACTTCGCGGAGGTGTACGTGCGGAGCGTGGAGAGGTTTTTGCAGCAGCGGGTGGGGGCGGAGAATCAAGTGCGCGGTTAGGCGGGTTCGGCCAGGGTGTGCAGGCGCGGCTGGTTCAGTCCAGCAAGTTAGCCGTCAATCCAAAACAACATTGGGGGTGGGTTGGGGTTTGGTTCCCTTCGGGAGCAGGGAGAGTTCTGTCCGGATGGAGAACAGTTCCTGGTTCTCGGTTATGAGTTCGCAGTTCTCAGTTCTCGGATCTTAGTTCGCAGTTCGCAGGGGGAGTTCGGGTGGAGATGGCAATGGGCGAGGGAGGAGTTATGTTCGACGCGCGCCGCCGGTTGAGGCGGCTTTTCTTCTTGCTGTTCGCGGGAGCGATGACGCTGCCGGCATTGCAGGCACAGACGCCGGCAACCACCACCATCACGGACGTGGTGTACCGGGCGGATGGAACGCCGGCGGGCGGAGTGTTGCTGATTTCGTGGCCGGCATTCAGCACGGCGGGCGGACAGGCAGTGGCGGCGGGAAGCACCAGCGCGACGCTGGGAACGGGTGGGGCGCTGACCGTGAGGCTGGTTCCGAATGTGGGAGCGACGCCGGCGGGAACGGTTTACACGGTGGTGTACCAGCTCAACGACGGGACAGCGAAAACGGAATATTGGGTGGTGCCGACGAATTCTCCGACGACGATTGCTGCGGTGCGGACGGTGCTGGGAACGACGACTGCGACTGCGCAACTGGCGTCGCAGCAATATGTGAACACGGTGGTCGCGGGGAAGGCGAATGACGCGGCGGTGGTCCATCTGGCGGGGAGCGAGTCGATTTCCGGCTTGAAGCAGTTCGCGGTTCCGCCCAGCGTGCCCACGCCGGCGCTGTCGACGGAAGTGCGGTGGAGTGACGCGGGCTGGGGGCCGGCGAATGACCGGAATCTGGTGGGGCGGTTCGGCACCCAGGGTTTTACGCTGCCTCGGTTGTCACGCGTGCAGAGTTGTTTCTTGCGGCAGTACGACGCCTCGGTTCCCCGGAAATATTCACGCTATAGCACGGCGTTGCATGTTGATTACCCTTTATGACAGACCATCTTGAGGACGAAGTCTCGGGCCGGTACGCTCACCCTGGCAGCGCGGGAAAGCAGCCGCTGGTAGTGCGGGTGACGGACAACGACTTTCAGCGCGAAGTGCTGGAAAAGCTGGGACGTCTGGAGGCCAGGATGGAAATGCTGGTGGGCAGCGGGCAGCCAGGGCGGATGAAGCTGGCGGAAGATCGGCTGGTGGCGTTGGAACGCAATGACATTCGCCGGAGTGTTTATGACCGGCTGGTGAATGCGGTGATCACGGTGGCGATCAGCGCGGCGATTGCCATGCACGAGCGCTGGGCGACTAAGTAGGAAGACAGTTCTCAGTTGTCGGTTCTCAGTTGTCGGTTGTCAGTTGGTGGTACTGGTCGCAGAGTTCCTTCTCGCGTTTCAAATACAAATCACAACTCTAAGGAGAAGCGGCGATGAATTTCTTGGCGAAGTTGCTGCAGGGGATTGCCTATGTCCCGGCGGTGGTCAATGGGATTGAAGGCTTGTTCGGCACGCGGTCGGGAGCGGAAAAGAAGACTGCAGCGCTGTCCTTCCTGCAAGCGGCGATTTCCATGAGCGACGCGGTAGCGAGCCGGCAGATCGTCAATGAGGCGCAGTTCAAAGAAGGGCTGGGAAAATTGATCGACGGCGCGGTCGAGTGCCTGAACGCGTCGGCATGGGCGAGGGCTAGATAGCGGACTATCCGAGGTCTTCGCTCCAGTTCTCCAGAGTTTTCTTGACGAAGGCCATGAACTGGTCAGCGACGGCGCCGTCGATGAGGCGGTGGTCGTAGCCGAGGGTCAAGTGGACGAGCGGACGGATGGCGATGGAGTCATTGCCATTCGCGTCGGTGACGACGACCGCGGCTTTGGTGATGCCGCCGACGCCCATGATGGCCGCGTTGGGCTGGTTGATGATGGGCAGGCCGAAAACCGCGCCGAACTGGCCGGGGTTGGTGATGGTGAAAGTGGAGCCCTCCACGTCGTCGGGCTTGAGTTTCTTGGTGCGGGCGCGCTCGCCGAGGTCGGCGATGCCGCGCTGCAAGCCGAGGAAATTGAGGTCGCCGGCGTTCTTGAGCACGGGCACGATCAATCCCCAGTCGAGCGCGACCGCGATGCCCACATTAATGTTGCGATGATAGCGGATGCTTTCACCTTCGATCGACGCGTTCACGATGGGGAATTGTTGCAGGGCGATGATCGCGGAACGCACGAAGAACGGCATGAAAGTGAGGCGCGCGCCGTGGCGCTGCTCGAAAGCGGCTTTGGATTTGTTGCGCAGCTGGACGACGCGGGACAGGTCCACTTCGAACATGCAATGGACGTGGGCGCTGGTACGGCGCGACTCGATCATGCGCTGGGCGATGATCTTGCGCATCTGCGTCATAGGGACGACCTCGCCGGGGATGACGGCGGGGGCCGAGGGCTTGGCGGCTGGAGCGGTCGCGGAAACTTGAGCCGGGGCGGCTGGAACCGCGGCGGCCTCGTGACGTTCGACGAAGGCCGTGATGTCCTGCTTGGTGATGCGGCCACCCAGTCCGGTGCCAGTTACCTGAGAGAGGGTGACGTTGTGCTCGCGGGCAATTTTGCGGACCAGCGGTGAAGAGCGGGCGTGGTCGTCTTCTTCCTCCTGCGCCGGCGGAGCGGGTTGCCTGGGCTCGACCACGGGCGGCTGGGGCTTGGCGGCAACGGGTGGTTTGCCGGGTGATGGGGCGGGTGGGGTGGCAGCGGTCTTGGCGGGAGTGGCGGCTTCGCCGTCAGCGGAAATCGTCCCCACGACCGTGTTGACCTGCACGGTGGCGCCTTCAGCGACTTTAATGTCCTGCAGGATGCCGCTGGCGGGGGCGGGAATTTCGGCGTCCACTTTGTCGGTGGAAATTTCGAACAGCGGCTCGTCGCGCTGCACTTTGTCGCCGGGCTTCTTCAGCCACTTGGTGATGGTTCCTTCGACGATGGACTCACCCATCTGGGGCATGATGACGTCGGTTGCCATGGCTTCCTTCCGCGTGGTCCCCGATGCAGGCAGCGGGGTGAACGCAAACCTAGATTATATATTTTGGCGAGGATGGGAGCGAACCAGGGCAAGTTACCCCTGCGGGACTCTGGTGAAGGAACTTGGGTTTTCCCCCGTCGTCGTTTGCGCTCTCAGTGTTTCTCTTCTTTTCCCTTCCCCATGTTTTCCATGTCCATGGGCGCGGCCTGCGGCGAGATCCCGTAGGCCTTCTTCCAGTAGTCCTGCACGGCGGGCGGCAGCTTCTCGAGATGCGAGAGGAAAGCGGTCACCTTCCAGCGTTCCTGATCGCTGAGCGCCTTGTTCCATGCCGGCATGCCGGTGTAGCGCACGCCGGTGCTCACGGCGTAATAGATGTGCCACTCGGGATCGTCGAGATGATGCAGGACAATTTGCGGGACGGGCGGGTAGAAGGAATGCTCCAGCGGGCTGGGCTTGTTGTCGAGGGTGCCGTGGCAGACGGCGCAGTTCATGGTGTAGAGCTTCATGCCGTCGATGAGGTTTTCATCGGTGGGCGGGATGGGGCTGCTCACCCGGTCGGCGTGACGGTCCATGGAGGCGTCGAGGGCGTTCATGGCGAGGCGCATCTCAATGCGTGGAGGCGTCGCGTCGGCGTTGGTGGGCATGTAGCCGAGCAAGGCGAAGGCCAGCCCGCCGAAGGCCAAAACCAGCAGGGTGATGACGACTCCGAGAATGAGGTTGCGCATGGATCCTCCTGTCGGCCTTATTCTTTCAGATTGGCGAGGGCGGTGGCTAGGGATTACCAAATGAATGGCAGCAAGCGATATCTGACGTCATTTCGATATGCCGAATAGCCAGACAGGTTCTTTGCCAGAAATTTTTCTTCTTCAAGAAGCCTCCACACGATCACCAGCGTAAGCAGAATCACCGCGAACAACCCCCACCACGAGCCAAGGGCGAGCGGCACGCCAAATAGCATGACAACGGCTCCAAGGTACATGGGATGACGCACAAGTGCGTAGGGTCCTGTCGATATGACTCTCTGCTCAGCGTCGACTTCGATTACCGCCGAGGTAAAGGTGTTTTCTTTGAACACCAAAAATATAATGAGCAGGCCGAGCGCGACCAGGACATCTCCGGCTACAACTGCATACGGCGGCACGGTAGACCATCGGAAGCGATGATCGATTGCGGGAAAGGCGATCACGGCGATAAATGCTATCGTCCCAAGGAACTGTATGATTTTTTGACTCCTCTCCTTCTCTGCGCGTGAACCTGCATGGATTCGCCGCTTCAAGAGCTTCGGATCGTTTCTCATTAGGTAGACGGTGATCGCCAGCACCGAAATTGAAAACACGGCCAGAAAAATCCACGCTTGCCAATAGTCGAGGGTCCAGGCGGGAAGGAACAGCAAACCTGCCAGGGTGATGAGAAGGCGGAGGAGTCCGCCGAATGCTTTCTTATTCAGATCTTCCATCTTCGTTAATGTTAACTAATAGGCGTTCAAGCGGCGGGCCTCGCGGACGATGTCGCTCACCTTGGGCAGGAAATATTCTTCCTGCGGCGGAGAAAAGGGGACGGCGGAGTCGAGCGCGGTGATGCGGACGATGGGGCCGTCGAGGTCGTCGAATGCTTCTTCGTTGATGATGGCGGCGAGCTCGCCGGCCAGGCCGCCGGTGCGGGAATGCTCGTGAAGCAAGATGACCTTGTTGGTCTTGCGCACGGTTTGAGCGATGGCTTCGCGATCGAGCGGGGCGAGCGTGCGCAGGTCGAGGATTTCGATTTCGATTCCTTCTTTGCTCAGGATGGCGGCGGCTTCGAGCGCGGTATGCACCATGGCGGCATAAGTAATGATGCTGAGATCGCGGCCTTCGCGGGCGATGCGGGCTTTGCCCAGGGGAACGAGGTAATCTTCGGCAGGTACCTCTTCTTTGATACGGCGGTAGAGATATTTGTGCTCGAAGAAGACGACCGGATTGTTGTCGCGGATGGAGGCTTTGATCAGGCCTTTGGCGTCGTAAGGGGTGGCCGGGCAGACGACCTTGAGGCCGGGATTGTGCACAAACCACATTTCCGGATTCTGCGAGTGGAACGGGCCACCGTGGACATATCCGCCGCTGGGGCCGCGCAGAACCAGCGGCGCGGGAGCGCCCCAGAGGTAATGGGTTTTCGCGACCATGTTCGAGATCTGGTTCATGGCGCAGGCGATGAAGTCCATGAATTGGAACTCGGCGACCGGACGCAGGCCGGTGAGCGATGCGCCGAAAGCCGCGCCCACGATGGCGGACTCGGCGATGGGCGTATCGATGATGCGCTCGGGGCCGAAGCGGTCGATGAAGCCGTCGGTGACTTTAAAAGCTCCGCCGTAGATGCCGATATCTTCGCCGATGCAAAAGACGGAGGGGTCGCGCTCCATTTCTTCCCAGAGTCCCTGGCGAATGGCTTCGAGGTAGGTGAGTTGAGGCATGGGCTATCAGTAAGGGATTCTACCCTGGCTCAGGGTTGCGGGGGCGTGGATCGCTAGAGGAAACGGCGATGAATCCAGTTTGCGCACAGTGGAGGCGCCGTGGTTCTCATTACAGCCGTCTACGCGATGAGTCAATACTCGCTGGTACCACCACGCGGTTAGAACGGCGTGATCGTCGGCTTCCGCCTCAACTGGGCAGGGGGGAAGGCCGCAGATGACGGAACCTTTCAGTTTAATGTCTGCCCACCGACCGGGCTCCAACTCGAGATAGGTTGCATGGTCGTCGGGGTGGGCGAACAGCGCACCCTCGGAGTCGAGGAACATGGGAACACGTTTCTGGCCTCCGGTCTTCAGCCGGAAAGCGACATCCGCCACCTCGTAGATTTCCTGCTTGCCATCCTTGGAAACGCGGGTTACTTGTTCGCCGTCGGGCTGCCAGGGGATAAGCACTTTGGTCGTTCCGATGTTTTTGAGCCGGACCGTGGCGGTGAAATCATCGCCGAGGTGAAGGTCGGAAGGAACAACCTCGGTGATGGTGAGCTCCAGCTTGTCGTCTTGCTTTCCCGCAGTGGCTGGTGTTTGTGGGTGGTCTCCGTCAGAAACTGTGGATTGGGCGTTGGGACAGGTTTCTGATGACGGCGATGGAATGTGGTCATCGGGGGCACGCCAGGAGATCGTGAGGTCTCGATAGCCGGCCTGTTGGGCGGAGCAAGCCCCAGCCAGTCCGATGACCAAGGCCGCTGCGGATGCCGACTGAACGAGGCGCATTGGGGTATAGATTCTCACGTCAGGTGCATCGTTGCCTGCGTATCCGCGTCAAGGCCGGAAAACGCAGGGTCCCCTTCGGCAGGCTCAGGGCAGGCTCTCGACTTCGCTCGGGATGACAATAGGTCGAGAGCTTAGTAGTAAGCCGAAGTTGTGTCTGTGATAGATGTCACTTGAGATGCACCGCTGCCTCGGTTTGTTTCGGGCCGGAGCCGGACGCGCTCTTGCGCACTTTCGGCATTCCGTATTTCGGCTTGATTTCGTGACAGCCGTCTTCGCAGTACACGCCACCCACGGCAGATTCAGGTGTCGGCATCGGGGAGGCTACCGCGGCTTCGCGTTCCTGCCCGATCTCTTGATCAACCCCAGCGATCAGTTCTCGGTTCTCAGTTGGGGTCAGCCACTTGGTTACGCTCACCAGATACTTTTCAAAACGGGCGATGGGGTCGCGCTTTTTCCAGTATTCGAAGAGCGGCTTGGGGACGTAGTCGGCGGCGTCGTGGATGGCATGACCCTTCATACGCATCATTTTGGCTTCGATGAGGGTGGGGCCTTCGCCGCGGTGGGCGCGCTCCACGGCGTCGCGGGCAGCGTCGTAGACCTGGCAGGCGTCGGTGCCGTCGATGATGATGCCGGGAATCCCGTAGGCAATGGCGCGCTCGGCGAGGTCCTTAATTTTGTATTGCATCTCCGACGGAGTCGAGTAAGCCCATAGATTGCTTTCGACGAAGAGCACGACGCCGAGATCCTGCACGGCGGCGAAGTTCAAGCCTTCGTAGGTGACTCCGGTGGATTGGCCGCCGTCGCCGATCCAGGTGAGGGTGGCGAGGTTGCGTCCCTGAAGGCGCGCTCCGAGAGCCACGCCGGCCAGCACGGGAATGAGATCGCCGAGCATTGATATCGGCGAGACCATGTTGCGTTCGTAGATATCGCCAAAGTGTGAGGTGCCGTCCCGTCCCTTGGTCGGCGAACCCGCTTTGGCCATGTACTGCATCATGGTGTCGCGGGCGCGGAAGCCGCGGACCAGCAGCGCGCCCTGGTTGCGAATCATGGGCGCGAACCAGTCGTCTTTATCGAGCGCGTAAGCCGAGGCGCAGGAGCAGGCCTCCTGGCCCAGGCCGAAATACACGCCGCCCACGACCTGACCCTGCTTGTAGAGGTTTTCCAGCGTCTGCTCCATTTTGCGATTGAGGAGCATCCAGCGGTAGAGTTCGATGTGCTGCGGCTTGGTCAGGTATTTGGATTCGCGGATGGGGGGAGCGGGTGCGGAGAGATCGCCTTCGACCTCGTAACGCACCTCTTGTCCTTTGCGAACCTGGCGGACAGTGAAGTTCGGCTTCTCCAGGCGATAGTCGGGGATCGTGTAGGTGCGGGCGGAAGAGTTCGCGGTCTTGGGGCGGTGGTTCGTCCCGGGGCGAGAAGCGGTTTTGGTTGGCGCAGTTTTCTTGGCCATGTAAGTCGGCTCTCAGACATGCTAACCCAGTAGGCAAGGCGCAAGCTATGCGGATGTTTCGAGGTGGGCGCCGAGCTGCGCTCGGCCGGACAGCCCCTTCGGCTTCGCTCAGGGCAGGCTAAGGGCGGCTGTCCCTACGTGGGCGTTTTCTGCTCGCGAGGTTACCTTTGGAACCATGGCTGCGATTGACTCAGGATGCCGCTGCCGTCCAGACTGAAGGGTCATGAAAAAGCTGCGAGTGGGCATTCTATTTGGTGGGCGAAGCGGCGAGCATGAAATTTCGTTGCTGTCGGCGGCCTCGGTGTTTAACGCGATCGACAAGAACAAATATGAAGTTGTGCCCATCGGCATTACCAAGGAAGGACGGTGGGTGACGGCGGCAGATGCGGAGAGATTGCTGCAAGGGAAGGCGGGCGAGGGCGCCCGCCCTACACCGCACCACTTGAGGGCGGGTGATCCGGAGGCTACGCCAGGGGCGGCGGTGCTGGCCAGGGGCGAAGCCGTGGTGGTGCCTCCCGAGCCGCAGGGGCATGGCGGATCGCTGGCGCCGTTTCAAACCGAAGCCGCGTCGTCTGGCTTAACGCGGCGGGCGGCGGATCGGGCCATCAATGTGGATGTCATTTTTCCTGTGCTGCATGGAACGTTTGGCGAAGATGGAACCATCCAGGGATTGCTGGAGTTGGCGGATATTCCTTACGTGGGCGCGGGCGTGCTGGGTTCGGCGGCGGGCATGGATAAGGACATCATGAAGTCGCTGTTTCGCGCCGCAGGCCTTGCGATTGTGAAGCACGTTACATTCTTGCGCTCCGATTGGGAAGATAATCCGAAAAAGGTTCAGAAACTGGTGGAGAGCAAGCTGAAGTATCCGGTGTTCGTGAAGCCGGCGAATTTGGGGTCGTCGGTGGGGATTTCGAAGGCTCACGACCGCAAGGAATTGGGCCCCGCGATTGAAGAAGCAGCGAAATTCGACCGCAAGATTGTGGTCGAGCAGGGCGTGGGTGGAAAGAAGCGCAAGGCGCGCGAGATCGAGTGCGCGGTGCTGGGCAATGACCGGCCCGAGGCTTCGGTGCCGGGAGAAATCGTGCCGAGCACGGAATTTTACGATTACAAAGCCAAGTATCTGGACGAAGGCTCGCAGCTGATTATTCCCGCCAAGCTGAGCAAGGCGGAAACCAAGAAAGTTCAGCAACTGGCGATTGGCGCTTTCAAGGCCGTCGATTGCTCAGGGCTGGCGCGAGTGGACTTCCTGATGGAGCCCGGTTCCGGAAAAAAGACCCGGAAGATTTATCTGAACGAGATCAACACCATGCCGGGATTTACCTCGATCAGCATGTATCCCAAGCTGTGGGGAGCGACCGGGGTGGCGTATCCGAAGTTGATCGAGAAGCTGATTGAGCTGGGCCTGGAGCGCCACCAGGAGAAGAAGAAGAACCAGTACAGCCGGTGAGAACCACGCTGTTAAGTGCGAAACCCCTGCCGCCCGTGTCCCAGCTAGCAGCCCTTGATCCCATTATTTCTGGCTGGCGCTGGTGTCCATGTCTTCCAGACGATGTAAGCCGGAGCGGCGCAGAGCAAACAGAACCACCCAGCCTACGATTGCGCCCGCGTAAACCACGGCGAACATCAACCCGACGGCTTGCGCGAAGGTAGGCGGCAAGGGGTGAATCGGCGGCAGGAGCGGATTGGTGTGTGGGAGGGAAGCGGCAATCGACTTGGCTTTTTCGATGGCGAGAATCACTCCGCCAAGAATGATGAGCATGAGCAGCATGGTGGATTTGGGAAAGCGGAATTCAGAGCGCATGGTAAACCTCCTGGCAGCAAAGGGAGTGGAATCAGCCGAGAAGCGAACGCGTTCGTGGAGCGCGCCGCGCAACAGGCCGTAGATTTCGCGAAAACAGAAGGCGGCGCGGACGAAAGGTTCGTTTGCCTCTGTGCAGGCTCTCGCCTCTTGGAAGACGGCAATCATCTCGTCTTCGTATTCGTGGCGGTAGCCTGCTGGATAGAGCTGTAAGAGCAAGCGATAGAGCGCGAGCATAGGTCAAATCTCCTTACGCGCGACGCGGAAACTCGCCAGCTTGGTGAGGTGCTTCATGCGATCCACTTCCAGCAGCAGATTCCGCCGGCCGGCGGCGGTCAAGCGATACGCTCTCCGCCCGCGGGGACTTTCCTCTTCTTCGAATTGTTCAATCCAGCCGTCCTCAAGCAAGCGGCGCAGGGCTCCGTAGAGAGTGCCGGTGCTGAGCCTCACCCGCCCGCCGCTTATGCTCTCCACATCCTGGAGAATGGAGTAGCCGTGACGCGGCAGTTCGGCAAGACTCAGCAGAATGAGCAGGACGGGTTCGGTGAGAGGCAGGGCGTTCATGTGGCTTACGGCGACATGTCGTATAACGCCATATTAAACGCGTGACTCAGTCCAAGTCAAGCCACACTTAACCCAGGGAGCGCAACCGGCGCCACTCCAGCAATCCCGCAGTGGGCCAGTTTCCGAGTGGCCGGTGATACGGAAGGAATGCCAAAGATGACAAGCGGGACCACCGATCCCAGTAAATCGGCTGCGGTCAATCTATGTATAATACCGCAGCCTCAGGAGGACAATTCATGTTGCGCATAAACGACGAAGCTCCCAATTTCACCGCCGAAACTTCGCAGGGCACGATCAACTTCCACGAATGGATAGGCAACGGCTGGGCCATCTTGTTCTCCCATCCCAAAGACTTTACCCCGGTGTGCACCACGGAACTGGGTTACATGGCCGGGCTGCAGCCGGAATTCGAGAAGCGCAATTGCAAGATCATCGGGCTGAGCGTGGACCCGGTGAGTAATCACAATAAGTGGGCCGTAGACATCGAAGAGACGCAGGGCCACAAGGTGAAATACCCGATGATCGGGGACCCGCAGCTTAAGGTCGCCAAGCAGTATGACATGCTTCCGGCCGAAAGCGGAACCACTTCCGAAGGACGCACTGCGGCAGACAACGCCACCGTGCGCACCGTCTTCATCATTGGCCCGGACAAAAAAA
>Ga0209415_10011458_pt1 | contig 14929 bp, 16 predicted proteins | sample PeaSoiSIISIP2007_FD_187696 | JGI IMG/M metagenome (GOLD analysis project Ga0209415, IMG submission 187696) | Peat soil microbial communities from Weissenstadt, Germany - SII-SIP-2007 (SPAdes) (version 2) | ecosystem: Environmental > Terrestrial > Soil > Wetlands > Peat | place: Germany...
GCCTGGCTGCCCCGGAGCCCCCCCCCCCCCGCCTCCTCCGCCCTCGAATTAGGCCAAGTTAAAGGTCGCATGCACGCGGCGACGTGCAAAGGAGCAGCTATTATTCGCCATCCCCCGCGCGCTGCGGCACGGTGTTCGATTCCAGATTGTGCTTTTTCAGCTTGTAACGCAGCGCATCGCGGCCGATCCGTAGAATGCGCGCGGCCTGGGATTGATTGCCGCCCGCCGTCTCCAGTGCGCGGATAATCAACAAGCGCTCCTGCTCGGCCAGGGTGCCGACCTCCGGCGGAGGGGCCAAGGGTTGCCGCGCATCCTCCTGGCCGCCATGCGAGCGCAAGTAGGCCGGAAGATCCTGGATATCGATGGTGTCGCCCATCGCCATCATGCACGCGTGGCCCAACACATTCTCCAGCTCGCGCACATTCCCCGGCCAGCCGTGCATCGAAAGCCGCATCTGCGCCCGGTGCGTCAAACCCCGGATTTCCTTCTTGTACTGGGCCGCGAAACGCGCAATGAAATGCCGTTCGAGCAGAGGCAAATCCTCCTTGCGGTCGGCCAGCCTCGGAACATTAATCTCCACCATGGACAGCCGGTAATACAAATCCTCGCGAAAGCGCTTCTCGGCGACCGCAAGACGGAGATTGTGATTGGTGGCCGCGATAACGCGGACGTCCACCTTGCGTGCCGTCAGCGATCCGACGCGCTGCACCTCCTGGTTCTGCAATACGCGCAGAAGCTTGGCCTGCGTGGCCAGCGGCATGTCGCCGATCTCGTCCAGGAACAGCGTGCCTCCATGGGCGTGCTCGAACAATCCCGCCTTATCGTTCGTCGCCCCGGTGAAAGAGCCCCTGACATGGCCGAAAAGTTCGCTTTCAAACAGCGTCTCCACAACCGCCGAGCAATTCAGCACCACATAGCGCCCTTGAGACACTGGACTCAGGCTGTGCAGCGCTTGCGCCACCAGGTCCTTCCCGGTTCCGGTCTCGCCCGTAATGAGAACAGTGCGATAGTGCGGGGCGACCCTGCGGATTTGAGGAATCATCTCGCGCATCACCGGGCTGCGGCCCACGATGCCTTCGAATTCCGAGCTTGCCAGCAGCTCGCCCTCCAATTGGAGTGTACGCTGCTGCTTGCGGGCCAATTCAACCAGCTTGCCGACGCGCTCGCGCAAAGCCGCGATGGAGATCGGTTTGTTGAGGTAGTCGCTGGCGCCCTTCTTGATCGCTTCGACGGCGGACTCGGTGGAATAATGCGCCGTCATCAGGATGACTTCCGTGGACGGATCGAATTCCATGATCCGCTCCAGCACGTCCATGCCGCTCAGGTTTGGCATCACCAGGTCGGTCAGCACGATTTGCGGATGCTTTTCGTAGACCACTTCGAGACCCTGCTCGGGATCGGAAGCGGTGAGAATCTCGAGGCCGGGTTGCGCCAGGGCAGTCGACAGCAATTCCAGGCTCTTGACGTTATCGTCGATGATCAGAACCGAAAGTGCGGGAGTGGTGATGGCTGACATGCAAAACCCCTACTGTAACATCCGCTCCACTTCACTCCGCAACGCGCTTAGTTGGATCGGTTTGGCAATGTAGCTGGTAAATCCCGCGGAAAGGGCCCGTTCGCGATCGCCTTGCATCGCGCTGGCGGTGAGCGCCATGACAGGCGTGGCGGCCAAGTCTCGATCGAGCCGGATTTCGCGCACCACGGCGAAGCCGTCCAGGCCGGGCATGTGCAAATCCAGAATGATCAGATCGGGCTTCGACTCGCGCGCGTTGCGCAGGGCTTCGATGCCGTCGCCGGCCTCCACCACCGCGTAGCCGCTCTTCTCCAGGACGGTACGGACAAGCTCGCGGCTCGTCGCCTTATCGTCAGCGATCAGCACCATCTTCATGTGATTTCCTCATGCGGGATCGTAAATGTGAAGCGGCTACCCTTGCCGGGCTCACTCTCCAGCCAGATACCCCCGCCGTGTTCCTCCACCAACGCCTTCGTGATTGCCAGCCCCAGTCCCGTGCCCTCGCGCACGCCTTTCGTGGTCGAGCCGACCTGATAGAACTTGTCGAACACCGCCTCATGCTGTTCCTTTGCGATGCCGATGCCCGTATCGCTCACCGAGATCTCGATGACGCTGTCCCGCAGCGCGGCATCGATCCGGATCTTTCCCCCGTTGGGAGTAAATTTCAACGCGTTACTTAGCAGGTTGAAGAGCACCTGTTTGACGCGCAGCCGGTCGGCGAAAATCGTCGCTGGAAGCGAAACGCTGGTTTCGATCGCGATAGATTTCGCCGACGCCTGCGACCGGATGGAGGACAGGATCTCTTCCAGCGCACCGGCAATATCGAAGGTTTCGCGGCGCAGCCCCAGCCGTCCGGATTCGATCTTGCTGATGTCGAGAATGTCGTTGATCAGCGCCAGCAGATGAATCGAATCGGTATGAATGTGATTCATGAAGCGCTTCTGCTTATCGTTGAGCGGCCCTTCCAGCTCCTCGCCCAGCAGTTCGGCGAAACCGATAATCGTGTGCAGCGGGGTGCGCAACTCATGGCTCATGCTGGCGAGGAACTCGCTCTTGAGCTGGTTGGCCCGCTCCACTTCGCGATTCCGCGACTCCAACTCGCGGGTATAGGCTTCCTGCATCTGCCGCAGCCGCTCTTCAGTCTGCCGCCGCTCGCTGATATCGCGTATGACCGCCGTAACGCGGAACCCATCCTCCGATTTCACCGGGCTAAGACTGATTTCGACCGGGATGGCAGAGCCGTCTTTACGGCGTCCATGCAAAGCCAGACCGATTCCCATCGGGCGAGTGACCGGATGATCCCAGTAGTTCGCGCGATGCTGTGCATGGCCGCCGCGCAGGGCATCGGGAACCAGCATTTCAACCGATTGGCCCAGCATCTCCTCGCGTGAGTAGCCGAATAATTTTTCGGTGACCAGATTGAGCAACAAAATGCGCCCCTCACGATCGACCTCGATGATGGCGTCGGGAGCCGCTTCCAGCAGATCTCGGAAGCGCCGCTCGGCATGCAGCTCGGCGCGCGTTTCCTTCTGCTGCGTCATCGCCTGCACGAGCTCTTCCTCAACGCGGGCGAGTTTCCGCTCCGCGGCGTGCTGCCGGCCGACTTTGGCGATGATGGCGAGCGTTCCGAGCAAATTTCCAGCGGCATCTCTACAAGGACCCGTCCAAACCTCAACATCGATGACGGTACCGTCCTGCTTGGGCAGGCGTAATTCGATTTCACCTTGAGGTCGTATGTGCAATTGCAATGCCGCAAACAGCGGACTGTCCGGCACCTCTTCCTTTTTCCAGCCGAATAGCTGCTCGGCGCCGTGGCTCCATACCTGCAATTGACCGTCGGGATCCACGACGAGAATCCCAAAACGCGACGTTTCCAGCAGGCTGCTCAGGATTTCGGCAGGATTGGTCCGAACCATATATAGGGGACGCCCTTATTCTAGCAAGGCTTGCCGATTCGCTCTACGAGCTATGCTGTGGCGCACGCACTCATGCGTGCCGCATCGCCACTCCTGGCGACGCCCAGATCCGACCCCCGATAATGGTGTCGAGACGAGTCTCGACACGGCACGCATGAGTGCGTGCGCCACGCCGGCGTCGGGTGTGTTGACGCAGCGCTGGACCGTTGCCTTGGGTGAAATGGCGCAGGCTGGTGATAGAAGGCCCGCCAAACCTGCTTCTATCCGCTGGTTCGCTGAATGCACTATACCTGCATGGGGAGCGAACATAATGCAACAAATCAAGCACATCCTTTTCCCGATCGATTTCTCGGACCGCTGCTGCAACGTGGTCCCGTTTGTCGAATCCATGGCGCGCCGCTACTCCGCCAAGATCACCCTACTCAGCGTCGTGCAGCCTTTCTATTACGCCGCCATGGGCGATCCGGGCGCGGCTGTGGTGGTGGACCTCGAAGAGCTTGTGCAAGATCTCAAGACCAGGCTCGACGGCTCGCTGATTCAGGAGTTCGCTGGCCTGACGGTGGAGCGGGTGGCGATGCTCGGCGATCCGGCGCAGGTGATCACGGCGTTTGCGCATACCCAAGGCGTCGACCTGATCATGATGCCGACCCATGGCTATGGTCCGTTCCGGAGGCTGCTGCTGGGCTCGGTGACGGCCAAAGTTCTGCATGACGCGGAGTGCCCGGTTTGGACCTCGGCCCACATGGCGGACACGCCTCCCCGCGTGCATTCCGCTTGCGCGAGCATCCTGTGCGCCGTAGATGGGAAACCGGAGAGCGTAGCTCTCATACGGTGGGCCAGCGAGTTCAGCAAGACTGAAGGAGCGACGCTGCGGCTGGTGCATGTCGTCCCCGGCGTCGAAGGCGTGATTTCTCCTCAGACGGATCGTATGCGGAAGAGGGAGATACGCGATGAGGCAGGTGAGATGCTCGCTCGCCTGGAAGCATCCGCCGGCGTGAGTTTAGTGCCCATCTGCGTGAACCGGGGCAATGTGGCGGAGACTATTTGCCAAGAGGCTCGCCGGCACGACTCCGATCTAATCGTGATCGGCCGCGGCGTGCTGCATGAGACGCTGGGGCGCCTGCGCACCCATGCCCACGCGATCATCCGCCAGTCGCCGTGTCCGGTCCTGAGCGTCTAATAAATTCAATAGAGGCTGCAACAGTTGCGCCGCCAGACCCGGAGCCAGAGGCGCGTCGATTCCATATTGTGGCGGCCACTGCCTTTTCGGCAGGTACCAGGTGCCGAACAGTTTATCCATAAGCGGCAACATCGAGGCGTAGTTTTTGTTGATGTGCTCGTCTTTGGTGTGATGCCAATGGTGAAAGGCGGGAGTGGACACCAGCAGCGCCAGCCAGCCAAATCGCCAGCGCAGATTGGCATGGATGAAGAAGCCCCACATCATCCCCAGCAGCATGATGAGCAGTGGCACCGCATCCAGCTTCTGCCCCATCATCGGTTGGGCCAGACCCAACGCATACATGGGGATAAAGCCGCACAAGCGGACAAAGACGATGTCCAACGGATGCGCGCGCGAATTCACCAGCCAGTCGATCTCCTCCGCGCTATGGTGAATTGCATGAAAGCGCCACAGCAGGGGAATTTCATGGGCCCAGCGATGCCCCCAATAAAATCCGAATTCTCCCACGACCAAGGCCGAGGCTAAGCGCGTCCACAGCGGCATGCCCGCTATCCACGAGTGCACGCTTCGCGGTACAACCGAATGCGCGCCCCAGGCAAGGAATGCCGTGGGCACGACCAGGAGCATGTTGGGCAGCAGACTGTTGAGAAAATAGTAGGCCAGATCCACGGGAAACGATTTACGGAAAACCTTTTGGGGATGAACGGAGAAGAGTCTTTCCAGCGGCACGAAAACCGCCATAAGCAGGAACAGCCAGAGGCCCACGCGGAGTACGTCTCTCCCGAACGGAAGCAGGTGATGTTGCAACAGTTGCATGCTGAAACGAAAAGCCATCAAGAACCGGGCTGAATCCGGCCGGCCGGAGTTAACGTTTAGACCGCTTTTTCGATCTCACGACACCCAGACTAACCAGACCCAACCCGCCAAGCATCAGAACAAAAGTTCCTGGTTCCGGGGACGCCTCGAGCGAAACACCGTCCAAAAGGACGAACGGCGGCTCGCTCGGGCTAGTCGGGGTGCCAACCGCCAGGAAAGAGAGCACTTCGCTGGTGCTGCTCGCGGTGTAGTTGAAGGTCTGGTACATCCAGCCGCTGAAGCCGTGGCTGGGATTGTCCCAAACGGTGGTCGACTGCTCCTGGCTGCCGAGACTGACTTGCCACAGCTCGGTGGTGGCGCCACTGAAGGTGTACTGTTGTGCCGCTGCCCACCAGAAGCCGACCGTGTACTCGTCGCCTACGGCGAGGCCCGTAATTGTCTGCGTGATTGCCCCGGCGTCGAAAGCGCCGTCCGCCCCGATATAGTTGCCCCCGTCCGGGCTGCTTGCGGGAAGCCCATTGGCCGAACCATTACCCGGGCCCCAGAGTTGTAGGTTGCCATACTGGCCAGTCACACCGGTGGTGTCCGCGCTTCCGGAGCTGAAAATGAAGTTGTACCCCGTCGTTGCCCAGTCGGTGGCATTCGTGTTGTAGTCCATCTGGCCGGCGCCGCTCGTAGTCTCCTCGAAACTGCCATTGAATACCAGGCTTGCCTGCGCGGAAATGGCGAATGTCGAAAGGGCAACGGCGGAAAAACCGATAAGGGCTGCCTTATGCAAGGCGCGGGTCGATATGGTGATCTTGTTGTTTCTAAGATTCAAAGCAATCCTCCGATAAATCGTTACTAAACTCCGTGCTGGACACTACGATGGTGCCCAGTCTCCGGTACTGCAACATCCGTGGTCATTGCCGATCCTCAGTGAAGAGGCGGGCTTTAAGCTACGGCGCTTTTTCCGACAGCGTGTTTCTGGACCAGACGCTTCAACTCTCCGGCGTCGCCCCAATGGACAATCTTCAGTCCAAGATCGGCGCCGGCGTCCGCCGCCTGAGCGTGGCGGACTTCGCACAGCATGATATCGTCGCGGCTTTGAACCCGATAGACCTCGCCGGTGCGCGGAAGGTTCTTCAAGTCTTTATCGAAATGTACCCGGACGCCGCGCGCGGAAACGTCCACGACAGAGCCATGGATGCGGGTGGTCACGGCCGCCAGCGGCGTCATCACCACCGAGGTGCTGGTCTCGATCCTCGGTTCCGACCTTCGTTCATCCGCCTTGATCAACTCGGGGTTGGGTGCGATCATGGCTGCCTCTGCTCGCGATTCGATGGGTTCTTCCATGGACCTATTGTGGGGCTACTATGCCATTCGATCAATGAGGAGGGAAGATGATTTGGAGGCGGGAGATCACTTAGTACTGCGTCTCCCCGGCGGTTAAAAACTCCGGTCAGTGTTTCCGCATCCCCCCGAAGGAGGGTATCGATGCCGGTCGAGTTTTCCTTAGGAGGAGAAAGGGATTGAATGACGCCGCGCCTGGGTTATTCCGCCTATCAAGCAGTAAACACAGTCATCGGCTGGAGTTGCGAATAACGTTAGAGGGCGCGTTCCGGGGGGGCAATCCCATTGGCGGTCTAATTGCATGCGTTCCTGTTTGGAGGCGCATATGACCAGACCTTCCGAAGTTTTAGAGGGCCCCGAAGTTCAAGAAGGCGTCGAACTCAAAAGCCTGCGGCCTGGTTCGTTGATCCCTGGTTCGTTGATCGATGTAGAGACCAAGAGCCGTCACTATCACATCGAATGCCTTGGTGGAGAGGAAATCCGAATTTCCGGCCATCCCAAGTACTGCCCCGAACCAGTGCCAGCGTACCTGCAGGGCTCTTTGGACCCGGAAGGCGCGTTGGAATCGGGTTTGATCGAGCCTGGAATGCGCTTGCTGGTATTGTTGAACAATGACCATCCGGTCACGACGTCCAGAGTTGTAAGCGTTCACGTGGACCCGCCCAAAGCCGCCTGAGCCTACTTGAGCATCAGCTAAGCGAAAGCACGCCCCCTCCTTTGATATACTTCCATCCGAAACGCTATGCGGATACGGTTGGGACAGGTACTCATGCTCGCGGCGCCCGCGCTGGTGCAAGTGACCCTCCAAGCCCAGTGGCTCCATTATCCGACTTCGGGCATTCCCCGGCTGCCCAACGGCAAGCCGAATCTCGCAGCCCCCGCGCCCAGGACCGCTGACGGCAAGCCCGATCTCTCGGGCTTATGGAATAGGATCTCGCCCAAGTATCGCGTCAACATCGCCGCGGACCTGAAGCCCGAAGAAGTCCAGCCTTGGGCGAAGACCTTGGTTCAGCAGCGCACCGAAAACCTCGGCAAGGACTCAATGACCGCGCAGTGTCTGCCGCTGGGTCCCGGCTACACCACCGACTCCGACAGCACCGCCGGCGGAATGATGAAGATTATCCAAACTCCGGCGCTGATTCTCATCCTCAACCCCGATCTCACATATCGCCAAATTTTCACGGACGGCCGCGCACTGGAAACCTCCCCGAATCCGAGTTGGATGGGATACTCGGTAGGGCACTGGGAGGCAGACACGCTGGTAGTGGAGAGTTTCGGGTTCAACGACAGATCGTGGCTGGATACCAGCGGCCATCCCCATACCGAAGCGCTGCGAATGACCGAACGATACCGGCGCACGAACTTCGGTCATTTAGACCTCGACGTGACGCTCCAAGACCCCGGTGCGTACGCCCGGCCTTGGACGGTCACTGTCAGAGCGGAGCTGGCCGCCGATACCGAACTGATCGAATACGTCTGCAACGAGAAGGGCGGCGACCTCGATCACTGGGTCGGCAAGGCTTCCGATGACGCGAAGACGGAAGTGAAGGTCGCTCCCGAGATTCTGGCGAAATATGCAGGCACTTATGTGGAGCAGCCGCCGGTCTGGAGAGTCGTGCCGCGAGTTGTCGAGATCACGTTTTCAGACGGCGCGCTCTACGGCAATCTTGATGGACGGGGCAAGGAGCGGCAATATGCAGGCTCGGAAACCAGCTTTTCCGGCTTCTCCGGGCTAGCCATTCAATTCGTCAAGGACAGCCAGGGGGCGGTGACGGGTCTCCTGGTTAAGCACGTGTCGGGCGATTACCGGTTCGCACGCCAGTGATTCTGCCCCTGCGCATCGTGCCGCGTGCCGCGTGGTGCCCCCCGCCCCGATTTGAGTTACTCTGAAATTACTCCCTATGGCCAAGATTTCGGAAGTTGTCAGCGGCGCGGCGGCGATCGCCAAAGGTATGGGCATCACCTTCAAGGAGATGCTGCGGCCCACGCTTACCGAGGATTACCCGGAGGCGCCCGCCAAGTTTCAGGAACGCTTTCGCGGCGTCCATGAGCTCCAGCGCGATGAAAACGGCCTGGAGAAGTGCGTGGCCTGCTTCCTTTGCGCCGCGGCGTGCCCGGCCGATTGTATCTATATAGAGGCGGCCGAGAACACCGCCGAGCTCCGCATCAGCGGCGGGGAGCGCTACGCCAAGGTCTATAACATCGATTACAATCGCTGCATCTTCTGCGGATTCTGCGTGGAAGCTTGCCCCACCGACGCAATCACGCACGGCCATGGATTTGAGATCGCCAGCTACAACACCTCGACCCTGATCTACCGCAAGGAGCAGATGCTGGTTCCCATCCCAGCGGGCGCGCACTTTCCGCTCAAAGCGGAGGCTCCGGCGGCTGAAGGGCACTAGCTCCAACCGCCGTTACTGTCAGCCTTGTTAGTGTAAGATTAACTTTACCCGTGATCTTACCTTCAACCTACACCGGCGCAATCCTGTGCCTGGCTCTCTCCTTGTTGTGTTGGGGATCGTGGGCCAATCTGCAAAAGTTATCGGGAAAGCGGCGCTATGAGCTGTTCTATTGGGACTTTTCGATCGGCGTTGCTCTGGCCGCCGTTGTAGCCGCATTCACGCTGGGGTCGCTGAGACCTAGCGAACTCACGTTTCAGGACAATCTGCTGATCACTAGTTATCACAAGATCTCCTATGCGCTGGAGGCCGGGGCTCTCTTTAACCTGGGCAATGTGCTTCTGGTCGGCGCGCTATCGGTGGCTCCGATGGCGGTGGTATTCCCGGTGGCGATGGGGGTCGGGCTGGTGGTAGAGGTTGGCTGGCTGCTCTTTCCGCCCCAAGGAAGCGCGCTGCTTTTATCGGGCGGCGCCGTGCTGGTGCTGGTCGCGATCGTGGTGAATGCCTTCGCCTATAGCACCTACGCGCTGGAGCTGCAAAAGGGGGCGAAGCAGCCCTTGATGCCGGAGCCTCGAAATCCCGCCGCAGCGGCTGCCGCCAGGCCCGCGCTGCCCGCTACTGGAATTGCGCTGAGTGTGGTGAGCGGCTTCGTGCTGGGTATGATTCCGCCACTGTCGGATTTGTCCCGAAGCGGCGAAGACGGCCTGGGCGCTTACACTGCGGCATTTCTCATCGCAATCGCGGCGCTGGTCACCACTTTCGTGTACGCGCCGTTTTTTATAACCTTTCCGGTGCAGGGCGCGCCGGTGCAGTTCCGGGCTTATTTCAAGGGCGGCACTGCGGTGCACTTGTACGGCTTCTTCGCGGGGGTCTTGTGGTGCGTTGGCTTGATCGCCACGTTTGCCTCGGGAGGAGCGTTGGCGACGATTCAGGCCGCCCCTGTAGCTGTTCGCGGCTACGCCGAGGGCGCCACGGTTCTGGCCGCGCTGTGGGGCTTGTTGGCGTGGCGAGAGTTCCGCGGAAGCAGCCCTCGCGTCCGGATCTTGCTTACGTCCACGCTGGTTCTGTGGATCGTCGGCGCGGGCATGGTGGCGTTGGCCCCGGGTTTGGCGAAATAAAAAGGAGCAGAGCCTGCCGCTCATTGGCCCCTGTCACGGAGATGGATTCGTTCGGCATGTCTCAAATCCGCAACGCGTCCCGCAGCCGCTCCCACGTCACCGACAGCTCTTCGGGAAGCACGCGCGTCTCACCGATAGTGGTCATAAAGCTCGCGTCGCCGCACCAGCGCGGAAGAACGTGCATGTGGATGTGGCCGGCGACGCCCGCGCCCGCGCACGCTCCCAGATTCATGCCGAGATTCATGCCGTCGGGTTTGTACAACTGCCGCAAAGCCGTGTCGGCGCGGCGCGCCAGGTTCATCATCTCTTCGAGCGCCACCGGCGCGGCGTCCTGAAGCGAGGCCACGTGCGCATACGGAGCGATCATGAGGTGCCCGCTGGTGTACGGATACAAATTCAGCAGGATGAAGTTGTGCTCGCCGCGAAACGCCACCAGGTTCACGCGATCGTCGGAAGACGCCGCCTTGGAACAAAACAGACACGCGCCTGCTTCGGATGATGGCGGCGCGCCCGAGGAGACATAACGATATCTCCACGGGCTCCACAGATAATCCACTGGAGTTTAGTCCACTTACGTTTACGCGGCGTCTTACGTTGGCGCGGCGTCTTATGGCTGCGCGACCTCGGGAGCGGCGCCGCCGCCGTTCACCAAGTCCTTGAGTTCCTTGCTGGGCTTGAAATACGGGATGCGCTTGGCCGGCACCTCCACCCGCGCGCCGGTCTTGGGATTGCGGCCCACGCGCGGCTGTCTCTGGCGCGTACGGAAGCTACCGAACCCGCGGATCTCGATTTTGTCGCCGCCGCGTAGAGCGCGCACCACGCTGTCGAAAATCGCTTCCACGATCACTTCAGAGTCCTTGCGGGTCATTTCCACTACTCGGGAGACTTCTTCAATCAATTCCGCCTTGGTCATTTTTTATCGGCCTTCCCCTTTTCCCCGTATATTCATTGCTTCCTCGATCGTCATCGTCGCCGCCGCGGCCTGACGCTGATAGTCCTCCAAACGCGTGCGCTCTTCTTCCTCAGCCACTGCCCGTAGACTCAATCCTATCTTCCTTTCCGCTTCGTTCAACTTGATAATTTTGAAATCGTACTCCTCGCCTACCGGCAGCAAGGCGTCGCTCGCCTGTCCGCGATCCGGCATAGCAGGAATTTCGGACTTGTGGCAGAGTCCCTCCACGCCCGGCGCCACTTCCACGAACACGCCGAAGGCGGCCGACCGGCACACCCGGCCGCGCACCAGATCGTTGACCTCGTGCGAGCGGAAAAAACTCTCCCACGCGTCCGGCTGAAGCTGCTTGACGCCCAAGGAGAGGCGCCGGTTGGGCGCATCGATGTTCAGGATCACGGCCTGCATGACCTGCCCCTTGCGCAGCACCTCGGTGGGATCTTTGACGTGCTTGGTCCAGGATAGATCGGAGACGTGCACCAACCCGTCCACGCCCTCCTCGATCTCCAGAAACGCGCCGAATTCGGTGAGCTTGCGCACGCGCCCTTCCACCACGCTGCCGATGCTGTAGCGCTGGGCCACGGTGGTCCAGGGATCGGCTTCCAGTTGCTTGATGCCCAGCGAGACGCGGCGGTCCCGCGGCTTAACTTCGAGCACCACCGCCTCCACCTGATCGCCGACCTTGACCACTTTCGAGGGATGCTTCATCCTTCGGCTCCAGGTCATTTCCGATATGTGGATCAATCCTTCAACGCCGGGTTCGATCTCGACGAAAGCGCCGTAATCGGTGATGCTCATCACCCGGCCCACCACTTTGCTCCCCGCCGGGCAGCGTTCCGGGAGCGTTTCCCAGGGATCCGGGGAAAGCTGTCGCAGTCCCAGAGAGATGCGTTCCTTGGCGCGGTCGAATTTCAGGATCTTCACCGTCAGCTCATCGCCCACGCGCACCACTTCGGAGGCGTGTGTTACGCGGCCATGCGACATGTCGCTGACGTGCAGCAATCCGTCGATGCCTCCCAAGTCCACAAACGCGCCGTATTCGGTCAGGTTCTTTACCGTGCCCGAAACCACAGCGCCTTCCTCAAGATGTTCCAGCGCCCGCTCCTTGCGGGCCTTTAAATCCTCCTCGATCGCCATCTTGCGGGAAACGACAACATTGCCGCGCCGGCGATTGAGCTTGATCACCTTGACCGGGATGTCCTGGCCGAGGAATTGATCCAAATCGTGCGATGGCCGCGTGTCCACCTGCGATCCGGGCATAAACGCAGGTACTCCCACGTCTACCATCAATCCGCCCTTAGTGCGCTCCGTCACACGTCCAGATACTAGAAGCTGTTCGCGCATCGCACGTTCCAACGTATCCCAGATGCGCAGCCGGCTGGCTTTCGAATGCGATAGCAGGGCGTAGCCTTCCGGCTGCTGCCCATGCCGGTCGATCATTACGTCGATGGGGTCGCCAGATTTGAAAGGAATAGTACCGTCAGGTAGCTGGACCTGCTCAATCGGAACTATGCCTTCGAGCTTATATCCGAAGTCGACGATCACTTCCTGAGGGGTGACTTTGACGACATGGCCTTCCAGCAACTCGCCTTCGGAGGGCGGCGCTAAATGGCTATAGTCCTCAATGAGGTGCTCGTAGTCTTCATCAACGGTGAAGTTGAGGTCCTCGTCCCGCTCATGCGCGCTGCTGGCCATCACACCCGAAGCTCCGACAAACCGTTGATAGATCAAGGTCCTTCGGCATACGGCAGCCGAGGATGCCTAGTGATGGCCATTATACATTAATTCCCCCGCGGCAACCGCAAGATTGAGGCGGTTCTGTGGCGGTGGCAGGGGACAGGTGGCGAAAGCAGTGAAAACACAGGGTGGATTATAGGCCTCATTAAAGTCCAGAACCACGCTTCCGGCCATTTTGAGGTTCTTGGGAAGATTGATGTCCAGGAAGCGTCCTGCCCCGTAAGTTGCTCTACCCGTAGTCTGATCGCGGAATACGATGGACCCATCCGCAGCCGGCTCCAGGCTGTATTCCTTGCCCTCGCGCGTGAACGTCACAGTACCAGGCGAGGAATCCTGCTCCTGCAACCCGGCAATTACGGTGTCGAAAGACAGAACGTGCGGTTTATCCCAGGGACTGTATTTGGCTACGATTCTCCACGAAGGGTCCACCGGATACCAGCTCAGATGCGTGAACTCCTTGCGTGTGGCTGCGTCGCTATCCTTGACGCGGACGCCGAATTTCGCGCCTGGGCCTTCACCGCGCTGAATCAGGAAGAACTTCACCGTGCCCAGCGATACAACGTCGCTATCCGGCTTCAGGTCTTTGGCCGGTAGCTTTACTCCCGCCGCAGGCTGAAATCGAACATGGCCTGCATGCAGGGTGAAGATCCCGACTTGCGCTGGAAGCGAAGCCGGAAGCGAAACATCGGCGCGTGCGTCGGACCCCGCGCGATTGTCGCCTTCTTTAAGCCAACTGAGGCCCACCACGGTGGTCCAGCCGTCTTCGCGCACCAGCGATTTTTCGCGATCGGCGCGGAATTTGGCGATCTCGGCGGAGTAATCGCCGGCCAGCAGACCCGCGACGGACACGGCTACCAAGCAGAGCAGGACGCGCATCAATTCCGAGTATAGCGCCAACTATAATGAACGAAACTGACCACGGTCAGCGCCGCTGTGGTCCATTTGACGACGCCTAGGAGCGGTTCCGGAAAGCGAGCCGCCAGCGTCACCACCAGAGACACCTGCACAATCGTCGAGAGTTTGCCCCAGATCGACGGTGGAAAGCGCCGGGGAGTTTTTGACAACAACAACGCGATCCCCGCGGCCGCAAGAATCAACGCGTCGCGGCCGAGGATGACCGCCGCCAGCCACCCTTCCAGCGCGCCGTCCAGCCACAGTGCGATGAACGCTGCGCTCAACAGCACTTTATCGGCGATGGGATCGAGCATTTCACCGGTTCGCGAGGAGACTCCGAGCCGGCGCGCGAGGTATCCGTCCAAACCGTCGGTGATGGCGGCGACGAGTATCGCCACGAGCGCGAGGTTAAAGTGTTCGCGCCATAGCAGCCAGAAAAGATACGGTGCGATCGCCAGGCGGGCGAGGCTCAGCAGATTAGGAAGAGATCGAATCAAATGGTGGGGCAGGTCCGCGACCTGCCGTCTGTCAGGATACCAGCGCTTGCGTCACGCGATCCGCCAACTGGTCGAAGCTCAAAATCTCATACAGCGTTGGATCGCTCATGATGCGGTTGACCAGCGCGAAGTGCATGGCATGGCCGGCCTTCTCCGCGATCACGTGGCCCAACAGGGGCCGGCCGATCAAAGCCAGATCGCCGATCAGGTCCAGAGCCTTGTGCCGGCAGCATTCGTCGGGGAACCGGAGGCCTTCGGGATTGAGAATCCCGGCGCGGTCGAAGCACACCGCGTTGTCAAGCGAAGCCCCGCGGATCAGGCCCATGTTGCGCATCTGCGCCAATTCGTACTCGAACCCGAAGGTGCGCGCGGGCGCGATCTCATCGGCGTAGCGTTCCGGGCAGACTTCCATTTGCAGTTGCTGGCGGCCCACCAGGGGATGATCGAAAAACACGTCGCAGGTGAGCAGGAAGCGGTCCGACGGCACGATGGTGATGCGCTTGCCGCCGCCCTCCACCGATACCGGCCGGCGAATCCGAAGATAACGCCGGCGCTTGCGAAACTGCTTGATTCCCGCG